>Ga0180434_10005587_pt1 | contig 14750 bp, 14 predicted proteins | sample SS_ome_7_FD_132453 | JGI IMG/M metagenome (GOLD analysis project Ga0180434, IMG submission 132453) | Hypersaline lake sediment archaeal communities from the Salton Sea, California, USA - SS_1_D_2 metaG | ecosystem: Environmental > Aquatic > Non-marine Saline and Alkaline > Hypersaline >...
GCCGCTGTTTCCGTGAATATGCGCATGTAGCGCGTATGCGGACCGCCGCCGCCCATCTCCGTTCGCGCCGGGTAGTCGTACGTGCCGACCGAAAACCCACCGCTGCCGATGGCGTACGAGCGTTCGTATTGCGGGTCGGTGCTGACGCCCAGGCTCGATAGGAACGAGCCGCTCGCTTGCACGATGTGATCGGTGCGGATCCGATTGCCCGTTCCGTAGAATCGCGACGTCGACGTCGTCAGCGAGAGTTCGTCGCCCGAATAACTTTCCAGATCGGTCGCCAACAGATGCATGTCGCTGTAGGCGCCGACCTCGAGGGCAGTGACGGTTGTGTTGCGGATGACCGACGACGAGATCTTGGTGACGGCACGATTCCCCGATGTGCCGTTTTCGCAAAGGTACGCCGTTTGCACGTTGCGAATCTGCACGTCGTTGATGTTGGCGCGCGACCCGGCGCCCGTGACGTGGACTCCGATGCCGAGCGGAATCAGCGGACTGCCCGAAACGACGCGCGCCGTGCATACGACGAACTCGGCGCCACCATCGACCTTGGTAAACGTGTCGAGGCGATCGCTAGCCGACAAGCGTGTTCCGCAGATTTGCGTCGACAACGCGAGCGTTCCGGGACCTTCGACGTAGAAACCGGTCGTAACGTCCGAGACGCGGACGAGCTGGCACATGGGAAACAGGGCGCCCGGTTTGAATCGCACGCCGCATCCACCCGTTCCATCGGCGCCTTCGAGCCACAAGTAGGCGAGAAACGTGTCGGACTCCATTTCGAAAATGGGCGACGTCGCCGTTTGCGCCGTGATATGCGACGTCGGAAACCCGGCTTGCCCGCGCACGCACACGCCGCTCGGGATTGTGAGTGGGTTCGCTTCGGAAAACACGCCTGGGCCGACAAGAATCGTTGCTGGGTTCGACGTGGACGGCGCGGGCGAGAGTGCGTTGACGCTGGCGAGCGCGGCGGCGACCGACGTGTGCGTGCCGCCACTCGTCGCCACCAGAAACGTGCGATCGGGTTGCGGTTGCGGTAACGTATCGGCATAGAGTTTCGTCACGGCATCGTGCGAGGCCGTCGGCGTCGCCACGTTCGTTACGCGCTCGCTCCCGGCGTCGGCGCCGACGCTTTGGTTCGACCCGGAGCTCACCGTCGTTCCGTCCGCCAGGCTGGTGATGTGGTCGACGTCGCCGAAGACACTCGGCATCGTCGCGCTGTTCCACACGTTTGTCGCGCAGTGGATGCTTCCCGTGCCCGATTCGTACGCGAGGTACTCGGTCGTCACGTTCGTCGGAAAAATGACGTTGTTCGTGAAGAACGTCACGGAACTCGAATTCGAGTGAAACGACGTGTAGCACTGGCCCGTCGAATCGATCATGATCACGTTGCCGTCGATGCGCGCGTCGGCGTTGCTGTTGAACATGTAGAACGGTGCCGCGTAATTCAGTGGATCGGTCACGCCCGTCAGCGTGCACCAGCCGTTCTTGATCATGGCGAACGACGACGAGTTCGTGTTGTTGCAAAACATCACCTCGAGGTTCTGGTTGATGTCGGTCGTGTTCGCGATGTCGTGCTCGCAGCTGAAACTCTCGAGTCGCACGGCGCTGCTCCCAGCCAACCAATAGGCCGACGTGTTGTGTTCGGCCGTGTCGTCGCCGGCGGCGTCGATGACGATATTCGTCGAATCACCGATGCTGACGGCTCCGGCCGTGATTTTGACGGCGCTCTTGCTGGTGTTCGTGGTTTGGCCGGCGCCCGACGTCCACGTGCCTTCCAGGCGGCATTTCGACACGCGCAACGTACCCGTGCCCGTCATTTCGATGCATTCGGTGTTCGTCGCTTCGATCCCGAGGCCCGTGAGCGACACGGAATTTCCCGACGACACCGATACGGTAACTTTGCCGCTGATGGTCACGCGGCATCCGCCCCCGCCCCGCAGCGCCACAGCCGATGAGATCGAGACGTTCTCCGTGTACGTCGCCGGTGCGACTTCGATAATGTCGTTCGCGTCGGCGTTGTTCACGGCCGTTTGAATCGACGTGTAGTCGCCGCCGCTCAGCGCCACCGTGATGACGTTCTCGAGTTTCGTGGCGACGCTCGATGGCAATCGATTCTCGTCGAGCGTGCCGGTCGTGATGTTCGATGCATCGGTGCAATCGACGTCGGGGACGTTCCCGAGCCCGACCTGTGCTTTCGTGACGGCGTGCGGATTCAATGTCGACCCGACGTGGCCGTCGAGCTGCGGATGCGTGTTCGAGCCGATGTCGTTCAGGCTCGTGTGCGACAATCCCGTGATCGTGGCGCCGGTCACATCGAGAAGATCGTCGGCAACCAATTGATTTGCGGTATGACGCGATGTCATGGCATTTCAAGGAATCGCGATCGCGTGCGTTATTTTTTTGTTGGAGATCGTGCATGTGCATCGATGCGCCGCCGGTCGATCGCGGCGTTCGGCGAGCGCGTCTGCACACAGAGTAAAGCAAAAGGAGAAATGGCAGCGAGCGGTGCGTGGCAGTGCGTGTTCGAAATGACGGAATTCGATGACGTTTCTCCGTCGCCGGCACCGTTTCTTTGTTTAGCGATCGGTGGAAATATCGGAGCGGGAAAAAGCACCGCGATCGCGGCCGTTCGACGTCGATTTGCCGATCGCTTCGTACCGCTCGAGCCGGATGCCCGCGTTCCGGCGGGCGATCGACCGATTGTCATGTGTGCGCCGGAAGCCGGTGGCGGTACGTGGGGCGGGTACCTGGCGAAATTCTATCGCAACCCAAAAAAGTACGCGTTTCGCATGCACGCCGAAGTCGTCCGTCACTATCACGATGTGACGGAAGCGGTGCGAATGGCGCGCCGAATTGCCCGCCTCGGCACGCCCGTGGCGTTTCTCGTCGAACGGTGTCCGGCCGAAGTATGGTCGGTGTTCGTCAGCCAAAACCGCGAGCGCTTTTCGCCCACGCAGCTCGATATGATTCGGTCGTGGGCCGACGCGTACCAACACGACCTCGAGCCGTGGCGGTCGGCGACGTACGTTCACGTGACGACGCCGCCGGATGTTTGCGCCGAACGGGTCGGCGCACGTGCTCGACCCGGCGAACACGGCGTTGTCGATGCGTCGTACTTGCGCGCTCTCGACAGCCGCTTGCGCGCGCTGTATGCCGACGCAAACGCCTTTGCGGCAGAAGCGCGCGTTGTTTCGACCGACAGCGATCGCGTTCTCGCGCTTTTATGCGACGAGATCGATCGATTGGCAGTTGGTGCGCCGGTGACGGTGCCGCCAATGCGCGAACGCTTCGAGATTCGTTGACGCGTTTTTTTTGTTTTCACACGGTATCGTCGTTGGCGAATACTTGCGTTTTGGCGCGTCCGCCGTGCGCACCGCTGTCGGCGGCCTTTCGCTTGAGCGACGGTTGCGGAAGCCAATAGCCGACGATACCCGATACCAGAGGCAAATACACTTCGGTCGTGCCATCGCCGCTCACCAACATGTACATGCAAAACCCGAGCACCGACAGCGACACGAGCGCCTGCAGGGCAAACTTGGCGATCGCAAATGTATCGCGCGTGTGACGCATTGCGTTTTATTGGAGAATCTGTCGATGAGCTTCGTTGAAAAACCGTCGTTGCGCTGCGCGAGCGAGACGGCCACCGGGCGCTAGTGCGCGCCGGTAAAGCAATCGTGCACGCGGTTTCGCGCGTCGAAGAAACCGGGCCGTGACGACCCATTCCCGAATCCACCGTCGCCATCGCTGCCGGCGTTTGCGCACTCGCTGCAAAAAGTCGAGCGCCATTGTTTCGGGCGATGCGAACGAGCACAAATGCCGCTTTCCCCAGTCTTCGTGCGACATGACCGCTGCCACGAGTTCGTCGTTGGTTTGACGTCGTGCGAATTCGATGAGGCGCGCGGCTTGCGTCAGATCGAAATCGTGCAGCGTGAAGTCGTACACGGCGCCCTCGTGGTCGCAGTGCCAAATCGTATGTGGAATGGACGTTGACTTGAGCGTTCGAGGCCGCGTGAACGACCCATCGTCGGTATCGACGGCTGGAACCAGGGGCGTGGATAATCCAGCCGTGCGCACGTGCAATTCCATGTGAAAGAGATCGGTCGGCGATGGCACGGCGATCAAAAGGCGCGTCCCGCGCTCCGTTCGTTCGGCGATGTCGTCTAGGAATCGAATAACCGTGCGCGTGGTTTCGTTCGTATGGGCGAGCGGGTGCGGTGGGGGCAGGGCGAACGCCAATGTGCGCTGCTGCGTCGGTTTCGATCCGATTGTTCGAAACATGTAGTCGTGATTTTGCGCTACGCACAAATCGTTGCATGCACATCGACGCGTTTGGTCCGACGAAACCGTACGAACGCGTCGCGCGTGCGGTACGAGCCAGCGCTCGATTTTCGTCGTCGGACCGACGAATATGTGAATCCCGGGCCGAACAAACGCTTCCATCGTTGTCCGGTGCGGTGTACACGACCGCCCGCGGCGACTCCGGTTTATTGAAAGCCGATTGCGGCGGGAGAAATCACGGCGTGCACTCGGCGCGGGAGTAGGTGACAAAAACGCCGCGGGCAAGCGTACGTCGAAAAAAAAGAGAAGAATGGCGACCACTCGGAAAGCGGCGCAATGGGTTCCGCGGCACTCGACGTGGCCGTTGGCAAAGTGGAACGATTTCGTTAATGGATATCGGCGTCCGGCCGCGCTTCGCGGCGGATTGGCGGATGGCGCGCACCCGAACGACCTCTATTTCGTTCCGTTGCGCGGTGAACTCCTTCGCGGCATCGCCGTTGAACGCGAGCACACGCACGACCCCGTCGTCGCGCTCAGCATAGCCATGGACCATCTTGTCGAAGATCCCCGGTATTACGCAGCCCTTGATGAAATGGAGCGCGAACTCGAGCAATCGCGCGTTCGGTCGCTGGAACAAGTGCGAAAGCGCCGTCGGCGTGCGTAAAAAAATAACGCTCACTTAACGATGGAGTTTGTTCCCGAAGACCGTTGCGTGCACTGCGATTGCATCGTGCGGCCGACTCGCGGATCATCGAGCGCACCGTCGGTGGACATTGCCCCGCGAACGTATGTTCCCGGGTGGCGAAGTAGCCATGCACCGAATCAATTTTTCGTTTGCCGTCCCTGTCGACGACGCGCGTGTGCCGAAGCCGAGGCGTCGGTGACGAAAACAACGTTTTTGTGCGACGTTTGTTTCGACGAGCATGTATTCGCCGGTTGCTTGGGATTGCGTCCCGAGCATGCGTGATCACTTTAAGTCAGTACAGCGACCGCTCATTTCTTGACGTATTTCTTTTCGGTCGGGTTCCACTTGTACTTACCGCCGATCGACTTGAGGAATTCCTTGCGCGTTTTCCCGGCGCCATTTGCGGCGTATTCGTCGCGCACGAACTTCGACCAGGCGACGAGAGCGGCAGGCAACTTCGATCGCGCGTTTCGTCGACAATAGGGCTTGACCTTTTTCGCGTTTTTCGCGAACAGGCACCCTGGGCGGCGCTCGCAGGCCTTTTGGCCAAGCCCGCGGCACGGAAGAGCTTTCTTGGTTCGGCGCGGAGCCTTCTTCGTTTTGCGAGGAGCTTTGGATGGCATCGTTTGTTTGTTAGGCGACAGCGGTCGACGTGATCTTGCCATTCGGCCGAACGTCAACGCATCGGTGTTGCGATGGCGGTGTCGTCGGCGAGCAGTGACGTCCCGCAAGCAATATCTCGCACGAATTCGAAATAGCGCGGTTCTTGTCGCGACAGTTCTCGAACGATTCCAGGCAACGATTGCGATCCGCTGGCGCGAACGCGCGCCAGTCCGCATGCATGGGCTATTCGGAGGTGTGGGAACGCGATGGGAAGATCGCGGTGCAGGTACGTCGAAATCAACCAGGCGCGATGTTCATCAAGCCGGCGTCGAAGTGCGCGCGGCGAATTGCGCGGACTGCATCGCGGCGATCCGGCCGGTGAACCCGAAGGCGATGACGGTGGTGTCGCCCGAAACCAACGCGCGTCGAGTATCGGATGATCAATGGCGATGGCGAAGAAAGTTTTTTTTGTTTGTGGTTGTTTATTCATGCAGCGCCGCCCGGTGCCGGGGCGACCGGCGGCGCGCGCACGGGCGTCTGCACGGCGGGTGGCGCTGCCATGCGCTCGGGCGGAGAAGGCGTTGGTGCCGTGGCCGTAACTGGGGGTGGGGGTAGGGATGCGGGTGCGGCCGGAGCGGCTGGTGAACGAATGGGGACGGGTGCGGGGGGACTTCGAAATCGCCACCAAATCGCCAGCACGAGAATCAGCGCGATCGCACCGACGGCGTACCATCGAGCCGCGTACGCTGGTGAATCCTTGACCGTAATGGTCATCGACGCGGCGTCGAACGCCGCCGTCGCCAGATACCACTTGTTGCCCGACGCGACAACGCTTGTTCCGCTGCCGTCGATCGCCATGTATGCCGCCGGTGTTTTGATCGCGGTACTGCGCCAGATGTACACGTAATTCGCATCGTTGCCCAAATCGAAGCCGCGCGTCGTCGATTTGCCAGGTGCGATTGCTCCGGCGTCGATGGCGTCTTGCGTCAACGTTTCGTTGGCGTTGATGTCCGACGCCGAACCATCGCCCATGGCAACGTACAGCGTTTGCGAACTCGAATTGGCGATCGTGATGCGTTGATCGTCGTCGTCTGTTGCCACAGCGACGCCTTGCAAAATTGCGCTCGGGCCCGTGCTCATTTGCACCGCCGTCCCCGGCGATGACGTTCCGCCAATGCCCATCATGGTTTTAACAACAGACCGCCACAGCGGGGCCGCCATGGGATATTTCACGACGACGACGAAATTTCGCGCGCAGCCAACGCGCCTCGAATGGAGCGCGTGGGCACACCACGTGCGATCAATCGCCGAATGCGAAACCGAAACTTGCCGATCGATTTCTTCGTCGCATGCGCACCGCGACTTCGATCGCATGCGAGCGCGCGCGTCGACGTCGAAACCAATACCGCAGAGGCGTCCGTGGCCGACCGTGCATTTTTTTCTTTTTTTTACCGTTCGCCGAACACGTTTTCTTCGCAGTAGTAAACGTACAGAAGGCCGTCGTCCGGCGAGCGAAACTCGTCGTCGAGTCGGCTCATGAGCATGTTCATCGGCGGCACGATCCAACCGCGTTTGCGCGACCACACGCAAAAGAGAATCGCGTCGATCGGGGACGTCACGTTTGCGTAGTGCAGCCGTACCATGGCAACGAAGCGCCCGAATGTTTGTTCGTTCGGTGCAATGAACTTATTGCGCGTGAATGGCATTGCCCACGGCGGCTCGCGGTCGTCATCCCGCCGGGTGGTTGCGTAATCGGGGTGCGGCGCCATTATGACGGGAATGCGATCTTTGTACGCCTGACGCACGCGCGATGCGTTGCGGGAACGCTGGCCTTGGCTGTTTTCTCGTGCAAAGGGTGTTCGCTCGTGGACGCTTTCGGTCATTGGATCTTTTATTGGCGGGCTCCGCGTCGCGCAAGGGCATCGGCTCGCTCGTTGCCTTCGATGTTGGCGTGACCGGGCACGTGAACAAAGCGTGGTCCATGCTTTTCGACAAGCGCCCACAGCCGTCGAAAAAGGTCGGCGTTGGCGACGCCGTCGAAATCCCGTTCGAGCCAGCCGCCGGATCGAGGAATCCATTCGTCGACCGCCTTGACGACGTATTTGCTGTCGGTGCGAATTTCTCGTCCGCCGGCTTCGATGGCGCGAATCGCCGCATAGATTTCCGCACGCTGGTTCGTTTGTCGTTCGCCCGGAAGTCGTTCGCTCACGTTGCGCCGATCTTTGGGCCCGAACCACACGCCGGCCCCGGCACGCGCTCGGTCGGACCCGTTGCCGATCGAACTTCCGTCCGAATAACACACGTCGCCGTCGATCGTCGTTGCCGTCGAAAAATCGCTTCCCGCGAACCACGCTTCGGCGTCCTCGCGGCGCCCAAATTTTTTAAACTCGGCGCGCGACCATTTTTGCGTCTGTCGTACGCACTCGCCCCATGTACCGTAAATGCCCGGCCGCCGCCCGCACCGCACGGCGTAAAACGCCGCTGATTTGCTTCGCGTCATTTTGATTTATTTTTTTTGCGCTCGCTTGCGATTACATTGGTCGTGCACGCACGGTACGCGCCGGGTGCTTGCAAAGCATTTTGGCCGTTTTGCGGCGCGCGTCGTCGAAAAAAGGATGACGTTTTTCGCTCGTTCTCTTGTTGGACCGGGCTCGAATTGGGATCCCGCCATCGTCACAGGCTACGCGAAATATGATGGCCAACTGAAATCGAAAAGCGAGCTGCGAATGATGCGGGCGGCCGCTGGTCGCTGGCGCTCCCTTGATGACCATCGGTACCGACGCGCGGTCGACGCCGTGTGCAACGGCGACGACGGCAGAAACGAGCCTCTCGGCGGACGCAATCGCCCAGCGTCGAGAGCGTATGGGAAGTTATGGGAAATCATAGAGCAGCTACCCATTGCTCCACGCGTGTGGATGAGTGCGCATCTCGGCGAGGCGCCCGGTGGTTTCGTGCAGGCGCTCGCCGACGTTGGAAAAAACCAGCATTCGCGTGTGTCGCTCGCGCAGAATTGGAGATACGTGGCCGTATCGTTACCGGCGGCGGTGGGAGGGCTCGATTGGCGATTGTCGGAACGCGACCTTCGAGCATGCGTCACGGGCGATCCGATCGACGCCGACTTGTTGGATGACAGCGTGCGCGATCGTCTCGTACAAGCGTATGGCGGCCAGTGCCAGATCGTGACAGCCGATGGCGGATTCGAAGTGGATTACGAGAAAACGACGCAAGAATGCGCTTCGCTCGATCTCATTCGACGCGAATTCGAACTTGCAATGGCACTGCTCGATCAGCGCTGCGCCGACGCTGCATGCGTGATCAAAGTTTTCGACACCGAAAACGCCGAAACGCAAGCACTCGTGGCCGATGCTGCCATGCGGTTCGATCGCGCGTGGATCGTAAAACCGCGGTCATCGCGCATCGTGAACGCCGAGCGCTACTTCGTCGGCGCCGGTGTTCGGAATCGCGCGACCACGCTGCTCTGCGTACAGCAAGCCCAAGCGGCGTTCGGTGCACGCCAGTGCCGGGCGTTGGCCAAAGTTGGTGACCTGTTGCAATCAATGTCGGAATAAAATGTCAACCGAGGAAGAACGGCGCTTGGTTTCCAGCGGATTGGCCGATGCGCTGCCGCCGCGGGAAACATTGCGATGATCGAATGGCTCGCGCAGGTAATCGGTGGTGGACTCACGAATTCGGATGTGCGCCGAGCGCACGATGAAGCGCACCGGCGACTTCGGATGGCCAAAGCCAAAGACGCTCGTGGTCTGATCGATTTTATCGAGCATCTTCAGCGCGTTTACGGGTTCGTCCGCACACGCTTTCGTCCGCGTTCGCACGCATGCAAGACCTCCCGCCCGAAATCATTGTCCGCATCGTCGAAGCGATCGGCGCTACCGGATTTTGGAACGCCGTCGAAAACCGATTCGAGCTATCGCGCGCGCTCGCCGCATGCGATCGTGTCGGGCAAACGTGCCGACGTCTGCATGGCATGAGCCTTTACGATGAAGGATGGCGCGCTTACAAAGCCGGTAAGTGGAATCGCGACGGCGATTGCGACTGCAACGAATTCGAGATGTGCGACGCGTGTTACCGCGATGAAAATCGGTTTGGCGACTGACGCTGGGCGTTTTCCGGTTGATTTTGTCGCCTCAAAACACCTCGACGCCGCTGTTTTTTTGCACAACATACTCGCAATTTAATCAACATGCTTGCAACGGTTTTCTTCGTTCTCGCGATCGTGCTCGAAACGGTGCCCGGGTCAGCGGGCGATTCGCCGCTTTCGACCTGTGTAGATGTGCTGACGATCACGGGCGGCGTCAGCAGTCCCGGGTTTTCCATCGCACCAACCGAAACGTTTTGCTTCAACGTCAGCGGCGACGTTCGTTTCTCGATGGCGGCCGTTCTCGACTATGGCGACCCGGCCGTCGTCGATATGTCGTGGTACGACCAGCCGCCCGACTTTGCCGAGTTCGTCTGCCGAACGCTTCACGTGCCTCTGACGCACTGCTGGTTCAACGACACGATTCACACGCGCTCCGGCAACGCGTATTTGATCGCCATCACGTGCCTTGGCGATGTTCGGGGTCCGTGGTGCCACGTCTGGTTCGACTGCGAAGCGATCGAGCCGGGCGTCATGGAAACGCCGTGTTCGAGCGAGTGCAAAGCGACGCCGACGCCTTTGCCATCGCCGTCTTTCCACCCGCGTCCGCACCCGCACCACCGACGCCGGCCCGTGCGAATAAATTCCGACGACTCGTTTTAGTTCCCCAATCGCTGCGTTCTCAGCTGAAAACAATGGGGCGGTGCTCGCACCGCGCGCGCAAAATACCGATCGAAATCCAGCGTTGCGTTGCGGTGCTCTGCAACGGCGCGCTGCGTTTGCTCGATGTTCGAACATAGGGCGTCGATTCGATTCGCGGTCGCTTGCGGTGTCGTGCGCCAGAAATAGGCACGATGCGGCGCGATGACGCATTGCCAACGCCCGCGTTTTTCCGGCAGCGAAAACGACAACCGAAGGTCGTGTCGCGACGGCGGCCAAAAAGCGCAGCGGCCGTGAGCGCGATCTTTCGCCGAACAGCCGACGACGTGCGTGTGAAACGGAATGTCCGTCGCGAGTTCCGGCCGAGCGACCGGGCTCGATTTGGCACTTTTACCGGTTGCCAGCGTTCGGTCGACGACGTGGAGTGCGCCGCGCTCCTGTTCGCCGGACGTGCGCAATAGTCCGCTAGATTCCCGTGGCGGTTGTCGGCGCGTCAAAACCGACAGCTGGGTTTGGGCTGCTGGCGAGAGCCGTGGCCACCAGTTCGCTTTCGAAGCGCCGTTCCAGGTTGACGTCGATGGGCCGCGGGCCTTCCGGAAGTTTCGCCGGCGGCGGCACAAAGCGCATGGTGCGGTCGAGCGCGTCGTTGGGCTTCGCACGATCGGGGACGAGTGCTGCCGTCGAGTAATCGGTGTCGGCCTCGGTCGGATGCGGCGCCGGTCCGGTAGCATGTGTTTCTTGCGTTTGTTGGTCGGCTTCGCTGGCGCCTGTATCGGCGGACCAGTGGCGAAGCCGCGCTTCGCCGTACTTGGCGATCGCTTCGTCTTCGCTTGCCAACCACGATATACCGCAGCTCAGATTGATCCATCGTTCGCGACTGCGCCCGGCTGTTTCGCGCCACTGCGTCAGCGACCCGATTACCGAGGCATCGGCGAGAAACCCCGAGCGCGCCGATTGTCCAAGCGCTCGCGGCGGGCAGTGTGGAAGAATGCGTTGCGACGCAGCGACACCCGTGGCAATGGCGTATGTTGCTCGATCCTCGTTTCGACGCGCCCGCTTGGCGATGGCATCGTACGCGCGCTTGAGTATTTTTGTTCGCGCGAACACATCGTCGTAGCACAACGCGGCGGATGGCTGCGGGCTGTCGGTGGGAACAGCGAACGGCGCGCGACGAAAATAAACGCCGCGCGAGTCGCCCCGGTCGCACACGCGCGGAAACGTCATGCGCCAGTCGTTTCGTTCGCCGCCCGTAAGCGTCGGCGACAGAACGACACGATGAGGCGTCGATCGCTCGGCTTCGTTCAGCGCCGCCACGGCAGCAATGTCCCATTCGCGACACGGATCGGTCGACGGATGAATGGCGTACGCGTACATCTCGTCGGCACTCGACCACCAGGGCCCCGTGCCGCGAAATCGCTTCTCGTTTCGCTCGTACGACCAGATGTCTCGCGATCGCTCGAATCGAACGTTGGCATGGAGAAAGAATGGCTCGACCCCACCACTGTCATTGCCGTTGCCGCCGTCGCGTTGTCCCAGCCGCCGGTGGTACCGAAACTCGTCACCGATCGCGGCACGCACGCCCGTTTCCCATGCGCATACGGCGTCGTGGTCGGCGTTCCAAAGTGCCAATGGGTGCGGAATACGAACGCACACGCGATCGGGATGCGCAGCACGCGAAAACATGCGCGCCGTGAATCGTGCGAGGTCGGACACGCTCGCGGGTGCGCGGCGATCGTACGTCGGAATCACGACGATCGCTTCGACTTCGAAGTTGCTATTTTCCGCTGCGAATTCGCGTGGCAAAGAAACCGCACGGCGCTTGCGTTGGCGAAAACGAGCCGATACCGCGATGCACAATCGCGTGGCCAGGAGCGCGGCGAGCACGCCCCCGGTGACGATTGCGGCCGTTTTCCATCGATCGTTCATTTCTTTGACTTTTGATACGTGCGGTTCGCAAGGTGCGCGTGCGCTCAACAACAAAGGGTATGGCCGACCCCGATTCCCAAATTCAACCCGAATCGCCTCCAGCGCCGGCTGGCAACCAGCGCGCTCGAAAACGCTACGTTCTCGTGGATGCCGACGGAAAACGCACGCAAAAGGCCAACGTCTACACCGGGAACGGGCCGTATCAGGCCGCCGCTAAAGCGGCGCGGCGGCTCATCGAGAAGCGGTCGAAAGCAAGCGGCGATGATGCATCGCCCGTCGATGCCGAGGTTCGGTTTCATGTGCGTGCGGTCAACGATCGCTCGGTGTGGACGTACGTTGCCTCGGGGGTTGAGCTGCCGCCCGAAAAAGCAACGTACATGCGCATCGAAACCGACGCCGAAACGGGCAAGCGCAAGCGCAAGCGCATTGCGTACGAGGATTATAAGGCGCTCGGGGACGACGAGCGGCGCAAGGTCGCTTGCCATCGCCGAAAAATTTTGTTGAAGCGCGTCGACAAGCCGATTTCCAAACGCCAGCGGGCCGCCGAAGCAAAACGGGCAGCTGCGGCAGCTGCCGCCGCCGCCGCCAAAAAGGAATAAACCCGGCTTGCGCCCGGCGCAATTCTCTGGCCACATTCGTTGTTCGCCGCTTGCATGCAACCAGTCACCAATCGAACTCGAAATGCACGCCCGCTTGGCCCGACGTCTCGTCGACGCCGTCGTTGGTGGCAACGGCGTCGCCGATCGGCACGTCGGAAGCTACAACGTGTTCGTTCGAGAAATTCTCCCGCTTATCGTGCAGGAACATGGTGACATCGCCGTGCAGTCGCGCGTACTGCCCTATCGCCACGTCGTGCGATTCGGCCGCGTGCGAATCGGTGAGCCCTCGACCGTCGAGGCATCGGGGTTGCGTCACGGCATCGACCCGACCGAGGCGCGAAAGCGCCAAATCACGTACGCGGCGCCCGTGTTTGTCGATATTTCGCACAAAACCTATGACACCTCGGCGCCCGATGCGCCTTCGCGCTTGCTGGCCCACGTCGACCACGTCGAGGTGCCGCTGTTCGAGTTGCCGGTTATGGTTGGGAGCGAATGCTGCGCTTGGCGCGATCGTGGGTTACCCGAAAGCGACGTGCCCGGCGGCGGCTATTTTATCGTCAACGGTCTCGAGAAGGTGGTTGTCATGCAAGAAACGCGCCGCGTCAACCATCCGATCGTCCGCGCAACCGCCAAGGCGAAGGTGGGGTCTGCCGCTGCCGCAACTGGCGCTTGGACATGTGAACTGCGCGCTCTCAACCGCCGCAAACCGCGTTCGACCTCGACGCTTTTCATCAACATCAAGCGCGTCGGCGGCGTCGATCGCGTTTCCGGTCAAATCCCGTTCGTCACGGCGACCCTTGACGTGCGCTCGCTCTTTCTCATGCTCGGAATTGTCACCGACGACGAAATGCGTGCACTGCTTCGCACTGCGTTTCCGGGACGATTGTCGGCAAGCGCGCGCGCCCTTCTCGATCGCTGTTGCGGCAAAGGTGTTGGTTCGGGGCGATCGAAGCGCGATCTTCGCACACGCGACGACGTGCTCGCGTTCGTCGGCACGCACATTCAGAATGCGCCGCCGAGCACCGAAATTGCGCGCCAGGTTTCGGCCGGCCGCAGCCTCGTGGCAAACGAGTTTCTTCCGCACCTGGGCCTTCGAGATACCGAGTCGACGTGGCGTCGGAAGGCCGAGTACTTCGCATACCTCGTGGGGCGGCTTGTCGCCGTCGCAATAGGTCAGCGTCCACCCGATGACCGCGACGATTACGCGTTGCAAATGTTTGAAACGGCCGGCGTGCTTATTGCAACGCTCGTTCGCGCCAACTTCCGCGGCTTTGTCAAGACGCTCACGACGGCGCTGCTCGGCGTCATCGAAAGTCGGCGTCCGGTCGACCTTGCCACGCTCCTCGTCGGCGGCGCCAAACGTGTCACGGTCGGACTACAGTATGGTTTGCGCACGGGCAACTGGGGTCCGAAGCGCGGAGGAAGTCCGCATACGGGCGTGGCCCAACAGCTCGCTGCCGAAAACCCGGTGGCGCGTTGGTCGCACATGTGCCGTGCCATGATTCAGTACAACCGCGCTGGCAAGAGTACGCAGAAGCGCCATTTGCACTCGAGTGTTTATGGCCTGTTGGACCCGCACGAAACGCCCGACGGCGAACGATGCGGAACCATCAAGACTCTGGCGCACGGCTGCGTCGTTCGCCACATTGACGTCGAGGGCGATCCGCACCTGCGCCGTTTTCTTCGCGCGTCCGAGTGCGTCCGAGCGGCACCGTTGCGCCGTCACGACGTTGGCTCGTTCGATGCCGAGTTCCTCGTCATGTTGAACGGTGAAATTATTGGCACGACCACCGAGCCCGGTCGTTTTGCCACCGATGTGCGAGTGGCGCGTCGTTGCGGAACGATTTCGCGCTTGACGTCCGTCGCCGTGGCAACCGCGTCGCGCGAGATCATCGTCGACACC
>Ga0180434_10005590_pt1 | contig 14746 bp, 9 predicted proteins | sample SS_ome_7_FD_132453 | JGI IMG/M metagenome (GOLD analysis project Ga0180434, IMG submission 132453) | Hypersaline lake sediment archaeal communities from the Salton Sea, California, USA - SS_1_D_2 metaG | ecosystem: Environmental > Aquatic > Non-marine Saline and Alkaline > Hypersaline > Sediment...
ATGTGCTGGTAGTAATACTGCCAGCAGCCCTGGATATTGACAATGCTGCCCAATCCCGGATAGGCGTAGCCGGAGCCGTCTTCGATGGCGAAGTCTCCGACCGGCACAGCGCCCGTCCCCAGCGTGTCGTCGACCTCCCATTCGCCGTAGCTGTTCAGATAGGCGGTGACTTCCATCATGTCGAAGTTGATGAAACAGCTCTCGTAGGCCTCCCTCAATACCGAGTCAGCCATCACGACCGTATTGCTGACGGTGTCGGCAACAGGTGCAGGCCCCGAACCGTGAACATAGATGTAGTCGGTGGAGCTCAGTTCGGTCCACCCGTAGTACTCATCGACAACTCCCGAGACGGTCACGGTGTCGCCACGACTGACATTCGCGGAAGGCCGGTATACGTAGAGACCATTCCACGGGCCGGGGGCGTCGCGCATGAAGAACGGGCCGCCGAAGTCGTCACTGTCGCTTGTTACCACTCCCTTTACAGTCACCTGCTCGCCCTGGATAAGCGGAGTATCCCAGTAGACTGTATCCGCCCCCGGCTTCTGGACATAGTGTATCGGTGTAATTCCCGACATGAAGCCGTATTTCTGGCACTCAAACATGGCCGTGCCTTCGGCGGATTCGACGTCACAGACCACCAGGCTATCCAGCAGGGTATCCGGCTGTGTGGCTGTCATGAGCCTCACCGTCTTCTTGTTCGACAGATTGAGAGCCGCATCTAAAATGGTGGTTTCGCTCTCAAGGAAGTAGTTGTTCACATTCTCCGCACTGCTCTCCAGGAGCTCGCGGTCGAAGACAGCGTGGATGCTGGTGTCCGAAGTGGCATAGGCCAGCACGAAATTGGGACCGGGGGGTGGCCCCATGAAATCAAGATCTTCCGTGCCTCTCGGCCAGATTCTGTAGTTGCCCCACTCCTCTGAGTAGATTCCCTTGATAAGCGAGAGCGTGTCTCCTATACCGGGCGGGTTAAGCGTTGGGTCAATGAGCTTCGGGGCAACTCTCACTGTGTCTCCAAGGCCCGCTCCGGGATGGTCGTGGTACTCGACAAAACTCCACTCATCGTAGTCGCCCAGGGCGATAACCTGGACGGTGTCGAGGCAGATATAGACACCTTCCCACTGCTCGGCGAAAGTGGAATCCCCGGCACCATAGCCGAGATCCCCGCAGCTTAAGAGCTGGCAATCGGGCTCTCCATAATCTTCGACCACAACCCAGGCTGTATCTACCGTGACCTCGGTTACCCGGGATCCTGACGCTGGGTACTCCGCGTGCGTACCCCGGACGGTGACCAAGTCGCCCACGTCGATGCCCCAGGTAGCATTGGGTTCTACACCGATCGAGTAGCAAAGCACCCCGCTCCAGGGGCCGCCCGCCAGTTCTTGTGCAACAAAGCCGTAAGTATTCGGCTTAAGATCCAGAGCCGTCACCACCACGCTATCCACCTCCACGTCCGTTCCAACAGGGATTATGCCCTGCTGTATCTCGTAGATGGTGGCCGGCGTATACTGCGCAAAGACGGCAGCAGGAACAAGCAAGGTGCAGAGTATGATCGCTACCGCTATTCTCATGTCCTCCTCCTTATTTGAAAAGAGTCCCGTGTATCTAGTAGTTACTTTGTCCGTAATTAACCCGCCTTGGCATCACCTCCGTCTCCTTGTGAACTTTCACCTCAATTTAAGCGACGATTCATAGCAAACCAGCTTGCATTATATCATAGACTCCGAGCGTTTTCAATAACAACCGGCGGACACCGGGCAAATCTTGTTGATTATCGGCCTATTCCGTGTAGCCTTATCTTTAAGGGGGACCCTCATGAGCAAGATAAAAGAGGTGGGTGGTGTGCTGAAGGAGAGTATCCGCAAGTTTGCTGCCGACAACTGCCTGGCTCTCAGCGCCTCCATCAGCTTCTTCGCCATGTTCTCCTTTTTTCCGCTGGCAATGCTGACGGTTTCCATATTCACCACGGCCATAGGCTCATCCGAAGTTGCCATGGAGCGAATCTCGGGGCTCGTTGCCAATATGACCCCTGTCGGCCAGAGCATAGTGGTGAGCTGGGTAAGATCCGTATCCCAGACCAAGCCCCTCGCCTGGGGGGTGGGGGTGGTCACCCTTATATGGGGTGCCCGGCACGTATTTAACAACCTCGCCTTCTCGGCCTCAGTGATCTGGGGCAGAAGCGGATGGAAGGACGTGATCCTGCGCCAGCTGCTGGCGTTAGTGTTGGTGGGTGTTATCGCGCTTCTCCTCTTGGCTTCCATCTTTCTGCCGACGGTTGTGGAAAAACTCAGGGTCGATGCGGGCTATGCCATCGGTAACGCCCTTCTGATCGTGATCAACCTGCTTCCCTATTTCTTCTCATTTCTCACCTTCACTGCCATATACATGCTTACCTCGCCCAGGTATGTGCCGAGGAAGAAGGTTCTCCTGGGAGCGGTAGCCGTTGTTGTGACTTGGGAGATTGCGAAGAGCGCTTTTCTGAAGTATATCGGAATGACCCGGATCACCACGATCTACGGCTCCATCGGCGGCATTATGATCCTTATGTTCTGGCTCTATATCTCTATAGGCATAGTGCTATGGGGCATGGAGTTCATAGCCGCTTCACACCGGATTCCCCAGGAAGCTCCTCATCTGAGGCGAAGGAAACCGGTCCTGGTAATAAAGTAACGCGCCTGAAGGGGACAGGTCGTCTCAACGGAAATGTCCGTTGGGTCGACCTGTCCCCCTTACTCTGGCTTAGAGCCCTACCCCGACGGCTATGCGCCTTGCGCCGGCGGCCTTGACCAGGCCCATCACCATGATGAAGTCTTCATACTTGGCGGTCGGCGCCCAGACCAGCGACACCACGAGATGAGGATTTTCGTCAAGCCTCGCCTTTAAGGCGTCCTTGATCGCGGTAATCTTGATGGGCCTGCCGTCCAGCGTGGCGAGGCCGGGGAGATCGACTTTGACAACCGCCACGTCCTCCTTATCGAGCCGGGCAAGTTTATCTTGGTTGTCTAATGAGGGCAGGATGAGAGGCAGGCCTTCCTCAGAGCCGATCTCATACACCACTTTTCGAAGGTCCAGACCGACCAGTACCGCGTGAATCTCGGGTACCCACCCCATCGGGACCCCATCCTCGCAGCTCAACCTCACCAGGACACGATCTCTCCCCGACGGGAACTTGGCCTCTAAAGTCTTGGAAAGATCTTCCAGAGCAGCAACTTCACCTTCAACATTTACCTTGCCGTCCGGCATCAAGACAATGCTGACTTCCTTCATTGACCCTTGTGTCTCAATCGTTGCTCCTCCGGCCATGCCTTTAACTTCTTCGGTTTCCGCCTTGCCGCAGTACCAGGAGAGGGGAAGTACCAGCGACAGCACCCCCCCGACCACCACAGCCTTGGTTCTACCTGACATCGTTTTCATGTTCTTCACCTCCAGTTGATAACGTACGCGACGGAGAAAACCTCTTCGGTGTTTGAGGATTGCGGACACAGACCTGCATGAGAGCCTGCCCAGCACCGCACCCTCGGCGATCTCGACCAGATGGCGTGAGTAGTCTACTGCTTTTCTCGAGGACCTCTCAGTCGCCTCATCGTCGCACGCCATTTCCCGGTACTCGTTCATCCTGCTGTCAAGCAGCCAGACCAGAGGGTGAAAGAAATAGAGAGCCTTGAGAAGCGCCTGGATTGCCTGCCCGACGCTGTCCCATCGCCTTATGTGCGCCAGCTCGTGTGCAAGCACCATCCTCCTGCACCCCTCGCTCCAACCCTCCCAGGCCTCCGGCACATAGATCCTTGGTTGAAGAAGGCCAAAAGTGAGGGGAACAGGTATCCCATCTGTCTTCAAAATCTCGACCTGCCTGCCCTTGCCCTTACCTCTCTTTAGAGCTCCTATCGGCAACGCTCTCCGGAGCTCGCGCCTTAACCTCGCGCCCGTTAATGCGGTGTATGCGATATAGGTAACGGCGACGGCCAGCCAGGCGGCGAAGACCAATCCAGGGGCGCCGAGTCCGCTCCCGGCACCCTGACCGGTTGCAGGGCTCGCCGGGGCAAGCGTGCCCGGTGACAGGCTGACCAGGGAAACAAACGGCGCCACCGCATCCGGGGTCCGCAGAAGCCCGGTTGGGAGGAAGGGAGGGAGCAGCAGCTTCACGAAACCTATCAGGCACAGGGCATAGCGCAGGCTTGCACGGGTATTCTTGAGGGCGCGGAGGCCAAGGAAAATAAGACCCAGAAACACCGTGTTCTGAAGCACTGCCGGGCCGAAGTAACCGACCCAGGATGAGCCCAGGCCGTTGAGGAAATCGATCATCGTTTTCCCCTCCTTAGCTCCTCCGCACGCTTCTCCAGCATATCCTTGATTTCCCTTATCTCCTCAAGCGTTAAGTCCTCTGACCTCAGGAGATGACTGGCAAGGGCGGGCACGGATCCGTGAAAAACGCGGGAGACAAGATTCGAGGTCTCCCGCTTGACTACCTGTCTCCGTGTCTTCAGGGGACTGTAGAAGTTCACCATCCCGGTCTTGTCCCTTCGCAGATAGCCCTTGACCACGAGGTTGTTCATGATGGTTTGAACAGTCGTATAGGCCTTCTTCCCCTTTGGGAATGCGTGCTTCAGCACCTCGCGCACCGACGGTGAACCGCCGACGGACCAGACCGACTCCATGATCTCCCATTCGGCCGGAGTCAACCTTGGTTTTCTTCTCATCGCGCCTCCTTTAAGACAACCCTACTATGAGTGTAGTAAGTCTACTAATACAGCCGTAGATTGTCAATCCCCCTTTTTTGGTTACCGGCAAGACCTCGGGCACGGAGCCGTAATCGGCGTCGGGCATGGAACCCCGACGCTACATCCGTTGCCACAGGAGTGGCAACGCTACGAAAGGCGATGCCGGAGCGCAGCCATTGTCCGTAGCGTCGTGACTCCCGTCACGACGAATGTCGGGCACGGAGCCCCGGCGCTGCAATCGTTGATTGATAAGGTGACAGGTACGCAATTCTGCCAAAGGCAGCAGAATTACGAACCAGTCACGGGAGTGGCGGTGCTACTATATTGAAGTATGCTCTTGGGATACCTTGGTGAAGCCCTGTCTTAGGCGCCTGGCAACGTAGACGGCGAGCGGCACCAGTCCGAGCAGCAGCAGGGAGGTCACGGTCCCCGAGCTGAGTGTCCAGGACAGGATTCCTCCAACCCCGGCCTCTACCCACCTTCCGAAACCGAAACCGTAAGCCCCGACGAACCCAAAAGCCAGAAAGCTTGTATAGGCACCTATCGCCGCTGCAAGCCAGGCCCTCCTGAGGGAATCTCTGCGCCCGGCCCTCAGGGCGGTCCACCCGGCGTCAAAAGCGGCCGCCTCAATGGCAATGGCAATGAAGTGGCATATGTAGAGTTTCGGCACAAGACATCTCATGGCTCCGGCCAGCAGACCGGCGGCTATCGAAGTGCCGGGACGATCGAATAACATACGGCTTATCACCAGGAGAGCGAGACCCGCAGCCGTAAGCGATGCTGCGCGCATAGGAATCCGGAACATATAGAAGACATCGCCCAGGAACATCTCGCTCAATCCCCAAAGGCCCCCAGCGGCAACCACCACAAGTATGCCGGCACGTTTGGACATCCCGAAGCCTCCTTATTGAGTAAGATCTTAGATGGAAATCAGTCTAACATGAGGTTGATCAATTTGCAAAACTCATTCTTAGCGTTGCCGAAGTAGTCGCCCCTGCTCACAGGGAAGGTTATCAGAGCGGCCTTCCCTCCATTCCATGAGTTCATGACGCCGAGGTAGTAGTTCTCCGTCTGAGAAGCGTTCACCGTACCGGGCGGTATGTAATAGAGGGGAGTGGCCTCTTGGTCCGGACGTATGCATTCCACTCCAAGGTAGAAACCTGTAACCCTGAGGCTGTCCAGCCCGATATCTGTGTTTCCCTTGAGTTCCCATCGCTTGCAATCGAAGTTTGTCTCATCATTACGGGTATAAAGTGTGTCTATGCCGAAAGCTTCAAACGCCGTCGAATCGAGGAGAGCGCCTCCCGTGCCGACAGCCGACATGCTTATGACTATCATGCGTCCGCCCTGTTCCACGTACGAGTGAAATGCCCCGTCGGCGGTGGCGAGTCCCGAGGTCGAGGTCCGGAGGGGATCATTGTACCAGATTACGAGATCGAAGAGATTGAAGAGCTCCTCCATATTGTAGGCATAGCCTATACCGCCGAATTCTCCCAGGTCCAGTATCGAGTACGTAAGCCCACACCCGTCGAGGGCTTCTCTGTAGAAGCGGTCCGACGTCTCGGGAAATGTGTAATCATCCCTGGAGAGATCATCAACCAGAAGTACTTCGCCTGTGGGCTCCAGAACCTGCCAGGTGTGGCTTACGACGTTGCTGGTATCGCACCCGGAATCTATCGCCACGACGCTTATCGTTCGTTGGCCGTACCTACCCTCGAAACTATCCACGCCTATCGATGCCACTGTGTCCTCGGCGGCAAACAGGATGGCATTTCCCTCGCTCCCGTCAAGCCACACCTTGTAGGTATCGATGGTCTCCCGGCCGTCCGGGTCGTCACCGTGCCACTTAATCATTATCGCAGGCAGCGTCGTATCCGGTAGCTGCGCCCTGTCCCAGATCTTTATGGTGGGCGGGCTGTTGGTCACCGGGAAGGTCGCCCGTGCGGGATCGGGGTCGGCTTGGTCCTGGTCGTCTATAGCCCTGACCTTTATCGTGTGGCTCCTTATTCCGTCGGTCGCGGGGAGGTTGAAGGTTTCTTCGTTTAGCTCGGTGAAGACCCATGTTGTATCCATAGAGCAGCAGGGCTCAGCGGGATCTGTGGACCAGCGATACTCGTATCCGATCACCTCGCCGTCCTTATCGTCTCCCCACCACCTCACCGTCTGTATATAAAGGGTGGGATTACGCACGCTGTCGCCGACAGCGACATAGGTTTCGGGAGGCAGATTGGGGGTGTTTAGCTCCTTCTTCTCCGCACAGCCCGCCGAAAGAGCCAGAATCACAATCGAGATCAATGCTGTCGACCTGAGTCTGTTACGCATACGCCTACCTTATTACCATGAACTTGCCGAGTTGATTGGATCCCGTCTCCCTGTTTTCCACCGAGAAGATGTAGAGTCCGGTTGCGACAGCCTGGTCCTCGTCCGTTATAAGGTCCCATGCGCAGATGCCCCCGGGTATTGCCACGGTTCGTTCCGCCGCTGTCCGGAGGCCCTGAACATCCGCCGCGGTGTATGTGCTGCCGTCGAAATGGATGGTCTTCACCAGGTCTCCTGCCAAAGCATAAATACGTATGGTCGCCTTCTCGGGCAGATTGATGAACCAGATATATTTCTCCCTGTCCCTGGTGCCGTCCCAAATGGCTTCCCCGCGATAGGGATTGGGTACGACCGAGGCCTTGAGTCCGTCCTCGGCGGGCGGGCTGCCGGGTATCGTAAGCACCTGTGTGGCCCTCACCCCGCTCTCCATGCTCTCCACGCCTTCACCCGGCATGCCCCTGTCGTAGGATGTCAGGGCCACCCAGTACTTGAAGCCGTCCTTGACGTTATCAATGTCCACCCTATAGTTGTAGAGCGTATCGCTGATGACCGTGCTGTCTCTGACGGATTCAAACCCCGTGTCATAGCCTATTCCATTTACGACATCTATGTCCCTCACAAGGTCGAATTCCTCGCTCGTCGCCCCCTCCCTGCGGGTGACATAGATGCGGTAGCCCTCGAAGTCCGGGATCTGGTAGAAGGGATCGAGTTTGTCCTCCGGGTAGTCGTCCCAGAAAACCGATATTCTACCCTTCCCTGGCCTGATCTTGTATCTGGACGGTTGGGGAGGAGACGGCAGGATGTAGTCGTTCTCAAAGGCGCGCTGGGCCCACTCCACATTCTGAATAAGATTATCCCGGTCCCTGCCGCCGAGGAACGCACAGACGAAGACTATGCTGTCGCCCGGCGCCATCGAAGGAAACGGGCCCGCGGATACCACCTCTACGGCATCATACTCTCTGCTGTTGGGTATGATACTCTCTGTTTCGTCTATCTCATGGTTAAACATGATCTTGTAACGCCAATCGTCCGTTATCGTTGTGTCCCGCTCCCAGTACCAACTCCACCAATTGAAAGAGATCCCTAGATCGTCGATGGACGGCACGCCCTCGCCGGCCGTTCCCAGTATGCTTACCGCGCCCCATGAGGGGACCCTACCCCCGTCAAAATTGTAGTGGTGCTCGCCGCACATTCGGTGGTCGGGGAAGTATTCCAGCTTCTTTTTCTGGAACCAACCGGAGGGCGGCCAGTCTTCGTACTGGCCCTTCCAACCCGAGGATAGCTCTGAATAAATGCCCAGGCAAGGGTTCTTTAGCAGGCCTTCGCTTTCATTGGTTATAGTGAAGCTCACGATCACAAATGCCTCGGCAAACCTGTAGCTCCAGAGGTAGGATTCTTGACGAACTCCGATCTCGAGGACGCTCTTATTCTCCCCCCGTCTGGGATAATCCGTGTAGTAGCACTGGAAGTCCTGTTCGCTCACGGCCTTCTTTGAATAGGAACGGCTGGTAATGAGGATCGACTCTTCCTTGAGTCGCTCGCGGGGTGTATAGTCGGATGCCGATGCCGAGCTCAAACCTGCGTATCCGGATACGGAACCCGTCGACACCACGGTGTCACCATCGGCATTTATGGCGCCGACCCAGAGGCCGGCGCGCACCAGGTGCTCCTGCTGGCTCCCCAGAGGGTACTCCATCGAAGGAGCACGTGTGACGAAGTTGTCACCGAAGAAGGCGTAGTTACTGATCACCAGTCCCAGGGCGTTCCCGTCGGTCTGCCTGGTCTGAAACGGCACGGATTCCTGCCCGAGGATTCCCTCCTCGATGGAGCCATCGGCGAAGTGGTCGCCATCGGCACCTAACAGAGGCCCGGCAGACATGCATGCCGTAATGAACAGGGCGAACGTCAGCGACATTGCTTCTCGACCGATCATCATCTTCCGTCCCAACGCTGTATTGTCCCGGTTTCCCTCTCCAGCGTGTATATCCTGTTCTTGTATGCGCCTATGGCCACAGCCTCGGACAGGGTTGTCGGGCCTCCGGCATCCGGTGAATTCACCATAGCGTCCGACACGCCTTCGGGAGTGAATCTGAAAAGTTTGCCCAAGCCTTCATCCATCACGTAGATATTGCCGTCACTGTCTGTAGTGACCGCACTGGGTCTATCGAAAACCCACTCGTTTTCTTCATCATCTGTGAATGAGCTCAGAAGAGGTATCTCGCTCGAGAACATTATTCCCTTTTGGGGTTCGGTAATGCTAACCCTCTGAACCTGGTTCTTTTCACCGTCCGCTTCGGCGATAAGAAGGGTCTCCCCGTCTATCCAGAGCCCCCGCGGGCTCAGTACGTGGCCGATGCCGAAACCGCTGTCGGCCAGGTCTACTCCGAAGCGCCGGTTACCATTCGAATTGTAGGAACGCACGAAGTTGCGAACCATATCCGACACATAGATGTTACCTTCACTGTCGATAGCCAATCCCCCGATCATCTTCCATTGGGGATCGCTGAAGGTAAGGAAGGGCATGCCACCGTCCAGGTCATATACCTTCACGGTCATGCCGCCGGAAGAATCCGCCACCGCAATTCCCTCGCTTCCCACCCCGATTACGAAGGGACGGTCCAGTTCGCTAAAAACAATGTCCTTCTCAGGGGCACCGTCTCCGTAGTATCGCTTCACAGCCCCCTCTTGGCTGAAGGCCACGTATATGTGGCCGTAAATCATGGCCATGTGGTCGGCGCCCTCGAACCAGCCGTATTCCCCGCCGTGGACATATTCTCCCAGCCGCGCATCCTTGGCCGTTTCAGCGGGCATCTCGTACTTGCCGCCGCATCCCGGCGCAAATGCCAGGGCCAAAGACAAGATAGCGGCCGCTATCAGCAGCCTCAGCGTCCCGTTATATCGTGCTTGTTTCACTTCCTTCACCGCCTACAACCTCAAAGTAAGTGAGAATCTGTGAATTGTGCCCAGGTAATCGCTCATGGTCGCGGCATAATCGAGGCTGGCCCCGACCGATAAGACTTCGGTTCTGGCTCCGACCCCCAGGCTTGTCTTCAACTCGTCCGCGTTGGTGTCGTGTCCCGCCCTGACGGCCAGGACACCCATGAAGACAGCTTCGCACCCCAGCCGGAAGGTCTCCTCGTTATCCGCAGGGTGAGAAAGCTCGATATCGACCAGTGTATTGAGCCAATCGCGGGTTACCGGTTCGAGCGCAATGCCGAACCTGAATTCGGTGGCCGGGGCGAATCCTTCATAGTCCGCTTGAGTCAGGCCCGACGGTGTCCTTTTCTGGAAGCTGCCGGACGGCGACATGTCCGAGCCAAAGTTGGTAAGCGCCACCGCGAGTCTCATGTTCCTTGGCCCTATGCTGTAATATGTGCCCGCATCCATAACCACCGCATTGGTCACAGGGCCTCCCACCTCGACCCCAAGCTCCTCCCGCACGTACTTCACTGCGACCCCCCCTGAGAACCTGTCCGTGAAACTCCTGGCGACCGACACGCCGAGGAGCCAATCGCTGAAGGAGAATTCTCTTCCGGTTCCGTACGGGTGGTACTCTGTTGTCTCCATGAGATCTGTGGAGAGCGATCCGAACTGGATCGCAACCGTCCCCTCAAGGATTTCAACTGGCAGGCCGTAGCACGCGTGGCTGTAAGTGATGTCCGCCGGCCATGAGGCATAGTTGAAGGCCAATTGGTTCTCGGTGACGTGAACCAGACCGGCGGGGTTCCACGCGCACGCCGTGATATCATCGCATACGGCAACGTAGGCGCCGCCCATCGCCACCGCCCTGGCGCCGACACCTATTCTGAGGAAACTGCCGGAGGAAGTGCCGACCCGCTGATCCCCCAGACTGGTCTGGGCGTGGAGCGCCCCCGGCATCAGACCCGCAATCACCAGAACAGCCGCGATCAAACCAAGGGTTCCAATCGTCGTCACTGGAGTGACGACGCTACGGAGATACGCCTGGATGAGACGGGTCAATCCCTGCGTACGCCGCAATAACACAGCGTAGCGTTGCCGCTCCTGCGGCAACGAACGGAAGCTTCGCTCGCCGTCCACTCGCTGTTCAGAACAACATTCACTGCTCCGCGGACGGCTTCGCTCCGACTCGCCTCCTTCGTAGCGTTGCCGCTCCTGCGGCAACGAACGCAGCAGACGGTTATTTTCCAACAGCCTGGCTACCATTCTATGCCCATCCCTACCGTAGCCTGCCTCGGCTCGCCATAGTAGCTTGGATCGCCGAGTTGATAGATAGTGTATAGACTGCTCGTATCTTCACTGTATGAACCGGCACCCAACCGCGGTGCCTCACCAGTCTCCGCATCTATTCTCCTCACCCTGCGATCGTTGAAGAGGTTTTCGATCTCGAGATAGAATCTGTACTTCAGGGGGCCCCGGCTCAAGTACTTGGTGAACCGGAGGTCCAGTATGTTGTCCGCGGGCCCGTTCCGGGAATAACGTTTGCCGGTCTCGCGTTCATTCGTCTCAGGTGTATAGGCTTTCCCGCTCTGGATCATCCACTGGATATTGATGTTCCAATCGGATGGAAGGGGAAGCCCGAAGAGGTCTATCTTGTCGTCCTTAGATACATTCATTGTGAAATGAAGATTGATCTTGTGGGGCCGGTTCCACCAGAGATACTCCTCGGCCAGACTCGCCTCGGCCGCACCCACATCGCCGCCCTGTTCCTGAATCAACTTAAGCGTGTTCGGGTCGGAGCTCTTGCCCGTAGCGAGCGAATAAGTGTATACCAGAGAACCTCCGTATCGCCCTCGCCGCTTCTTCCTTATCTCAACCTCGATACCTCGTGATCGCGCGTAGTCGCGGTTGCGGTAAATGTACATCTCGCCGACGCCCGGCTTCTCGAATTGGGTGGAGGTCGGATAGTCGTAGATGTCCTTGTAGAAAAGGGTGAGATTGGCGGCGACGGTCTCGGTGAACTGGTGTCTGGCACCGATCTCGTACTGGACGGATATCTCCGGATTCAGGTTAGGGTTTCCTATGAGCGGGAAGCGCTCGCTGGAGACCGATGAGAGCTTTGAGTAGATCCATATATAGCTGGGTATCTGGGAGAAGTGCCCGTAATTGAAGAAGAGATTGTCCCTATCTGTAATGGGATGGGATATTGCTATCCGGGGACTCAGGTGCCCCTTGTACCGGTGTCCGAACAATTCGTTGGTATCGCTATAGAAATTCCGGCGGGTGGTCTCGGTTATGGCGAATATCGTGGTGTCCTCGATTGCCCTCTCCACCTGCGCGCCAGGGAACCAATAGTCATACCTCAGCCCCAATTCACCGATAAGACCCTCGAAATTGATCTTGTCCTGAACATAAAGGGCGCCTCGGTTCGGATATATGTGAAAGATGTCGTGGAACTCTCCGAGGCTGTCCGGGTCGGGTACCCAGGGGCGCTGGATTATTATATACTGGGCGTTCTCGTAGGAAGCGTCCAGTCCTGCCTTGATCTGGTGATGGGGCGGAATCTGAGAGGTTATGTCCCAGGACATGTTGAAGGTTTCGGTGTAGCGGTCGTGCCAAAGGTCCTGGTAGCCTGTCTCCACGAAGAATGGTGTGTTGTCCTCGCCCAGCCTGCCCTCGTCGTCCGGCTCCCAGTACTCATGCCACATCTTGCCGGCAACATCGGCATGTACGGCATTGAAGAATCTCGAGACCTTCATCGAGTGGAATGTGTCCTTACTCAGGATATGGTTCCAGCTCAGGACCAGGCTGTTGGAGTCCTCAGTATATACTGCGGCGCTGTCCAGATAGCGCGACCATTCGTGCTGGTAGCCTGAGAACTCCCTTGTAACGTCATAGGGGTCGTAGCGCCAGTAGCCCTGGTCGATGGAAATCGACTTGGTGAAGGAGAGTCCGAGTTTATGTTCTGAAGACGGCCTCCATACCAGTTTGCCGAAGCCCTGCCACTTGTTATCGGCCCTGGGGGCCATATCCTTGTAACTGATGGTCATGCCCAGAAACTTCTCTTCGTATGAGGATATGAGCCCTTCGGAACCCGGTATGTCGCTTATGGACGGCAGGTGGGTATCGGTGAATCTCCCTGAGAAACCGACTGAGTAAGTAACCTGGCCGGGAATCCGGAGCCCCATTCTTGGAAACACCCTTGACGAAAGCGGTTCCGGGCCGTCGAATCCCAGCTCGAAGCGATCCGTCATGAAATAGTCCAGGTCGGTTTCCCTGAAGGGCATATGGTCGGCGGAGTAATCGAAATACCCGTGGTGAGAGCTCCCGCCCTCCTTGAGCTTTACGTTCACAACACCGGAGAGAGCCTGTCCGTACTCAGCGCTGTAGCCACCGGTTATAATATCCATCTCGGCGACCGATCTGGCGCTCACATCGAGGGCGGAGGATTTGCCGGAGATGAGATCCTTCATCTGTACGCCGTCAATGATGTAGAGCGTCTCATCGGTCCGGCCTCCCCTTATGTGGATCTCATCGTCGCTTTCCACGACGCCGGCCTGAAGTCCGACCACGTCCTCAATGTCGGTAACCGGCATCTCGCGGAGCTGTTCCTCGTTGATGCTTCTGACGGTGCTGGGGACATCCACTTCGACCATGGGGCGTTCCGCCGTGACCAGGACTTCATCCGTGGTTTGGAGGACTGTCCGGTATAGCCGGAAGCCGATCTCGGTCGTGTTGTATGCTCGTACAACAACCGAGTCTTTTTCCTCATGCTCGTAGCCCATGTATGATGCTCGGACCTTATAAGTGCCTTCGGGGATGTTCCTGATGAAGAAAGAGCCGTCCTCCATGGACATAGCGCCGTATGGGGTGTCCATTATGACCACGTTTGAAAAAGGAAGGGCCTCACCGGTCTTGCCGTCCAGGACTTTCCCGGTAAGGTTTCCGGGATCGGCAAGAGCCAGGGGCGCAGCAAGCAAACCGATTGTGAGGAATAGAAAAGAACGCTTCAAGCAGTCCATCCGGTTGTTTCCTGTGGTGAAGGCATCTCAGATATCTCTCCAATCCAAGCCTATACATTCTGGGGCCGCGGGCCCACAAAGTCAAGAGCCCAATTGGATGGACCGCTGCTTTCTGTCATATTTCTTTGACACTTTTTGCAGATATGGTATTATCGGCTCCAAGGGGGTGAGTGTATCTGGATTTCCTTCTGGACAGGATCGGTTCACCGTGGGTGATCGGCCCCCTGGTCTTCATTGCCTGGTGTGTCGGGCTAACTATTGTAGTAAGAGTAATTTACAGTAGAATCAGGCGCCTGGCTGATCGAACCACAACCGACATCGACGACATAATCCTCAAGGCACTCCGCATCCCCTTGGCGGTCGTCATCCTGGGGACCGGGGGGATAATACTCGGGAGGATTCTGCCGCTGCCTGCGGAATGGGACCGGATCCTCGGACTCGGGGTTAAGATCGCCGTCATTCTGGCGGGTGTGCTGTTCTTTGATGCCCTGATAAAGGCCCTTCTCTGGCGTCATGCGAGGAAGGCCGAGTATCTGAAGACCTCAGCCGGAATCGTCCAGACCGCAGTGCGGGGCATTCTGATTCTCATTGCTCTTTTGATTATCCTGGACACGGCTGGGGTTTCCATAACGCCGCTGGTCGCCTCCCTGGGAGTGGCCAGTCTCGCGGTCGCGCTTGCGCTCCAGTCGCCCCTCACAAACTTCTTTGCAGGCATACAGCTGCTTGCTGACCGGCCTATCGAAGTGGGGCACTACATCCGGCTGGACACAG
>Ga0180434_10005592_pt1 | contig 14745 bp, 8 predicted proteins | sample SS_ome_7_FD_132453 | JGI IMG/M metagenome (GOLD analysis project Ga0180434, IMG submission 132453) | Hypersaline lake sediment archaeal communities from the Salton Sea, California, USA - SS_1_D_2 metaG | ecosystem: Environmental > Aquatic > Non-marine Saline and Alkaline > Hypersaline > Sediment...
AGAGATGACTGTCCGCGGCTGCGCAGAGCCGGGTCAGCGGACGGCACTCCAGCTCATCGGCTGCGTGTCGATTTCCAGAACCTCGGCTCGATGGATACGCCATTTGTTATGGTCGTCTTTGCGCAGGCGCAATTCTGTCTTGACCATTACGAAAGGCTTACCCAGACTTGCGTAGCGGCTTCTTTTGTCGAAGTGCGCTACCACCACAACGATGATCCGTGCTGTGGAACCGGATACTTCGACGAACGGAGGTCTCTTTTTGTTTTTCGCAATGAGCGGTTCGGAGAACAACCTCCTGCAATGCTGCATCAGCGCAGCCTTCGAATTGTGATATGAGTCGCTGTAGTCCTCAGCGATGATCGGCTCAATGGCACCGCAATTCTCTTGTTCCACTGCTTCTATGCCCGTATTCAGCACGGAGCGCACTTTCTCCAAGTCTGTCTTGACGAAAACGTCGAGGCAGATACCGGCAGCGGCTATCAAGAACGGTATGGCTAATAGCCACCAGCGTCGTTTTTCCGATAGCATGTCACGGACCGTGAGCACGACTAATAGGGCCACGATCGCTATGCCGATCAACGTCCAGGGTTGTTCGAAAAAGTTCCACATGTTCTCTTCCGCACAAGCCTCCGACGTCCACCTTGCCGGTGGGCTCCAGGAAAATCATCATAGCCTGTACAGCAAGCCGATAATCAGCGACGAGATGTGGTGCCGATCGACTACCGGGCTGTTGGTGATTTCGCTGCCGAGCCACTCGTTTTGGAACATCCCGAATATGCTCCACCGCTCACTCAGCTCGTGATTGAGCATCAGACCCGCTACGGGATTGAGGCAGCTTCCGCTGTCGTATAGCGGGCGCCCCGGCCGGACCTCGCCGGCACGTACGCCATAGTAGTAGTCGTTGAGCTGCTTGCTGCGCCAACTGAATCCCAGCAGCGGACTGATTGTGAGTTTCTCAATGCCGAATGGACCTCGTAGCGGTTTGGCGTATGTGAGCGTGATCTCCTGGCCCTTGTGTTTTCCAAGCGCGTCGGTCAGCAAATCCATTTCCACGCTTCCCCAGGGCCGGATGAGCGTCAGTCCGGCTCCTACATCCAGCGAGACATCGCGGTCGCTCATGCCGGCCAAATCGGAGCTGTCATCGGCATCGTAGCCGTCCGTCCTCAATCTTGCCACCGCTTTGACCGACCAGTCTTTTTGCCGGGCCATGTCATACGAGGCGTAAGGCCCGCGCAGAGACAACCTTTGGCCCCGATAGATGTAGAAGGGCAGCGGATAGACCTTTGTATCGACCCCTTCAAAGGGCTTGTTCTTTATCATCACACCTCCGCCGATCAGCGACTCAGCCTTGGGCGGTTGACCCGCCGGCTGTTCTTGTCCGGCAAAGACCCTTGCGCCTACGAACACCACCGCCATGCACAGGTACAGCCGCCCAATTGTAATCCGGGCGGACATACTTGGCACCTTCTTTGGATTGTTCACCGTAACCGCCATTTGTTGCTCATCATCGTACAATGTTCCCTGTCGGCGTTGTAGACTATCGTGTAGCAAACCAAATGTCAAATAATCCCATACGCTGAGATTAGCGCCGAAATCTATTGATGGTTCGTGGTCTTCTGCATGAACTTCAGATCCGGATTGTGGGGGTGCATACCGTGGAATATTCGGCGTTCGGCCGTCTCTATAAAAACCCCCATGCAAAAAATCGGGGCTGCACTATCCTCAGTGCAGCCCCGCTTCTACCATCACTGCCAATGCTAACGAGTCTTCAACCGGCTGCCTACGGTTGTGGCCAGAGCAGTTCGTCCAGCCAGGCAGAAGCCAACTCAGCGTAGTCCTTCAAATCAATCTTCTGAGAACCCTCGGGTTCACCAGAATACAACTCTGCAGTAGACGCGACAGGGACGTGCAATCCACCGTCGCCAGGCGTCTCGTCAGCCAAGTACGCCACCTGAGCTTGCGTCAGAGCTTCGCTGTAAACGCGAACCTCGTCGACAGTCCCGCTAAAATGCTGCTCCGCCGCGGCATGTCTTCCAAGTTTCAGGCTGTTTGTCTCGACAGATGGGTCTCCCGTAGGAGCCGTATTCGTGGTGATTAACACGCCGTTTCTATACGCCTTCAACGCACTCCCGTCATACGTCGCAGCAAGGTGATACCATGTATTGGCCTCTAATGGCGCGTAACTGGCGGCGTGCCATGTCCCTCCAACATTGACTGCCGTCGTTGCCCGGAAAGTCGCGTTGCCGTGGTTCCAGTTAAACTGATAGTTCTGCTCGCGATGAACTGGCCCGCTCGCAGCGTCACCCGACGGCGCCGCCGGGCTAATCACCCAGCAAGATATAGTCCACTGAGTCAAATCCTGCGTGTATCCGGTGTCCACATAGTCATCCACTCCATCAAATTTCAGGGCGCCATCTACCTTGCCGGTGGATACCCACTGTGGGCTGCCATTGAGCGTACCGTGATTAGCGTTTCCGGAACTGTCGTTGGCGTTGCCGTCCAGTTTCCAGTGCCCTACCAAATTGGCAGCAATCGGAGCCGCGGTCGCGATGACATCGTCGGCAAGCAGCCAATCATCTGACATTATCTGAAGGTCTGCATAATCCACCACACAGTCCCCGGTGACATCGGCTTCGGGCTTGAGTAGCGAGGCCACACATCTGGGCCGGTACAGCCGGATATCATCGAAGTACAACGTACCGGTGCCGCCCATCTGGGGAGACGGTCTGTTACCTGCGCCAATAATCAGCTTCTTGACGCTGGTCAAATTCACGCCGGCGTCGGCAAACTCTTCCAGGTCAATGTTCCACTCCTGCCAGTCGCCGAGAAGCGCCGCGTCGGAATTCACATGGGGCACGTCCTTCCTGGTGCCCAGGCTATCCTGCACGCCCACATATAACGGCTCGGCAGAATTAGCCGCATCGCCATAGAACCACAACGTCAATGCCTTAACTGTCTTTCTGGTCCAATCCTGCGGCGTAGCCCACTCCCGTTCGGCCTCCGAATACAGGGCTTTGCCGGTCGAACCATTGTTGGTGTACCTAAACGTCATCGCCTGCAGACCACCATGGACGGTGGTTCGCTCGGTAAACGGAGAATCGTCGTTACCTACCTGGGAGCCCGTGCCGTTGCCGCCGTATCCGGGTGGTGGCTCGTTATAGCCGTAGCCGTCGTGCCAGGTCTGCCAGACTCTGTCCGGCGTATAGTCGTTGTAGTCTTCGAAATCATCCACAATCAGATAATCGGTTACCGTAAAACTCCAGATTCTGCCTGTACTGATGGTGGTGTCGATGTTGTATTCATCAACGCGCCAATAATAGGTCTGGTTCCATTCGAGAGCCGGAGATGGCATATAGCTGGCGGCGCCTTGCCGGCCACGATAGACACCCGTCGTATCGGATGCATCAGCATCTTCCACGGCTACGCGGTCCGTGCCAAGGTACACATCATGTTGCGCTGCCTTATCTCCGCGCTGCCAACTAAGAACCGCCGCACGTTCAACGTCAGTAACGGATCGATCCGCAGGACTCGGGTCCCAGGCCCGTAATGGGTCACCTCGCATCGTCTGCTTGATTTCTTCTGCAGTCAGCGCCCTGCTGTAAATGCGGGCGTCATCGATCGCGCCCCTGACAAGTCTGCCGGCAATTTCAGGATCCTGACCAATCATCAGAGGCCCGGTAAACTGTTGTGTGATATGGGTAATTGAGTTCACTGCGAAATTGGTTGTTCCATTGAGATATAAGGTTGCTCTCGATGGCTCCACAACAAGGGCAACAAAAGCCCATTCATTGTCTGGAACAACGAGTCCGGAAGCAAAATTATATGTGGCAGGATCATTGTCATTCCAGTGGTACTGTAGGTGATTGGTCATTCCACCCTGCCCAGAGAAGCCGATCCCACAAGCGCGACCAGCGTTTCGATGGAACAGTATACACGACCAGTTGATCTGGTCACTTTCTCGCTTCACCCATGCTGTCATTGTCACGGTATTCGAATTGATGCCCAGAGAGGGAATTCGTACATAATCATCGCTGCCGTCAAACGACAGCGCATCGCCGTCATATCCGAGCACCCACTCCGGGTCACCGCCCAGCGTGCCGTCACGGTCATTGCCGGAGTAATCTATAGCGGTACCCGTTCCCTCGTCATCGAGCTTCCACCAGCCCTCCATATTGGGATCGGGCGGGACGAAGTCCGGCCTTGTCCTGAAACTCCAGACCTCGCCGGGATGCTTCGTAATATCATCACCCTCGACCTCATCGATGCGCCAGTAGTAGCGCGTGCCCTTTTCCAGGCCTATGGGAGTATAGGTTGTTTCCTGCTGGTTGGCTTTGAATGTCTCTGCCGTGCCGCTAGCCACAGCGGTTTCGTCGGTGCCGAAGTACACATCGTGCTTAATGGCACTAATACCCGCGCTCCAGCTAAGGGTCACATCGGTGGAGATATATCTGGCGCCGTCGCGCGGGTCGGGGTCATAGGCCGTGTAGGGTGCAGCGGTGAAGCTCCAGACATCGCCCGGATGAATCGTCACACCATCGATTTCGACCTCATCGACCCGCCAGTAATATGTCATACCTGGCGTCAGACCGGCAAGATGGTAATACACCATCATGATTTTTGGATTGCGAATCACCAAATCTGCGGGGCCAAGATCTGGGGTTGTGCCGAAGTACACATCGTGCCAACTGGCGCTCACTCCTGACTGCCACTGCATCAGCGCCAAAAGAATCCCTGTCGCGCCATCAGCCGGCTGGGGATTGGCTGCCTTCAGATCCTCGGGTTTGATCAGTGGTGACAAGTATTCGCCTGCGATGACTTGCCGTGTAGCGATGCCCGGGCCTTGCCAGGCCACAGCCAGGTTGTCGCCGCCGCCGCCTTCCGACTGTCTTACCTCGATGTAGTATTTGTTGCCAGCCACCAGGCTAATGGGGCTTGACTGCATGTTGGCACCTCCGGTGTTCGTGCTGTTATCGAAGTCACGTGATGCCACCCAGCCTTCCACCTCGGCAATCTGCTCGGCGTTGGCCGGATTGTCATCGGTGCTCAGCAACAACCGGCCGTCATCATCCGTAGCCAGCCAGAAGGTGTACTCACCAGTTCCGGGCGGATAAAGGTAACCGCGGACGCGTGTTCCGTAGTTGTCATTCCAGTCGGTCTGGCCCTCAAGCATGTTCCGCCACTCGCTGTCGTGCGGATTGTCCGGCCAATCCGCATGGTTCAGAAGGTTGTTCATTTCATTATTGATACCACCTCCGAACCAGTACTCAAACAGGATGTGGCCTTTACCGATCTGCGCGTTAGCGCTGCCGAGCAGCGCCAGCACCACAACCAAAGAGATTGAATACATCATTCTTCTACGCATAATATTCCTCCTTCTAAGGAACTATGATGACTTTGCTTTGGCCACACACCAAAACATGTGCTGCCCCGGCAGAGCTTCGACCGTGACCAGCCGGCTGTCTCTGCTTGGCCGAGCCGGGACAGGCCGAATTATCTCCATGGCACTATGGCCAGAGCACTTCATCCAGCCAGGCATCCGCCAAAATAGCATAGTCCATCAGATTCACGGACCTGGATTTCTGCGGCTCAGCATCATACAGTTCTGCGGGTGACTTCAGTACAACATACAACTCGCCGTCGCCGGGAGTCTGGTCAGCCAGGTACGCGACCTCTGCATCCGACAGTGCACGGTCGTAGATGCGGAAGTCGTCCGTCGCCCCGTCAAAAAATCTCTCACTGTCGTTCCAGGCGCCGATGTTTAGAGGGCCTATACTTGGCGTGGCGGCACCGCCCGACGTGTTCGTGCCCTCCAAGAGACCGTCAACGTAGACTTTTGCCGCAGGTGCGGAAGTGTCAACTGTTGCTGCCAAATGGTACCACTGGTTGCTATCTAAGGCCGTCGCTGCCGTTGCGCCTATTCCACCGTTGACGTCGAAATTGAACAGACGCGAATCGGTCCTCACGTGCACGTGAACGGAACCGGTAGTCCAGCCATCAGTGTGCATCACTGCATTGTAGCCGCCGGCCCGCAGCGTATCGTACTTCAGCCATAGAGCCAGCGTGAAACTGCCTTCTACGATCAGGTCACTGACGTCAACGTAAGTGCTCGATCCGTCAAAGTTCAATGCTGTACCATCGACTCCAGTGACCCACGCCGGCGTACCGCCGACAGCCCCGTGGTGGCCGTTTCCGGAACTGTCTTGAGCATTGCCGTCAAGCTTATAATGCGCTGCGAGATTCGCGGTCCCCGGATTTGCCGTGACAATAGTGCCGTCGGTAAGCAGCCAGTCTCGTCCCATTATCTCAAGGTCCGGATAGTCAACAACGCAGTTGCTGTTCAAATCAGCATCTGGCTTGGCAAGCAGAGGCATGCACCTGGGCCTGTACAGCCGTATATCATCGAAGTACAAAGTCCCGGTGCCGCCCATCTCAGGAGCCGGCCTGTTGCCCACGCCGATATACATCTTTTTGATACCGGTCAGATTCACCCCGGCATTGGCAAACTCTTGCAGCTCGATGTTGAACTCCTGCCAACCACTAAGAAGCACCGCGTTGGGATTCGGGTGGGGCACATCTTTCCTGGTGTCCAGATTATCCTGCACACCTACATACAGCGACTCGGCCGAATTGGCCGGGTCACCGTAAAACCACACAGAGAGCGCCTTTACATCCTTTCTGGTCCAATCTTGTGGGACAGCCCACTCGCGTTCGGCCTCCGAATACAAGGCTTTGCCGGTCGAACCATCGTTCGTGTACCTGAACGTCATCGCTTGTGCACCACTGTGCACGGTGGTTTGTTCGGTGAACGGAGGATCGTCGTTACCTACCTGTGAGCCGGTGCCGTTGCCGGCGTACCCGGGTGGTGGCTCGTTGTAGCCGATGCCATCGCGCCAGGTCTGCCAGATTCTGTCCGGCGTGTAGTCATTGTAGTCCTCGAAATCCTCCACCACGATGTAATCGGCCGTCGTGAAGCTCCAGACTCGGCCTTTCCACGGACTGTCGGGATTGGTAGGATTGACCTCATCGATCCGCCAATAGTAGGTGGTGTTCCACTGCATAGTGCCGGAACTGTAGCTGGTAGTGTTCTGTCTACCTCGGTAGATGCCGGTACTCGTGGTATCCGCATTGGCCACCGCGTTTGCATCGGTGCCGAAGTACACATCATGTTGCACCGCATAAGTTCCTGGATTCCATCGAAGAATCGCTGTGTCCGGCACATCGGTAGCGTCGTCCGTGGGAATGGGTCCGTATGCCTTTACCGGAGGATATGGAGTAGGGCCTACATACTCAGCGCTAACGACCTCTCGGCTGAGAATGGGCCCACCTTGCCAGGCAACAGCGATGTTATCGCCGCCGCCGCCTTCCTTCATCACGGCCTCGACATAATACCTCTTGCCGGCTTCCAGTGCGATGGGATTCGATTGCTGTTCCGGACCGCCTATTCCTCCACCGGTATTATCAAAGTCACGTGAAGGCACCCAGCCGGGGACGCTGGCGATCAGCACCGCATTGGCCGGGTCTTCATCGGTGCTCAGCCACAGTTCACTCAAGTCATCACTGGCAATCCAGAAGGTGTAACTGCTGCTCTCGGGCGGATACAGCCAGCCGTGAAGACGACTTCCGTAGTTGTCAGCCCAGTCGACCGGGCCCTCGAAGAGGTCCACGAACTCTCTGCCGTCCGGGTCGTCCGGATAGCGCGCATTATCCTTCAACGTGTTCAGGTCTGTACCACCGAGGCCGAGCCACCACTCACGGATGACTTTTCCTGGGCCGCGATCTACGGTAGTGAAGCTCCAGACAGAACCCTTATGCGTTATGCCGTCGACATCCGTCTCATCGACCCGCCAATAGTAGGTCGTTTCGACTTCAAGATTTTCTACAGCGTAACTTGCTTCATCCACAGTACCCTTGTCGGAAGTTGCAACGCCGTCGTTTACGTCGTCGAAGTTGTCCGCGAAGTACACGTGGTGCTCGCCGGCGTTTTGACCTAAACTCCATGTCAGCACCGGATTAAGCCATACCTGTTCGGCGCCGTCGGCCGGATCAGGATTCCACGCCGTCAACGGCATGACTGTGAAGCTCCACACATCACCGGTGTGAATCGTCGTACCATCGGCCTCGACCTCGTCGATCCGCCAGTAGTACGTCGTGTCCGGTACAAGACCAGGCGCGTGCCAATACACCATTACGGCTTTCGGATTGCGCATCATGAAATTTTCAGGGCCGAGATCCGGTGTTGTACCGAAGTACACATCGTGGAACGTAGCGGTTTCTCCCGGTGTCCACGTAGCTAATTGTACGAGCACGCCTTCGGCTCCATCGGGCGGATTCGGGTTCTCGGCCTTCACAAACGCCGGAGGAATACCATGGAATAAATCCTGCACATAACCCTCCGTCAGAACACGGCTGTAGACGCGGATGTCGTCCATCGCACCGTGATAGTACCTCTCGCTGTTGTTCCAGGCACCGAAGTTCAACGGACCTAAGTATGGTGTACCGCTTCCGCCCGTGCCTGTACTTTCCAACACGCCGTTGACGTACAGGTTGGCAACCCGCTCGGCAGAAGTGTCAACTGTGGCCACGAAGTGGTACCATTCATCTTCCTGCAAGACGGTCGTTGAAGTCACGTCCGGGTCGCCATTTATGTCGATATCGAATAGACTGGTGTTGGCCCTCAGATGGCCATGAACAGAACCGGAGTTCCATTGGTCGTCGTGCAAGACTGCGTAGTAACCGGTCGAATACGGTATATCTCGCGGCTTAAGCCACATGGCTAATGTGAAAGTTCCGCTGGCCACCTGGTCATCTACGTCAATGTAGTTCGTTGCGCCGTCGAAGTCCAGCGCGCCGTCAATCTGCCCGGTGATCCAGTTCGGTGTACCCCCGATGGTGCCCTGGTGTTGGTTGCCGGAACTGTCGCTGGCGGTTGAGCCGGAGCCGTCGTCCAGCGCCCAGTGGGCCGACAGATAGCCGCCCGAAGCAGTGCTTGCCGTGCCCATTACCACAACAAAGCAAGCCAAGAAAATCAATTCTCTGCACATCATCTTTCCTCCTTCATAAAAGGTAATACTGGCACATTCTATGCATGTGTCATAACTTGCCGCCTATCCTCCGTGAGCTTCAGGGCATTGCGGCCATTGCTTTGTTCCCGACGGGTCAGAGCGCGTGCTGGTCATATTGATAGTGTATTGCGCTGCCCCGCAATTTCACTCGTTACCCGGCGGGTAGGAACGCCTGGACGGCCATAATTGATAGCGCTCCTGCATGAATCTGAGATCCTCACCTTCGCCTGCGGGCACGGTCATACCGAATACGTCTCTGCCGTCGAAGGCATCCTCCGCCATCTTGATAGTACTTGGGTCGACCCATCGGTGCTTCTCAGCGCGGCCATCGGCCCAACTGAATGTGCTTTGTTTGTTGTGCCAGATGGCCAGCGGGTCGATCCAGCTACGGCCGGTTTCATTAACGACCCAGGAACCCTTATTGTAACCTCTCGGGTCGATTTCTTCTACGAAGACGTACTTCGTGGCGGGGTGCTTTATCTCGCTGTACAGTCTTAGCGCTCGTCCGGTCCAGCCTGAAAATCTCTCTTCTCCGTACATGTTACCGCTGAGAGAATAGCTGCGGAAGGCCCAGTGAGGCGGGTTCATCTTCCGTAAATCACCAGGGCAGCGGTATACATCTATCTCCTCCACATAAGGCCACAGCAGACCCCTTTTGCAGGCATCCTTTTTCTCCTCCAGGGGAGCGTCATCGGTGGCTGGGCTATCCACCCAGTCAACGAGCGTGTTGTTCCTGTGTTCTCCGACATGTCCGCCGACCATCCTGTCGTCATAGTCATCTTTGTATAGCAGCCAGGCCAGCGTCAAGGTCCTGAGGTTGCTGACGCAGAAGATGCCGGTCGCCTGCTCCCGCGCCACTTGCAACGCGGGCAGCAAAATGGCCATGAGAACCGCAATGACTGCAATGACGACCAACAGCTCGATGAGTGTAAAACCTGCCGTTTTCATGGGTTGCTCTCCTTCCTGTGGAAATGCGCTTGAACGCTCTTTGTAAGGAAGCAAGCATTCATCATCTTAATTCTACCGCATCGGGCCGCTGAGGTCAATAGCCTGCGCCAAGTTTTCCGAGCCGGCAGGACTCTGCGCGCCGTGGTTATCAGTTGCGCAGGGCCTGTATCGGCGATGGAATGCGTCCTTTGCGGGCGATGAATCCCGATGAGGCAGCCTTGGCCACTTTCATCACCGGGGCGGAACCCAGCAAACCGCCGAAATGTACGATATCGCCTGGCCTTTTGTCCGGCACGGGAATGACCCGCACGCCCGTCGTTTTGTTATTGATCACGCCGATAGCCAGCTCGTCGGCAATGATCGCGGACAGCACATCGGCGGGAGTGTCGCCCGGCACGGCAAACATATCCAGTCCGACCGAGCATACACTGGTCAGGGCCTCCATCTTTTCCAGATTCAGTGTGCCGGCTTTTACGGCCCGAATCATGCCGGCGTCTTCACTTACCGGAATGAAGGTTCCCGAGAGCCCGCCGACGTTTCCCGAGGCCATCGCGCCGCCTTTTTTGACCGCATCAATCAGCAATGCCAGCGCCGCCGTTGAGCCCGGCAGGCCCATTTGTTTTACACCCATCGCCTCGATGATTTCGGCAACGGAATCGCCGGCCAGTGTGGTCGGCGCCAGCGAAATATCGACGATTCCGAAATCGACCTTCATCAGGGCCGCCATTTCCCGTCCGATGAGCTCTCCGGCTCGTGTGATTTTGAACACCGTTCTCTTGATGACTTCGGATAGCTGCGTCAGATCGCAATCCGGATTCTGCGAAACCACACTGCGGACGACGCCGGGACCTGAGATGCCGATATTTAGAGAGAAGTCTGACTCGCCGACGCCGTGATGGGCGCCCGCCATGAACGGATTGTCTTCGGGCACATTGGCAAAGACCGCCATCTTAGCGCAGCCGATACCGTTCTGCGTTCGTTCGGATAGCTCCTTGAGTACATGGCCGACTTTCGCCACGGCGTTCATATTTATTCCCGCTGCCGTCGAAGCCAGATTCAAAAATGCGCAAACTCTCTGCGTTTTCGATAAGGCCTGCGGGATAGCGTTGATAAGATTCTCATCTGAGGCGGTGGTGCCTTTCTGGACCATTGCTCCGAATCCGCCCAGAAAATCGATATGTGCTTTCTTCGCTGCTCTGTCCAGAATCTTTGCCAACTGCACCGCGGTGGCGACTTTGTGCGGCAGCGGCTCCAGCAAGAGAGAGGCGGGCGTGACAGCGATCCGCCGATTCGTGATCGGGACGCCGTACTTTTGCTCGATGCTGCGTGAAAATTGATTCAAAAGCAATCCCTTTTCGACGATGCGATTGTACGCGCGGTCGGCGAATCTTGGAAAATCGCGGTCCATGCAGTCCTTTAGGTTCACGCCCAGCGTGACCGTCCGGATATCGAAGTGATGATCCAAGGTCATCTTGACCGTTTCGAATACTTCCTCAACGGATATTGGCATGGTTAGACCCTGTGCATAGCCTTGAAGATATTTTCATCCTGGAAGGTGATGTTCAGTGACATCTCTTTGCCGATTTTATCGAGCTGCTTCTTGATCTTGTCGATGCCGATAGTGGCGTTCGCTATGTCTACCGCCATGGTCATAACGAAGTAGTCTTCCATGATCTTCTGAGTCACGTCCACGATGTTGATGTTTGCCTTGGCCATGGCGGTAGCCAACTTAGCAATGATGCCGACTTTGTCGGCTCCGGTGACGGTCATAATGCAGACCTGTGGTTCTTTTATCTTGGCCATTTCTGCTCCTTTGCGTCGTTGCCCGATTACAGTCTAAAGTCAACGCCGGACTACGTAAAGCCTGTTTTGAAGTGCCTCTACAAGTATGAGCGGTTACGTTCAGGTGATGTTGCTGTTGGCCGCGAAGCCTTCTGCTAAGATGCGGACGATGCCGTGGTTACCGTCTACCTGAATTCTTTGGCCGGTCTTGATGATCTGTGTTGCCGGGCCTACGTTGACCACCGCCGGAATCCCGTATTCGCGAGCGACAATGCTGCCGTGAGAAAGCAAACCACCCTGATCCATCACGATCCCAGCAGCCGGCACGAAATAAGGAGTCCAGCCCGGATCGGTAAAAGGCGCCACCAGAATCTCGCCCGCTAAAACCTGCTGATCGATATCAGCTCTGAGAATCACACGTGCCTTGCCCGTGACCACACCGGGGCTTACTGCCAATCCATTCAATGTGTCTGCGTGGGTGTCTGTCACTTCAGGCACAAGGTTGTCAGGATCGAATTTGCCAATCACCACTTGGGGCGGCGTGACGGCTTTATTCTTTTCGTATTCTTTGCGTCGCGAGGCAATGATTTCGGCAACGTTGAAGCTTGCCTGACCTCGCCTTACAGGCTCAATCTCTTCGAGTTTTAGAAAGAAGATGTCATCTGCGTTTGCCAAGACTGCTCTGCTATTGAGTCTTCGGCCAAGTTCTTGGAGCATTTTACGCAGGATAGCCAAGTATCGGACAGGTTCGTCCTTGTAGTTTTCGCGCAGTACGGAGCCGTTTTGTGCTTTGCGAAGGACGTAGTTGAAGATGCAGCGTTTGATAGGATTCCTGAGCCGTTGGCTGGATTGTCGAGCGAGCTCTTGGTGCTTGTGCGCGAGCCTTCTTTGGTTTTCGAGGGGGTCGGTCTGGCCAATTGAGGCCGTACAACCGCGGACGAGGCCGAGTACATAGTCGGGGGTCTCAGACCACCGGGCGTTGAATAGCAGGATTTCGCCGCGGCAATGGTGACCATGCTGAGCCATAAATTCATCCCAGTTCTGCACGAACCGGTCACCGCCTTTGACGGCAAGGATTTTGGCTCTTGTGGTCTGCCAACTGTGACCTGAAAGGAGCACTTGTTGCACTTGTGGGCTCTCATGAGCTATCGTGGCTAGCCGCCAAATGTCAAGGCCGGCCTGAGCGGTGGCCATGTTACCCAACCCAGCTAAAAGGCTGTTGGCCAAGGTGCCGTTCGCATCATCGAGCCATTTTTCACAAATTCTATAAAGGACCAGCAAAGGTGACATTGCCACTACAGGGTACAGAACGTCCCAACTTCCGAGAGCATCCTCAATGGCAGTGGTGAGTTGGCAGGCAAGTTCTTCTTCCGACATACGGGACATATCCAGGCTTTGCAACTGGTCGTTTTTGGCCCTTATTTGGCGAAGGAAGGTCTGTCCTTTTCTTTGGCTGTGGGCGAGGATGTAATACATAGACCATGGAAGTCTGAGTATCATCTTTACAGCGCTGAACTTAAGATCGGGGATATCCTCATCGTGGATTTCGAGCTGGCCAAGGTCGAACATTTTGCCCTGTCCGCCGCCGAAAAGCTTGTTAAGGTTGATGCGTTGCCCGCCGGGAAGACTCCTGAGCATGCCGACGCAAGTATTCACGTTGAAGTATATCCTGCCCGCGATTAGCCCCGCTAACGGATTCTCACCGAGTTCGACACAAAGCAAACGCAAGATTGACGCAAACATGTGGTCACGCATTGTTTCCACTAACGACCAGGTCATAGGCGTCACTGCGTCTGGAGCAGCTTCACCAGCGTTTGAATTGGTCCAGATCTGGCGGTCTTGCCAGGATTTCTTGGGCGGCAGTGTAGTAATCGGCCTGGACTGTAGAAGCCAGATCTGCCCATGCTTCATCGACCACTCGATATCCTGGGGAACTCCGAAGTGTGATTCGACCTTGACGGCCAGCTCCGCCAGGCGTGCTGCCGCGCTATCATCAATGCAAAGTCTGCCGTCAGGCTCGGCGCATCTGCGATTGGCTATCACCGAGGCCGGCTTCGTGAGAACGAATCGATCCGGTGTAACCTTGCCGCGAACGATATCCTCGCCCCGCCCGCGCGCCGCCTCGATCACAATCTTGTTTCTATCGCCGGTCACAGGGTCGGCGGTGAACGTGATCCCCGATACATCCGCCTCAATCATCTCTTGCACAATCACGGCCATCCGCACATCAAGATGGTTCATGGCATTCCTTCGGCGATAGTCATAGGCACGCTCCGTCCACAGTGAGGCCCAGCATTTCTTGACGGCCTCGATACACTCCTCCAGGCCGACCACACCCAAATATGTGTCATATTGGCCGGCAAAGGATTGTCCCGGCAGGTCCTCAGCCGTGGCTGACGACCGGACCGCTGTGCGCTTGCCGGAAAACGCTTGGTAGTGCTCTTCGATTTGCCGACGCAGTGCATCGCCGACGGGCGGTTGTACGATGATCTGCCGGACTTCAGAGAGGATGTCCTTCTTTTTCTGGGGCTCGGCCTGTTCGATTTCTGCAACAGCGGCTGCAATCTTGGGCGTTAGGTTGGCCGAGCCCAGGTGGTCGCGGTAGGCGTCGGTTGTGATGCAAAAGCCCGGTGGTACAGGCAGGCCGACGCCAAGCATCTCGAAGAGGCTCATCGCCTTTGCGCCAACCATAGATGCATCAACGCTGCAGGCTGGGTCCAGCGGAAGAACTTGTCTTGGCGGCATAGGGATCACTCCGTACAGTGCACAATAGCCTTACCACTGGAGTTGCTGAAGGCGGCGAGTTTTCTCGTAGTTTGTTATGTCGGGTGCCAGAACGGTTACGGCTATGTAGCCTTCGATAAGCGCCGCCGTATCGCTGAGCGAGTTGTTCGTGCGGCGGGGAGAGCCCGTCAGTTGAAACACGGTCTGGCCATGCTCATTTGTCTGGAGC
>Ga0180434_10005595_pt1 | contig 14743 bp, 11 predicted proteins | sample SS_ome_7_FD_132453 | JGI IMG/M metagenome (GOLD analysis project Ga0180434, IMG submission 132453) | Hypersaline lake sediment archaeal communities from the Salton Sea, California, USA - SS_1_D_2 metaG | ecosystem: Environmental > Aquatic > Non-marine Saline and Alkaline > Hypersaline >...
AAAAAAATAAAAAAATAAAAAAAAGGGGATATATAAGGCGGGGGCCGGATCTCGACGGCAAAGGCGGAAAAATATGCCGCGGTTTCGACATCGACGCTCGCATCAACCAACCGGCCTTTTCCCGGAGCCGCGGCGGCCTCGCTTCGTAACGCCTGCTCATGTGCCAACTACGCGCAAACTACGCGAAAAGCGGAAGAAAGCGGAGGATGCACTCACGAATGCCACGCGCTGCGGCTTCGACTCCAAGACGAAGGCCATTCGAGTTGATAATCGAGTGTACGGCGGTGCGACGAAGCTGCTGCAAAAGGCGTTCTATGCAAACTACAAGTACACGCCCGCTGGGCGCATCAATATACCCGGAGCGGCCCCGTTCTGGTGCTTGAAAGACAGTCAGCGCAAGGACATCCGCGACCACGCCTCGTCCGCGCAGTCTGGGAGGCGGTTTCATTGCGACGTCTACCACTACTTCGTCTGCCAAAAGGGGGTGATGGCGGAGGGAAACGCGAGAAAGCGCTGCCATGATTGCAAAAAGCGGTTCGGGGTCTACAGCATGCCCATTACCAATACGTGCGACGCGTACGCCATGATCAACGGGCTCGCGTGGTCGCTGCGTCGCCGAGGCCTGTTTGCGGTGTCTTCTGAGGTGCCCGTCGCCTGGCGACAAGCAAACACCGGCACGCTGCTGGATCTGGTATGCATGGACGGCGAGGGCCAGTTGCACGTGGTCGAGCTCAAAACAGGCTATAGCTCCATGGCGCGAACCCACGCGGATGCTCGCAACCGCTGGATGACAGGCGGGGCTGGCCAGCGGATGCGGAACTGCCCGCTGAATCACCACATGCTGCAGTTGTGGTTCGGCGTGCGAGCGCTGGAGGACACGCACGCCGAATTTGAAGTGGCGGGCGGGCACCTGTTCTACGTCAGCAACCGCGGCGCTGTGAGCGAGTGCCCCCTGTCTGAGTGGAAGCCCGGGGAGCAGGTGACGCTTGACGATCTTGAAGCGCAGTTGCTGGGCCGGGCGCCATGACCGCAGAGGCGACAGAAATAAAAAACCGCACGCAAACGCAATTCGCGCAGCAAGCCATGGAGCCCGACCCGGACGACAACAGCCCGGGGGCCATGCTGGCCCACCTGTGGCACACGCGGCGCGCCCTCGAGGCGATCGTGTTCGACCTGCTGCCCGCCCGAGGCGAGAGCCTGGAGCGGCTCGAGAGCAAGTCCGCGGAGCTCGCGCAGCACGCGGGCGATTTTTGCACAGAAGCCGAGGAGCAGGCCGAGCCGCGCGCCCTCCGCGTGCTGGCGCGCAAGGCGGTGCGCAAAACAGTATCTCTGCTGCGCGCGCTGCTGTTGAAAATCCGAGCGCTATTTCTGGCCTGCTGGGTGTATCTGAACACGGTATGCAGACCCGCCACTCCCGTCCCGCACTCGTTTTGACGCTGTGCACGGCGTTTTTTGTTTGCGCCGGGGCGCTGCAGGACGTGCACGAAGCGAGCAAAAAAGGGCACGACGTGGCCTACGTGGGCGTGTCGCACGCGCGCGGGGCAGACTGCAGTTTGGACGGCCTGTGCGCGCTCGGGAACACGCTCGACCTGAGGGGAGGCGTGCACGGCCTGATGTACGCGCTGGTGCGGCACCCCGCCTCGCCCGAGCAGGTGCGCCGGCTGAAGGGGGTGCACTGCGCCTGGAACCACGTGTGGGCGGACGTGAGCAGCGTCGAGGCGGCGCTGGCCCGCATCGCCGAGCAGCACGAGCGCGTCATCGTGCTGACGGACAACATGTACATAATCGGCTCGCTGGCCCCGCTCGCGACGTGCGAGGGCCGCTGCGCCGTGGCGGGCGCCCGCAGCTTCGCGGTGCGCGACGAGGGCGCGCCCGCGTGGCCCGTTTCGCCCGATGACGCGCGCACGGACTACGGACTGGTGTGGAGCGTGCGGCACAACGGGACCTCGCTGACGCGCGCGCGGGAGGCGAACGCGAGCGTGGTGCACTTCGACACGGACGCGCTGTGGATGCCTTGGCACTGGCAGAGCGGCTCGCTGGACGGCGTGTACGCCGAGTGGCGGCGCAGGGTCCCGCGGCAGGACCCGGGCATGACGCTTTTTTTCTTGTTGTTCGTGCACGCGCTCGGCGTGCTCATGGTGTCGCCCGACACGTTCCGCGCGGACTCGGTCCTGCTGGGGCGCAGGTCGGGCGGGATCGAGGGGATGTCGCGCACGGAGCGCGCGTGCTCCATGTTCTTCTGGAGCTACTTCAGCACGGGGGAGGGCGTCGCGCCGGACGCCGCCCGGCCCGAGCTGACCGTGCGCGAGGCGCTGATCGTGCTCGTCATGTCCTTCCTGCACGTGTCGACCGCGCTCTGCTACCTCTGGTTCGGCTGGGTGCAGGGGCTGGCCCTGATCCAGTACGACGCGGCCTTCACGCTGCTCATCATGGGCTGCGGGGCGTGGGGCGCGGGCCTGTCCCTGGTCCTCATCCGCGCGGCGGGATTCGTCCATACCTCCGCCATTCACTTCTGGCGCTTCTACTTCGGCTTCGCGAGCGTGGCGTGCGTCTACCCCGGCATGCTGAAGCTGCTGACGGGCACGAGCTGGTTCGACTACTACTCGTTCAGCCCCACCTACGCGCTGTCGGCCGCCGTCTGCTTGGTGCCGCTCTGGACCGCCGTCACCTCGCTAATCCAGCTGGACCACATCCTCTCCATCACGCGGGCATAGCAAAATAAAAATTAGGGGGTTTATTTGCACACGGTTCAACGGAGCATCTTCTTGAACTCGCTGTACTTGTACATGATGTCGCTCAACTTTTCGCTCCGGCCGACCCACATAGCGATGAGCACCGGGCTGGCCGTCGGGGGTTTTGTTTTCCGGTCCGTGGTGGGGACGCGCTCGTTGGCGCCCTTCTCGGCCAGCAGATTCACGACGTCCCAGTTGCGCCCGAGCACGGCCGCGCCCAGCAAAGACGTGGCGATTTGGTCGACTTTCTTCAGCTTCGTTCCGAACGTCTTGAGCCAGTCACTCTCGGAGACCTGCAGGATGCCGATACGGGCGAGGTGTTTCTCGCTAAATTTGTCGCTGGCGAGGTAGGCCGCCATCACTTTCGCGCCGTCCTTGTACTTGCGGTCCCGCGCGATCTTGAACAAATTGGCAAAGTCCACTTCGCCATTCGTGAAGTAGACGGGTTCGTACTGCTTGATCTGCTTGGCCGAGATGCGGCCCTCGACCAGGCTCGGAAGGTGGATTTGAGCGTCGATGCGGCCTCGGATGGAAGTGTTGAGGTAGGCCTGTTGGTTAATCATGCTCTGCGGGACGCCAGCGGACTCAAGCAGGCCGCGCGCGTAGGCCTGACGGGCCGCGTCATTCATCTCCTTTATGTCGCGGCGGACGATCTTGCTACGAATGGCGGTGTTGCTGATCACGAACCGCCTGACCGCTTCATTCATGGCGTTAAAGACCTTCTTGATGTTGATTCCGGTCAGAATGGGATGCAAAAACAGAAATCTGCCGCGGTCGTCCGCCTCGAAGATCGTCCGCTTGGTGCCGAGTTTCAGCAGCTCGGTAACTTCGTCCAGCTTGTACTTGTACGGCATGTAGAAGAGCGCCTCGCGGAACTTGTCCATGCTGCCCGAGATCACGGCGTCAAGCAACCTGTGTTTCCAGGCGTCTTGCCCGCCCTGCAGCTCGGCAACGCGTTTCTTCAGCGCGGCGATCTCGTTATCATGGCCGTACTGGCTTCTGTCGTAGGCCCCCCGTAGATCCGCATACGCCCTCTTGCAGCGGTTGAATTCGACCTGCAGCGCGGCGCCGCTCTCCTTGAGGCGTTTTATCTCCGCGAAGGCCTCCGCCAGCTGCTCGGTGAGCTCTTCAAGCTTGGCGTTGCACTTCTCTAGCTCCTTCTCCGCCTCCTCGGCGCGCTTCTCGGCGGCCTCCAGGGTCTTGAGGGCGACGCCTGTCCCGCCGTCGCCTGCTTCAAGCGCCTTCTCCAAGCTGGCGAGCGCCTCGCGCAGGCTGGTGTTGGCCGTCTCCAGCTCTGCCTCGATCTTCTCGTTCTTGCTTTGGAGTTCCACATAGCTCTGCTGTAAATAGAGGATCGACTCCTCCATCTTTGTGTGCCTTTCCGAATAGGCGTCCAGACGCTGCAAAAGGCGCTTGTAGTCTTCGTTGTCTTCGCCCAGACTATCGCGGATGTACTTCAGCACGCCCGCTAGGTACTCCCTGAGGTCGGTCGCCTCATCCAGCGCGGCGCCCGCCTCTCCGAGGCGCTTCTTGGCGCGCTTCTGGACCCCTTGTCCAGAGGAACGCCTCTTTTTCTTACCCCTCGTAGCGGGCGCACTGGGGTGAGGCCATCCGGGCATGAACGACGATGAGAATTCGGCGTAGGCGCCCACCGGGATTGTGGTGTCAGTGTCATCGTTGCGAATCAGGAATTTGACGGGGCCATCCAGGCGCCTGCGTCCCGTGAACTTGCGCGCGTTCTTCGATTTCATCACCTGGCCGTTCTGCAGCTCGACGTCCGCCAGAGCACGGAACACGTCCAGCGCGGCGTTGCGAATCTCGTACTTCATGGTATTGTTCATGCGAATCAAGGTTCTGAGCGCGCCGCTCGAGATGACCAGCTTGATGCGGTCGTCTGGCGTGGCTAGGCCGAGCTTCACGAGTTTATCCTCCACCGACTTGGAGATTCCAGACGAGGTCTGCACATAGCCCGCCACGACGAGCGCGATCGTTGCAAAGTCATTCAACTCGCCGTCCGGGATGGCGTCTGTGATGATCTTTAGCGTGCCGACCTGCGGCGTCTTGGCGACGTTCAGGTGGACGATGAACGCCACCTCGAAGAGCGAGAGCGGCGTGCTCAGCGTCTGTTCGGTCAGGAATTGCGTGTAACGCGTGATCAGCGACCCGGGATCTCTTGCATTAACGGCTGCATCAACTTGCGCCTTGAGGTAAGCGTTCCAGTCCGAGGCGGAGGCGTTTTCTCCGACGCCAAACGCGTCGCGGATCTCTGTGTATGTGGCCTCGAAGGCCGCCTTTGCACGCGCCTCAGCTTTCGTCGCAAAGTCCTCCGACAGCGCGTCTTCCTGGGCAGACGAGCTGCTCGCCGCGGACTCCCAGCCCTGGCTGCTCGCGGCCCCGGCGCCCCCGACGTCCTCGTCGGTCCCCCATGTGGGCGTTTCGATCTGCTCGAACCCTGAGGGGCTTTCCCAACCGCCACTTCCCAGGTCTTCCCAGTCCGAGCCGCCCACCCCTGTAACCCCCGGGTCGTCTTCCATCGTCCCGGGGGTGGGAGCCGGCACCTCGTACGCGCGCGGCGATCCCGGGTTTTCGCCTGGACGCAAGGTGGACGGCCCGGTGTACGGAGTGCCCGGCGTCTGGGTGTACTGCGGGCTCGGGGCCGGGGCGAACCCGCCGAGCTCCGCTTCGCGCCGCTCCCACTCCATGATTTGGTTTTGCAACAAAGGTATGGCGAGTCGCTCTCGATAGTTTCCGTTTTCACGATTCTGCAGTTCGGCTCGCAAGATAGCGAGCCGCTCGCGCGCTTCTTTCAACAGGGCAGGGTTCTCGGCCATGCAAACAGTTTTTTGGTTTGGGCGCGACCCGCATCTTCGTCTAACTTTTAGAAGCTCACACGCCGCTCTCGGTTTGTGTCGCAGTGGTGCGCGTGCATAAAAGGAACGCGAATTCGAGTACACACGGCGCAACGACGAATGGAGCGGAACGAACAGGTGCAGGAACGCTGGTCCGACTACGACTCATCGTCCTCGGAGGACGAAAACGCGGCGGCGCAGCCCGAGGAGACGGTTGAAATACGCGAGTTGCGTGAACAGGCGCGTGCTAGGCGGAAACGGCGCGCGGGCGAGGACAGAGAGGAGGGCGGCCTGGCCGAGCGCCCCCGGAAACAGCAGAGGCGGCGGAAGCGCGTGCCGGGGAGCGAGGTGCCGCCCAGCGCACAGCCGCACGCCGAGGAGCCGCCGCCCCCCATGGACGGGGGCGGCGAGTCTCCCGGGGAGCCTACGGAGGATCCTGCCCAAGAGGACGGAGAACACCGCCAGCAGCAGCAGCTGGTCGACCCGTACGCCGGGTATTACGAGGAGGGCGAACATGCACAGGAGGACTATCCGCGCGACACCGCGTGGATGGCGGAGAAGCAGGCGGAGGAGGACAAAGAGACGCGCGACGCGCACTACAAGCCCGCGCTGTTGCCGCTAGAAAAAGAGATCGAGCAGGCGCTGCGACTGCCGGGCGAAAACATCGAGGACGCGGGAAACTACGACACGTGCGTGCTGTGCAACAGCCAGCAGCTGAGCGGGGTGGGTCTGGTGCGCGACAACTTCAACATGATGCTGCGCGCGTTGATGGACCAGATCACACAGATCGCGCCACAGGTGCTGTTCCGGCAGCTGTACGAGTATTTTATCGAGCGCGTGATCGTGCAGATGCGCGAGATGGACCGCATCCAGCGCTCGGCCACCAAGGAGAAGGAGCGCGGGGGGGACGGCGCCGGGACGTTTGCGGGGGAGGAGGCGGGGGAGGGGACCGCGCAAGAGCAGGACATGCGCGTGCAGTTCACGGAGCGGTGCACGCCGTACCGGTTTTACCGGCACTTCACGAGCCACAACATCGACCCGACGCTGGCGCACCTGATGTCGCTGTGGCGGCAGAACGAGATGATCCGGATCATCGAGACGGAGTGCCTGCTGGAGCGGCACGACCAGACGGGGCGCTTCAACTTCCGCGCGGACCTCATGCTGGGCTACACGCGGCTGCTCGCCGCGCGCAAGCAGACGTACGAGGCCGACACGAGCAAGATGCTGGGCTACACCACGCAGCGGCAGCTCAACACCTCCAAACCGAACCCGCTGATCAACCACCACCGGCCGCAGTTCAACCCGCACTCCGCGCTGAGCAAGCAGGTGTTCCCGGCCCAGTCCAGCCCGCTGCTGTTCTGAGAGCGGCGCAGCAGAACGCAGACAATAAAAGAAAGACTGAGTCGAGCGGACCCGCACAAAAACAAATCGCAATTCTTGCGCTGCGCCCCACGACCCCTCTCACACAAAACAGCCGCACACAAGCATGGCTTGGCCCAGTACAGGAAGCTTTCAGACGGCCTCGAGCTCGAGCGCGCCGGGCTACACCGCCGGGCGGCAGATCTCGCAGCGCCCGCACAACACGGAACAGCAGCGCATCACCACGGTGATGGACGAGCTGGCGGGAGTGAGCACCGTGCCCCCGGGCCTGCGCAACCCGCCCATGGCGGGCCAGCCCGACAACTACGCGACCGGCAACCCGGCGCAACCCGGCGTGATCCCCGGCAGCATGCGCTCGCGGCGGGCGGGCATGCCCTCATCCATGCCGAGCGTACTGTCAGGCGGCACCCTCACCATGGAGTCGTATTTCAACGGCCTGAGCGGCTACATGCCAATCGTGCCGCTCAACATCGAGGCGATGGTGATGACAGACCAGAGCCACCTCCAATTCACCGTGCAGGGGCACGTCACTTTCGCCATGACGGGCGAGGGCGAGGTATTCAAGAGCATCACACAGAACAGACAGTTGACGCTGATCCGGTCGCTGGAGCAGATCAACATGGACATGGAGGGCTACACCGCGCAGGCCCTCGCCACCCTGCGCACGGCGTTGCGCAACGGGACGGGGATCGGGCCGGTGTCGGCCGGCAAGCTGCAGGAGCTGCTGCGGGTAGACACGAGCCTCTGGCTGCACGACCCCGACTTCAAGAAACTGGTGGAATCGAACAACAAGACGCACAGAATGCTCGGCTACCTCTCGCTGGAATTCATTATGCGGAAATGGAAGCTGGTGGGCGTGTCCGCGGGCCAGCTGACGGCGGGCCTGGCGGGCATGTCGGCCGACGTGGCGCTGTGCGCGTTCGGCATCCAGGAAGACGTGATCAACGTGTGGGGCCCGAACCTGCGCCCGCTCGACACAGTGGGCTTCATCCTCAAGTTCGTCAACACCTACGCCGACGTGGCGGAGGGCGAGAGCCGCCTGACGGGCGTGTCCTCCCCCAAGTTCATCCCGTGGCACGGGTCGCCCGCGGGACCCACCCCCGCCGAGAAGTCCTGCGCGGACGTGTCGGGGCTCGAAAACTGCAGCGGCGTCTTCATCCGGCTCGGCAAGGTCACGGGCTTCGCGCTCAGCTCCTCCAAATTGCCCCCCGCGCGCTATAACTACGCGGCGCAGGCCGGCCTCGTCCCGCGCCCGCGCAGCGGAGATCCGATCAATCCCATCGTCGAGCACAAGGTCACGGTGTCCATCGACATCAAGGTGTTCTTCTAGGGCGTTCCCGCGCCTAAAAATAAATACCAAAGAAAAAGCAATTCCCAACAACCAGACAAAAAAAACCGGCCAGAGGGCGCAACAAAGCAAGCAGGACAAACACAACGCACAAATGTCGTCGTACAACGCAGCCTCCAGCCTCTTCCGAAAGAGCAACGGGCACGAGCCCGACACCATGCAGCGGATGCAGTCCGCCGTCACCACCGTCAACATGGGCGTGCAGGATCTCGGCAAGTTCCGCAGCGACATGCCCGGCCCCAACATCATCGGGCGCTACACCGGGACCAAGCACGCCGCGCGCGTCGCCATGCTGGATCTCGTGTTCACGCTGCGCGACGGGACGGAGGACGGGTTCACCGACGTCGCATCCCAGGCGATCGGCTTTTCCAACTTTGCGGGGCTCAACACCAAGGGCCGCACCATCGACAAGATGGTGGACGCCATCCGCTGGGTGGGCGTCGCCCAGTCCGACTCGGATCGCGATGTGGAGGACGGCGCGACGGGTAACGTCGCCGTCGCCGCGTCGGGCGGCATCAGTTTCAACAATAACGGGCCTGACAACATGGCGATCGGCACGGGCTTGCGCTACGTGGTGGCGCCTGCTGATCCCCAGGAGAAGTTCGCGTTCGACAAGATGCGCACCGGCCAAATCATAGCGGGCCGCGACACGGCCATCGTGCGCGCCTACGAGCCCACCGACCTCATCTTCATGTGGAAGGAGAGCGCCGACATCCTGATGGAACGCGGCCAGTACCTCAGCGTCCCGGACATGGTCAAGCGCCAGACCAAGGGCATGGCGTACGGCCGCGGCGAGACCACCGCCGACTACCAGGCGGCCATGCTCAAGGAGTTCGTCAACGTCTGCGCGTTCATCGGCGTGGTGCAGGCGTGCGAGCGCGGCATCGTCACCCCCGCCACCATCTCGGCGGACGGCACGAACAACGCCAAGCTGTACCGCAACGCCACCGCACGCCGCGAGCTTCTCGCGCTGTCCAACCGGATGGCGCAACAAAACACAGACAAGACGCGCAAGGTCGGGGGTATCCGCTACAACGCCACCGCTGCCACCCCGGCATTTGAGACAATCGACGTCGGTGAGCCGGACGAGCGCGAGCTGCAGCGCGCCATGACCGACTTCTACCGGTACCTGGCGGCCAGCTACAACGTGATCGCGGAGGAGAACGCCACCCCCGAGAACTTCGTGCTGACCAGCCTGACGCAGAAAATGGTGCTCGGCTTCGCCTCCAAGAAGCTCGGCAACGCCACCCTCGCCCACAAGCTTTTCGATACCGCCCTCGGCTCCTCCCCCTCCATCCGCTTCGCCTCCAGCGCCCGGCCATCCGCGCAGCTCTCATTCACCACAGACGCCGACACCACGGACGACCTCATCCGGCGCACCATCCAGGGCACCTTCTCCCGCTTCATGCGCAGCGTGGGCTACTCGTACAACGTCGAGCAGGCCCAGTGCATCGGCGTCAGCCTGTCCAACACGGACGCCGGCAACATGCTCGAGGCGCTCGTGCGGGGCGGATAAACAAACCAGTAAACATAAGCAACCCAACCTCCTCTTTCCTCTCTCCTTTTCGCCCCCGCCCGCGGGAAAAGCAAATCCTGCTGCCCCGCCGGCGCACTGTAAAACCCTAGATCTAATTACGCGCACGCAGCAAACAACCCAACGCACAACAACCGACCCCCGATTTTTCAGATTGTATGACATTAGAAGCGACTAGTAATGATATTAAGGACCTATTAACTAGAGCAGCAGCGTCGCAAGAGTCAGCCTGTGATATTATTAATGATTTTAATTACTACGTGCCGTATGCAGTCATCCAAAGGCGCTATATGTTTAGCGGAGACGTGCGCGAGCTCGCCCTCCGCGCCGTTAAACTCCTGGAGGACGTGCCGCGGGCGCGCCCTCACTTAAGCTACTACTACGAGATGATCGCCGAGCGACGGTTCATCCCCGCCGGGAACACGCTGGTGGCCGGCATCAAGCCCCTGCAGCCCAACTGCTCGATCATAGGGCGCGTGTACGAGCAAAACTACGACGAGGTGGAGGCCCGGTGCCGTGTGCTGTGGGCCAGCCGCATCGGCGTGGGCTTCGACCTGAGCTTCTGCCTAGACCCCGTGGCGGTGCTCCTCCGCCTGTCGGCGGCCAACCACGCCGTCGACGTGGGCGACTGGCGCCCGAAGCGCGGCAACATCGCCACCCTGTCGATCGACCACCCGCGCGTCATGGAGTTTGTGCGCTGCAAGAGCGGCTCTCGCGAGGACGCCGACCGCCTCTACAACTTCAACATCTCGGTGGCAGTGTCCGACAAGTTCATGAAGGCGGCGAGCCTGCCCGACACGCGCGCGGCCGCCACGCTGCGCAAGATCGCCAAACACGCCCACGCCTACGGCGACCCGGGGCTCGTGTTCATCGACCGCGCGCAAGACGGCCACGAGCCCATCGTGACGGCCGTGCCCTGCGGCGAGCAGTTCATGCACACGGACGAAACGTGCAACCTGGGCGCGATCAACCTGGACGCCTTCGTCAGGCCAGGCGGCAGCTTCGATGTCAAGGGGTACCGCAAGTGCGCCAGCATGGCCACGCGCTTCCTGGACACCATGGTGGACCTGCTGGAGATCCCCGACAAGGCGATGGCCGAGCGCACCCGCGCCCTCCGCCGCGTGGGCCTGGGCGTGATGGGGTTCGCCACCGCCCTGCAGGCGATGGGCATCCCCTACGAGAGCGAGAGCGCCCTCCGCTTCGGTGCCTACCTGGCGAGCATCCTGACTAGCTCCGCGCTCGAGACCAGCATCCTGATGGCAGAGAAGCTGGGCGGGCATGCCTGGGACGGCATGCGGCGCAACATCTCCGTGACCTGCATCGCGCCTACGGGCGGCATCCGCCGCCTGGTGGGAACGGACGGATTCGCGATCGAGCCCCTGTTCTCGTCCGGCAAACGCCCCTCGCCCGAGTTCGAGGTCCGCATGGCGGGCGCCTGGCAGCGGCACATCGAGAACGCCATCTCCAAGACCGTCGTGCTGCCCGGCGACGCGACGCCCGGGCGCATCCGCGACCTCTTCCTCCTGGCTTACGAGCACGGGTGCAAGGGAATCACGGTGTACCGCGACGGCTCCCGCTCCAACCAGCCCATCAAGGTGTGCGACGGCGACTCGTGCGAGACCGTCCTGCAAAAATAAATGTGAAAAAAACCTGCGCGAAATTTCGAAAGCCGGCGACGCGGTGAAATGGATCCCTCCGAAAACGGACAAGCGATCAAGGTGCTCGACGTCTGGAGCGACTGCGTGGCTGACAGCTACGAAAGGGCAGCCGCGATCTATCTCCGCGGGGATGACGTGAAGGGCGCAGCGGTCGTGCTTTGCGAAAGCGGGCGAAGCGCAGACGTGTTCAGGCGCTTCGCGGACGACCTGGACCTGAGCCTCTCGCGCGTCACCCTATGGCAAGGGTGCGGCGAGCAGCTCAGGGGGGCGAGCCTGGCCGGGGCCACCTTCATCATGGAGAAGCCTTCGTCGTGGAAATTCGGCGCGCAGCAAGCTGACTTCCTGAACGCGGCTACAGAGCTGCGCATCATCATCCCGCGCCCGTTCGACCGGAGCTTCGGCGGCGGAGTTGCGCTGGCAGAACGGGAAACGCGGATGCTGAACGCGGGCGTGCTGCCGAGCGAATAAACAACCCGAACTCGTTATTTAAGCCGCGTCCCACTTCTAAACGAGGCTGCTATCTGCCAAGGGGCAGAATTGCCATTATCGTCCCGCACCCGCTCGATTGGGGCGACGACGCCCGAGTCGCCGCGCTCTGATGAGCAGATAAACAAGTCTGTGAGATTTATTCCTTTGCGCGCGCGGCCTCGCGGATGCGCTTCTGCGTGGAGGTGCGCCCCTGCATGATGTCGAGCATCTCGCCCGCCTTGCAGACGTGGGGGTGCGTGTTGACGGGCGCGTTCGGCGAGCGGCACAGGCGCTGCAGCAGGAAGCCGTCCCAGTGCGCGCTCACGGGCCCGTCCAGCGCGTCTCCGCGCAGGATGGGGTCGTCCGAGGGGATGCGCCGGATCTGGTCCGGCAGCACGTCGGTGATCATGAAGCTGAGGATGCGCAGGTTGAACTCGCGCGAGACCGTCGCGCAGTCCTGCGGGCGCGCCCACACGCTGTTCTGCACGAGCCGCCGGGCCGCCCGCTGCACGTCGAACAGCGACATCTTCGTGGCGATGGCGCCGTCCTTCCCGAAGTCGGATTCCTTGCCGTGCCGGTAGATCAGCCCGTCCACGGACCAGGCCTGGGCGGACTCGATCCACTGCGCGTCCAGCGTGTCGGGGCAGTTGCACCGCTCGTCTCCGTCCCCGATGTCCACCACGCGCGTGACGGGCCACGCGGCGCGGCGCTCGGGCGGCACCTGGTCCGCGTGCTTCACCAGGAAGTGGTCCCCGATGTCAACCGCAATCTCGAGGCCCGCCGCGCTCCAGACGAGCCAGGCGGAGAGCAGCAGCAGCGCGCACGCCGTCGCGGGGTGCGCCCGCGCGTATTTCCCAGTAAACTTCATGTTGTGTTGCGAGCTTGTTGTTTATTTTTTTCCAAGTGTCGTCTAAAATTAGTTTTTACCCGTTCTGGCGCGGACCACCTCCGCGTAGGCGGCCCGGTCCCCGGCTGGGTAGTATTTGTCCGCCACGCGCAGGCCGGGCGTCTGCTCGACCATCGGCATGTACGGGAGCTTCGCGCTCATCGAGTAGAACGCGTTGTTGTAGGTCTCGCGGTTGCTGTTCTTCAGCAGCCACGCCAGCTCGCACTCGTTGCTGCAGAACCGGTGGCGCCGAGCGGCGTCTTCTGTCAACACGCGGTCGCAGACGCCGGGGTATGGGTTTTGGCACCGGCACGCCCCGGCCTCCCGCTCCTGCGCGCCCTCGCGCTTCCGCCTGGGCCCGCTTGGCACGGGCGCGTCGTCCTCCATCTCTTTTTTTTCGGTCGCTTTCGAGGGGCGGTTAGGGCCAGTTAGGGGTTTATTTTTTGCACAAGGCGTCTAGCGCCCTCGCGCGCGCATGCCGCCACGCGCGCGGCTGAACTTGGGATAGCGGCGCGCGACGCCGCCGGAGGGGCCTGCCCGCGGCATGCGCTTGGGCGTCCGCCAGCGGCGTGGGGCGGGGCGTGGGGCACGGCGCCGCCAGCGAGGTTGCACGGGCCGGTAGGCGCGGCCGCGGGACGCGCGGAAGCGCCTGGGCGTGCGGCGCCGCCAGCGGGGGTTGCGCCGGCTGTAGTCGTTCCAGTAGCGACGGTGGCGGCGGTTGAGGCGACGCGACCAGTTGGGGTAGCGGCGCTTGTAGCCGCGGAACCAGCTCAGGTAGGGGCGGCGCCAGTAGCTGAACGGGTAGCGCCAGCCGCCCAGGCCGAAGAGGTCGACCGGGATCATGAGCGGGAACGGCAGGTGGTAGTAGCGGGGCAGGAGGTACAGGTAGCGCCCGCCGTGGTAGCCGTAGTAGCGCCGGTCCAGGTACAGGTCGGCCGGGTGGTAGCCCGCGGTGAGCGGCGCGGCGATGCCGTAGTCGCCCACGTAGCCCGCGCCGTAGTCGACGTAGTACGGGCGCGAGTAGTAGTCGTGCGCGGCGAGGCCGGCCGTCGTCAGGCCGCCCGCCAGCAGGCCTGCGCCCACACTGCCCGTCGCGAGCCCCACGCCCGCGCCCACTGCGCCGCCCGCCAGCACGCTCAGCAGGTTGCCGACGTGCTCGCTCGTCACGGGCAGCTTCTGGTACTGGTAGTCGCCCTCGCCGTTCATCATGAGGCGGTCCTGCGCGGACATCTGCTGGCGCTCCTGGCGGTACTTCTGCTCGTGGTCCTGCAGCTCGGCCTGCACGCGCTCGAGGTCGCCCAGGTCGACGCTGGCCGCGGACAGCAGCCAGCCGTCGATTGCCAGTTGGTTCGAGGAGGCGTGCACGCGTCCGGGGTGGATGACGTAGCCGCCGTCCTCCAGGTCCGTGAACACGAACTTCTCCGCTGCATAATCGTAGAGAATCTTGTAGCGGGCCCGGCCGTCCACCTCGAGGGTGTACACGCCCCGGCTGTCCGCGGGGAGCAGCTTCGCCTGGGTTTGGCGCTCGCAGGCCTCCACCATGTCCACGTCGACCAGCTGGTCCAGAGTGTGCTTGTTAAGCCCGCCCTCGACGGCCAGCACGCGGTCGATGGTGGCGGAGCGCTGGTAGTGGACGGGCAGCGCCGCCTCCCCGAGCTCGGAGAACTTGCGGCCCGAGGTGTGCTCGTGCCACGCCTTCAGGATGTCGAGCTGCGACTTGCCCTGGATGTCGCGGATCACCACGAGCACGCCGGACGCGCCGCTGTGCCCGATCAGCACGGCGTCGTCGTCGCTCACCCCGATGATGTGCGTGTGCTCCAGGAACGTCGACTCCGTGAGCGCCAGCGACTGGGCGGCGGTGTGCACCACGGGCCACGCGCCCTTGCTC
>Ga0180434_10005597_pt1 | contig 14743 bp, 8 predicted proteins | sample SS_ome_7_FD_132453 | JGI IMG/M metagenome (GOLD analysis project Ga0180434, IMG submission 132453) | Hypersaline lake sediment archaeal communities from the Salton Sea, California, USA - SS_1_D_2 metaG | ecosystem: Environmental > Aquatic > Non-marine Saline and Alkaline > Hypersaline > Sediment...
CCGGGGCGATCTTCCTTGCCCGGGCCATGTTGCCTTCGCACGAGGCGGAAGTCCAACAAGAGGAGGCGACCGCCGGGTCGTGGCCCATGTTCCGCGGCGGGCTGGCGCGACGCGGCTGCATCGACGGCGCCCCCGGTCCCACCCGCGGCGGGCTCAACTGGAGCTTCTTAGGCGGCGGCCCCACGTACTACTCCACGCCCACCGTGCTGGGCAACCGGCTCTACGTCACCTCGGCCGACAAGGGGCCGCTTAGGGACCGGGGGGCGATCTACTGCCTGGACGCCGACACGGGCGGGCTGGTCTGGCGCACGGCGCCGCCGGGCTTCCGCGCCACGTTCTCGTCGCCGGCCGTTGCCGGCCGGTTCCTGGTCTGCGGCGAGGGCCTGCACTTCACTCGCGACGCGCGCGTGGTCTGTCTCGACGTGCGCCGCGGCGGCGAGGTCCTCTGGACGTTTCGCACCACAAGCCACGTCGAGTCCAGCCCGTGCATCTACGAGGACCGGGTGTTTATCGGCGCCGGCGACGACGGCTACTACTGTTTCCGGCTGGAGCCGGGCGAAGACGGCGAGCCCGTGATGCTCTGGCACGCCGAGGGCGAGCAGTATCCCGACGCCGAGACCTCGCCGGCGGCATGGGAGGGCAAGGTCTTCGTCGGCCTGGGCATGGGGGGCAAGGCCGTCTGCTGCCTCGACGCGGCGACGGGCGGCGAGCTCTGGCGTGTAGAAACGCCCTACCCGGTCTTCGGCCCCGCCACCGTGGCCGGCGGGGGGCTCTTCGTGGGCATGGGCAACGGCAATTTCATCCAGTCGGCCGAAGAGGTCCGGCGCATCGAGCTGGACAAGCTCCGCGAGCAGGGGGCCGGCGCCGAACAGCTCGCGGCCGCCGAAGAGCGCCTCGGCCCGATCGGCGAGCTGTGGCGCCTCGACCCGGAGACCGGCGACGTGGTGTGGAAACATGCCGTGGGCCGGACGATCCTCGGGGCCGTGGCGGCGGGCGGGGACCGGCTCTACTTCGGCTCGCGCGACGGTTGCGTCTACTGCGTCTCGTTCGGCGGCGAGGAGCTGGCCCGATTCAACGCCCACGCCCCGGTCGTGGCCTCGCCGGCGTTGGCCGGGGAGCACGTCTACGCGGTCACCGAGAGCGGCAAGCTCTACGGCCTCTCGGCCGACGAGTTGGAGCCGGTCTGGGAAGCCACGCTCGGCTTCCAAGGGCCGTTCCTCGGCTCGCCCACCGTGGCCCGGGGACACGTCTACGTCGGCTCGCCCCAGGACGGCCTGCTCTCGTTGGGTGTGCCGGGAGAGGAGGAGCGGGAGCCGATCTGGCCGGGGTCGCTCGGCGGGCCGGGCCGCGGTGGCGCGATCGACGACGAGCCGCTGCCCGAACGGGGCAAGTTCGACTGGCGATTCCCCGACGCCGACGAGTCCAACGGAAATCCGTCCCCGCTGGTGACCGCGCCGGTGGCCTGCCTGGGCGATCGCGTCTACGTGCCGGTTCATGGCGAGCGGGGCGGCCTGGTTTGTCTGAAGGACGACCCCGAGTCGCGCGACGGCCCGGTCGAACTCTGGACGGCCGAAGCGCCCAGCGGCGTGTGGACTTCGCCTGCGGCCACGCTTGACGCGGTCTGGTTCGTCGACGGCCGGCCGGGCGACGCCGAGCGACGCCTGCACTGCCTCGACGCGGCGAGCGGCTCGACGCGGTGGACGCTGCCGATCGGCTCCGGGGCGTCCGGCCTGTTCGTGATGGGCGACGAGGGCGACGGGCTGGTCGTCGACGCCCCGGATGGGTTGGGGTGTTTCGGCCCCGAGGGTAACGTGTGGTGGCGGGCCGAGATCGGTCGTTTCTGCGGGCTGCCGGCCTTCCACGAGGCCATGGCCCTGGCCGTCACCGACGATCCCCCGGCCCTGGTCCTGCTCGACCGCCCGACGGGCAAGACCCTGTGGCGGGCCGACCTGGAGGCGGCTCCGACCACGGGCCCGGTGCCCTGGAAAGACGCGATCCACCTGGGAACCGAAGCGGGCGTGGCTGCCCACCGCCTTTTGGACGGCGGCCGGATTTGGCAGTCACAGAGCGGCCCGCCCGCCGGGCCGCTCACGCTCCGCCGGGGTACGCTGGCCTACGTGAGCACCGGCTCGGAGCTGGTCTTGATGGACGCGGAGAGCGGCGAGGTCCGCCAGACCGTCGCCGGCGCGCTGCCCGCCGTGCCGCCGCTGGTCTCGCGCGACGCGGTCCTTTTCGCCGGCGAGACCGGTTTGATGCGCCACAGCACGGCCACGGGCCAGACCCAGCTCTGGATGCGGACAAGCTGGATGGGAGCGATCACCTCACCCGCCGTGATGTTTGGCTCGCGCGTCTACTTCGCCACCGAGGGCCGGGGGCTGGTGTGTGCCGACGAGAAGCGATCCCGATAACTCGCTGTAGGAGGCTCGCTGTAGGAGGCTCGCTGTAGGAGGCTCGCTGTAGGAGGCTCGCTGTAGGAGGCGACTCCAGTCGCCGATCTGTGCCGATCGCAGTTCAGTCGGCGTCTGGAGACGCCTCCTACAGTCGCCGACCGTGCCCGGCCGGCTCACTTCTTGACCATCTCCCTTGCCGCGGCCGCGATCTTCGCGGCGTCGACCTTCATGTAGTCGATCATTTCCGGGGCGCCGGGCGGCGGGGCGTCGGGGAAGGCCAGGCGCTTCACGCGCACACCGGGCACGGCTTCGGCCACCCGGGCGATGATCTCGGCGCCGTTGCAGAAGTTGTACGACCCCTCGTCGGAGGTCAGCAATCGGCCCGTCTTTTTGACCGACTCGATGATCGGCTCCATCACCCCTTCCAGGGGCGCCAGGGTCCTGGGGTCGATGAACTCCGCGCTGATGCCGTCCTTGGCCAGCTCCTCGACGGCCTTGGCGATCTCGGCCGTCTGGGGCGCGTAACCCACGATCGTGATGTCGGTCCCCTCGGTGCGCACGGCGGGCTGGCCGATCGGCACCGTGTAGGGCTCGTCGGGCACCTCGGGTCCGGATGCCGGCACCGGATAGTAACAAAATACCACCGGGTCCACGTCGCGAATCGCGGAGGTCATCAGCCCCTTGGCGTCGTAGGGCGTCGAGGGGATCACGACTTTCAGTCCGGCCAGCCGGGCGTAGGCCGATTCGAGCCCGGCGTCGGCGTGCTGGCCCCCCTGCCTGGCCCATCGCAGGGCCATATCGGCCCAGAGGACCATGGGCATCGATGCCTGGCCGCCGGTCATGTGGCGCAGCTTGCCCGCGTGGTTGAACATCAGCTCGTAGGGGATGAACGTAGCCATGCTGGGGATTCGGGCGATGGCCGGGACCCCGCTTAAGGACATTCCCAGGGCGCCGCCCACGATCCACTCCTCGTCGATCGCGCAGAACTGCACGCGCGGCGGGCCGAACTCCGCGTCGAGATTGATGCTGCGGCCACCCGAGCGGGCCGACGGCCTCTGGTACTCGTAAAACAGCGTGAGCAGCTCGTTGCGCCGCATCTCGCCCTGGACTGCTTCGAGAATCGCATAGCTTATGCTCTTGACCATAGCTTGGGCCTCCTTCGTCAGCTCGTGTGAAGAGGAACCGCGCCCTCGGCGAAGACGTTGCGCAGACCGTCCTCGGGCTTGGGCACCGGCTGGGCCTCGGCGAACCGGGCGGCCTCCTCGACCGCCTCGCGGACCTCCGCGACGATCTCGTCGGCCCGCTGGGCCGTGAGCACGTCCTCGCTCAGCAGGAACCGGCGGAATCGGGCGATCGGGTCCTTGGCCATCCAGTCGCGCAGCTCCCGGTCGGAGCGATAGCCGAGGCCGAACGCACCGTCGACCCCGATCTTGGCCCCGCTGACGCCGTAGTGGTCGTACCAGCGGTAGGTCTTGCACTCGATCACGGTCGGCCCGCCGCCGGCGCGGGCCTTTTCCACGGCGTATCGCGCCACGTTGTAGACCGACAGCACGTCGTTGCCGTCGACCACGCGCCCCTCGATGCCGTAGCCGTCGGCCCGGCGGGCCAGGTCCACCAGTCCGTAGACCTCGGTGGCCCGAACCCAAATCTGGAAGGCGTTGTTCTCGATCACGCCGATCCAGGGCAGTTTCCAGGTGGCCGCGGCGTTGGCCGCGCTGGTAAAGAAGGGCCCCTGGATGGAGCCGTCCCCGCCGAAGCTCACGGCCACCTGGTCGGTCCCTTTCACCTTGATGCCGTAGGCGGCGCCGGCCGCAATCAGGTGCGAAGAGCCCACGATCCCGTTCATCCCCAGGATACCCAGGCTCACGTCGGTGATGTGCAACGAGCCGCCGTACCCCTTGCAGTAGCCGGTGGCCTTGTGCTGGATCTCGGCCAGCATTTTGCCCAGGTCGCCCCCTTTGGCGATCAGGTGGCCGTGTCCGCGGTGGGTGCTGGCGATGTAGTCGTCCTTCCGCAGCGCGTGGCAAACACCCACGGCGATGGCCTCCTCGCCGACGTACAGATGGGCCACGCCGCGGAAGCCGCCCTGGAGGATCAGGTCCTTGACCTTCGACTCCCAGAGGCGGATCCTCCATAGGTCGGTGTACATGGCCTCGAGTTGTTCCGCGGTGAGGCCGTCGACGTAGCCGAGCCCGTACTGGGCCCGTGCCTGCTCGGCGCGGCTCAACAGCAGCGTCCCTGCCCCCGCCGCGCCCAGGCCCATGACGAAGTCCCTGCGCGAGACCCCCTTGCCGTGCTGTGCCGTTGCCGGGGGCACGGCCTTCTCCTTCCCCTCGCCGCCTGCTTGTGCCATGGCCAGGTCTCCTTTCTGCAAACGTGCGTCTGCCGGGTTGGACCCTAAACGAACCGAGCTTGTGGATAATCGAAAGTGCCCGGGAATTGACTCACTGTAGGAGGCGTCTCCAGACACCGACCGAACGGCGGTTGCCCCGGATCGGCGACTGGAGTCGCCTCCTACAGCCAAGAAAACGTCTGCAAACTCCTGGACACCTTCGGATATTCTGAACGTAGCAGAAGAACCGATGGCACGCCACAGGCTATTCACTGAGCATCGTGCGGCCCTTGGGCAGGTCGAAGCAGACCGAAAGGCCGGCCTCCTCGCGCAGCCACGTGCCCGGTTTGAGGTCTGCGGCACGGCGCGCCTCCTCAAGCGGCATCGGGGAGCCGTCGTGGCTCAGCTTCGGCGGGGCGCCGTTTCCTGCGGGGATGCGCAGCGTGAACTCCGGGCAGGCAAACGGCGCCGTCAGCGTGACCCGATCTTCGCCGCGCTCGATGCGCGTCAGCCCCTTGGCCGCCCAGTAGCGGGCGATCTCGTTGAGCTTCATCCAGATCGTCTGGTCGCGGTAGCGGCCTTCCAGGGCCAGCACGACCCGCTTGAGGTGCTCGAACCCCTTCTTCGTGCCGTGGGTGTACATGCCCGGCCAGTGGCAGAGCATCACCGCCGGCTCGCCGCGCTCAATCAGCTCGACCAGGCGTCCGCTGGTGGCGTCCTGGTTGGCGTAGCGGTCGCCCTCGGGCTCGCTGTCGCCGTCCCAGCTTCCGAACCAATCGCCCGTGCCGGCCGGCACGTTGACGATCGCCCGGGGGTCGTCGGTATCGAGCCCCTCGACGTGCTCCAGCTTCGGCTGCGTGCTCTCCTTTCCGCCGGAAACGTACTTGAAGTAGTGGGGCAGCTCGGCGCCGTACACGTCGCGCACCGCCTCGCGCACGGCCAGCGACAGCTCCGACTTGACCAGGTTGCCGAACCCGCCCGGCGTGGTGATCCCTTCGCAGGGCAGCTCGCAGTTCTTCAGGATCCGCAGTGCGTAGGCGACGTACGCGGTCAGCTCGTCGACGCTCTTCTTCTCCCGCGGATAGGAGTTCTCCATGGTGGCCGAGCTGATCTCTTCCATCGGCCGGCCCGTGCGAAGGTCGATTACCCGGGTGTGCGTGATCATCTCCGGGTGGAGGTCCCAGTTGGGGGCCATCAGTTCGCGGACCAGCTTCAGGCTGTCGAGCAGCTCGCGCCGCGACCAGCCGGGCAGCACGCGATCGAGCCACCCGACGCAACACGGGTAGGGCACCACGCTGTACTTGCCCTTCACCCCGTGCTCGGCGCACCACTCGCCGAACTCGCGCAGGAAGGCGTCGGGGATCTCGCGCGGCCAGCTCCGCCAGGGCTTCTTGTACGCCTCCCGGTCGGGAAAGGCCGTGGCGAACTGGGGCATGCAGTAGTAGCCCATGTTCACCAGACAGGTCGAGTCGTCGATGATAAACGACAGGGGCACGCGCCCCCGCGGGTTGAGCACCTCGACGCCCTGGTCTTGTCGCGGGCGTTCGCCCCCGGGCGCCTGGGCCAGAGACCAAGCGGCCCGAAGCCCCAGGCCGACCGCCCCCGCCGCGGCGGCCCCCGTTCGCAGGAAATCCCGACGCGTTCCCTTCCACATGGCGAGGTCCTCCCCTATTACATTGTGTCCCGACCGGCTTGCCGCTCCCTGCCGAACCGATCGGCGGTCTTCAGCGCGGCCACCACGGCCTCCGGTGCGATCGGGCACGGCTCGTGGTGGATCGTTTCGCCCTCGGCGCAGGCCGCCTCGGCAACCCGCCGCAACGCCTCGTCGCCGGCGTCGCCCATGCCGATCTCGGCCAGCGTCGTGGGCAGCCCGACCGCCTCGCAAAACCCGTACACCTCGCGAATCAGCCCGACCGGCCGGTCCGTGAGAAACAGCCCGGCCAGCACGCCGATGGCCACCTTCTCTCCGTGGTAATAGTCGTGGGCGCCGGGCAAGACCGTTAACCCGTTGTGGATCGAATGGGGCGCGGCCAGCCCGCCGCTCTCGAACCCCAGGCCGCTCAGCAGTGTGTTGGCTTCGACCACGTGCGAGAGCGCCGGCGTAACGGCGTTCTCCTCGCAGGCCGCCTTGGCCGCGGTGCCGTACTCGAGGATCGTATCGTAGCAGAGCCGGGCGAGGTTGCACGCGGCCAGCGTGGCCGTCCCGCCGCACTGGTTGGGCGCATACGCCCGGCGGCAGCTCTCCGCCTCGAACCAGGTGGCCAGGGCGTCGCCCATGCCGGCCATGAGGAACCGGACCGGCGCCTCGGCGATCACGCGCGTGTCGACCAGGACCAGGTCCGGATTCCGCGGCAGAAACAGGTACCGAGAGAAAGCTCCCTCTTTGGTGTAAATCACCGATACCGCGCTGGTCGGCGCGTCGGTTGAAGCGATGGTCGGGACGATTGCCACGGGGGTTCCGGCCGCGTGGGCCACGGCCTTGGCCGTGTCGATCACCTTGCCGCCCCCCATGCCGACGATGCAATCGCAGGACCGCTCTCGCGCGATCGCCGTGAGCCTTTCGATCTCCTCGTCGCAGCACTCGCCGCCGAATGCCTCGACCGAAACCGCGAGCTGCCCGCCCCAAGCGGCCGCGTGTCGGGGGACGATCGAGCGGCCCGCCGTGCCGCCGGCGATCAGCAAGGCGGCCTTTCCCAGCCGGACCACCTCCTCGCCCAACTCGGCCAGGGCCCCTTCGGCCTGAACGTAGCGCCCGGGAAAGATGGCGGTCTGTTTCATATCACGCTCCGTTCTTGAGAAGAGTCTATCGGGCAGGGCACGCGGCGTAGAAACACGGCTCTCCTCCTCGGGACAGCTTGTCTTGCGAAAACGGCACGGCCTGGGGACGGCGACGTTGACGCCGGCGGCGCCAACCATCATATTGACTCCGGCGGCCGGGTGCCAGCCGTCGCTCGTCCGTTCGTCCGACTTCTTGAAAAGGGAGGTGTGCCATGCGAACTGCACTGCGAAGACCGGCGGCCCTGCTCGTGTTGCTTAGTGCCGCCCTGCTGCCCGGCGGCGGGGTGGGGGCGGCCGAGCTTCTCGTCGGCGCGGCCTCGGGCAGCATCACGCCGTCGGAGCCGGTGGCCCTCTCGGGCCAGTTCCACACCCGGATCGCTCGAAGCGTGGAGAGTCCCGTCACCGCCACGGCCCTGGCCCTGGAAACCCGCCGGGGCGACGAGCGACTCGACGCGGCCGTGATGGTCTCCTGCGACCTGGTCGCGATTCGCGAAGGGATCATCGAGAAGCTCCGCGAGCACCTCAAGGAGCGGCTGCCGGACCTCGACGGCCGCAAGGTCTTCCTCTGCGCCACGCACACGCACACGGCCCCCGTGATGCTCGAAGGCAAGTACGAGATCCCCAGCGACGGCGTGATGCAGCCCGGCGACTACGTCGAGTTCCTCATCGGGCGATTGGGGGAAATCATCGTCAAGGCGTGGCAGGGCCGCCAACCCGGCGGCGTGGCCTGGGGCCTGGGCCACGCCGTGGTGGGTCACAACCGGCGTGCCGTGTATGCCAACGGCTCGGCCCGGATGTACGGCAAGACCAACGTGCCGGCGTTCCGCCACATCGAAGGCTACGAGGACCACGGCGTCGAGATGCTCTTCTTCTTCGACCGCCAGGGCAAGCCGCTGGCCATGGCGATCGACGTCGCCTGCCCGTCGCAGGAGGTCGAGGGCCGCTCGGCCGTCAACGCCGACTTCTGGCACGAGGTCCGCTGCGGGCTCAAAGAACGGCACTCGGAGGACCTCTGCGTGCTGGGACTTGCGGGCGGGGCGGGCGACCAGTCGCCCCACCTGATGTTTCGCAAGGCCGCCGAAGAGCGGATGCGCCGGCTCCGCGGCTTGACGCGCCTCGAAGAGATCGCCCGGCGGATCGTCCGCGCGGTGGACGGCGTGTACGACGTCGTCAAGGGCGACGTGCGCACCGACGTAGTTCTTAAACACCATGTTGAGGACCTGCAGCTACCCATGCGCATGGTCACCGAGGAGGAATACGCCCGGGCCAAGGCGGCCGTGGAGTCGCTGTCCGGCGACCCCCGCCAGAAGCGCCGCATGGCGTGGCACCAGGCGACCGTCGATCGCTACGAGAACCGCGAGGACCGCCGGTTCCACGACGCCGAGGTCCACGTGGTCCGCCTGGGCGACGTGGCCGTGGCCACCAACCCCTTCGAGCTGTTCACCGACTACGCCGTTCGCATCAAGGCCCGGAGCAAGGCCGTGCAGACGCTGGTGATCCAGCTCGCCGGGTCGGGAACGTACCTGCCCAGCGAGCGCGCGGTGCGCGGCGGCGGCTACAGCGCCGTGGTCGAGAGCAGCCGCGTCGGGCCCGAGGGAGGGCAGGTGCTGGTCGATCGAACGGTTGAGATGATCGGTGACTTATGGGATGAATCGCAATAGGGATCGGGTGAGAAGTAGTGTCGCAAGAAGTCGCCTTTCGCTCCGCGAAAGGACGTGCGTTCGCGCCGCGTATTGCTCCGCGAAAGGACGTGCGTTCGCGGAGCGAACGACGACTATTGTCGAATTGCCACACGTACATGGAGGAAGACGCCATGTGGGAACTGGCCCTTGACCCGGAATCCGGCGAGTTCGTCATCCCGGACAAGGCACAGCGAAGCCTGCGCGAGCAGGAGGTCGGCGAAGACGGGCCGGGAACGATCCTGCGGGACTTCGACACGCTGCTGATGTTCATTGGCGAGGACGGATTGAAGACCACGGGCAAGTACCACTTCCTGCCGCAAGCCAAGCTCAATGAGCTGAACGAGCGAATGAGCCGCCCCGTCCGCCATCGGCTCAAACGCCCGCAGCAACGGTCGTTTCCGCACCTGAACGGGCTCTACTTGCTCCTGCGCGCGTCGGGGCTGGGGATCGGCACGGGAACACCGCCGGGCGGCCGCCTGGCGCTCGACCGCGAGCTGCTCGACGCCTGGCACGACTTCAACCCGACGGAACGATACTTCACGCTCTTGGAGAGCTGGCTGGTACACGCCACACCCGAGATCATCGCCGAAGGCGGCGGGGGCTTCGCGGACGAATTGATGCGGGTCTCCCAGAAACTGCGGAAGCGTCGAACGGAGTTTTCCGACGAGCGGTTCGGCAACCCGCTCTACGGAACCATGCAGATGATGACGGCGGCGTTGATGGAGCTGTCCGGCTGGCTCCGCATCGACTACGCCGAGCCCGAGGAGGGAGAAGGAGTCAAGCCCGTGGCCGTGGAACGGTTGGCGTTCGGAGATGCCATGGTCGCCGCTTTGGCCGAGTGGCACCTCTCTGGGGGTTGGGAAGTCTCCCTGGAGAACCGCGTGCCCGAGCCGGGCGTGCTGCAGCCGGTCTTCCAGCCGTATTTTCCCGAGTGGCAGAGAGTGCTGAAGCCGCCGCAAGTCGCCTTTCGCGAGGGGACCTTCACCTGGAGCGTTTCGCTGGGGCGGGCACGGCGCCAAATCGACGCGCCCGCCGAGTCCAGCCTCGACGAACTCGCCGGGTGCATCCTCGACGCCTTCGACTTCGACCCCGACCACCTCTACTGCTTCGAGGTCCCCGACGCGAAGGCCCGCAAGCGGCGCATCGCCTGCCCCTATGAAGAGGACGCCGCCGAGTGTACCGACGAGACCGCGCTGGGCGACCTCCCCCTGCCCGAGGGCGCCGCCATGAAGTTCATCTTCGACTACGGCGACTGGTGGTTGTTTACCGTGAAGCTCCAGTCGATCGGGCCGCACGACCCCAAGCTGACCGGCCCCAAGGTGACCGCCAAGCACGGCGAGGCCCCGGCGCAGTATGAATGGGAGGACTGAAGCCCCTATCCAGGTCGCCGCACCGGAGATGGTGAGCGTGGACCGCCATCGGTCTTGTTTGCACGGGGGCATTTGAAGAAAGCCCCAAGCGTGACACCTGCTGTGTGTCTCGCGATACCCGACTCGCCTCGCTTGCCTATCTCCCCAGAAAAGAGCTGCGTCCCCTTTTCCTTTCCTTCCTTCCGGTTTTCGGGTACCTTGTTCGTCGTGCCGATTGTCCCTCTTGGGGCGGGAGCCATTTGCACGGGCGTTCCCTGAACTGGCCCGCTGCGGGGGTCCCCGCGCCACGATGTCGCAGGGGCCGAAGCCGCCGTTACCCATTGAAAACTAATGACTTGCGCCTGTAGCTCAGGGGATAGAGCAACGGTTTCCTAAACCGTAGGTCGCAGGTTCGATTCCTGCCAGGCGTACTGTACCAGAGTTGAGACCGCTTGCGCAGCAGCCGTCTCGTGCCAGCGGGGCGGAGTCTCGTTTTGCGGAGCGAGACGGCCGCAATGATCGGCGACCCCGGTACGCGGCGCGGGGACATCGTTCTTTGCCGATAGCCCCTATCTAGTGGCATATCCCCCCCCACATAAACTGCACTTGCAGGGGGGTAGTGTAAAGTACGGCTGTCGCAACGCCCGGTCATGCTTTCCATGGACCGGCTGCGAGTCCCCTCCACTGAGGGGCGAACGACAGGGACCTGTCGGCGAAGTGGGTGTGGCGTCCTGGGCGGGTCTCCAGGGGGGTGCCACCCCCTCCATTAGGGCCGACCGTCGCGTGGTTGCAGCGACGTAAGTGGCGACCTACGCTGGAGATAGGTCACGGTGCGCGCAGCCACCTCAAAGCTTCACAATCACCGCCAGCCACCAACGAATAGCGTAAAGTACCACCCCTGAGCAAGGAAGCCCGGGCCTCGCGATGAACACTTCCCCCGCCGAATCGACCGACCGCGGGCTGCTCAGGCTGGAGAACGTCGACAAAACGTTCCAGATGGGCGAGGTCGAGGTGCGGGCCCTGCGCGACGTGTCGCTGGTGATCCGCGACGGCGAGTTCCTGGTGATGGTCGGGCCCAGCGGGTCGGGTAAGTCGACGATACTGAACCTCGTCGGTGGGCTCGACACGGTCACCGCCGGCCAGGTCTTCTTCCACGACCGCCGCTTAAGCGACTACTCGTCCGCCGAGCTGACCCAGTACCGCCGCGACACGGTGGGGTTCGTCTTCCAGTTCTACAACCTGGTGCCCAACCTCACGGCGCGGGAAAACGTGATGGTGGCCACCGAGCTTTCCCGACGGCCCATGGACGTGGCCGAGGCCCTGCGCCTCGTGGAGCTGGAAGACCGCATGGACCACTTCCCGGCCCAGCTCTCCGGCGGCGAGCAGCAGCGCGTGGCCATCGCCCGGGCACTGGCCAAGGACCCCGAGCTGCTCCTCTGCGACGAGCCGACCGGTGCGTTGGACTTTGCCACGGGCAAGCGGGTGCTCCGCACGCTGGTCGACCTGAACCGGCGCATGGGCAAGACCGTGCTGTTGATCACCCACAACAACGCCATCGCCCCGATCGCGGATCGGGTGATCCGGCTGCGCAGCGGCCAGGTGGTCGAGGAGCACCCCAATCCCCGGCCGGTGCCGCCCGAGGAGGTGGTCTGGTGAAAGTGCTCGATCGCAAGGTGCTGCGCGAGCTTCGGGCCTCGTGGGGGCTGTTGACGGCGATCACCAGCATCATCGCCGTGGGGGTGGCGGTGTTCGTGGCCATGGGTTCGGCCCATCGCAGTCTGACCGAGGCCCGCCGACGCTACTACGCCCAGTGCCGCATGGCCGACTTCTCGATCGAGCTGAAGAAGGTCCCGCTGGCCGAGCTGGCGCCGCTGGCCGAGCTGCCGGGCGTGAGCGAAACCCGGCCCCGGATCCAGTTCAACGTGACCGTCGATCTGCAAAGCGCCATGCGCAGCCGCGTTGGGCCGGGCCTGTGGCAGGCCCGGGAGAAGACGGCCAAGCCGCTGAACGGCCTGGTCCTCTCGCTGCCCGATCGGCGCGAGCCGGTGATCAACGACGTCGTGCTGCGGCGGGGCAGCTACTTCACCGACCGGCGGGAGAACGAGGTGATCGTCAACGCGGCGTTTGCCGAGGCGCACGGGCTCAAGCCCGGCGACTGGATCCACCTCGTGCTGAACAACCGCAAGCAGGAGCTGTTCGTCGTCGGCACGGCGATTTCCAGCGAGTTCGTCTACATGCTGGGCCCCGGCTCGATCCTGCCCGACCCGGAGCATTTTGGGGTATTCTACCTCAAGAGGACGTACGCCGAGGACGTGTTCGACTTCGACGGGGCGGCCAACCAGGTGCTGGGCCGTCTGGCCCCCTCGCACCGCGAACGACCGCGGCCGGTGCTCCGCCGAGCCGAGGACCTGCTGGCGCCCTACGGCGTCTTCTCGACCACGCCCCGGGCCGATCAGCCCTCGCACAAGTTTTTGAGCCAGGAGATGGACGGGCTCGAGGCGGTGGCCGTCTTTATGCCCGCGGTGTTCCTGGCCGTGGCCGCGCTGGTCCTCAACGTCCTGTTAAGCCGGCTGGCCGAACACCAGCGGACCGTCGTGGGGACGCTCAAGGCCCTCGGCTATTCCAACGCCCAGGTGTTCTGGCACTTCCTGAAGTTCGGCCTGGCGGTCGGCCTGATCGGGGCGCTGGCCGGTTGGGCGCTGGGCTACGGCCTGGCCGGGCTGATGATCTGGCAGTACCGCTGGTTCTTCGAGTTCCCCGAGCTTTCCAACCGCGTATACCCCGGGCTCTACTGCTTCGGGTTGGCGATCAGTGTGCTCTGCGCGGCGGTGGGCAGCCTGCGCGGCACCTATCGCGTGCTCCGGCTCCAGCCGGCCCAGGCCATGCGCCCCAAGCCGCCCAAGAAGGGCGGAGCCGTGCTCCTGGAACGGATCACCTGGTTCTGGAGCGGCCTGAGCTCCGGGTGGCGGATGGTGTTTCGCGGGCTGGTGCGCAGCCGCGTGCGCACCGCCGCCGGCGTCTTCGCCGCCGCCATGGGCGCCAGCATCATGGTTTCCGGTTTCATGATGGTCGAGGCGACCCTCTACCTGGTCGACTTCCAGTTCCGCTGGGTCCACCGCAGCGACTACGACCTGACCTTCAAGGACGAACGGAGCGCCGAGGCGCTCGACGAGGCGAAGCGGCTGCCGGGCGTCGACCGGGCCGAACCGCTGTTGTACGTGCCCTGCACGTTCCGCAACCGCCATCACCGCCGCAAGGGGAGCATCACCGGGTTGGCGCCCGACGCCACGCTGACCATCCCCCGCGACCGCCAGGCCCGGCGGATCCGCGTCCCCTCGTCCGGCGTGGCCATGAGCCGCAAGCTGGCCGAAATCCTGGACCTCGACGTGGGGCAGACCGTCTCCGTCACCCCGATCAAAGGTCTCAGGCGAACGCACTATATCCCGGTGGTCGAGATCGCCGACAGCTACATGGGCACCTCGGTCTACGCCGATATCCACTGGCTCAGCCGCCTAGTCGGCGAGGAGCTGGCCGTAAGCGGCGTGCAGCTTCAGGCCGATCCGCGCCCCGAGGCCAAGGCGGCCCTCTACCGCGAGCTTCGGCGTCTGCCGTCGCTCGAGGGAATCAATTCGCGGCACGAGCTGATCGAAAACCTCAACAAGACCATCGTGCAGAACCTGTGGGTCTCGATCGGCCTGATCGTGTTCTTCGCGGGCGTCGTGCTGTTCGGGAGCATCCTGAACGCCTCGCTCGTGAGCCTGGCCGAGCGGGAGCGCGAGACGGCCACGCTCCGCGCGTTGGGCTACGGGCCATGGCAGATCGGCAGCCTGTTGCTGCGGGAAAGCCTGATCGTAACGCTCGTCGGCGCCGTGGCCGGAATGCCCCTGGGATACCTGATGACCGTGGGGCTGGCCGCCGTGTACGAAAGCGAGATGTTCCGCTTTCCCGTGGTTTCCTCGCCGGCCACGTACCTGAACACCCTGGTGATGGCCGCCGTGTTCGCCGTGATCGCCCACTTGGTCGTCCAACGCGAAATCCACCGGATGGACTGGCTCGAAGCGCTCAAGGCGCAGGAGTGATTGCAGATTGAGGATTGGAGATCGAGAACTGTAAAGTCGCTCGTTCCCGCGCGGGGCATCGAAACGAAACCGGGACTTCGGCCAGGAACGCAGAAAACAGACCACGGATTACTGCAACCGACCACTGACCACC
>Ga0180434_10005598_pt1 | contig 14742 bp, 11 predicted proteins | sample SS_ome_7_FD_132453 | JGI IMG/M metagenome (GOLD analysis project Ga0180434, IMG submission 132453) | Hypersaline lake sediment archaeal communities from the Salton Sea, California, USA - SS_1_D_2 metaG | ecosystem: Environmental > Aquatic > Non-marine Saline and Alkaline > Hypersaline >...
GCAATCGCGGTGGTCATCCTAGCCGGCTTCATTGCGTATCGACGCTACCGGCCAACGCAGACAACCGCACCCGTTCACGAATCCCGCCTGTCGCGGGTCACCGCCCGGCATTCCTCCCCAGCGGAGCGGGTCTCGCCGACCACGCCAAAGAAACTGCCGGCCAAGCACCCGAGGCCCGAGACCTGCGCCAACCGATCTCCTCTCTGAGCCCTCCGGGACACGACAACATCGATTACGGGTTTGGCAAGCCGGCTTCAGCAGCCGCGGCGCGGAACTTTTCCGCCACCGCCTGGAGCGTTTCCGGAATCACGCGCACCTGCCCGGTGACCGCCATGAAGTTCGTATCCCCATCCCAGCGCGGGACGATGTGCCAGTGAACGTGATCGGGCAAGCCAGCCCCGGCGCAACGGCCCAGGTTCATGCCGATATTGAAGCCCTGTGCGCTCAGCGCGCGCTGTAAAACCCGCTTGGCGTCGCGGATGCGCAGCGTCAGCTCCACCAGCACTTGGTCGGACAACTCCTCCGGCTGGCTGCAGTGGGCCGTGGGTGCCAGCAGGAGGTGGCCGTTGGTATACGGGAACCGGTTCAGCACCGTCAGCGTCCGCTCTGACCGCCAGAGCACGTGATTCCGCGTGTCGTCCTCGGGCGTATCGCGGTATCGGCATAGAAAGCAGCCTCCCTTATCGCGCTGCTCCTCGAGCCCGGCGATGTATTCCATCCGCCACGGAGCCCAGACATTCTCGCTCGTTTCACCCATGGCAGTTGATAGTCGGGCAGGCGCCTCAACGCACCGAAGAGCCGGTCGACTCAAGCCGGGGCAGCACGCGAATCGTTCGCGTGGCGCGATGCTCCTCGCCCTGCGCCGTAACCACCAGCACGCCGAGCTTGTGCTCGCCGGCAGTCACCAGTGTTTTCTGGCCGCTTACGCCCTTTCCGATCGGCTGTCCGTTCAGTGTCCAGAGGAAGTCGGCTGACTCGTGCCAACTCGCCGGGCACTCCACCGAGAACGCGACGTGCAGCGGCTCGATGCCGATCGCCGACGAGACGCGAATCTTCAGCGAGCTGCGCCGAATGTCGCGCCGCGGGACGGCCCCGGTCCGCCGGGGCGGAGTCGGGACTTCGGCGCTGTCCGGCGAGGCGTCGTCGGACGCCGGAATCTCCCCACCAGCCCGCGCCGCTTGCCAAGCCGCGAGGCGCGGCGTGGTCGGCGACGCGAAGCTGCCGATCTCACCCGACAAGAACGCGATCCCTTCGGCGTTGCCGTCGATCGCCTGTCGGCTGACCAGGTCCGGGGGCGGGCTGTTGGCCTCCACGCCGGCGACGCGGGCGAAGAATTGCGCGGCCAGGTCCGGGGTGCGCTCGTGCCCCTCATTCCTGATGACGGACCAGTACTTGTTCTTGTAACCGTGCGCGGTGTACCACTGCACAGCCTCTTGCGATTCGCGTTTGCAGATTCCGAAGTCGTTCTGCGTGTACAGAATCAGAATGGGGTGATAGATCGACCGCTTGCTGATTTCCGGATTGAGCACGGTCGCCGAGAAGTTCGACTGGCGCACCGCCAGGCAGGTAAAGCGATCCGGATGCCGGTTCAGCATGTAGTGGGCCAGGTACCCGCCGGACGACCAACTGGTCGAGAGCACGTTGCCGGGATCGGCCTGCGTGGTGCGGAGAACGTGGTCGAGGATCGCCAGTGTGGCCTGCTCGTCCGATCTGAACGCCGCGTTGATCTTCCGCAGCGGGAACTGGCCAAACATGTGAAACGCACGCAGTTCCGGCGCGACCACGACGTAACCGTAGCGGTCCGCTTCCTGTTCCCATTCGCGGGCTTGCGGACGGGCGTTGTCGAACGGCTTCATGCCGTGGAAGGTCACCACCAGCGGCCAGCGCCGGGCCCGCAGCTCTCCGTCGCTGCTGGCGACGTATTCCTTCGGCAGGTAAAGCCAGTATCCCCGCTCGGTCGTCGGCTCGATTATGCGCTGGAGCCTGCCCTCCCCCCGTGGCTGCGGCACGGCACAACCCGTGCAGACCGTCAACCAGCCGGCGAGGCCGAGAGCGACCGCAAGCAACGGGCCCGAATGCGGACGAGCCGTGCAGCGCGGCAACCATAAGCTCTTACTATTCAACAAGTTGACGCACCTCGCCAGCGCCGTGGCCCCGCGCCGCCACACTCGGGCTGCATCCCGATCGGTGGAGTTCCGCCCGGCGATATGCCGGCAGTTCGATGGAAAGCGGCGGTAACACTCGCGCCCAAGCCAGCCGCTGCAAACGGCCCGCACCTGTCTATCGGCGCGACAGAGTTATTGTAGACCCAGACGACTCGGTTGTCATTCCGGGCAAAGCGTACGACCGCCACCAACCCAGGGAACAGCGCGACCTCGCGAACGCGGCGTCCCTCTACCACCCTTTGTTACTGTTCGCCTTGCCAAGCCTCCGTCAGACATTCTTCCCACTGATCAACCATCAAGGGAATGGCGGCATCGAAGAACCCGTTGATCAGCGCGCGCTGCGTGATGTCGACGCAGGACATGCTCAGCAATGGCAGCATCAACGCGCCGATCGTCAGCCTGCGCCACAACGTCTTGCGTGACCGTTTCATTTGCCCATCCCGACGCGCCTCAGATACACCTTGATTCGGTTGCGATGCTACCAGCCCCAGCAGTTAGGGCAAGCCTTCACCGCCGTGAATTGCGGTTGTCGCGCCAGATGTCGACAGGATTACCGGGTCGATGAGCCGACCCGCAGGACTCGAGCCCCCGCTGGCCTGCCCACTAGTTGCCGGGGCGCGCAATACCAATGGTCTGATCTACGGCCCTCGCGGCCCGACGATGGCCACGCAGAGCTGGTCGGGGGGGAGGCATTTGGCGCACGATTCGACGTCGGCGATCGTCACGGCGCGAAGCGCCTCCAGCCTCGGACCCAGGCCCACCGGGCGGAAGAAGCGGGGTCACCTTCAGACTGTTGGGGCTTCCACCCGGCCTCAGAACGGACCGTACCAGCCCTGATAGACCTCTGGTGGCCGAACAGGAGTCCGAAAAACAAGTACGCATGAGGGCGGGGGGCTGTACAATGGTTTTGCACCGTCCGGCGGACTGACGCGGGGGTTGGCTGGGTGGCTGACGCTCTTGTTGCTCACTGGCTGCGCGCACGCGCTGGTCGGACGGTGGCACTTGGTCAAGGCTCTGTCGAAGCGCGAGTTGTTCAGCATTGACGATGTAGCCTGGAATCAAGATGGGGTCCCTGGCAGCGCCGGCAGCGCTGCTGCGAGGAAGAGGAGGCTTTCCATGGCGTTGGTAGTAATGGGCGGAATGTGCTGGCTGGCAGCCGTGGCGGCGCCGATTGCCACCGTCAACGAGGCGGGACCGGACGAAATCTCGTCGGCCGGTCGCGAGCCAGTCGGGATCGAATGGTGTCATACGCAGCAGCACTGGGACGCCAAGGGCATCGAGGGCTACCGGCTGGGACCGGGGCGTTGCCCCGTGATGGGGGAATGCGACGACCCGGTGGTGCGCGACGAGCACCTCGTACAGCCGGATACGCTCTTCAAGACCGTGCGCATGCACATCCACGTGTTCCGCGAAGACGACGGCTCGAATCCAGCCGCGACGGAATGCGAGGTGCTGGCGCTGTTCGACGAGATCAACGCGGACTACGCGCCCTGGCGCATCCGGTTCGACTGCACGTGGGGGTTTGTCGACGACTCGCGCTATCGCTACGGCCAGAACGTCCCGCGAATGAAGACGGTTTACGCGATCAGCCCCGAGACGACCTGCAACGTCTACATCATCGCCCTCGGCTATGCCTTCGGCACGTTCCCGTGGGATCCCGCCGCCCTCACCGCTCAGGGCGGCATCGCCTACGAAGAGACGTTCATCGATGACTACCCGCATTCGCTCTCGCACGAGATGGGACACTGTCTCGGTCTGTGGCACACCCACCACGGCGTCAGCGAAGTGGAGGAGTGCGGCCCCTGCTACGAGGAGCCCAACCGGCCGTCCGACACCATCGGTGATTTCTGTGCCGACACACCCCCGACGCCAGTCAACGCGGAGTGCGGGCCACCGGGCGGCACGGATCCGTGCTCCGGGGTTCCCTGGGGTCCCACGCAGCCCGAGAACTACATGGGCTACAGCGGCCTTTCGCCACCCTGCTGGGAACTGTTCACGGCCAGCCAGGCCGCGCGGATGCATTGCTGGATCGCGGCCGCCCTGCCGACCTGGCTCACATGCCCGGTCGAGGTGGACTGCAACGAGAACTTGATCCCCGACGGCTGTGACCTTAACGAGTGCGACGGCAGCCCGTGGTGCGATGACTGCAACGACAACGGCGTGCTGGACGTGTGCGACATCGAGAGCGGCTACAGCGCAGACGCCAATGACAACGGCATCCCCGACGAGTGCGACTGCTGGGGCGACCTGGACGACGACGGCGAAATCAATCTCTCAGACCTGGCGCAATTACTTGCACACTATGGCATGGCTAGCGGCGCGACGTACTACGACGGCGATCTCGACCTCGAGGGCGACGTGGACCTCGCCGATCTTGCCGCGCTGCTCGCCGTCTACGGGACGAGCTGCGATTGAGCCGCGCGCGACTCACCGCGACGCTGATACATGCGGGCTGAGGATCCTTGCCCGGCATCGCGAAAAAGGAGAAAAGGGGACATTCTACTCTTTGAATCCGAAACGACCGCCAAGCCCGGACTGTGCGTGGTGTGCGCTGCGCGTGCGGCCCAAGACCGATTGTACTCAAGGGCGGGATGCAGTATAGTAAGGGTTCCAGGACCGTGGGCGGGGGGCCCCGCGGGGTTTCCACCGCTGGCGGGCTGAGATGAGAGGGACGGGGGCATAATGGATGCCGCCAAACGTGGAATGGGGGATGAGCCCGATGGGCTCAGAGCGGAGGGAAAGTCTTGATGAACAGAACGGCAATCGTGACGATGTGTGGGTGCCTGGTGCTAGGTCTGCTCGGGGCGACCGCTGCTCCAGCCGAGACCGTGGATGGGAGAATCCACTCGTGGGGCACGCAGGTGGTCGGGCCCGACCATTCCCAGGGCATCGTGGACATCTCCGCCGGTCTATGGCATACGCTGGCGCTCCGGGACGATGGCACGGTGGCGGGCTGGGGCTGGGACAGCTACGGTCAGTGCATTGTGCCGGGCGTCAATGCCGATTTCGTCGCCGTCGAAGCCGGGGCGAATCACAGCCTGTGCCTGAAGAGCGACGGCACCGTCGTCGTTTGGGGCGGAGAGTTGTACGGCGAGAATGCCACGCCCTCGCCGAACGAAGACTTCATCGCGATCGCAACCCACAGCAACCACAACCTCGCCCTCAAGTCCGATGGGTCCATCGTTGCCTGGGGCAACAACAGCGATGGTCAATGTGACGTGCCCGAGCCCAACTCCGATTTCGTTGCGATCGCGGCGGGACACGGCCACAGCCTCGGGATCAAGTCCGACGGCTCGATCGTGGCCTGGGGCGCCACCGGCTGGGGCCAGTGTGATGTGCCCGAGCCGAACACCGGCTTCGTGGCCATCGACGCCGGCGGCGGCCACAGCGTCGCAATCCGAAACGATGGCTCCGTGGAAGCGTGGGGTTATTCCGCGCTGGGCATGATCGACATTCCGGAGCCAAACACCGGCTGGGTCGCGATCGGCTGCGGCTGGGTGCATACGGTGCTCCTGCGTGACGACGGGACGGTCGTTGCGCTCGGCGCCGGGCAGCCCGGCGACCCATACGGGCTGCCGCGCTATGGTCAGTGTTGCGTGCCGGCGCCGAATGCCGACTTCGTCGACGTTACGGCGGGGCCGTACACCAGCGTCGGCCTGAAGTCGGACGGCTCGATGGTGGCGTGGGGGTTGAACGAGGACGGCGAGTGCGATGTGCCGGCGCCGAACGCCGGCTTCGTCGCGGTTTCGGGCGGCTCGGGCCACACGCTTGGCCTGCGAGGCGAAGGGTCGATTGCGACGTGGGGATTGAACAACCGGGATCAATGCGAAATCGACCCGAACGCCACGAACTTTGTCGCTGTCTCGGGTGGCAACTACCACAGCCTGGCGTTGACGTCCGACGGCGTGATCGTCGCGGTGGGCGCCGGTCAGGACGCGAGCGGCTTCCCCGACCTCGGGCAGTGCATGGTACCGTCGCCCAACGCGGACTTCGTCGCCATCGAGGCGGGGAGTGTGCACAGTCTCGGCTTGAAATCCGACGGGTCGGTCGTGGCCTTTGGCGACTCGGAGTATGGGCAGACTACGGTGCCGGCGCCCAACGCGGACTTTGCGGCCATCGCGGCGGGTGCATGGCACAACCTCGGTCTGAAAACTGACGGCACCGTCGTAGCCTGGGGTGCCGGGGGTGCCGGGATGTCGGGCTCACCGCACTACGAGCAGTCGGTCGTGCCGGAGATCACGGGCGAAGTCGTCGCGATTGCGGCCGGTTGGTATCACAGTCTGGCACTGAAGTCGGATGGGTCGATCGTGTCCTGGGGCCGGAACGAGCTCGGTCAGTGCGATGTACCGGCACCGAACGCGGACTTCGTGGCCATCGCAGCGGGCACCGGGCACAGTCTGGGCCTGAAATCGGACGGGTCGATCGTGGCGTGGGGTGACAACCAGTATGGACAATGTGCTGCCCCGGAGCCCAACACCAACTGGGTTGCGATTGACACCGGTAGCAACTTCAGCCTGGGGATGAAGGGCTGTCCGGCCATCACCGGGGACGTGGACGGCGACGGCGACGTGGACCTCGCCGACCTCGCCCAGCTACTCGGGCATTACGGCACGACCAGCGGCGCGGAATATGAGGACGGCGACCTCGACGGCGACGGTGACGTGGATCTGGCGGACCTCGCCGAGCTGTTGGCACACTACGGCGAGAGCTGCTGAGTAAGGAAGACACGCCCCATTCCTGGTGAGGTGGTGTTTTGACTCCGCGTGGGTGTGTTTCAAGAGTCCACGGGGAGGGGGCGTGCGTCCGGTAAAAGGGCTGCTTGGGGCGGAGAAGTGGAAGAGTCTCAAGAGTCTCATGTTATGGAGGGGGCTAAATGAGACTCTTGAACCGGATTCGCGGGGGGGGGGAAGCCACGAAGGCACGAAGCCATGAAGGCACGAAGCGACGGAGCGACGAAGCGACGGAGCGACGAAGCGACGAAGGCACGCAGGCACGCAGGGGGTGGAGGGGTGGCGGTCGGGATTTCAAAGATCGTGTGCATGTCGCGCGGGCGGGCGCTGCGGCGCGACTGGTTGGCATCACTGCTCAAGAGCAGTGGCACACCGGCAGTGGCACCCGGCGCCAGGCGGCCCGCGAAATGGTAGGCGGGGAACGGGTAACAGGCAGCGTGGAACAGAGAGCGTGGCGGGGTGTGCGCGGGTTTGGCAGATGATGGCGGATTTCCACTCGGGTCAAACGAATCGCGCGCCCATCCTTCGCTGCGCGAAGGGTGGGCCACCCGGCCCGGGTAGTCGTGGCTGAAAGCCAGGATGTGCCCCAGAGAGTGGAATGTCCGGTTTTCCTCTCGTCCCTTTTCCTCTTTGCAGACGACGTTCTGTGCGGCAGGTGGAGAGGGAGCTAGCCGCCGCGCAATCGGGTCGGGTGGCACGCCCGGCCGTGGCATACCAAGTGACGACTACAGTGCGCGCGGGCCGACGGTGGCCACGCAGAGCTGGTCGCGGGGGAGGCGTTGGGCGTAAATTTGCACCTGGGGCTTCTCGACGGCGCGGATCGCGTCGAGCTTTGGGCCCAGACCGACCGGGCGGGAGAAGTGGAAGAGGTCGTCGCTGAGACCCGCGGCGCGGGCTCGGGTCAGGTCGTCTTCGGTCTCCAGGTGTGCAACCAAGCCGTTGCGGGCGCGGGAGGCTTCCTCGTCGGTCAGGTCTTCGGCGATGCGCGCCAGTTCGCGCAGCAGCGTCTGGTAGGTCTTCTCGCAGTTGTCGGGCGTGCTGCTGGCGCCGAGGTGGATGACGCCGCGGCCGCGGGGCTGTTCGTGCCAGGCGCCGACCCAGTAGACCAAGCCCTGCTTCTCGCGAACCTCGGTGAAGAGGCGGCCGCTCATCCCGCCGGCCAGCACGCCGATCAGAACCTGCTCGACCGGATAATCGGGATGGTCCTTGGAGGCTCCGGGGAGCGTAATCCCGATGTACTGTTGCTTGAGGTCTTTCTGGCGGTGGTGGCGGCCGGGTGCGAAGGCGAAGTCGGCCACCTCGCGACCGCTCCGGGCGGAGTTGCCGAGGCCGCGGAAGAATGCGTCGACCTTCTCGCTCAGGGCATCGGCATCGACGGGACCGGCGACGGCGACCTGGAGTCGGCCGGCGTGGTAGTTCCGCCGCCAATGGGCGCGGACCTCCTCCGGCGTGATCCGCGTCAGGGACTCGGGCTCGCCGGCGGGGTTGCGCCCGTAGACCGGCCCGAGCGTGAGGCGTTGCACGTCAGTTCGCAGCAGCTCGTGCGGGTCGTCCTCCATGTGCCGCAGCTCTTCCCGGGCGAGCTGGACCGCGACCTCACAGACGTCTCCGGGAAAGGTCGGGCGGCAGAGCATCTCGGCCACCAGGTCCACGACCTCGAGCACGAACTCCGGCAAGCAGACCACGCGCAGCAAGGTCGACTGACGGCCGCTGATCCCACCCCACTCGGCCCCGAGCGCGTCGAACGCATCGGCCAGTTCCTGCCCTCGGTAGTTCTGCGTACCTTTTGAGAGCGTCCGCTCGACGATCGAAGCGATGCCGGTCAGATCCGGCGGGTCGTCGACGACGCCGGTCAACATGCGAAAGCACAGCGCGACCGTGCTGCGCTGCGGCAGCCGATCGACGGCGAGTTCCACGCCGCTGTCGAGGAAGCCATGGACGAAATCGGCTTCGGGGGCGACGGTTTGCACGGGGGTTAATGCTCCATGGCGGGCTCGCCGAGCAGAGGGGTGAGTTCGGCGAGTTTCTCGGTGACGATCTCGTCGGTCGCGGCCTCGAGGTTGAGGCGCAGGACCGGCTCGGTATTGGAGGGTCGCACGTTGAACCACCAGCGGTCGTACTGGATGGTGACCCCGTCGAGGTGATCGATCTCGGCGTCGTCGTATTTCTGCTCCAGACGCTTGAAGGTGCCTTCCTTGTCATCGTTGATGAAGTTGCGTTCGCCGCTGGAGGCGTATTTCTCGAAGGGGCGGAGCAGTGCCGAGAGCGGTCGGCCGGTACGGGTGAGCACGTTCAGGATGGCGATGAAGGCCAGCATGCCGGAATCGCAGTACCAGAAGTCGCGGAAGTAGAAGTGCCCGCTGAGCTCGCCGCCGAAGATCCCGTTGCTCTCGGCCAAGGCGCGTTTCATATACACGTGTCCGACGCGTTGCCGCCGCGGGACCCCGCCGAGCTGCTTGATCGTCTCGGGGACGACGCGGCTGGAACGCAGGTCGTAGACCACGGTGGCGCCGGGGTTGTCGCGGAGGTACTCGCCGGCCAGCAGGGCGGTCAGCAGGTCGCAGCCGACGATCTTGGCGTGCTCGTCGACGAACATGCAGCGGTCGGCATCGCCGTCGAAGCAGGCCCCGAAGTCGGCCGCGTATTCGCGGACGGCAGTGCGGAGCTGCTCGAGGTTGGCCGGCACGAGCGGGTTGGGCGGGTGGACGAAGGAGCCGTCGTGCTCGAAGTTGAGCCGGGTGATGTCGAGGTTGGGCACGCCGTCGAAAAGGATTGGGAACCAGCGCCCGGCCATCCCGTTCGAGGCATCGATGACGACCTTCAGCGGCCGGGGCTCGCGCAGGAACTTGTGCAGGTACGCTCGATAAGGTTCGGAAAGGTCCACGGACTCGACGTTCTCGAGGTGCTCGACGCGGTGCTGCGAGATCGCCGCCGCGATGCGCGCGATCTCCCGCAGGCCGGAGTCGGCGCCGATCGGCTTGCCGCCCGGACCCGAGATCTTGAAGCCGTTGTAGTTGGCCGGGTTGTGGCTGGCAGTGGTCTGTACGCCGCCGCAACACTTCAGGTAGTTGGTCGCGAAAGCGATCTGCGAGGTATCGATCATGCCGATGTCGATGACGGCGGTGCCGGTGGCGAGCACGCCTTCGATAAAGGCCCGGCTCAGGGCGGGGCTGTGGGTGCGCATGTCGCGGCCGACGATCAGCTTGTTCATGTCGGGATCACTGCGGTCGTACCCGCTGAGCGAGGTGCGCAGGAACTGGGCGGTCGCGTTGCCGATCCGCCACGCGACGTCCTCGTTCAGCGGCTCGGGGACGGTGGCGCGCACGTCGTATGCTTTGAACACCCGCTGGATCATTTTGGCCTCGTTCTCCGCAATGATGCCGAGCGCCGGCCTGGGGCGTTGCCCGACGACGGTTGCCTCGAAGGAGGCCGTGCCGTGCTCGTCGTCGTTGAACTGACAGCCGGCGCATTTGTGGAAGTTCGCCCGGCGGCGTCCCAGACAGACCGCGTCGGAGATGCGGGTGGCCTGTTCACCCGGGCAGTAACGCGTGTACTGTTCGGTCTCGAGCGACACCGCTCAGACTCCCGAAAGGATCCGCCCGCGATGCTAGCCGACTTGCGACGAATCGGCTACCCTCGCAGGAGCGGTCGGCGGTCTTTCGGAGCCATGTTCACGGGAGGACCGGAGCACGATGAGCAGCGATTTTGGGCTGGTTCACCATCTCTGGAATTCCGGGGCCGAGCCCGGCACGATGCTCGACCGGGCGCTCGGGGAGGCCCGCTTGGATCATCTGACTGTCCCGGTCGTCACCGGCCCAATCGAAAAGTTCCGGCTCAGCCCCGTTCACCCGCCGCACACGTTCGTGACCGAGGGCGGCTGGCACTTTCCAATCGATCGCAGGTGCTACACCGGCGGGCCGGTGAAGCCGCGCCCCGCCCGCTGGGTCGGCAAGCAGGACGTGCTGGGGAAGCTTGGCGAGTACGCGGGCAGCCGAAGTGTCAGGCTGGTGTTCCGGGTGGATTTGCGGGCGGTGACGAGCTTGCTGGAACACGAGCCTCATCTGCGTCCGCGCAACGCCTGGGGAGACGAGAACGTCGCCGCCGGGGCCTGCGTGCTCAACCCCGACCTGCGTGAGCTGCTGCGCGGCACGCTGGCGGACCTCACCCGGTACCAGCCGGCCGGCTTTCAGTTGGTCGAGTGGATGCCCGACCTGGCGATCGATCGCGGAGCAGCGCGACAATTCTCCTGGAGTCCGGTGCTTCGGCAACTGCTCGACGTCTGCTTCTGCCCGGCGTGCCGACAGGCCGCGACCGTGGCCGGGGTGGACCCGGATCAGGCGGCGCGGTCGCTGCGCGTCCACGCCGAACAGATGATCGCCGATCCGGAGGGCTATGACGGCGTCGGCAAGGTGAATGAGGACCGCGTCCTGCAAGCGTATCTCGACGCTCGCCGCCGCGATTCGCTCACCTGGCTCGAACGGTTGGCGGAATCGCACGGCGAGCGTCGATGGTACATGCTGACTGATCACCGGCTTCGCAGCGATCCCGGGGGCAAAGTGGCGACCGCCTTCGCGAACCTGCCGCCCCCTTGTTTCGTGCCGGTCTTTCGGTCGTTGAAGTCGCCGCTGGGCGACATCCGGCTTGAAGAAGACTTTCTGGATCCGGTGACCGGGCGGCGGCTAGAGTCGTTCGGGCTAGTCCTGCCGCTGTGGCATCCGTTTGTCCGACAGGCGGGCGAGCTGGTGCGCGTGGTCTCGGCCGCGGCGCAGGCAGGGATTGCGCCGATCGACTTCGACGGGCTGGAAGCAGCGCCGGGCGAAGCGGTCGACCGGCTGAGGCAGGCGGTTCGGTTTGCCCGGCGTGGTTAGCCAGGGGCTGGCACCTGCGTTAGCATCGTCGTCATGAACGAGTTTCCTGGAAGACACGCCACACGAACAGTCCGCCGATCGCGGTCTGGTTGGATCGCCGTCGGAATCCTGGGCGGGCTGCTGTTCGGCTGCGACAGTGGCGAAAGTCCGAGCCCCGCCGAGCAGGCCGAGCCGCCCCGAGCGACGGCGGAAACGCCGCTGCCACCGCCGGCGCTGCTGACGTTTTCCGCCGAGCTCCGCGCAGCGCACCCCGCAGTCAGCGCGTTCCTGGATCAATTCCTGGAAGCCTGGTTGGCACGGGGCTACGAGGATTATCGGCGGCTGGTCAGCCGGGCGTACACGCCCGAGACCCGCGAGCGCTTCGAGGGGATCTGCGAGGCGACCAAGGCGGTGAGGGTCGAGGCGATTGAACCGCTGGACTCGCCGCAGTTTCCGTCACCGGCCTACCGGGTGGTTTTCGATGTGGAGCTCAGCCCGGAGTATGAGGCCCGGCGAGGCGAGAAGCGGCGGAAAATCGCGATCGCGGTCTTCCAGGAACTCGGGCGATGGCGGATGGCAACTTCCGCCGATCTCCAGCCGGCGGAGGAGCCGCCGCCCACCGCGACGAGCTCGGCGCCGACGACTTCGGCGCCCTCGTATCCGTGGGACGAGGAAGGGGATTACTAGAGAGGGTTCGAGGATTCAAGGATCCAAGGATTCAGGGGGGAAGGTTCTTCAGGGGTTGGTTTCTTGTGCCCCGTCGAACACGCAACTCGACCGTTGATTTGGCAGGCGCTTTCGCTGCTTGCGGCTGCGCTGTCGACTCTGGGCGCATTCGCGCAGAACTCGCGGCCAGCGAATGAGTTGCCGGACGACGTGCAAGCGGCGTTGGAGACGATCGAGGACTTCTCGTTCAGCTTCTCGCAACCCGGTTTCTACGCCGTCCTCGAACACGTCAAGACCATGAGCGGGTCACCCGGCCAGGCGCGCGAAGCGGTCTTGATCGACGATTGGACCGCCCTGCTCGAGCGGCCGGCCGACTTCCGCGGGCTGCCAGTCGCCATTGAGGGGATCGTCGGTCGAAACAAGGCCTGGCGTTTCGAGCAGGAGCAGCACCGACACCTGGGGACCGTATGGCAACTCGAGCTGTGGCGGGCGGATCAACCGATCGCCGCCACGCTGATCCTGACGGACGACGCCAGCGATATCCCGGTCGGCGCCACGATTCGCGTGACGGGCTACTTCGTCCTGATCCGACAGTACCACAGCGGGACGAGGCAGATCCGGCAGGCGGCACTGCTGGTCGGGCACGGACCCACGCTCGTCTCCCAGACGGCCGCGCCGACGCGCACGCGTTCCGCATCGAGCAGCCTCGTCGGGATGGTCGTGGCCGTTACGCTGGCCCTGCTCGTGGTCTGGATTCTGCTGCGCCGATCGGTCGTCCGAACACGGCGGACAACGGGGGCTCTACGAGCCAGCCGTCCCGCACCAGTGAGCCTGGCGGATGAGCTGGCGGCGTGGGCAGAGAAGGAGGCGCAGCCGCCACCCGAAGAGGAAGACCGCGACGCGGACCGGCCATGATCATCGACATCCATTGCCACTATACGTTCACCCGACGCGAGGCTCATCCGCGCGAGCGCTTCTCGTTTGAGCCTGCTGAAGAGAGCGGACGACCCACGCTTGACTCGTGCGTCTCGCCGAAGGCGTTGCGGCGGCCGACGTGGCGGCTCGTGAAGCGCTTTCTCGGGCTTGACCCGCGGCTGGAGGCCGGCCCGGAGGTCGATGAGTTTCTGGAGCGGTTCTACGAGACGCATCATGCGGGCGAGGGCCCGGTCGAGCGGATCGTGCTGTTGGCGTTCGACGCGTACCACGACGACGCCGGCCAGCGACCGCCGTTGCCCGAATCGCGTCGCCAACTCGGCAGCGACATCTATACGTCAAACAGCCTGGTTTACGACGCCTATCGGCGACACCCGGCGCGTTACCTGTTCGGGGCGTCGGTGCATCCGTATCGCGCGAACGCGGTGGCGTGTGTGGAGGAGGTTTTCGCGCGCGGGGCGTGTCTGCTGAAGTGGATTCCGCTGCACCAGAACATCGACATCGCCGACCCGCGCACGCTGGACGTGCTGCGTTGCTGCGCGCGGCTGGGGCTGCCGATCCTGGTGCACTACAGCGGCGAGTTCACGCTCGCCACGCAGCATCGCGAGTACTATCTGGTTGTTGGCTTGCTGGATGTTCTGCGCAAGCTGCGCAGCGAGGGGGCCATGCCGATCACGATTGTCGCGCACGTCGCGACGCCGGTGACGCCGTTCGGGGAACGGCGGTCACACGCGGCACTGGTCGAGGCGTTGCTCGACGAGTTCGCCGACGCCCCGCTGTACGCGGACATCTCGGCGCTGGCGAGCTGGGGGAAGGTCGGCTTCCTGCGCCGCCTGGCCCGCCGCCAGGACCTGCACGCCAAGCTCCTCTTCGGCAGCGATTTCCCCGTCCCCCCCGCCCTGCCGCGCCTCCGCCGCGACCTCGGGCGCGACCGCCACCGCATCAAAGCCACCCCGTCCTGGATCCAGCAAGCCGCGCTGATCTACCGCCGAATGACGTTCAACGAGATCGTCTTCCACCGCGCGGCGGAGTTGTTGCCGAACGTGCGTTACTTCGCTCGTTAGCCTAACAGGCCTTCCGAGCGCGCAAACATGTAGCGGCCGGGCCCCGCACCGGCCGTCCCGAAGGGACGGCTGAAAGTAGCCCAGGGCAGCAGCCCTGGGTAGGTGGCAACCGCCTGAAGCGCGAGCCCCGGCGGGGCGATTGAGCTTCTCGCCGGAGGCTTCAATCGCCCCTACGGGGCTCCACACATTAAGGCAACGCTGTCCACGGGCTCGCGCCCGTGGCTACGCTCAAGCGCCCCTTCTATGAAGCCGGGCCTGTCAAGGACGAAGTTGGAATGGGCTCAGCCTTCTATTCGGGTTTTGGACCGCCGCGGGGCGGAGCCCGGCGGGGGGTCCC
>Ga0180434_10005600_pt1 | contig 14740 bp, 17 predicted proteins | sample SS_ome_7_FD_132453 | JGI IMG/M metagenome (GOLD analysis project Ga0180434, IMG submission 132453) | Hypersaline lake sediment archaeal communities from the Salton Sea, California, USA - SS_1_D_2 metaG | ecosystem: Environmental > Aquatic > Non-marine Saline and Alkaline > Hypersaline >...
AGGAGATCGAGCACCGGGTGGTGAACGCCGCCCGAACCGTTCGGATGACGCTCGTGAACTACGACGACCCGGACACGATAGACATCGCGGGCTTGCGGGCGGCGGTGTCCGACCTCGACACGCTGGTGACGGAGTACCGGACGACAAAACAGCTCGTTGCCAAGCTCAAGGAGCGCATCGGCGAGGAGTAGCGCGTAGATGGCGCGTTGGACCAGGGAACACGAGACAAAGGTCCAGGAGATCATGGCCCTCCTGACGAGGGAGGCCGTGCCCTTCGACGACATGTCGCGGCGGGCAAGGAAGCGCCGGCGGAACCAGCCGTTTGCCGCATGGGCGCGCACCTACCTGCCGCACTATTTTTCGTGCCCGGATGCCCCTTTCCATGCGCTGGCTGACGAGGCCGTCGAGGAGCGGGGTATTCCGGTCATCATGTGTTGGGCGCGAGGGTACGGCAAGAGCGTTCGGTATAACCTCGCCCGGACGCTGTGGCGAATCTGCCAGCGCGACTGGCACTTCGTGATCGTGGGCGCGCGGAGCGAGGACGTCGCCGCTGAGAACATGCACTTCATCCGGGTCGAACTGGAGCACAACGCGCGGATCAGCGCGGACTACGGCGAGGCGGTCGCCAAGGTGCGGGGCCCCGACGAGGACTGGATCGCGCTCGATACGCGCGTCTGGGCGCGGGGCATCGGGCAGTCGCCGAAGGGCGCACGTTACCGCCAATACCGGCCCGACGCGTTCGTGGGCGACGACCTCGAGGACGACATTATCGCCCGCAACCCTCGGACGCTCGAAAAACTGTGGGAATGGCTGATGGCGAGCGTCTGGCCGGCGCTTGAGGGGGCGGGTACAAATGCGCACTTTATTCTACTCTGCACTCCGTATGGACGCGGCTCGATTGCGGCGCGCGCCAAGGAGATGGCGGAGAAGGCGGATGAACAGGGCCGACCTCTGGCCCGCTACTTCGAGTATCCCGCGCTCGACGCCGACGGGGAGAGCGCGTGGCCGGCCCGGTACAGCACGGCGCAGATCCAACGCGCGGCGGCGATCATGGGGTCCCGCCTCTTCCGGCGAGAGATGCTGTGCAAGATCGACACCGAGGACGCGCCGTTCCGGCCCGAGTGGATACGCAGTTTTGACAGCGTGGGGAGCGACCGCACGCGCCTCCGCGTCGCGGCGTTCCTGGACCCGAGCGCCAGCGCTGCCGAGAACCGCGACTTCAAAGCGTTGGTCGTCCTGGGCCGGTGCGAGGAGACAGGCGCGATCTACTGTCTCCACGCGTGGATACGCCACGCCTCGCCCGGCGAGATGCTAAGCGAACTCCAGCGAGTCCACGACGTCTACTCCCCCGGCATCCTGGCCTGCGAGTCGAACGGATTTCAAAGCCTGATCTGGCCCCTGATGCAGGCGCGGAAGATGAAGCTGGCCGTCCGGGCAATCACCAACACCACGAACAAGGCCGACCGGATTCTCTCGAACCAGGGCGAGTTCGAGCGGGAGCTGTGTTATTTCGATCCGCAGGAGGGCGACCAGCGGCGGCTGGTCGATCAGTTCCTGGACTACGGACGGACGACCGTCCACGACGACGGGCCGGACGCGTGGGACGGAGCGCGGCGGCTCCTGCCCGGCGGGCGGACGGCGGAGGTCTACTATCGCGGCGCGCCGCGGGAGTCGGGCCTGGAGGCGTTGATCAGCATCTAGCGGCCCGGAGCGACGCATGCGCTGTTTCTGCCGCGGCCCGCGCGTGGGAGACAGGTTCGTGTGCGAGCGGACGGGCCGGCTGGAGCCGTTGGACGCGTGCGAGACGTGCCCGCATTTCGTGGCAGCCCGTCGGCGGATGTGCCCGCCCGGCTGCTCGGTGACGGGCGCGAGGCCGGACGATCCGGCCCGGAGGTTCAATCGTGAGGCGCGACGGAGACATCGAGAGCACTAAGATCGGATCGGTGTACGGCGGTGACGCGTACCTCGATCTGACCGCAGCGATTAAGGCCGTGGCGATTGAATTGCGGCGCGACAAGGTGAACGGCCATCTGCGGGAGCAGGTGTTGGACCTGATGGGCGCGTGCAGTGAGTACCTGAGGACGACGGGAGACAGGCGAGGAGAGCAATGCGCTACAGCCGGTTGATCGCCAACACACAGGGCGCCGCGCCGAAGACGCCCGACAAGGGGCCGGTGGCCGCGCCCGAGCAGTACGGCGAGCGCAGCCACACCGTCCAGCGTGGCACGGCCGACGCGCTGACGGCGGCGCGGATGCTCAACATCCTGCGGGACGCCGAGGGCGGCGACGTCTACGAGCAGATGGTCCTGTTCGAGGCCATGGACGAACGGGACTCGACGATCGGCGCGCACCTACAGACGCGGAAGCTGGGCCTGCTGAGCTGCGGCTACGACCTGATGCCGGCGGACGACTCGGCAGAGGCCGACCGGGCGAAGACGCTGTGCGAGGACGTGATCAAGGGCATCGCGCACTTCGAGGACCGGCTGTTCGATACGCTCGACGCGGTGGGCAAGGGCTTCAGCGTCCTCGAGATCAACTGGGACAGCAGCGAGGGGCACTGGTGGCCGACGGGCTTCGACTTCCGCCCGCAGCGCTGGTTCCAGGTGCAGGCGAACAACGACGAGTTGAGGCTGCGCTCGATCAGCGAGCCGGAAGGTGTCGCGATCAACCCGCTGAACTTCCTGATCCACACCCACCACGCGCGCAGCGGAAACCTCCCGCGCGCCGGCCTGCTGCGCGGGATCGCCAGGCCGTACCTGATCCGGAACTACGGGTGGAAGGACTGGCTGGCGCTGGGCGAGCTGTTCGGCCTGCCGCCTCGGATCGGCACGCTGCCCGACGGCGCGACGGAGGAACAGAAAAGCACGCTGTGGACGGCTGTGAAAAATTTGGGATCGGACTACGCGGCCATCATCAGCGACGGCACGAAGATCGAGTTCCCGCAGATATCGGCGGTGCAGGGCGAGAGCGTCTTCGAGCGGATGATCTCGCTGGCCGGCAAGGACTTGACGCTCGCCATCCTCGGTCAACTGCTCACGTCCGGCGGCGAGGGCGGCGGCAGCTACGCGCTGGGTAAGGTCCATGAGCGGGTGCGGTTTGACCTGATCGAGAGCGACGCGAAGCGGTCGGCCGAGACGCTCACGCAGCAGTTCCTGGAGCGGATCGTGCGATTCAACTTGGGGCCGGAGGCCCCGGTGCCGACCTGGTCGTGGCGGATCGAACAGCCGGAGGACCTGCCACAGCTCGCGACCACGGTCAAGACGCTGCGCGAAAGCGGCCTGCGGATCGGCGTGAAGTGGATTTACAACAAGTTCGGGATACCCGAGCCGGAGAAGGACGAGGAGGTCCTTGAGGCGCCGGCGCAGGTGGCGCGGCCGCCATTTGGTGGGATGTCACTGAACACACTCCCCAACCAGGGCGGAAAAAAAAACGACCGAAAGCCCGCGCCGACGAGCAGAAGCGCGCGCTATCTCGACTAGAGGAGACGTGGCGTGACGACGACGAGACGGCCCGCGAGTGGGCGGACGATCTGGGCGCCGCGGTGCGGTCCTGGATGACCGATTACGACACCCTCGAGGAGGCTTTGAACGACGTGGAAAGCCTGCGTGAAAAGCTGCCGTCTTTGGGCACATGGCTTGCCGCGCCGATGCTGGTGGCGCTGATGGCCGGCATGGCGTCCGAACAGGTGGACGCCGCGCAGGCCGGGGGGGCCGTGACACAGGCGATCAACGCGATCTCGCCCGACGCCCTGGGCGAGCTCGGCGGCGAGATCTCGCAGGTCTTTAACCTGCCGCCCGACGAGGCGATCTCGTGGATGCGCGCGAAGGGCGTCGTGTCGCCCGAAATTTACCAGGCGCTGGACGCCGCCGCGCGGTCGCGCGCGTTCAGCATCGCCGGCCTGACCAACGACTACGCGCTCGAATCCATCCGAGACTCCATCACCAAGGCGCTCGACGAGGGCATCACGGTCAACGACTGGCTGGACCGCACGGCACAGATGTTCACCAGGGCGGGGCTGGGCGCGCAGGGCGATCTGCCGCTGCATCACCTGAAGCTGGTGTTCCGACAGAACACCTACAGCGCCTACAGCGCGGGGCGGTACACCCAGATGCGGCGCAGCGTCGAGGCGCGTCCATACTGGATGTACGTCACGGTCGGCGACGAGAACGTCCGACCCGAACACGCCGCCCTGGACGGCACGGTCAAGCCGGCGGACGATCCCTTCTGGGACTGGTACTACCCGCCCTGGGACTACGGTTGCCGCTGCACCGTCGTCAGCCTGGACGCCGAGGAACTGGCGGAGATGGGCTTGGCGGGCCCGACGTCGGACGAGGAGATCGCCGAGCGCTACGGCTCGCTCCAGCCGAGCATGGGACCGCAGCTCCCGCCCGTCCGGGAGGGGTTCGGCGGCAATCCCGCAGAGAGGTTTTTCGCCGAGGGCGTCGGCGCGACCGCTGAAGGCCGCGAGGCGTACGAGGCGCTCATGGGATAGGAGATCGAAACATGGAATCGCTGCCGCTGGAGGACATGGGACTTTTGCTGCTGTACGCCGTGATCGCATTGCTGGCCGCGCCGCTGTTCGCGTGGCTGAAGGCTAAGGCCAACGAACAGAAATGGCTCGCGCAGACCGAGATCGACGACCACGTACTGGGCGCGCTGGAGATCGGCGTCCAGAACGTCATGAACAACCAGCGGGCGAAGATCGAGGGCGAGCATCCCCTGACCGACCAGGACAAAGCGTACCTGGAGGCGCAGGCCCGGATGGTCGCCGACGCGATCCTCCGGGCGAAGGGCGCGGTCCTCGGCAAGCTGACCACGGACCAGGAGGTGTCGCAGACCATCCGTTACCTGGTGGACAAGGCGAAAGAGCAGGCCGCCGCGACGACCGAATAGGAGACGAGAATGCGCTGGAAATACGAGGACGGCCTGGCGGCCAACACGGCGGAGGGCGATGGCATCCACGGGCCGAGCGTCGAGCTCGTCTCGAACGCGACCGCCGCCCCGACGCAACTGGCCGACTGGGTGGACCTGGCCGTTGTCGGCGAGTGGCGCGGTCATCCGACCCGGCCCTACGAGCTCACGCCGCAGCACCTGGCGGCGATGCACGAGTATTTTCAGCGCCGCTACGCTGCCAACGGCGTGGACCTGGTGATCGACTACGAGCACCAGAGCCTGGTCGCCAAGTTCACCGGCAAGCCGGCACCGGCGGCGGGCTGGATCACTGACGTCCGCCTGGTTGAGGACGGCGCGCGGCTGCAGGGGCGGGTCAAGTGGACCGATACCGCCAGGAACTTCATCGAGTCGCGGCAATACCGTTATCTGTCCCCGGTGTACGATTTCGATTACGCGGATCCGACGACGGCTCGGAAGCTGCCCGTCGTCCTGACGGCGGTCGCGTTGACCAACCGGCCGTTTGTGTCCGAACTAGCGCCCATCGCCAATACTGCGGGCACGGGCGCGCAGCAGAAGGAGGGCCACATGGACCTCGCGAAACTCGCGCAGTTGTGGCAGTGCACGCCCGCCGAGGCCGCGCAGCGGCTGGGCGTGAAGGAGGACGCCGACGCGGATACCGTGGCGAACAGCCTGGCCGCGCTCGGCGCGAAGGTGCCCGGGCTCGAGAAGGATCTGGCAGAGCGGAAGGAGGCCGTCGAGGCCGCCGGCGAACGCCACAAGGCCGTGGCGAACGCCCTGGGCGTGGCCGAGGACGCGGACCTGACCGCCGTGAAGGCGGCGGTGATCCGGCTCAAGGCGCCCGGCGCCGGCCTGGGCGCGGTGGCCAACTCGCTCGGCCTGAGTCAGGACGCCGGCGCGGACGAGGTGCTGGCGAAGGTGCGCGAGCTGCAGGGCGCCGGGAAGACCGGCAAGGTCAAGCAGCTCGTTGAGAACGCCATCGCCCAGCGCAAGATCCTGCCGGCGCAGCGCGACTGGTGGGAGAAGCAGGCGGAGGAGGACCTCGAAGCCGCCACCCAGGTGATCAACGGCCTGCCCGCGATCCTCGACGAGTCCGGCAAGATGACCCCGCCGCCCGGCGACGGCGGGACCGTCCCGCTGACCGACGAGGAGAAGCAGGTGGCGAACTCGCTCGGCGTCGCCGAGACCACCGCAGCGCGGGACAAGGCAGAGTTCCTGCGCAGCCAGGAGCTGCGGGATGAGTTCGTCGGCAACCTGGGAGCATTCTTGGCCGTCCGTGAGGAAGAGCGGCAAGGACGTATGGCCGCGACAAAATAGCGGGCCGCGCGGCCCGCACGTCCCGGCCTCGCCAGGCCGCAAGAGAAGAAGGAGACACACATGGCGCTTTCAGCGAACACGAAGATCCCGGTGGAGGCCGGGATGCCGGGGACGTTCAGCGACATCCCCGCCGCCTCCAGCGCGCACATCTACGAGGGGTCGATGGTCGGCCTCAACTCGTCCGGCTACGCGCGCGCCCTGACGGCGGGCGACCTGTTCTTGGGTCACGCCGCCGCCGAGTGTGACAACTCGAGCGGGTCCGACGCCGACCTAAACGCAAACGTCCGGCAGGGCAACTACCGCATGCAGGTCACCATCACGAGCGTGGCCGTCACCGACGTGGGTAAGGAGGTCTACGCCAGCGACGACGGCACGCTCAGCCTGACCAGGTCGGTCAGCGCTCTCGTATCGCGCGTGGGCAAGGTCGTCCGCTACGTGACCACCAACACGTGCGTCGTGGAGTTTGAGCCGCACGCCGTGGACGAGCCGTTCGTCGCCGAGCTCGACTGCGAGACCGGCGAGGACACCGCCGACCACGTCCTGCTGCCCGCCTGGATGAACCGGCGCGGCGTGGTGATAGAGCTGATCTACGCGCTCATCACCGAGGCGATGGTCGGGTCGGGTGAGGACCAGGGCGTCATCACCGTTTACGACAGCGACGACAACGCCCTCGCGACGCTGACGCCCTCCGACGGCGAGGCCGACGTCATCGGCGACATGGTGATCGGCACAAACCCGATCCTGATCAGCGGCGCCACCGGCGACGCGGCCAATTACCTGGGCGCCGGGAAGGGTATTGACTGCAAGGTGACGCAGGCGACCAGCGGCGGGACGCCCGCCGGCAAGATGAAGGTCTACCTGGTCCTGCGCGAACTGATCTGACGGACCGTGCGGACGGGCGCCCTTCGGGCGCCGCCGCCGCAGAGGACTTTGAACGAGGAGGTTGAGAATGCCCGCAAAGGAACGATTGGCGTTGAGCACCCGCGCGGTGGTCGGCATGGTGATCGCCGCGCTGAAGACCAGCTTCCCCAACGACTGGGCCCGGTTGCTGGGGATGCACTTCGATTCGGTGCAGAAAACTGAGACGTACAACTGGCTGGGCGCGTCGCCGGCCCTCCGCGAGTGGGTGGGCGGACGCCAGCTCAAGGGCCTGCGCAAGGAGGCGCTGAGCATCACCAACAAGCTCTGGGAGGCGACGCTGGCCGTCGCCATCGAGGACATGTGGCGGGACAAGCTCGGCCAGATACAGATCCGCATCGACGACCTGGCCCGCCGGGGCCTGCTGCACTGGCGCAGCCTGATCAACACCCTGATCGTCAACGGCACCGGCGACACCTACGGAGCGTGCTACGACTCGCAGTACTTCTTCGACGACGACCACGAAAGCGGCTCCAGCGGCAGCCAGACGAACCTGCTGACGAACAGCGAGGTGGCCAGCCTGAACGTGGGCACCGCCGACGCGCCGACGCAGGCCGAGATGGCGCTGGCCATCCTGGACGTGATCGGCTACATGCTCCAGTACAAGGACGACCAGGGCGAGCCGGCGCAGGAGGATGCCCGCGAGTTCCACGTGATGGTGCCGTACAACCTGCACGGCGCGGCGCAGGCCGCCGCCTCGCTGGACAGCATCCGGGACGCCTCCGGCACCGTCATCAGCAACCCGCTCAAGGGCGGCAGCGACTTCAAGGTCACCGTCGGCATGAACGCCCGGCTGACCACGACCACGGTGTTCTACACGTTCATCACGGACCAGCCGACAAAGGCCTTCATCCTCCAGGAGGAGAAGGGCCTGGAGGTGGACTCGCTGACCGAGGGTTCCGACCACGCGTTCAAGGAGAACGAGTACCTGTTCGGCGTGAAGACGAGCCGGAACGCCGGCTACGGCGAGTGGCTGCGCGCGGCCCACTGCACGCTGTCGTAATCTCGTCCCCCGGCCGGGGGCGCGCCTGAGGCCGCACGGGCCGCCCCCGGTCGCCGCCGTAGGGCGCGCACCGGGCGCGAGAGCTTGCCCAGGGGCGCGTTCGAGGCGGTGGGACGAGCAATGAGACCACCGTCCGGTTCGGTGGCCGTATTCGCCAAGTTTCGGCGTCTGGAGAGGCAACGCATGGGCAACTACATCGGCCAAAGCGACCTGGCCCTGCGCATGACCAGCGACGAGCTGGTCCAGCTCAGCGATTTCGACGGCGACGGCACGGCCGACTCCACGGTGATCGCCCGCGCCGTCAGCGACGCGGAGAGCCTGATTGACTCCTACGTCGGCGCGCGGACGGCCGTTCCGCTGACCACCGTGCCCGACCAGGTCAAGACGCTGGCCGTTAGCCTGGCGATCTATTACCTGCACCTGGGCCGACGCAGCGTGACCGAGGACATCCGCAAGCAGTACGACGCGGACCTGCGCTACCTGCGGGACGTCGCCGCCGGCAAGGCCACGCTGGGCGACACCGACCAGCAGGCCGGCGCGCCGCACCCGACGCCGAAACACGACGGCCAGGACCGGGTGTGGGGCCGCGACCAGATGGAGCAATGGTGATGGCCGACCCGATCCGGCTCGACTTGGACGGCGAGGACGGTAAGCGGATACGCCGCATCCTGCGCGGCATGTCCGGCCCGCAGTGGGACCAGGCGGCGAACGAGTTCGGCAACTACAAAGCGAGCCGGATCGTGCGCAGCTTTCCGCGCACCGGCGCCGGCGTGTCGAGCCAGCCCGGCGAGCCGCCCGCGGTGCAGGCAGGCCGGCTGCGTCACAGCATCACGTATCGGGTCCTCGGACGCGTCCTCCAGGTCGGCACGAACCTGGTCTACGCGGCGATACTGCACTTTGGCGGGACGATCCGCCCGAAGCGCGCCAAGGCGCTGACCATTCCCATCGCCCCGGAGGCGAGGGGGATGCGGGCGCGCGATTTTGAGAACACCTTCGTCCTGCGCCGCCCCGACGACGAGGCCGGCGAGGGCCTCATCATGCAGTCGCTGGCCGGCGGCGGCGTGAAGCCGCTCTTCGCGCTGCGCACGTCGGTCACCATCAAGCCGCGCCCGTATATGGGCTGGGATGCGCGGGACAAAACGAAGCTGCTCGGCATCCTCGAACGGCTCTGGAACCACTCCCGATGATCGATTACAGCACGGTATTCGACGCGGTCTGGACGGCGCTCGACGCCGACGAGGATATCACCAGGCTCATGGGCAACGGGGCGAAGTACCGCTGGACCGGCGGCCTGCTGATGCGCGTGGACATCACGCCGGTAATGTGCCCCGTGCTCAGCGTGGGGCCGGCGGGCGACCTGGTCCTGCCGTACGACCACCACGAGGGGGAGCCGACGCTCCCGCTGCTGGTGGAGATCGCCACGGCGGGGCAGGATTGCCGGACGGGGCTGGACCTGCTGTCGGCCGTCGCGCGCCGGCTGCGCGACCAGGCGGTGAGCGACCGGTTCGGCGAGCAGGACCTGGACCGCGTGACGTTCGCTTCGGTCAATCTCAACCCCCATCCCGGACGCGACGCGGCGAACCCGCTGTGGGTCGCCACGTTCCGGGCGACGCTGGTTTTCCGCGTCGGAACCGATTTCTAGGAGGACTGACACATGGCGGAAACATTGTCCGTCAAGAACCTGCGGGACTGTTCGCTGACGATCTACGACGGCGACGATCCCGTGAACGACGTCGTCGTGGCGTTCAGCGAGGGGAATCTGCAATGGACCGAGACAGACAACGTGGAACAGCACCTGGACCGCGGGAGCCTGTCGCACATGCGCCCTGGCGACGAGGCTCCGGTTAGCGGTTCGTTCACCGCACGATTCACCGAGTTCCTGAGTCAGGGCGACAACCGAATCACGCCCTACGAGGCGCTGAAGTTGCTCGGCGGCGCGGCGGACTGGGTCAGCACGAACGACGACAACGGCGGCGTGAGCACGCTGGGCCTGAAGTTCCGGATCAACACGCCGGTAACCGCCGAGCTGGACGAGCTGATCGACTTCGCTAAATGCCACATCGACAGCGTTCAGTTCCAGGAGGGCGCGCCGGCCAACACGCTGGCGGTGAACTTCACCGACTTCGAGACCGCGCCGACGATCAACAAGATCGCCGAAGGGTCGTGAGGACCCGGGAGGCCCGGATAGAACCCACTACACCAAAAGGGGGACGACATGAAAATCGCAGGTAAGAAGCCCGCGCTCGACACGCGGCCGATCGTGTTTCAGCGCCGCAACGGCCAACCCATCGGATTTACGCTGACCGCGCTGCCCATCGGCACCGACGACCGGTACAACCGCGAGCTGCGCCACCCGGTGCCGCCGTTCAAGGACTATGCACGCGAGCCTAAGACGGGTGAATTCCTCTACGACCGCGACGGGCGGCTGATCCACACCTATGACGTGCAGGACCCTAAATACAGGGAAGCGCGGCGTCGACGCAACCGGCTCTGGACCGTCTGCATGGTCGTCGAGGCGCTGGCCAACGACCCCAACGTCGAGTTCGAGTCGAAACGTGAAAACTTCAAGACCACCGAGGAGTGGGCGGAGGCGTTGTACAGGGAATTCTGCGAGAGCGGCCTGGCAATGGGCGAGCTGAACGACCTTATCGACGCGGTGATGACGCTCTCCGGCCTGCGCACCGACGAGATGGAGCGCGCCCGCGCGGATTTCTCTCAGAGGGGGGCGTCGGCCCCGGGTGGCGGCTCCCCGACGACGCCGGACGAACCGAAACCTACTGGCAATACCGAATCTGGGAGCGACTCGGCGTGAGTCCGCAGCAGTACGCGACGCTGGAACGCCGCGAGCAGTTCCGGCTGCTGGCCTTCGAGCAGATCCGCGAGTCGGAGGAGATGCGGTCGGGCGGCTGCCCGCTGCTGGGCAAGGGATGATGTAGATCATGGCGCAGGACTGGCAGGCGAAGCTCGAGCTGAACCCGAACGACTACATGCGGGGAATGAACCGCGTGGAGCAGCGCAGCCGCCGCGCGGCGACGTACGTCTCCGACAAGTTCCGCGCCGCCGGCCGCATGCTCACCAGCCTGCCGGGTTTGATCACCGGCGGCCTGATCGCCGTCTGGACGCGGAACACGGTCAAGCTGGCCATGGAGCAGGAGGCGGCGGTGGAGGACCTCAACGCCGCCCTGCGGACGCACGAGCACTACACGGAGGCGGCCTCCAGGAGCCTCCAAGACTACGCCTCGGCCATGCAGCAGGCGACCACGTACGGGGACGAGCAGATCCTCCGGATGCAGGCGCAGCTCGCCACGTTTGGCATGACCGAGAAACAGATCAAGGCCGCCACGCAGACGACCCTCGACTTCGCCGCGGCGCAGAAGATCGACCTGCGCACGGCGGCGCTGCTGGTCGGCAAGGCCTACACCGGCGAGACGAGCACGCTGAGCCGCTACGGTATTGTGATGGGCGAGACCGCCGAGGGCGGGCGCGACTTCAGCGCGGTGCTCGCCAAGATGAACGAGATGTTCGCCGGGCGCGCCGCCGCCGCGGCGGACACCGCCGCCGGCCGCATGCAGCAGCTCGCCAACGCCTACGGCGACGTGCGCGAGCAGACCGGCCTCGTCATCACGAACAGCTCGGCGTTCCACGGCATCCTGCGCGGGCTGACCGACGTCTTTGCCGATTTGGCGTCAGGGGCCGACAAGGGCGCGGAGAAGACGGCCGAGTGGCAGGGCAAGGTTGAGAAGTGGCGCGACCGCGTGGCGGAGGCGGGCGCGGCGGGAATGATGCTCTGGGACACCATGTGGGGCGGCGCAGAGGCCTTCTTCGGTTTGGCCGAGATAGGCTTCGGGGCGATGGTGACGGCCCTTAAGAACATCGAAACCACGGGCACCGCGACCTGGGCCAGCCTGGTCACCGTAGCCTCCGGCGGCCTCGAGGATTTCATCCGAGCCGCGACGGGGAAGACACAGAGCCTCGGCGATCTCCAGGCCGAGGCGCTGCTCTCCGGCACTGCGCTAGGCGAAGCCATCGACGCCACGCGCCGGAAGGATCCCATTGACCGCGCCCTGGACGCAATCCGTGATTTCAATAAGGATTATGAACGGCAGGCGGCCGATGCATGGGGCGAGTTGGGTGAAAAACTCGCCGACAGCCCGTGGTGGCGGCGGGGGATGGAGAACTGGGAAGAGGGGCGCGACAAACAGCTCAAGGCCTATCAGGATTACGTCGACAGGCTGATGGACATCTGGGACAAGCGCGAGGAGGAACAGAAGGACCAGGAGGACGAGGCCGCCGACTTCGCCACCGCCCAGGTCGCGCAGTACGAGGCGATCACCAAGGCGATGGAGAAGGAGTACTCGGCGCGCGAGAAGCTGACGCAGCGGCACTACGACAAGATCGTCTCGCTCCAGCAGGACCGCGCCCGGCAGGCGGAGGAGTGGGAGGAACGGGTCTACGGCATCAAGACCGAGGGGCTGAGCGAGGAGGGCGTACGGAAGCAGGCGGAGGGCATGGCGCGGACGTTCTACCGGCGGGCCTACAGTGCGGAGCAGCGGGGGGAATACGAGGAGTCGCGCCGGCTGCTCGGCAAGGCCGTCGACTACGCCGAGGAGGCCGACTTCAAGATGCGCGATCTGGAACGCGCACAGCGCCTGATACAGCGCAGCTACCGCCTCCAGGAGGAACAGGAGCGGCAGGCGGCGGAGGCCAACCGCGACCGCATGGTGGAGCTGAAGGAGCGGATGGCACAGCTCGAAAAGGCGGCGGAGATCAAGATCAAGTTCGACGACAAAGAGGCCCGCGAGCAGATCGACGACCTGGCCGCACGGATGGAGAGCCTCCGCGAGCCGATCCCGGCCCTGGCCGGCGCGGGCGCGGGCGTGGCCGTCGGACAGATAAACGTCAACGTGAGTGAGAAGCTCGAACGCGGCGACATCCGGAAGCTGATCGTGGACGAACTCAAGCGGCTCAAGAACAGGGGACGGTACTGATGAGCGTGCGGTTCGCCAAGGGCGAGACGACGGTCGACCTCCAGAACCCGGTCGTGGGGAACGCCCTCGTCACGAAAAAAACGCAGGTCGGCGCGCGCGACGCCGGCGGCGGCCGCTACACCTACGACCAGGGCGTAGACGTGAAGATCATGCAGCTCACCTGGCTGGCCCTGCGCGAGAGCGAAAAAACCGCGCTTCAAAGCTTCTTTGAAGACACCGCCGACGGCATGAAGGAGAGCTTCACGTACACCGACCACGAGGGCAACGACTGGACGGCGTACTTCGATCAGGCGGAACTGGAGTTCGTCGAGGTCGGCGACGAGCGCGCCTCGGGCGGGACGTTCAGCAGCGGGGGCACGTCGTATCCGACGACGACGCGGCAGAACGGCGTCTACCGCGTGCAGGTGGGCCTGGAGGTGACGGCGGCTTAGGAGGGACGACATGCGGTTGTGGATGGACGTACACAGCACGTACGGCGAGGCGGTGAAGACCGTCTGCCGCGATCTCCGCGCCCGCGCGCCGGAGCGGTTTGAGCGTACGAACGACTGGCGGGCGGCGGACGTAACCGTCGACCTGCTCGTCGACTCGCCGATCGGCACCCTGAACAACGTCCCGCGCCACCGGGACGCGGACCAGCACGAGTGGCACCGGGAGATGCTCATGCGGCTGACCGGCGGCCAGCGGAAGGCGCTCTTCCCCATCTGCTCGTTCGAGCACAGCGAGGTGATGCGCTACGCCTGCCGCGAGGCGAACGTCGTCTTCTCGTTCTTGCCGGACTTCCCCGAGCGCCTGGGCGAGACCGCCGTCAACTGGCGGCTGCAGCCCCTGGGCGTCGCCCCGACGCAGTTCACGCCCGGCCCGCCATGGAAGCAGCGCGGCTACGACGTCTACACCTGGGGCTTCGTGGCGGAGACAGAATACATCGACCGGATCGCGCGCGTGTGCGCGCAGGAGGGTCGGAGCCAGCTCCACAGCGGCTTTAACTTCGGCTGGAACCACCCCACCTGCTCCTATGCACGTCCCGCGCCGCGCGGTCAGGTGGCCGAGCGCTATCGGCAGTGCCGCTATGCCAACGCGATGCGCCTCCCGTACGGATACGAGCTGGCCGCGCTCGAGGCGACGCTCTGCGGCACCCGGGCGATCTGCCTGGACCTGATGTGCTATCGCCACTGGTTCCGCGACGTCGTGCGGTATGTGTCGAGTGGGCCGTCGGCGGAGGCCGACATCGCCCGGATCCTGTCCAACCAGGACGACGAGCCGTCCGCCGACGAGCGCGCCTGGGTGGCGGAGACCTACAACTGGGACCGCGTCGCCGGGTTGTTCTGGGACGCGGTGGAGGAGTCGCTATGAAGTTACACCTCGGCTGCGGGCTGGACCGGCGCAGCGGATACGTGAACGTGGACGTCCGGGCAAACGTCAGGCCCGACCGCGTCATGGACGTCCGCGACCTGTCCTCGATCCGCGACGACAGCGTCGAGGAGATCCTCGCCCGTGACGTCCTCGAGCACGTGGGCTGGCGTGAGGTGGACGACGTCCTGGCCGGCTGGTTCCGGGTACTGATGCCCGGCGGCACGCTGTACCTGCAGCTCCCCAACCTGCGGTAC
>Ga0180434_10005603_pt1 | contig 14735 bp, 12 predicted proteins | sample SS_ome_7_FD_132453 | JGI IMG/M metagenome (GOLD analysis project Ga0180434, IMG submission 132453) | Hypersaline lake sediment archaeal communities from the Salton Sea, California, USA - SS_1_D_2 metaG | ecosystem: Environmental > Aquatic > Non-marine Saline and Alkaline > Hypersaline >...
CTGCAGGGCGCTGTAGCTTCCCTGGTAGACCCACTCCACATTGATGTTCGGATACCGTTCCGTGAACCAGTCTGCCAGCTGCTGTAGCGTCTCGTTGTGGCGCTCGCTGAACCGGTGCCAGAACTCGATTGTCACCGGATCGGGGAAGATCGGCCCCACCGCCCCCAGTGTGGACAGTAGAATCATTCCATCTTCGTCGGTGACCTCGACAGTTCCGCTCGCGCTCTGCTCCTTGTCTGTGTTCCTGATGACGACCTTCGTAAACTTCCCTTCCTCCAGAACGGTGTTCCCCTTGTGCAACTTGACCGTCTTGACCCGCACCTCTTTCCCTTTCTCGTCGATCTCATACAGGTCCACGTAGACAGTCGCCTCGCCGTCGTTGTGCACGGTTACATTTCGGTCCTCGGCCGGAGGCCTCTGGCCATACACCTCCTGCTGTTGCTTAGGACCCAATTCCCATCCCCTCTCAGCACAAGCTGCCCAAGACAACACGCCCACAAGCACCACAATCGCCGTCCATGCTGCGATTCTCTTACGGGTCATAGCGCCTCTCTCCTTTCTCGATGTCGTTCCGATGCCGACTCAGGAGCAACTTTTCGTTGGTTCGTTTCCTCCTCACCCTCCTTTCGATCAAGGTCTTGGAGCGTCTGGCCGGGCACGATCGATGCGTAGATGCCTCGAAGACGATCATCCAGCTCATCCAGTTCTGGTACACCCGACTGATCGCCATCCCCTGCCGCTCTTGAACGCCGGCCTGCCAGGTGATGTCGACGTTACCCGCCCCTTCGAACACGATCACGAAGTCGGAGCCGCCGAACTGGAAACAGCCGAGTTCCTCACCCGTGTGCAGCGTGACGCCCGGCTCGACAGTGGTGACGATCGACGACACCTGCACCATCCCCATCGGCAGGCAGCAACGAGATCAATCGGCGAGTCGATCACGATCAGGCCTCTCCTCTGCACGAACTGCTGGCCGGTCCCGTCACTCGCCCAGATGACCTTGACGTCCTTCTCCGCGCCGCCCTCCGCGAGCACGTCGAGGCAGGCCTGCGCTTGGATCAACCGTGCCTTGACGATCTTGCCGCCGACCGGGACGTGCCAGAGGTAGTAGTCGCAGCTGTCCAGGGAGCGGTGGACCAAGAACCCGCCACAGAAGCGATCGGTGCATGTTCCCCCTTCGAACAGCTGTTCGATCGACCAACGAAGTCCCTTGACGTGGAGGAGCAGCTCCGTCTCCTGCACGCAGATCTCCGAGTCCCGGTTGATCTGCCACCAGTCGAGAAGGGTGCTGTCGACGAGCGAGACGATGATGCTGTCGTCGCAGGGGCTGGCAATCAGCCGCATGCCGGGCTTTCACGTGCCGAGCGAAGAACTGGCGGAAGGTCCGGTACGCACTCGAGTCCTCGTCTACATTGTTGAAGGCACGCTCCCAGCCGCGCTTGCTGAGGAGCCCGCGCAGTTCCTTCGCGACAGGATGGCCGTAGCGGCTTGGGTTACACGCCGCCACGCTCTGCGTCGCCAACATGCCGCAGACGGCCTCACCGGTTTCGCACACGGCCGCAACCACGGCGCCTTGCTTCATCTCTCCTCCCTTCGGCTCCAAGCTTCCGTCGCGGCTCGCATCGCCCTCGATCTGGCGACGTCCTTTCGCGGTCACGACCGCCGTTTGCGCCCAGTGCTGTACCATTCCTTCTGTTCCCCTCCGTTGAGATGACTGCAGTACTCTGTTCTTTGTATCTGTTCCATTGGGTGGTTTATCATACATCGACCGCCACGAAGCAAGCAAGTGAAGCATGCTCCTCTGCCACGCTGAAAAGTCGGTGGATTCAGGCCATAGTTTCTGAATCCGCGCGTGAGCATCAGGAGCTCCGAGGAACTGCGCCAGATCCTTGTATCTGGCGCCTCGCGTCTGATCAACCAGCACTACCCAAAACCCGCTCGCGAGACGTCCCCACGCGCTGCACCCGACGATGCGCGTTCCTCGGACTCGGCGGAAACGAGGCGGAGTTGAGTCCAGGTTGATGGTCATTTGAGGGTGAAATCTGCAAGGGTTCCGGGCGCGCTTCCGTTGGGGCCGTCCGTTCGCCGTTCAACGAGACAACAAGAGGAGGAGTCGGACCATGGCCAGATCCAACACACGAAGGCTTCGACGCATACTCATTCCGGGTATCGCGATCACGGTCTTGCTGGTCTCTACGGTGAGCCTGGCCACATCGAATGAAGACGACATCACTCCCGAGATGATCGCCGCGGCCGAAGCGCTCCTCGGGCTGGAGCTGAGCGCCACGGACCGAGCCGAGATCATCGACGGGCTCACCGAGTATCGTGAGGACTACGCACAGCTTCGAGCCTACCCCTTCGATGAATCGATCGTCCCGTCCGTGGTGTTCAATCCCATCCCTGCGGGGATGACGTTCTCGAACGAGAGGAGGCCCTTCCGCTGTAGCGATGTCGAGGTGGAGCGGCCTGCGGACCTTGAGGACGTCGCCTTCTACACCGTCCCGCAGCTGGCCAAGCTCCTTCGCACCGGCCAGGTGACCTCCACGGAGTTGACGACGATGTACCTCGATCGCCTCGAGCGCTACAACCCCACCTACCTCTTCGCGGTCACGATCACCGAGGACCTGGCACTCGAACAGGCTGCGCGGGCCGACGCCGAGATCCAGGCCGGCAACTACCGCGGTCCGCTCCACGGGATCCCGTACGGGATCAAGGACCTGTTCTCGGTCGCCACGTACCCGACCACGTGGGGCGCGGCACCCTTCGCGGACCGGATCATCGATCGGGACGCATCCGTCGTCGACAGGCTCCGCGAAGCGGGCGCCGTCCTCGTGGCCAAGCTCGCCACCGGGACGCTTGCGTCGGGGGACGTCTGGTACGAAGGCGTAACACGAAACGCGTGGAACTCCGCGTGGGGGGCCGGCGGGTCCTCAGCGGGACCGGGCTCGGCGACGGCGGCCGGCTGCGTCGGCTTCTCGATCGGAACGGAATCGTCGGGGTCGATGATCTCTCCTTGCGATGCGAACGGGGTGTCCGGGCTCAGGCCGACGTTCGGTCGCGTCAGTCGGATCGGGATGATGACGACGTCCTGGAGCTTCGACAAGGTCACGCCGATGTGTCGCTCCGTCGAGGGTTGCGCGATCGTCTTCGACGCGATTTACGGTCCGGACGGCAGGGACAACACCATCATCGATCTCCCGTTCAACTGGGATCCCGACTTCGACATCCGAACGCTTCGGATCGGCTACCGTACGACGTTCTTCGAGGGGGACTTGATGCCCGGTGACCCTGCGTTTCGGGCCGAGGTCCGTGAGGCGAGCCTGAGGGTCCTCGACGTCTTCCGGGAGGCCGAATTCGAACTCCTGCCGATCGACTTCGGCGACGATCAGAACGTGCACGATACGTGCAGCCACGCCGCGGGGATCATGATGATGTGCGAGAACGCGGCGGCCAACGACGCCCTGTTCCACAGTGCGGACATGGCCCCGCTCGATGCATTGGATACGAGCTGGCCGACGTACTGGAAGGAGAGCCACTTCATCCCGGCCGTGGAGTACCTGAACGCGAGTCGATGCCGAAGCGTCGTCATGCAGGCAATGGCAGACGTAATGGCCGACGTCGACGTGTACATCGAAATCACGTGGACGAGTCAGTGGGACACCAACCTGACGGGTCAGCCGTACGCCGTGGTCCCGTGCGGCTTTCTCAGGTCGGGAAGGCCGGTCAGCATCTCCTTCGTCGGCAAGCTGTTCGGAGAAGCGGAGCTGCTGGCGGTCGCCAAGTGGTATCAGGACGCCACCGGCTTCCATCTCGTGCATCCCGACCTGTAGCCAGGCGAAGGGGGAGCGGCCGATGCTCCCCGGCCGCAAGGGCAGGACGCCGGATCGCTTCGGAGGCCGCGGAACGGCTGACGAGTTCCGAGCCTCAATTCCGTCTCAATCGCGCCGCGACGCCTTGCAACAGCACGGCCCGCCGTCTACTGTCGTTCCGTGATGGGTTGGCGCAATCGATGGGCTCTGTGGATGCTCGCGGGGCTTCTGTCGCTCGCGGCGGCCGGCGCCGGCGTCCTGTGGAACGTCGACCGCTATCGTACCGGCGTCCTTGACGCGTTTCGTGCCAGCTGCGTTCAGCGGGTCGCGGCGTTCGAGGAGTTCGCCGAAGGCTGGATCGTCCGTGACGACGTCCGTTCGCTGGAGTCGGCCGCCAGGCTTCTCGTGATGGGAAGCGCCCTGTACGTGGACGTAGTAGCTCGCGGGGAACTGCTGGTCAGCAGCCGGCGAGACGATTCCCAGCCGGTTCCGGCAGACCCCACGACGATCCCCCCCGAGCGAATCGTTGTTGAGGATCTCCCGGGCGGCGTCGAAGTGCGCTCGCCGATCGTCCTCGCCGGATACCCCGAAGCTCCGATCGGACTCCTCCGCGTCGCCTTCTCCGGAGACTACGCGTCCGAGCAGATCCGGAGGCACGCGGTGATCGCATCGGGCATCGGGCTCGCCGGCTGGTTGGCGGCATGCTCCGTCCTCGCCGTCGCGCTTCGGCGGAGGCGCGTGTCGGCGTCGAACGCTCGTCGAAGCGCGTCGATCGTCCGCACCGGCAGCCTGGAAATCGACACGCGGACCTGTGCGGCGCGGCTGGACGGCGAGTCGCTCGACCTGACGCCGAAGCTGTACGACCTGCTGCTCGTGTTCGCTCGGGATCCGGGGACGGTCTTCTCCGACGAGGACCTCCTTCGCTCGGTCTGGCCGGATTCCCCGTACGCGGCGTCGGCCGACGTCAAGCAACACATCTACCTGCTTCGACGCAGGCTCGGCGCCGTCCATCCGAACCCGAAGGCCCTCCTTGAGACGGTGAAGGGATTCGGCTACCGGTTCGTGCCCACGGCGAATGAGGAGGAGTTGAGCGCCAGTTGATGGTCATTCGAATCCCCCGAGGGCAAGGTGCCGGGGAAGGAGGTAGCCATGCAAGCTAGGAATGCAAAGCTGAACACCGTTCTGACGATCGGCGCCGTCGTCCTTCTCGCGTTCGTCGCTCATGCGGAGTCGGACAGCCAGAACCAAGGGGCGATCCTGTCGGAGGCGATGCCGCCCCTCCGTCAGGCCGTCAGCATCGCGGTGATGGGCCTGCACATCGTCAGCCCCGAGGATCGGCAGGTCAGCGCCCAGGCTCTCGTCAACCTACTCGAGGGCGAGGAGGGTGAGCACTACGATCCGTCGATCGGCGAAACGCTTGACCTCCCGATCGGCCTGCGCACTCACCTGGAGCAGCTCGCTTCGCCCCCTGAGGAGCGAGGCGAGAACGGCAGGGCGGGGCTGGACAACTACCTCAGCATGCTCCGGCTGGCCACGGCGCCGATGCTCGCGGTGCTCGAGGGCGGCCTGACCGCGGCGGAGCAGACCGACGCGTTTCTCACGACGCTCGTCTTCCTGTCCGGCGCGTACGCCGACTTCCAGGAGATCCTCCAGGAGTGGGAGTACGAGATCTGGGTCCGAGCCGGCGAGTCGATCCAATCCGCGATCGACCGCGCGTGGCCGGGCGCCGTCCTCACGATCGAACCGGGCGTCTACCGCGAGACGCTCGAGATCTCCGAGGGTCTTACGCTTCGCGGGATCGGCGGCAACGTCATCATCGAACCGGTCGGCGGGCAGGTCGGTCTCTTCGTCCGCGTCGCCGAGGATGCGGGCGTCCGCCTCGAGAACCTCGCTGTGCGCCGGGCAACCATCGGGATCCAGCTGTCAGCAAACACGGTCTGTAAACTCGAAGACGTCGAGATCTCCGACTGCGAGACGGGGATTCAGGTTCTCGAGAGGGCTCAACTCTCTCTCGACGCGTGCACGTTGAGTCGGAACAAAACGGCGCTCCGTGCGCTCGGCCGGAGCACGACGGCGATATTCGGGTGCTCAATCGAAGGCTCTCAAGGGGAGGTCGCGGCCGTCATCGTTCAGGAACACGCGAGCCTGTCGATCGACCGGACCGACATCGCCAGCGGTCTGGGGAACGGCCTGTTCGCCCTCGACGCCGCGGCGGTGTACATGCAGAGATCGCTCGTCCGATTCAACAGGGGCGACGGCATCGTCGTCGCCGAAGCCGCCTCCATCTACCTCGACGACGTCGGGTTCCGCGAGAACGACGGCTACGGGCTCCGCGCCATCACCGATGCGTGCCCGCACGAGACGATCGATCCGATGCCCCCGTTCACCGGCGAGATCGCGTGCAGCCGCTGCTCCTTCGGCGATCCTGCCTCCGGCACCGCGAACGGCCTCGGCGCGACCTGCCCGGCCGATCTGGAGTGCAAGGGGCTGTAGGCAAGACGCGGGGACATCCCCTGACCTCCTGGCGTCGCGGGGAGGCCGGTGACATGTCCCCCTCTCCCTTTTGCCGGGGACGGCGGACGGAATGTTCCATCTCGCTTCGCCAACGCGCCGAATCCTCCTGGCAACCCCGTTTTGCACTCGATGAGACGGGGTTGAGCGCCGGTTGATGGACGTTTGAGGGCAGAGGCGGGAGGGTGCACAGCGAGGAGGTGCGTATCGAGAATGAAGACCCAGAGCTTGCTGGCAGCCGCAGTTCTCGCAATCGGTCTCGTCGTCGTCCTGGCGCCCGCCCTGACCGCGACGACGTACTCACGGGATCAGCTCATCGAGGATGCCCGTCAGCTGGCGCGTGCGATCGAGGCCACGCATCCGGACCCGTTCGTCCAATGCGGCGGTCGGATCGCCTTCTATCGAGCGCTGCAGGACGTGCTCGAGGCGATCCCGGAGGAGGGGATGACACGCGACGAGTTCATCCGTTTACTAAGGCCGCTCGTCGCCCTCATCGGCGACGCCCACACGGCCATCTGGAGCGACTACGAGGTCAGCGACTCGTTCCCGGGTGGCGTTCCGCTCGTGTTCGGCGTCATCGGGGAGGGACTCTACGTGGCGGGCATCCGCAGCGGGGACGATCGAGAGTTGCTGGGAGCTCGATTGTTGTCCGTGGAGGGCGTCTCCCTCGCGGAGCTTTGCGATCGGCAGGTGACGGTGCAGGCGGTTGAAAACCAATACAGCACCCTTCATCTCCTCGCGAACGAGTCCCTCCGCCATGGAGCCTACATGCGGGACATCCTCCCCGAGTGGGAGATCCGACAGCCCGTCCATCTCACCGTCGAGCTCGCGACGGGGGAGATCCGGGAGCTTGTGTACACACTGCCGAGGTCGCTGCGGTCGATCGTACGGCCGGCGACGCGGATCACGACCCCGGCGGCCGGAAGCGGCGGGTTCGTCTGGTCCTTCTGGGGCGACGAGGAGCGCATCGCGTATCTGCGGGTCGATCACATGTCGTACTACCGCGAGGCCTACGAGATCTGGCAGGCGGCCGGATCGAAGGATGTGTCGGATGAAGAGCTCGCCGCCATCCCGTCGGCCACGGAGTCGTTCCGCGATCTTGTGGTGGCGATGAAGGAGGCGGGGACGGAGACGTTGATCGTCGACCTCCGTCGGAACGAGGGCGGTCACTCGCTGATGGCCGACATCCTGGTCTACTTTCTCTACGGAGGCGAAGCACTCGTCGACGTTCAGAAGGCTGGATTCGGCGTCGGCCGCGGAGAGATCCGCCGGTACTCCGAGCTCTACTTCGCAAGCTGCGAAAACCAGACGATCGACGACTTCAATGAAGGGCGGTCCGTCCCGATGGAGGTGGGGGACTACGACTTCAGCTACTTCCTCACCGATCCGGCCGCCGTTGCCGAAGTGCTTGCGGACCCGGAGCCCGGCTTCTTCATCGACTGGATCGACCGGTCACCGACCTTCTACGACGAGTACCTGTCCGGGAGCTACGGCGGCTACTATCGCCCTGAGAGTGTACTCGTTGTGACGACCTCGCAGACGTTCAGCTCCGGGTTCACCCTCTCAAGGAACCTCTACCTGGCGGGAGCGACGCTCGTCGGAACGCCGTCGGGACAGTCCTCGAACTGCTTCGGCGAGTGCGTCTGGTGGGCGCTTGAGCACACCGGCATTCACGGCGCCATCTCGGGGTCGTGCTACATCATGTTCCCCGAGGACTCGGAGCTGGCGACCGTGCTCCCCGTTCACTACCCGCTGACCTACGAGAAACTGGCGTCGTACGACTTCGACCCGAACGCGTGGCTTCGCTACGCGCTGGAGATCGCGGGGGCAATCGAGTAGAGGGCAGGCCAGGGTACGCAGGACGCGGATTCCACGAACAAAGGAGGTTTCGTGCACACGGGATGGGGACGCGGGCTCCGGCTCGTGTCGATGGTGGGAATCGTCCTCGCGGCGTGTAGTCCGGCGGCATTCGCGCACACCCGAGACGAGCTGATCGAGGACGCGCGACAGCTGGCGGCGATCATCGAGGAGGCGCACCCCGATCCGTTCTTTCGCTGCGGCGGACGGATCGCCTTCTATCGAGCGTTGCAGGACGTACTGGAGGCGATTCCCGAAGAAGGGATGTCCAGGGACGAGTTCCTTCGACTCCTCCGCCCCCTCGTGGCGATCGTCGGCGACTCGCACACGGCGATCTGGGACTCGTACGCGGTGAGCAGTCTTCGACCGGGCGGAATCCCCTTGCGCTTCCGGATCGTGGAGCAGTCGCTGTGCGTTGCCGAAGTCCACGACGCGGCCGACAAGGAGCTGTTCGGTGCGGTTCTCCTATCGGTCGAGGGGGTTTCGGTTGTCGATCTTGTCGAACGCCAGCGGCTTCTTGCCGCTTGCGAGAACGTCTACGACGTCCTGGAGGAGCTGGCCGCGAACACGCTGTGGTACGCGCCGTATCTCGAGGATCTGCTCCCGGAGTGGACGGACACGACGCACATCGTCGTCGATCTGCGGCTCCCGACGGGCGAAACCGAGACCGTCTCCTACCGTGTCCCGACCATCGTCCGACGCACACTGCGCCCGGCGACGCAGGCCCCCGTGCCGACAGTCGGCGAGAGCGGCTTCGGCACATTCTTTATCGACCCGCTGGGCACGGGCGAAGAGATCGCGTACCTCCGAATCGACCACCAGGGCGGGTTCCGCGAGTTCCTCGAGGAGAACAGCGCCGTCGGCGCCAACGACACAACGGAGGCGAGCCGGGCCCGCGTCCCGTCCGCCACGGAAGCCTTCCGCAACCTGACCGTCGCGATGGCCGAAGCGAACACGCAAACGCTGGTCGTCGATCTGCGGTTCAACACCGGCGGAACCGACACGATGGCCGACATCCTGATCTACTTCCTGTACGGGCTGGACGGGCTCGCGAAGTACCGGACGGACTGCTACATCCACGGCGGCTTCTCGGCGATGCGATACTCGGCGCAGCACTTCCGCCACTGCACCAACCAGACGATCGAGCAGATCAACGAAGGCAGGACGGGCGTCCCCCTTCGCGTCGGCGACTACGCATTCGAGGACTACGAGACGATGGGGGAAGCGATGCTCGCCGAGATCGAGGCCGTCGGGGTGACGGCCGCGTTCGCCTCCGACTACGAAGGAGCCTCGACGTTCTACGACGAGTTCATGGCGGGCACGGGAGCCGGGACTTACTGCCCGCCGAACGTCCTGGTCCTCGTGTCGCCGAGGACGTTCAGCTCGGGATCGACAACGATGAAGGCGCTGAGCCTCAACGGCGCGACGCTTGTTGGGACGCCGTCGGGCCAGTCCGCCCGCGCTTTCGGCAACGGCACGCTGTGGGAACTCGATCACACCGGCATAGGGGGCTGCATCTCGCGGTCGTACTTCGATCCGTATCCGGACGACCCGGCGCGCGGTGAGACCTGGCCGATCGACGTCCCGCTGACCTACGAGTGCTTGGCATCGACAGGATTCGATCCGAACGCCGAACTCCTGTTGGCGCTGGAGTGGCTCGAGGATCGGGACGAAGGGCGCTGACTCCGAGCAGCAAGACACAAGGAGGTTGACGTGAAGGATCGATGGTGCAGGCGGGCGGTTCTGATCCTCTGCTGCGCAGCGGTCGTGGGTTCCGTGGCAATCCGTTCGAGCGGAACCGATGCACGGGCGGACGAACTCGAAGCGCTGATGTCCGCGTACGAGGACGCCGGCACGTTCAGCGGCGCGGTGCTCGTCGTCGAGGCAGGCGAGACGATCTACGAACGCGCGGTCGGCTTCGCGAACCACGATTGGGGAATCCCGAACACGATGGACACACGGTTCCGGATCGCTTCGCTCACGAAGGCGTTCACCAAGGTCCTCCTGTTGCAGCTCGTCGAGGAAGGGCGCGTCGACTTGGGCGGCACGATCGCTGACCACCTGCCCGACTACACGGGCCCGGGGGCGGATCGGATCACGGTCCAGCAGCTGTTCGACCACCGGTCGGGCATCGTGGGGGAATCGGCCGTCGAGAACCTGGATCGCATCGAACGGGATTTCTTCACACGATCTCGGATGCTCGATCTCATCGCCGGGTACGAGCTGGCGGCCGCGCCGGGCCGGCGGTGGATCTACTCAAACTTCGGCTACTACCTCCTCGGCGCCATCATCGAGGCGGCCTCAGGCAGGACGTACGGCGAGCTTCTCCAAGAGCGAATCTGTGTCCCTGCGGGCATGCGCGACACGTTGCCCGACGTCACGACGCAGGTCATCGAGCAGCGCGCCTCGGGGTACTCCCTGGACGGCACAGGAGTTCTCACGCTCGACGTGCCGCTCGACATGTCCTTCGTCTTCGCATACGGCGACCTGCTCTCCACGCCGCGCGACCTCTACCTCTTCTACCGAGCGCTTCTCGACGGGCGGCTTCTCGATCAGGCGCACCGGCGGATCGTCTACGACGGAGAGGCCGAACACCGCCCGATCGGAGACGGAAGCCGAACGGTGTATGCATACGAGGACGGTCCCGCGAGCGTCAACGGCTTCCGTGCAGGGATTTACAATTACCCGCTGGAGGACCGGTTCGTCGTCGTGCTCATGAACGTACGAGGCTCGGGCGCGGCCCTGGTGTACGAGGTCGGCCGGAACATCGCCGCGATCCTCTACGGCGCGCCGTACGACGCGCCGACGTCTTCGTAGTCGATGGTCCCAGAGCATCGAACGAGAAGAGACGAAGATCATGAGAACGGTTGCTGCCTGGATTCTCCTTTCACTGGCGGCCGTAGGGTTGACGGCTGCCCCGATCGGGGACGCCTTACACAGCCAGCCGAGCCACTCGCACGGGCACTGCCGCGATTCGCCGGAGCGAGGGCTCAGCTTGACGCGGCACACTTCCGTGAGGATCCTCACGCCGTGATCAAACAAGGGATCGCGTTGGCCGCTTCGCTGTTTCTTGCCGGCCTGTCGGCTCTTGCCACTCCGCCGTTCTACGGAACGATCAGCATCGATCCGGACATCATCCTCCCGAGCGACCCGTCAAGTTTCCAGGCCGTCTCGTACGTCCGACGGGACATGCGCCGGATTTTCGATCGACGAACCGGCATGGAGCAGAACGTCGAGAACGTGCACGTCCTCGTGGCGACGTTCAGCGACGGGGACGACATCGAATTCCGGGTGCATCCCGAATTCGAGAGCCAGGCGGCGGCCGCGGCCGCCGCGGAACGGTACGCGTACTCGATCGGTCAGCTGCCAGCCGTCCTCCGCCTGCGCGTTCGATCGGTCACGATCCTCAAGGGTACCGAACCGTTCGGCGGCGATTCAGGTCGCGGCGAAATCCTCATCCACGTCGGCCAGGCGATTCAGTACCAGAATGAAGGGATCCTCGAGGAGACGCTCGTGCACGAGGCCTGCCACGTCTCCCTTGACATCTTCCACGCACGCGCCGAAGGATGGATCGAGGCCCAGCAGGCAGACAACGAGTTCATCTCCGTCTACGCGAGGGATCACCCGTCTCGCGAGGACGTCGCGGAGAGCTTCCTGCCGTACTACGCGTATCGCTATCGGCCGGACCGCATCTCCGCCGAGATGATGCAGACCATCGAAGAGACGATCCCGCACCGGATTGCCTACTTCGACGAGCACATCGACCTCGATGGTGCAGACTGATCGAGGCACCAGCCAGCCGCCCGCTATCGAGATCCGGACAGCCTTCTGAATCGTCGCTCGAAGCACGGTGCCGGCAGGCGTGCCCGGGGCGAACAGCGACCATCATTCGGGGTTCAGTTCCGTAGTCGTCAGCGCCAATCGCCCTCGAGCAGCGCGTGGATCGACCGGTCGACGAACCGCCCCTTGTCGATGCAGTAGTCGCGGAAGTGTCCTTCACGCTTGAACCCCGCCCGTTCGAGGGCTCGGATCGAGCGGGCGTTCTCGGGATGCGTCATCGCCCAGATTCGGTGAAGTCCCAGCTCTCCGAACCCGAAGCGGAGAACTGCCGCGAGCGCCTCTCCCATCAGCCCCTTTCCCCAGTGCGAAGGCACGAGGTCGAACCCGATCTCGGCACGTCGATACCTCTTGTGCCACTCCGTGAAGCCGCACGTCCCGATCGCCTCCCCCGTCTCCTTCAGCTCGAGCACCCAACGATGGAACCTCCGACGACGTTTCCGAAATACGCGCACGTTGAACGCCGCCTGGGCGAGCGTCGTGATCGGCGGGTCGACGATCATGTGCTCCGTAACGACCGGATCGCCCCAGAGCCTGAGCACGAACGCGGCCTCGTTGGCTCGGAAGTCGCGAAGCCGGAGCCTCTCCGTTTCCAGCGGCGGGAACCTGGGATGGGTCGGCTTGCTTCTCACGGTCCCTCCAATCGATGAGGAGTCTACCTCGACGCTCGCTCACTTTTCGAAGCGGCATCACGGAAACCTCGAAACCACAGACGAAGCGACTCGGGAGTTGCCCTTGACTCCGCGTCGATCTCCGTTCTCGGCGCCTAGGCGAAGGTCCCACAGACGCGGTGGAGCCGTTCGCCTCCCGGATCGTTCTGCCAGGTCGTTTCCTCGACGGACGTCAACCGGATCCCGGGAAGCCGGCCCGTGGATTGGAGGTGCGGGCCGCGACAGAGATCGGAGAACTCGCCGTGGGAGTAGACGGTCACCGTCGGCGCGTCGATCCGCTCGAGGATCTCGAGTTTCAGCACTTCGCCGCGTCGAATGAGCCAGGTCCTCGCCTCGCCCTTCGACAGCGTGTCCCGTTCGATCGGCAGATCCTCCGCAATGATCCGGTCGACCTCGGCCTGGATTCGCTCGAGATCGTCCTCCGTGAGTGCGCTTTCGATCTCCAGGTCGTACTGGAAGAGGTCTTCGGCGATCGGGTCTCGTCCGAGAGTTGCTGTAGGGAAGAGCCGCTTGGCCGCTTGTGCCACGACGTGCGCCGCCGTGTGACGCACCACGCGCGCGCCTTCCGGCACCGTTTCAGTGAGAAGCGTCAACCGGCAGTCCTCCTCGAGGCGATCGCGAAGGTCGCGCAATCTACCGTCTACATCCGCACAGACTGCGAGCTCGGCCAATTCGGGCTGCAGCGTTCTCGCGGCCTCTCGAAGGCGGGTTCCGCGCACGACCGTGCGCTCCGATCCGTCCGGCAGCCGTATCCTGATCATCGGCTCCCTCCTTTCGAGCGACGGACTCTCTTCATAGTCGAGTCCGCCCGCTGCTGTCCGCTCGCTCGATGGGTGGAAGCCGGATGGCCGAAGGCCAAAAGGAAGGACCGCAGGCGGCGCCTGCAGCCCTGTCGGACTTCCTGTCGAGCGAACTAGCCCGCAGCTAGCGGCCCGCAGAAAGTCCGTTGCACGTCGTACCAACACCAACCGGAACGTCCCTTGACTGCGCCGGTCCGTTCCGCTGCTGTTGGCTCATGTCGATCCACTCTAGCCCGAAATCGGCCGCCCGTCAATAGACGAAGGTGGTTGAGTCTCCGCTCGTGCCTCCCGAGATCCACGTTGGAGTCGGCATCGCCCGGTCAGTACCATCCACTCCGGGTGATCCGTGTGAAGAGAGCCGTCGCATGTCTTGTCCTTCTGCTGGTGCTCTGCGCGATCCCCACGCTCTCTGCGGCGGAGGATCCGGTCCCGATCGACGCGGTCGTCGGCCTCTACATCGGTGACGGCGCACATCCCGCCTGCACCGACGCGGCGCGGCGGATGTTCGAGGCAATGGGCGTCCGGATCGTCGAGATCACCGCAAACCATTTCAACCAAGACGACGTGGGCGGAATCGACATCTTCTACTTCGCCGGCGGCGAATCGGGACCGTACATCGACGACATCACCGCAGCGGGCAAGGCGGTGCTGCGGCGTCGGGTAGTCGAAGGGGCAGCGTACGTCGGCACCTGCGCCGGGTCGATGTTCGCTGCTGCGGCCCAGATCTGGGAAGGCCGCACGATGAGGCGCGGTCAGCTCGGGATCTTCTCCGGCGATGCGGTCGGCCCTGCGCCGGACATCTGCGGACCGACCGGCGGCGTCTGCACCTGCTGGATCGACGTGGACACCGAGCACCCGATCGGCCACGGCATTCCCGAGTCGATCGAGATCAGCTATTACAACAGTCCATTCTTCCGGCCCTCCGAGGGCTCACCGGTTGAAGTCGTTGCGAGATACCAGAAGACCGGCGAGCCGACGATCATCGCCGTTTCGTACGGGTCCGGACGCGTCGTTCTGACCGGCGTCCACCCGGAATGGATACCCGGCCCGCCGTGGGACTTGATGACCAACGCAGTGCTATGGTGCCTCCGCCAATCCGAAACGGCGGACTAGATGCTACGGCGTAGCTACCACGCCGCCTGGGCGCCCTTGATAACGAAGCCGCCGGACCTCTGGTCCTTCTCCAGTTCGAGGATGCCTTCCTTTCCGGCTTCCTCGAGCAGCTCGCCGAAGGATCGGAAGCCGTAGTA
>Ga0180434_10005605_pt1 | contig 14732 bp, 10 predicted proteins | sample SS_ome_7_FD_132453 | JGI IMG/M metagenome (GOLD analysis project Ga0180434, IMG submission 132453) | Hypersaline lake sediment archaeal communities from the Salton Sea, California, USA - SS_1_D_2 metaG | ecosystem: Environmental > Aquatic > Non-marine Saline and Alkaline > Hypersaline >...
AACCAAAGTGCCCAACCAAAGTGCCCAACCAAAGTGCCCAACCAAAGTGCCCAACCAAAGTGCCCAACCAAAGTGCTCAACCAAAGTGCTCCTCACGCTCCGCCTGAGGGACCTGAAACCCAAATTGACCTCACGCCGAGCGTGAGGTGAAGGTTCCATCAGGCCCTCCAACCGCCCCCAACAAAACGAAGTGCCGTTGCCCCTCGAAACCCCTCCCGCAAACCAATAGGGCTCTTTTTGTGGAGCCGTTAAAACGCCTCGATCGGCTCCTCGTCGTCCATGATTCCGAGCCGTTGATACGTGCCCAAATCGGCGGCGATCGTTCGTATCAACACCGGACTGCGGAAGTCGACCACGCCCGCGTTGTGGAAGTTGATGTTCTCGCTGACGAACCGAACGCTCCCGTCGCAGAGGGCGAAGTGGGCCCCGCCCGGGTGCGGGCTGCTGAACGCCTGGCAACAACTCGGGTTCCCCAAGTTCTTCACCGCGTTCATCTTGTAGCTCACCCGCCCCAGAACGTAGTCGGCGCCCCGGGGGCCGCTCGATCGGGCGTCGCGCACTCCGGCCCAGATCCCCGCCGCGCAGTAGAAACCCCGCTCCCCCACCGCGAACGTGTTGCTCGACCCGTCGACGATGTCCTTGAAATCCACGTCGCTGTTGGCGCTCAAAACCCCGTTGGCCGGCAGGACGCCGATGTCCCAGAAACCGGTCACCCCGATGTAGTTCGACGTCGCCCCGAAGAAATCCGTCCCCACCGACGCCACCCCGTCCAAATCGCGCCGCTGTTCGGTCCCCTCCAGCAGCGCGGGCGTCCGGTCGGACGGGCAGCGGAACACGGGCACCGAGATCTGACACATCGATCGGGCCCCCGGGTCGCTCAGAAGCTCGACAAACCGTCGATCCTTCGGCCGCAACCGCGAGTACAGCGGCTCTTGCTCCAGAAAGGGCAACAAGAAGACGGCCCAACCCCATTCCTGGCTCTGGGAGACCGACTGATCGATGTTTCCCGGCGGAAACGAGCTGTACACCCCGTGGTAGTTGTGAAGCGCCAGGCCGATCTGCTTCAGCTTGTTGCTGCACTGCATCCGCCGGGCGGCTTCCCGGGCGGCCTGCACGGCCGGCAACATCAGCGCCACCAGGATGCCGATGATGGCAATCACCACCAGAAGCTCGACCAGGGTGAACGCCGCCCTGCGACTGTCACCCGTCGATCGCGGACCATCTGCTGGGCGAGACAACTCCGAGTACCTCCCTTTCGCCGCACGCATTCCCCCCACCCCCACGCAAGGGGGCCGGGCGCCGGCCGGCGGCGATCCACGCCCGCGTCAGCCCACAGCACGGCAATCGGGCAGCACGCCTCTAACCCCCCGTCGGCCGACCAACGTCCCCCCCGCCTAAACCACTCCATCCTACTCGCATTCTACCTCCCGGGCGAAATTGTACAAGTTCTGCGTCATCAGTTCCGTCGGCTCGCCGCCATCGTGGGCCCCGCGCCATCGCCATTTCCCGGCTATCCGAAACCGCCCCGAGAGGCCCCTCTCGCGGGGGGAACGCCAGCTCCTGCCGGGTCCATCGCGCGCCCCGCACCGGCTTCTCGCGCCGACGACGCGCCCACGAAGAGAAAAGACGGCGCCCGCCCCGCCAGCGCCGGCCCGCGACGGCTCCGTCAATCTTCCCATGGCAGGTCGGACGGCTCGCAGTGACCCGATTCGTCGGGTCCCCTTTCGGTTTGGACCGCATCAACGCGGTCACGACCAGCCCGTCGAGCGAACATCGACGCCGCACCACGAGCACGCCGACTCGCGCGATTCCGCAAGCGGGCCCTTGGGGGCAAGCGGGAGAACACGCGCCGGGGTCAGTACGTCAGCCCGGCCCGGACCATCACCGTGTCCTCGGGCTCGACGTCGGGCGTGGCGCTGTCGAACTCGAGCTCGCGGCCGAAGACGTAGCCGATCTCCAGCCGGGCGTCGAGCCCTGCGAGGGCTTTTCGCTCCACGCCGAGGAGCACGCGGAAATCGCGGTAGGTGAGCACGTCGTCGCCGATCGCGCGGCGCACGGCCCAGGTGCCCCCGCCGAACTCCCCGGCCAGGTAGGCCCAGTCCTGCACCTGCTCGGTGCACGCGCCCCACCAGTAGACGCGGCGCGCGACGCGCGGCCGCGGGGCGACCAGCTCGAGCCTGAGGTCCGCGTGGGGTTTCCATACCAGCCCCCCGATCGGCAGCACGCTGACGTCGTCGCGGTCGAGATAGGCCGCGCCCAGCATCACGTCGAGCCGGGGCGTCCACTCTAAACGGGCGGCGACGTACCCCGGGAGCCGCAGCGCCTCGTCGCTGCCCTGCTCGAAGTCGCTGAACACGCCCGGCGTGAAGCCGAAGTCGATCCCGAAGCGGGGCGTCAAACGCTTCCACCAGCGAAGCTGGACCGTCGCCGCGTACAGCCGGGCCGGCAGGTCGACTCCCGCCGGCTCGTCCAAGTAGGCCACGCCGAACCCCGGCGTCACGACCAGCGGCGAGCGCCGCGAAGGGAACGGAAAACCGAGCACCGTCTTCAGCTCCTGCTCGGCGATGCCGAACCCGTCGGACGTGCCCGAATGGAGCCAGGTCGACGTGAAGATCAGCTTCTGGAACACGCCGTCGCGGGCGTCGGGCGGCCGATCGGGGTTCTCCGGCTCGACGACGACCTCGGGGAGCGGCGGCGGCGGCTCGGCGCTCGATCCCGGATGCGAAACGACCCGGCCCGGGGACTCCTCGGAAGGCGGCATCACCGACGGCAGACGGACCACCTGGGCGTCCAGCCGCGCCGCGTCGAGCAGCAGGGCCGCCACGAGGACGGTCAGGAGCCGGTGTTGGCGGACGGTCATCGCGATCCACTCAATACGCCAGGCCGCCCCGGACGAACACCGTGGGGTCCGGACGGAAGACGAAGGGGTTCGGGGCGATGTCGGGGTAGTAAAGCTCGCGCTCGAAGGTGATGCCCACCTCGGCCAGGCCGTTGAGCCCCCGGACCGTCTCGAAATCGAGCCCCAGGGCGAATCGCATGTCGTTGTAGTCGACCCGGGTCTTCCCGCCGCCGAACGCGGCGTCCGTGTCCACCGTCCACGCCCCGCCCCCATATTCACCCCGAGCATAGAACCACCATTCCGTGGTGCTGTACCCGGGCAGCCGGACGGCCAGCTTCGGGTTGGGGAAGAGGATCTCGAAGCGGACGTCCTCGTTGGGCGTCCAGACGACGCCGCCCGCCGGAAACAGCTTGTACCGGAACCGATCCAGGTAGATGACCCCCGCCTTCAACTGGAAGCTCGGCGACAGGGCCACCAGCCCGTACCCGTAACCCTGGTAGCGGATGCTCTCGCTGTCGACGTTGGCGAAGTCGGAGTAGACGCCGACGCGGAACGCCAGCTCGCCGCTCACGATCCGCGACAACTGGGGGTTCCACGCCGCGTTCAGGTACGCGTCGTACGCCCGCGATGGCAGCTCGCCGTTGCCGAACGGGTCCCCCACCGGGTCCGGCGAAACGGGCCCGCTCCACCAGTGGAACGTGAAACCGGGCGCGACCAAAAGCGGCGTCTGCGGGTTGCGCAAAAAGGGGACGGCGAACTCGGCCGTCAGATCGCAGTCGTTGACCCCGAACTCGTTGGAGGCGGTCCCCGGAATCCACACGTAGTCCAGGCGGATCTCTTGCAGAAACCGCGTCATCGTCGTTAAGCTGTCCGCCGGGGCTCCCGGGTAGGCCGGCACGGTCGGATCCTGGGGGAACAGCGTGGGCGCGGACGTGCCGGGCGTGGCGTACGGGTCGAAGGTCGTCGGCGGCTGGATGCTCCCCTGAAACGTGGCGCTCGGCCCGGGGCTGAAACCGGGGCTAGAGCCGGGGGCCGTGCTCGGCGCGTAGCTCGGGGCCGTGCTCGGCGCCGCGCCCGGCCCGTAACTGGGAGCCGCGCCCGTGCCGTAGCTGGGCGCCGCGCCCGAGGGATAGCTGGGCGTCGTGCCCGTTCCGTAGGCGGGAGCGGGGGCCGTGCCGTAGGTGGGCGAGGTCGCGGTCGGGCCGCCCGGCGCAGCCCCGTACGTGGTCCCCGAGCTGCTCACCTGCGCCGTGTTCGTCGGGATCTTCGAAGGGAACTGGACTCGGTGCTGGCCGGCGGTCGGCGAAGCGGCCGCGATGACCAGCGCAGCCAGCACGCCGGGTTTCAGGCTCGGGAATCCCACGACCATTCCCCTGTGAGGATTGCGAAGCGCAGAAGAGCGCCCTGTCGACCGAGAGGGTCCGCTTCAATATCAGGCAAGCCTACTCCGGTCAAGAGCGGTTCCGGCCGGAACGCGCAGGCGGCAACAGCCTGGGAAATGTCCTTCGTTTCGGACGGATGGGAAGCGTAGCCGGCTTGAGCATACCAGGCAACTTCGGGGCTTTGGGCATATCGAGCCGCGAAAAGAAGCCGCTTCGGATACCTCCCCGGCATGCTCGATACCGACCAACTCCTTCGAGAGACCTTCATCGCCCGCGTGGAACACTACGCCACGGTGGGGTCGACCAACGACCTGGCGCGGGAGCTCGCCCTCGAACGCGTGGAGCCGTTGCCGCTGTTGATCGTGGCCGACGAGCAGACCGCCGGACGCGGTCGGGGCACCAATCGCTGGTGGACCGGAGCGGGGAGCCTGGCTTGCAGCCTCCTGCTCGACCTCAACCGCCTCGGGCTCGACCCCCGCCGGTCTCCCTTGGTGTCGCTGGCGGCCGCGGTGGCCGTGGTCGACACGGTTGCCCCACGGCTCCCGTCGCGCACGGTGGGCATTCACTGGCCGAACGACGTCTACGTCGAAGGGCGCAAGCTCGCCGGCATCCTGGTCGAAGTCGTTCCCGGCCGGCGCATGATCGTCGGGATCGGCCTGAACACGAACAGCTCGCTTCGCGACGCCCCCGAGCCGGTGCGGAACGGGGCGACCACCCTGCTCGAGCTGACCGGCGTCGAGCACGACCCGACGCGCGTGTTGCGCGACCTGCTGGCCCACCTGGAGAAGCGGCTCGGGCAACGGGCGTCGGCGCCCGATCGAACGGCCGCCGCGGCGGACCGCCTCTGCTTGCAGCGCGGCGCGACGCTCCGCGTGGAGTCGGGCGGGCGCCCGGTCTGCGGCCGATGCCTGGGCATCGACCCCGACGGCGGTCTGCTGCTGGAGACGGCCGAAGGACGCCGCACCCTCTACTCGGGCGTGGTCCGCGAGGCCACGGCCTCGGCCGCTTCGTCGGCCGGCTCGTCGCCGGCCCGGGACGCGAACACCCGGCGATCGTAGATCGCAAGCGCGTGCGCCGCGTGCATCACGCCGTCGACGTCGTGCAGGCTCATCGAGGCCGCCTTCGTCCGGGACCGCGGAGTCCCCAGCGCCTTGATCAGGTAGACGACCGATCGGAGCACGCGCGGGTCTTGCAGCCGGTCTTCGGGAAGCGACGAGGCCAGCCACTGGACGATATGGCCCGTGGATCGCAACGTGCCGGCCGCGTCGCGGCTGGTGCCTTTGCGGGCGAAGAAGCCGGGGTGCCAGGTGCCGTCGGGGTTTTGGACCTCCAGGGCGAAGTCGTGGAACTTGCCCAGATACCGCCGGACGTTGCCAAACACGTCGTCTTCCGCCCCGCCCCGCTTCTCGCGCCGTCGGACGGCGAAGCTCAGCCCCATCAGGCGGTTGGTCGCGTCGCTGTCGGAGGTGCTCGTCGTGCGCGCCAGCTCTTCGCGAACCAGACGCTCCACGGACCACTCTTCCCCAAGGCGGTTCTCCCAACTCGCCCCGTCGTCGACGTAGTGGGCCAGCCCGATCAGGGTGAACGACAGATCGCTTCCCGCGCGGCAGGCGCGCTTCTCGAACTCGACCAGGTCGGCCACCGTGCCCCGGTATTCGCCCACCCGGACTTCATAGTCGGCCGGCACGCGCGACTGGGCCAGCACGGCCAGAAATTGGGCCGAATGGGCCTGCAACCCGTATCCGACCCGCGCCATCACCGTACCGCCGCCCGCGCGCAGGAGCCGGTAACCCGCACACGGATAGTTCCAGCACAGGCACCCGAGGGCGTTGATCTTCTTGCCCGACGGGCCGTTGTAGCCCACGCCGGCATCGCAGCCGAAGGCCAGCGAGAGCAGGATCATTTCGCCGGGGGTGTTGTCGCGCGTGTTGAAAGGCAGGGCGGCGGCGACGGCCCGCGCCTTGCGCAGCTTGTCGCGCAGGGCAATCATCTCCGGGGTGAGCGGGGGCGGGGGTGGCTCGTCCGGCTCCGCCGGCTCGTCGGCTTCGTCCGGCTCCTCGGCGGCGTCCGTCGTCTCGGCCACGTCCGGTGCCTCGCCCGGGCCCGGCTCCTCGACGGTCTCCGGGGCCGCCGTGCCCGGCTCGGCGGCCCGACCGGCCCCGTCGTCTGCCACGGCGCCGGCGGCCTTGGAGCCCTCCATGGCGTGGGCCTCGTCGGCCGCGCCCGCTTCGTCGTCCGCGGCGGCTTCCTGGGCGTCGGCCGCCTCGTCGGCGGCGGCCTTGGTGAGGGCGGGGCCCTCGTCGATCGCCGGCGACGGCGTGGGGGCCAGGCTGACGAGCCAGGCCGACAGCATGGCCGCAGGCAGAATCCGTGCCTTACGGAGCATGGTCAAATCTCCCGGGAGTGGATGGATCGCGTCCGATGGCCGCCCGTGCCGACTACGACGCCTCGGTCACTTCCGCGGCGCCGGGCGCGTCGGCGTCTTCGGTTTCCTCATCCTCGTCCTTTTCCCCCTCCTCGGGGTCGGGCTGACGGGTGGGACGGTCGATGAGGAACCCGCCGGAGCTGCTGCGACGGTTGTAGCTGTCGTTCCTGGCGCGGCACCCGTACTGGTCCTTGCCGCCGTAGTCGACGACGAAGCTGAAATTGCCTCCGCAGCGGGGAAGATCGTGGTAGGAGATGCCCGACGACGCGTATCCCTGGCCTCTGCCCTTGTAGACGTCGTCGCCCTGGTAGTCGAAGAGGATTCCCAGCCCCGCCTGGGCCCCCACGCCTTTGGTCGTGCTGCCCGAGGCCTCGTAGCGATCGTTGCCGCCGAAGTCGAACAGCCCGCCGATCGAGCAGTCCCAGGCGAAGCCGATCCCCATGATCGTGCCGTGGTAGGTGTCGTCGCCTTCGTCGTCGAAGCAGAATCCGCACGCGTAATGGCAGCCGAAGCCCGTGCCGAACCGCTGGTATCGGCGTTCGGTGCGGTTGCCGCCGTTGTACGCCTTGAGGGTGGCGCCGAGGCGGCGGTCGTTGCCGCCGAAGTCGCGGGCGAACCCGACGCCGAGCCAGTACCCGCCGCCGTGCGAGAGGTAGTCGAACTCGTAAACGTCGTCGCCGCCGCCGTCGAGGATCACGCCGATCCCGCCGTTGGATACGGCCCGAATCCCCTCACCCATGCCCTGGGCCCAACCTTCGTAGCCGGGGGTGGGGTTGTCGTCGTCACGATAGGAGTTCAGGTAGAGCCCGCCGCCGTAGTAGTGGTCGTTTCCCTCCAGGTCGTCGAGGACGCCGAATCCGAGCGGGCCCCCCACGCCCTGGGCCCACATCGCCCCCTTGTACGCGTCCCGCCCCTTGCGATCCACCAGCATTCCCACGCCGCCGACCGCCTGGCCCTGCACGCGGCGGAGCCCCAGGTACGAATCGTTGCCCGCGTAGTCGATCAGGATGCCCGCCCCGGCCAGGCACGACCCCTGGGCCACGTCCCGGGCGCGGTAGGCGTCGTCGCCCTCCACGTCCAGAAGCATCGAAATCCCCAAAACGGCCGAGCCCTGGATCCCCGGCTTCGATCCCCGGTAGACGTCGTCCCCCTCCAGGTCGATCACCACGAGCACCGGACGGGCGAGCGAGCAGCTCCCCTCCTCGTAGACGTCGTCGCCGCCCAGGTCGATCACGACGCTTGCGCCGGGCATCTCGTCGAGCTGATACGTGTTCTTCTCCCGCCCGCCGATCACGATGCTGCCCGCCGGCGTGACCACGTGCCGCGCGACCGACCCGCCCACGCCTTCGATTCGCGGGGCGTCGGGCGCTTCGGCCAGCAGGCCGAGCTGCTCCAGCAGCGCGGGGCTGGTGAGCGGCACCAGCGCCTCGACCGCGGCGTACACGGCACCTCGATCGAGCTTCTCCAGCAGGCCGCAGAGCCGCTTCCCCGTGCTGATCCGGGAAAGCGTGTGCCCCACGTTGTTCTCGCTGGCCATCACCGGGACGAGGTGCTGGGCCAATTCGCGGATCTCGCTCCGGCTCAGCGGCGCCAGCGCGGCGTTGTGGGCCACCTGCGCCCCGGTCGCCGCCCGCCTCACCGACTCCAACGCCTCCTCCGGCGAGCCGACCTCGCCGAACGTCCGGGGCTCGCGGCTGCGGCAGTCGGTCTTGATGCGGGCGATGCTCAGCACGCGGTCCAGGCCGCGGTGGTGATCCAGAAAGCCCTGGTGCAACTTCCGGGTAAACTGCTCGGCCTCGATGGGCGCATTCAGGGGGTTCCGCATAAGGTGATCGTACCAGCTCAAGCGGCACAGGCCCGTCACTTCCGACCCCGTGCGCTGCCCGGCCGTGCTGTCCAGCTTCAGCCCGGCATAGCTGCGAAACCGGGCGAAGTTGGCCTCGATGTTGCGGGCCTTCAGGCCGTTGGCTATCTCCTTCTCGAGCAGAACCATCATCCCCGAGGCGAGCGGGTTGCCCACGGAAAGCGCGTCCAACACCGGCGTATCGGCCATTCCCGGGGAATACGCGCCCACGATCAAGGCAGAACCGAGCAGGAAAGCGGCGAGAACCGCCCTGCTTCGTGCCGACCTGCCACACCCGCTCGAACGTTCCATCCTCTGTGTCTCCTCCGGTGTTGCCAGGGCGCGGTGCCTTCCGGGGCCCTTGGCGCGTGCGAGCAGGGCCGCGTATGATCCGCAGGTGGTTCAACGACCCGGCGGGGCTTGGCAACCGCTCGACGCGGGGCCCTCTGGAGAGTGGTGGGGCGTGAGGCCGGTATTCTAGTCGCGCCGGCACGACAGGTCAATTCCGACGCGACACGGTGGTGCGGCAAGTTTCGCTGGCACCGCGAGGGGTGGCCGGGGTCGGCCGCAGGCTGCCCCCAGCGTGCTTTTCCGGGGTCTCGCTGCGCTCGACCCCAGCCACCCGACGCGCCCCGACCTTCCCCCCGAGCCGGCGTCTCCCGAAGCGCCGCTCACATCCCCCTCCCCCAGGGCTCGCGCAGAAATACCCTCGGCGTGTTCGTTCTCGTCTTCGTGCTCGTCACGCTCCGCGTGAGGCCCCCCTCGCGCGGAGCGTGAGCAGGACCCTCGTGCGGAGCATGCGGAGTGCAAGGAAGGCGTTCCTGCGCCGATCCTCATTCTCCCCAACCGGGACCGCCCTACCCGATCCTCTCTCCAACATCGGCTGACCGGGGGGATCGACCACGCTAAGATTTGCGAAGAAACGGCCGCTGGAGGGCCGCCACACACACTTCCTGACGGTTGTGTTGCAGTTGCCGCGCCCGGACCACGTTGTACCCCCACCCTCGCACCCTCGCCAGGTATTCCGGCATCCGGTCCGCGTGGCTCGGGTCGATCAGCTTCCAGGTGAGGATCATTCCCCGAATGCTGATCTGCGGGTGGGTAACGATCGACTCCACCGCGTCGCACGTGTAGCCGGGCGCCACGTTCATGTCGGCCACGAGCCAGCGGACCTTGCGAAACTCCCGACGGCGCACCTGCGCCACCCGCCGCCGCACGTGGGTAAACGCCGGGTGGCCGAGCACCGTCGGGTGCATCTCGGCCGGATCGACCCCCATCACCACGAGCCCGCGACCGAGCAACGCCTGGCTCGCGCCGCCGGGCGCGCTGCCCAGCTCGGCACACCGGGCGCCGGCATCGATCGGCAGCCGCGACCACCGCAGGGCCTCCTCCATCTTCAACCACGCCCGCGAGACGGCCTCGGGAGGCAGCTCCAGGCGGATCATGCCGCCGGGCCACCGCGACGCCACCGCCCGGGCGCGGTGGTAGCCCACCCACCACTCGTCGGGCCCGACCCGCACGCAATCGAGCACCAGCTCGCCGCGCCGCGCCGCGCCCCAGGCGTCGGCGGCGTCGTCGGCCAGCTTCTCGCGGTCGGGGCACTGGCGCACGATCGCCGCGTGCGCCGCCAGCGCCTCGGGAGGGATCGTCGGCTCGAAACCGCGGTCGCCGGGCCCGGCCGCGTCGCGCGCCCACACGTGCACCCGGCGCACCGGCCGGCCGCCGCACACTTCCCAGACGCGCCCGGCCATCGCCTCGAGGTCCTCCCCCGCCACCTTCCCCAACGAAAACCCGTACGCCCGGGCGAACACCGACTCCAGGTCGAAATCGGCCTTCAAGCCGTGTGCGCCGGGCAGCTTGAACGTCAGGAACCCGGGCCGCGAGTAAGCGAAGCGAAACTCCGGCCAACGCCGCCCCAGCTCCGTCTTGACCAACGCCTCCGCACCGACCTGGCAGGTGAGGAACAGGAATGGGGGCGGAGCGGGCATGGGAAAAGTGGGGAGTGGCGAGTGGTGAGTAGCGAGTGGCGAGTGGTGAGTGGCGAGATGCAGATGACTGGCATGTAGCCGCCTTCGCTCCGCCCATAGTCGCTTTTCGCTCCCAGGCTGTGAATCTATCGCGGAGCGGCACGGTGAGGTGGCTTCAAGTGGCGTTTCTTGGTGAAGCGCCGCGTGAAGGCGGAACGATTCAGTCGGTTGGTCGTGCTTCTCAGCCTGTGTCGGGCAAGCGGGGCGCTGGCGATTCGCTCATTGCCGCTTCAACTGGCTGCCCGGCGACGGCCTAAGTCGCCAAAACCCCCAGGTTTATCATGCGGAGGAAGTTGAACGCCAACGCGTGCCACAGGGCCACCGCTTTCACCTTGCCCAGACCTCGAACGCCAAACCGCTGGAGGTTCCGATTGCGGCAATCCGCGTTGGGAAACTCCGCGACCGACGGACGCTGCTTGTAGAGTTCCCGGTACTCCGCTTCGGCCATACGGGCTCGGAAATTCGCGTACTCGTCGCTGTCCCCTTTCTGTCGAGCGTGAGGATCCTTGCCGTGCTTCGCCAATTGCTCGGAGCGAGGAATCGTCGATACCACTTCGGTGCCCGCAGACTCGACGATCTTCACGCCCTCTTTCGTCGCATAGGCCGAGTCGACCAACGCCTTCTTCGGAGTCTTGCCATAATTGGAACGTACCTTGTCATACATCGGCGCCAGTTCGCCGCCGTCCGTCCCCGCGTTGGTCACGTCCACACCGACGATCACTCGGGAATCGGCATCGCTGACAAACTGAACGTTGAACGCCGGATTGTAGCCGCCGTTGGCCATCTTCATCTTGCGAGCGTCGGGATCGGTCGTGCTCACTCGCGTCTTTTTGCCATCGCCCTTCTTGCGCTGCTCGCGTTGTTGGCTCAGCTCCTCGTGCTGACGCAGCGCCTCGTCAATACGCGCTTTGCGTTCCTGGGCGGCACGCTCGGCGGCGGCCCGACGACGCTTCTCCCCCTGCTGCCGATCCGCTTCGCTTTCCGCTTCCTTCTTGAGCCGATCCAGGTGATCTTGCGCTTCCTTCTGAAGCCTTTCCAGCTTCGGCTTGCGGCGAAACGAACTGCTGCCGGCGCTCGCCCGAACCCGCATCCCGTCCTGGGCGATCGTTTCCAGCGGCACCAAGCCGCGGTCGACCAGCGACGCCACCGAGTCGACCAGGAATTGCTCCAGGAATGCTCCGTGACGCACTCGAAAGTCACTCAGCGTGTGATAATTGACGCCGACGTTCCCCAGGATCCATAAATAAGGGATGTCCGTCTCGCATCGGCGATCCAACTCGCGAGCACTGCCAATGCCGTCGAGCGTTGCCTGCAACCAGAGGGCGACCAGGATCTCCGGAGCGATGGCACTGCGTCCCGCCGTCCTATGAGTGACCTCGATTTCCGCGTACCATGGTTCCAAGTCGAGCGACTGAACGAACGCCCAAACGATCCTCGCCCGATGATCGCCGGGCAACAACTGGTCCAGCGAGAACCACTGCATCTCGACCTGCGAACGATGAGGCCGAGCTACCCGAGCCGTTGCCGAAGTGTTTTTTGTATTCATGCCCGCTTTTTAGCGCGATCGCCGAAATCGCACAAGGGCCTGCTGAATAAATTCACAACCTATCCGCGAACAAGGGTCTTCTTCTCGGCGAACGAACGTTTCGTCACTTCGCGAAAAGGCGTCGTCTCGCCCCGCCAGCAAGCGCCGTTTGGCGGAGCGAAAAGCGACTGTGGCGACGCCAAGGGATACGCCGATCTTAAGGTAAAGTTTCCCTGGGGATCCCAATGCTTCGAGAGGGTGCCGAAACGTGCCGCTGTTCGAGACCGTCACCGACCTGGAGGAGGGGGCCGAGGTGCTCCGTCGCCGGGCGTACGGGGTGATCGAGGCGGCGGGGGGCCGGTTCCGCCGGGTGGTGCTGCGCCCGTTCCCCAAGGTCATCTCGGTGCCCGAGATCCTGGTCCTGGGGGGCTGGTGCCATGGCCGCCGTCCGGGCGATCGCTGCCTGCTCTATTACAACCAGCCGTGGCGGTTCCCTAACTTCCTCGCGGTGAAATACATCATTTCCGCCCGGGGAACCAGCTACAAGACGCTCCTCCGCACCCTCGGCGCCCTGGACGAGATCGCCCGGTTGAAACGCAGCGACGCGCTGCTTTGCGAGCTCACGAACGGGCGGATTTCCCGGGAGATGATGGCCCGCCAGGGATGGGAGCCGCACTGCCCTTCGTGGTGGCATCGGCACTACATCAAGCGGTTCTACGGGCAGTACCCCCCGCGGGCGGCATGGATGGATTGGGCTGGGGAGCCGGAAGTCGCGGCGTCGTCGGGCTCAGCGTCAGCGGCGGCTCCTGTGGGCCTGTGAACTGCCCTTGTGGCACCCCGACCGTCTTGCTACCATCCGCCCCCTCGCGGTAGCCCCGCGCGGGAACCCCTCATGCGTGTGGGGCGGAGCTGCCCGAATGGGCGACTCCCTCGTCCGACTCGATCCCCTCTGCTGCCGCGGGCCGGTCTGGTAGTCCCTTCCGACGTCTCTCGAGGAGTACTTGGGCATGCGTCGTTTCGCCTGGGCGGGATGGCTGCTTGCGCCGGCGCTGGCCGCCGGCTGCGCCGAGAACTCGATGGTGATGAAGGGGCAGCTCCAGCAGCTCCAACAGCAGCAGTTGGCCGTGGCCCGGCAGAACCAGGAGCTTCAGGCCCGCGCCGGCGCGTTGGATCGCGACAACCAGGAGCTGGAGGCCCTGCTGGCCCAGGCGCGCCAACGCGGCCGGGTGGCCGAAGACCAGCTCGATCTGGTGCAGGAGCAGCTCGGGGGGATCACCTCGCAACTGGCCCAGCTTCGCGAGGAGAAGGAGGCCGCCGATCAACAGACGCAGGCGCTGACCGCGTCGATGCGCCGGCGCCACGGCGTCTCGATCACGCCGAACAACAGCTTCCTGGAGACGCTGCCGGCCATCGACCTGCCCGACGTGCACGTGCGCCGCGACGGCGACGTGATCCGGATCGAGCTGGGCGCCCAGCGGCTTTTCGAGGGCGAATCGGCCCAGTTCCGCCCCGACGCCGCCCGGCTGATCACCGACGTGGCCGCCGAAATCGTGCGCGCCTATCCCGATCAGATGATCGGCGTCGAGGGCCATACCGACAGGGAGCCGCTCCGCAGCGGCCTGTGGCGGAACAACCATCACCTCTCCGTCGCCCGAGCCATGGCCGTCTACGAGGCCCTGCTCACGCAGACCCGCCTCCAAGCGGACCAGCTCTACGTGGCCGGGTACGGCGGCAACCACCCGGTCGTCTCCAACGCCACGCCCGAAGGCCGCCAGCGGAACCGGCGCGTCGAGCTGGTCGTCTATCCCGACCGGCGCCCGTAGTCCGGCGAGGGTGGCGGCCCGCCGTGCCGACGGGGTTCGGGACGCCCGATGGCCGATGGCGCCCGTCGATCCTCTCGGGGCGCGACGGGGGCATCGGCGACGATCGTCGCTTGCCCCGCTTCACGGATGGACCGCGGACGCTTGCGCGAGGGCTCCCGGTTCGCCGGGTGGGGAATCCGTGGGGGAAGGCTCCTCCGACCGCAGGCAATCTCCCGGGGCGCCCGCGGCACCCTCCGCACGGATTCTCACGTCGACCCGCAAGCCTACGACCAAGGGCTTGGATTCTTCGATCTCAATCCATACCTCACGGGTCTTCGTATCGTACCGTTCCGCCGGGTCGTCGCTCCAGAGGGATTTGGGGGTCATGCGGGGGCTCAGTCGAGTGACGCGGCCCGCGAGCGGGTCGGCAAGGCCGTCGGCCGTGATGCCCGCACGCATCCCCACGTGAACGCGGGGGGCGTCCAACTCCTCCACGAAGGCCCGCACGTGGAATCTGCGCGTGTCGACGAGGCGCACGGCTGACTCGGGCGAGTCGGGACCGCTCAACTCACCGGCCTCCACGTTGACTTCGAGAATATGGGCGGCAGCCGGCGCGCGAAGCTCGGTCCGCTCGAGCTGGACCTTGGCCAGCTCCCAGCGGGCCCGAGCGGCCTCGATTCGGGCCTCGGCCATCGACACCTCATCCGCTCGGGCGGGGGCCTCCAGCAGTTCGAGCCGGGCTTTGGCCGCCTGCACTTCCGCGCTCAATGCCATGACTTCACTTCGTCGGTCATCCGCCTGCTGCTCGGAGACCGCCCGGGAGTCGCGGAGCTCGCGGATCCGCTCCCAGGTGAGCTGGGCCCGTTCCAGCTCGGCTTGTTTGGCTTGG
>Ga0180434_10005607_pt1 | contig 14730 bp, 12 predicted proteins | sample SS_ome_7_FD_132453 | JGI IMG/M metagenome (GOLD analysis project Ga0180434, IMG submission 132453) | Hypersaline lake sediment archaeal communities from the Salton Sea, California, USA - SS_1_D_2 metaG | ecosystem: Environmental > Aquatic > Non-marine Saline and Alkaline > Hypersaline >...
CAGGCTTTATCTGGATAAGGGCGACGGCTTGCAGGTAATAGAGTTGGATCTGGGCCCGGAGGGCGGAGGCCAGACCATCAGCGAGTTGAGGAGCCCGGAGAAAGGGAGATTGCTGGCTCTCATTCGGGAGGGAAAGCCCATGTTCTTCTCCCGGGACACCCGCTTGAGGGAGGGGGATACGGTGCTGCTGGCTGTGGATGGCGGGGACGGCACTTTTCTGGGGAGATTGCTTCCAGCACAGCGCTGGCGGTATCGCCCGCGGGGGAGGATGGAGCGTACCAGGGACCAGGAGAGAGAGGATATGGGCGGAGAACAGGAATGGAGGATCATCGTGGCCGGATGCGGCAGGGTGGGAACGCAGCTGGCGGAGATGCTCTCAATGGACGGCCATCACGTTGTAGTCATAGACAAGAAAAGCGAGGCCTTGAGCCAGTTAAGCAAGACCTTCCACGGCGAGGTGTTCGAGGGCATGGCCTTTGATATGGACACCCTGGAGGAGGCTGGGATCCAGGAGGCCAATGCCTTTATAGCCGTCACCAATTACGATAACACCAACCTCATGGCCGCCGAGGTGGCCAGGAGCATATATGGCGTCGACCGGGTGATATCCAGGCTTTATAATCCCGATAAAGAGAGCACTTACCAGGCACTGGGCATACAATACATCTGCGGCACCTCCCTGCTGGCGGAGGAGTTCCTGCACAAGATCGTGCGCCCCAAGCTGGTGGTCAAGGCCTGGACGGCGAATAACCAGGTCTTGCTGGTGGAGTTCGAATGCCCCTCTAAATATGGAGGAAAGAAAGTGCAGAGGCTGGAGAAGGAGGAACTGCTGCGCGTAGGGCTGGTCACCAGGGGGATGAAGACCCAGGTGGTATCTCGGGAGACCATTCTGAAAAAGGGCGATAAAATAACCGCGGCGGTTCTCGCTCCCAGAATACATAAGATAAGGAAGCTGGTCGGATAGCATCTCTTGAGTCCGGCTCGCTGGCCAGGCCAGGAAAAAGTCGGCCATAAGGATTAAACTAGAGGGAAAACATAGCACTCCGCTTCATTTAACGGGGTACTCGGGAAGGGCAGGTGTTCAAAGATAAAGATCGTGATAATGGGAGGCGGCAAGGTAGGGTCTTTCCTTGCTATCGCCCTCGACCGCAAGGGCCACCAGGTGGTGGTCATCGAGAGAAACAAGGAGCTGTGCGACCGGCTGGCCTCCAAGACCCATTCGGCCGTCATCATCCAGGGCGACGGCTGTGATCTCCGCTACCAGGAAGAGGCCAACGTGGACCAGGCCGACGTTTTCGCCGCCGTGACCGGGGACGACGATGACAACCTGGTGGCATGCCAGTTGGCCAAGACCTACTTCCGCGTGCCGCGTTCCGTGGCTCGCGTGAACAATCCAAAGAACGAGCGCATCTTCAATAAACTGGGAGTGGACGCCATATCCAGCACCACGGTGATAGCCCAGCTCATCGAGGAGCGGACCACGGTGGGCGATATCATCACCCTGCATACCATGAAAAAAGGAAGGCTCGCGGTGGTGGAATTCGACCTCCCGGAGGACCACTGCGTGGCCTGCGACGTCCCCCTGCAGGATATGGGGCTGCCGCGAGGGGTGGTCCTGGTCTCGGTGATCAGAGACGACGAGGTCATCATCCCCCACGGCGGGGATGTCCTTCAGCCCGGCGACACGGTGATAGCCGTTACGGAGCTGGGTAAAGAGGGCGATTTGAAGCGCATTCTCACCAAACACTGACCGCAGGGCTCATCTTTTCCGAAAAATACAGTTTTCGCAGGATTTGCGGGATTTAAATCCGGGTAAAAACACTTGACATACGGTGCTATAATATCTGTGGCCCTAAACGGGACGGTTTTTTTATGGAAGGAATTAATAAGGTGCCGGTTACCAAGCTGGAGAAGCTGAGAGAGGCGGAAAAAGAGGCCCAGGATATAGTCAATGAAGCCCGGGAGCGGGCGGATGCCCTGGTCAAAGGAGCCGTCGAGAAGGGCGATAACCTCAAGGCCGAAAAGAACGAGGAGACAGGGGAGAAGGCCAGGCAGCTTTTACACGATACGAGGGAGGAAGCCCGGTCGGAGGCGGCAGAGATGCAGGAGAAGATGCAGGCCCGCGCCGACACCCTTCTGGATAAAGCTCGTACCTCACAGGATCAAGCCGTAGAGGTGGTGCTCAAGAGGATATTCGGCTGAGAATCTCCTCGCAGCATCAAGGTGCTTAGCGGATTCACGAAGAGTTTGTCGCGATATACATAGCCGTAAAGGTTGACTTAAGAGAGGGAGATGCGCCGTGGCAGTGGCGCAGATGAAAAAGGTCGATATCTACGCTCACGCTTATCTCAGGGACCGCTTGATCGAGTCCCTCCACGACCAGGGAAAGCTCCACATCGAGAACCTTCATCAAATGGTCAGTGAGGAAAGCCCCGGGCTGTCGACGGAAGAGGTGCCGGATACCAGGGAGCTCACCGTGCGCATCTCCAAGGCCGCCTTCATGGACCAGTTCATGGACGAACACGAGGCCGACAAGCCCGGGTTTATCCAGAGCCTGTTCAAGGAGAAGTTCGAGGTGACCTCCGAGGAGTATTTTTCCATCGAGGAAGACCTTGATTTCGATGTCATCTACGAGGAGTGCGGGACCCTTGACGCGGAACTCTTTCGTGTAAGGGAGCGGCTTAAGCGCATAGAGGAGCTCAGGGAGGAGCTCAGGCATTGGGTCGCCCTGACCGTTCCCCTGAAAGAGATGGCCCCCACCCTGGCCACCGAGGTGGTGCTGGGCAAAGCTCCCATCAGGAAAGTGGACGACCTCCGCTACGCTTTGGACGAAGCCACCCCTTTGGTCAATTTAAGCGAGATATCACGGGACATCCTCAACGTGCGGGTCATGGTCATCTACCACCATCAGGCCGCCGAGGAGGTGGAGGAGATCCTCTCCGCTTTCGATTTCAACCCGGTTGAGCTGATGGAAGTGGACCAGCCCCCCACCGAGGAGTTAAACGCCCTGGCGGAGGAGGAGGAGAAGCTCCTCTCGGAGCAGGAAAGACTACTGGATAGAGCCCAGGAGGTATCCGTCAAGAGGCCCCAAATAGTCCTCTGCCACGAGTACCTGGTCAACCAGAGGGATAAGCGGGTTATTGTTAGCGATTTCGCCCATACCGAGGCCGCCTTCGCCATAGAGGGGTGGATAAAGGCCTCGGATGAGGATGAAATACGCGAGCTTATTACCTCCCTCTCCGACGAGGTGGAGATGGAGGCTTTCGACCCGGAGCCGGAGGAGAGGCCCCCGACAACCACGGCGCAGCCCAAGCACAGAAAACCCTTCTGGCTGTTGACCAGGTTGTACGGATTCCCGAATTATAGAGAATATGATGCCACACTGCCCATGGCGCCTTTCTTTGCTCTTTTCTTCGGGATGTGCCTGGGAGATTTCGGCTATGGTGTGGCCCTAAGCCTGATATGTTGGCAACTAAGAAAGCGCTTGGTAGTCAGCCCTAAGGTCAAGGAATTTTTGAAGCTTCTGATCTACACAGGAGTTTTCACAGCGATATTCGGGATATTAACCGGCAGCTATTTTGGTATCCCCTTTGAATCACTTCCCGGATTTCTGCGCAGCATCGCGATCCTTTTGCCGATAGAAAGCGAGGAGTTGATGGTGGGGAGCCCCTACCCCTTCCTCATCCTCTCCCTGGGCCTGGGTGTGGTGCAATTGACATTTGGTTACATCATCGAGTTAGCGGATAATGTGCGCAATGACCGGGTAAAGGATGCCATATACGACCAGGCATCCATGTTGGGATTGATTTTCGGCATCGGCATATTGGCGGTGGGCGTGATTCTCGAAATACCCCTTCTTACTTGGATAGGATTGGTCCTGACTCTGGCCTCCGCTCTATTGATGATAGCCACTGCCGGCAGGGAGGCCGAGTCCGTCTTCGGCAGGATAGCCAACGGACTCTTCGCCTTTTACCAGAACATGACGGGATTTTTCGGAGATACCCTGTCATACGTGAGGCTGTTCGCCCTGGGATTGGCCACCATGCTGGTGGCTATGGTGGTTAACGAGATCGGGAAACAGCTGTTGGGCATCCCCGTTTTAGGTTATGTGCTGATGGCCGTGGTGTTGGTGGCAGGACACTCCTTCAACCTCGGCATAAGCTTTCTAGGAGCCTTCGTTCATCCCTTGAGGCTGCAGTACGTGGAGTTCTTCAGTAAATTCTATGATGATGGGGCGAAGCCTTACGATCCCTTCCGTATCTTCAGCAAAAAACTGATCTTTAAGGACAGAGAATATATATATTGAACAAGCAAACGATAAACATAGGAAAGGAGGTTAGTCCATGACCGACACGGCTTGGGCGATGTTGGGAGCAGCCCTGGCGGTGGCTGGAGGAGGCATGGGTTCGGCTATAGGAATTACCTACGCCTCCAATATGGCCACGGGCGTTCTCTCCGAGGACCCGGACAAGTTCGCCAAGATGATGGCCATCTGCGTACTGCCGGGAACACAGGGCATCTACGGATTCGTGGCCGGGTTCCTGACAGTCTTACTTTTCGATCTTGGCGGAGCCGGACCGGAGGTGGGCAAGGGCATCCTCATATTCGCTGCGAACCTGCCCGTAGCTTTTGTCTGCCTGGTGTCCGCCATCTATCAGGGTCTTACCGGCGTGGGATCGATAGGACTGGCTGCCAAACAAGAGGAGGCCTTCGGGAAGTCCATAATCTTCCCGGCCCTGGTGGAGACCTACGCGGTTATATCGCTGGTCTTTACCCTGCTGGTGCTCTTCCAACTGTGACAACCAAAGATAGAGGAGGGAAAAGCATACCCTTATGTCCTTTGACGACATTCTGAAAAAGATAACAGAAGATGCCGAGGAGGAAGCCTCGCGCATGATGCTGGAGGCCGAGGTCAGGGCCGGAGGGATAATCGAGGAGGCCGAGAAAGAGGCCAGTGAGAAGAGCCGCAAGGACCTGCTCAGAGCTGAGGCGGAGACGGAGGAGGAGAGACGCCGCATCATGGCTCTAGAGCGCCTTGAGGCCAGAAGGAGCCTGCTCATGGCCAAGCAGGAGGCAGTGGACGAGGTGTATGTCAAGGTCCTCGAAAGCCTGTACAACCTTTCCGACGACGAGTACCTGGGATTCGTTCGCAGGTCGGTTATGGAAACGGTGGAGACAGGGGAGGAGACCCTGCTCATTTCCCCAAACGACCGGGAGAGGATAACCCCGGAATTCCTGGGGCAGTTGAACTCGGAACTGGAGAAGCGCGGCCTGCCCGGCTCCCTGAAGATGGAGATCGTCGACTCCGACTTAGACGGTGGAGTCATGCTCAGGGGCGAGGGGACGGAGGTAAACCTGACCTTTGCCCAGATACTGGAGTCCATCAAGGAGGAAGTGGAGCTGGAGGTAATCGCCATCCTTTTTCCGGAAGAGGAGGAATCCGGGAGTTGAGAGCTTACGATATGAAAGCCGGTGATATTGTTTGCGCAAGAGGATGAAACCTTTCAGCCAGCCGCTCAAGTACGGCTATGCCTCGGGTCGCATCAAGGTCATGGAGAGGACGCTGCTCCAGAAGCAGCATATCGACCGCCTGGTGGATGCCGATTTCGAGGAGAGCAAGCGCATCCTGACGGAGACCGATTACGGCCCCTATCTCGCCGACGCCCGGGTGTCCAGGGATATAGAGGGTGGGCTGCAGGATTACCTGGCTGAGGTGTATACCTTCTTCCAGGACCCTACCCTGCCTGCCTGGCTGGGTGATTTCTTCCTATGCCGCTACGACCTTCACGACCTGCGGGTCTTCCTGAAGGAGCGCTTTTTCGAGAGGGAGGAGCCCGAGGCTCTCCTGCCCTTCTCCCGCGTCGACCCCGAGGTGATGGAGCAAGCGGTCCAGGCCTCCAACTGGTCCCTCTTGCCGGCATGGATGGCATCCATTGCGGAGAAGATAGCCGAGGTAGTGGAGAAGGACCCCGATCCCCAGCTGGTGGACTTCGCCATGGACCGTTATTTCCTGGAGCACCGTCTGGAGATAGTCAGCGTAGTGAGAAGCCCTATCGTACAAGATTTCTGCCGCATGACCATCGACCTGGCCAATATCAAGGTGGTCCTGCGCTGCGAGCGGATGGGGAAACCCGCCTCTTTCTGCGAGAAGGCGCTGGCGGAGGGAGGGACCCTGGACCGCGACAAGCTGTTGAACGCCATGGGGAAGGGAGTGGAGGAGCTGATAAGGAGCGTGGGCGACAGGCACTACGTTGAATTACTGGTCGAGAACATCGATCTCAGCGAGAAGAGAGTGCGCCTCACTAACTTCGACCGCGCCGCCGACGACTTCGTCCTCGACTACCTCAAGGGGGCGCGGCTGGTGGCGGCGGGGCCGGACACGGTTATCGGCTATGTCTACGCCAAGGAGAACGAGGTGGTCATACTGCGCATCATCATGATGGGCAACCTGCATGCCCTGACCCCGGAGGAGATAGATAACCTGTTAAGGGGCGTGTATACGGAATGAGGAAGGAGAAAGTGGCGGAGAGGCTCAGCGTGGCCATGGTGGGCGGCAAGACTTCCACCATCGGCTTCCGAGCCCTGGGGGTGGACACCTACACCGTGGTCCACCCGGATGATTCCGAAGAGGTATGGAACCAGGTGCCCCTGGAGAAATACGCCGTGGTCTTCGTGACCGAGCCCGTCTTCGAGAGGATCGCCCTCGATGTGGCGGCCTATATGGAGGAGGGAGGCAGGCTTCCGGTGATAACCGTCCTGCCCTCGGTGGCGGTCAGCGAGGAATGGGGGATAAGGGATATCCGCAAGCGAGTTGTGAGGGCCGTGGGCGTTGACATTTTCGGGGCTTGAGGAGAGCGTAAAGCCCTGTTGAGGTAAAGGAAAGAAGGTTGGATATGCAAGAGGGAACCATTATCAAGGTATCCGGACCCCTGGTGGTGGCCAGAGGCGTTCCCGACCCCAAGATGTATGACATGGTCAAGGTGGGGGAGGAACTCCTCATGGGGGAGGTTATCGAGCTGCGCGGGGACACCGCCTCCATCCAGGTATACGAGGAGACGGCGGGCGTCGGTCCCGGGGACCCCGTGTTCTCCACCGGAGAGCCCCTCAGCGTGGAGCTGGGGCCGGGACTGCTGACCTCCATCTTCGACGGGGTGCAGAGGCCCCTGGACATCATCCGCGAGCGGGTGGGCAACTATATCACCCGCGGCGTGGAGGAGCCGGGACTTTCCCGCACTAAACGCTGGCATTTCACCCCCACGGTCAAGGTGGGAGATGAGCTGGAGAGCGGTGATGAGATAGGGGACGTGCAGGAAACCCCCACTATATTGCACCACGTGATGGTGCCCCCGGGCATCAAGGGCAAGGTCAAGCGCGTCGAGGAGGGGGAGTTCACCGTGGAGGACACGGTGGCCATCCTGGATGATGGTGAGAAGGAGCACGAGTTAAGCATGATGCAGCGCTGGCCGGTACGCGTCCCTCGTCCCTATAAGAGAAAGCTCTCACCCGACATACCTCTGATAACCGGGACCCGCATCATCGACACTTTCTTCCCGGTATCCAAGGGAGGGACGGCCTGTGTTCCCGGTCCCTTCGGCTCGGGCAAGACGGTCCTGCAGCACGCCATAGCCAAGTGGGCGGACTCGGAGATCGTGGTCTTCATCGGATGTGGAGAGCGCGGCAACGAGATGACCGACATGCTGCTGGAGTTCCCGGAACTGGACGACCCCCACACCGGGGAGTCCCTCATGACCCGCACCATACTCATCGCCAACACCTCCAACATGCCGGTGGCCGCCAGGGAAGCTTCCATCTATACAGGTATCACCCTGGCGGAGTTCTACCGGGATATGGGATATGACGTGACCCTGCAGGCGGACTCCACCTCCCGCTGGGCGGAGGCCCTGAGGGAGATATCGGGCCGCCTGGAGGAGATGCCCGGCGAAGAGGGCTTCCCGGCCTACCTGGGAACCAGGCTGGCCGCCTTCTACGAGAGGTCGGGCAGGATAACCTGCGAGGGATGCAAGGAGCATATAGGTTCCATCACCGCTATAGGCGCCGTCTCGCCTCCCGGCGGGGACCTCTCGGAACCGGTGGTCCAGGCCACCCTGCGCGTGGTCAAAGTTTTCTGGGGACTGGAGGACAAACTGGCCTTCCGCAGGCATTTTCCGGCCATCAACTGGCTGGTGAGCTACTCCCAGTACACGCGCAAGATGATGGAGTACTGGGATGAGGACGTGGACGATGAGTTCCCGGCCCTGCGCAACGAGGCCATGGGACTCCTGCAGCGCGAATCCGAGCTGGAGGAGATAGTCAGTCTTGTGGGTATCGAGGCCCTGTCCGACCAGGAGAGGATGGTCATGGAGGGAGCCAAGTCCATAAGGGAGGACTTCCTGATGCAGAATGCCTTCGATGACGCCGATGTCTATACCTCCCTGCGTAAGCAGTTCCTGTTATTGCGCCTGATCATGGTCTTCTACTACGAGGCCCTCAAGGCACTGGAGGAAGGAAAGGCCGTCCAGGGTATCATCGATGCCCCGGTACGCGAGGATATCGCCCGCGCCAAATATATCCCGGAGGGCGACGAGGATCGTTTCGACGAACTGGAGCGCCGCATCGTCGAGCAGTTGGCGGCGGTGGAGTCACAGGTCTGACGAGGAGAGGATAGATAATGCTCAAGGAATACCTGACCATCAAGGATATCGTGGGCCCCCTCCTCCTGGTGGAGGGCGTGGAGGGGGTCAAATACGCCGAGCTGGTAGAGGTGGAGTTCCCCGACGGCTCGGTGGGACTGGGAAACGTGCTCGAGGTCACCACCGACGCGGTGCTGGTGCAGTCCTTCGAAGCCACGCGAGGACTCTCCACCACCAGCACCAAGGTCAAGTTCCTGGGAAGGGGGCTGCAGCTCCCGGTGAGCCCGGACATCCTGGGCAGGGTTTTCGACGGCCTGGGCAGGCCCATCGACGACGGCCCCCGTATCATTCCCGATAAGCGTCTGGACATACACGGCAATCCCATCAATCCCTTCGCCCGCGACTATCCCACCGACTTCATCCAGACCGGCATCTCGGCCATCGACGGCATGAACCCTCTGGTACGTGGGCAGAAGCTGCCCATCTTCTCCGGCTCCGGTCTTCCCCATGCCCGGCTGGCGGCACAGGTCGCCCGGCAGTCCGGGGTGCTGGGGAAGGAGGAGGAGTTCGCCGTGGTCTTCGCGGCCATGGGCATCACCTTCGAGGAGGCGGATTATTTCATCCAGGAGTTCCGCGAAACTGCGGCCATCGAGAGGGCGGTGATCTTCGCCAACCTGGCCGATGACCCGGCCATCGAGCGTATCGCCACCCCGCGCATGGCCCTGACCGCCGCCGAGTATCTGGCCTTTGACCTGGATATGCACGTGCTGGTTATGCTCATCGACATGACTTACTACTGCGAGGCCTTGAGGGAGATATCGGCCGCGCGCAAGGAGGTACCCGGAAGAAGGGGTTATCCGGGGTACCTGTACACCGACCTGGCCTCCATCTACGAACGCGCCGGGCGTATCAAGGACGCCCAAGGCTCCATAACCCAGATACCCGTACTGACCATGCCCGATGACGACAAGACTCACCCCATACCCGACCTGACGGGATATATCACCGAGGGGCAGATCATCCTCTCCAGGGACCTGCACCGCTCCGGTATATATCCTCCAATCGACGTGCTCCCCTCCCTCTCGCGTCTCAAGGAGAAGGGCATCGGGGAGGGCAAGACCCGGGAGGACCACTCCGGCCTGTCCAACCAGCTCTTCTCCGCCTACGCGCGCGGGAAGGAGGCCAAGGAACTGGCAGTGATCCTCGGAGAGGCCGCCCTTACCGAGGTTGACAGGCTCTTCGTCAAGTTCAGCGACGCCTTTGAGGACCAGTTCGTCCGCCAGGGCGATTACGAGAACCGCTCCATTGAAGATACCCTTGCCCTGGGGTGGGAGCTGCTGGGGATACTACCCCGCGTGGAGCTCAAGAGGGTCAAGGAGGAGCAGATCAAGAAATACATGGAAAAAGAGGACTAAAGCGAAGGGACCCAGAGTATGCCGCGTCTGGCCGTAAACCCCAACCGCATGGAGCTCCTCAAGTTGAGGCGCCGCGTGGCGGTGGCCATCCGCGGACACAAGCTGCTCAAAGACAAGCTGGACGAGCTCTTTAAGAAGTTCTTCGACATGGCCAGGGAAAACCGCAGCCTCAGGAGAGACGTAGAGGAACAGTTGACCAAGACCTATAAGTACTTTGCCATGGCCTGTTCCGAGGTCACCACCCAGGAGGTGGTGGAGGCCCTCTCCTTCCCCAGGGCCAGCCTGGAGGTGGAGGTGGAATGGGATAATCTCATGGGAGTGAAGGTGCCCAGTTTCAAGGTCATCTCCGAGGGGGATTACGTCTGTTACGGCCTGGCCGGCACCCCTGCCTCCTTTGACGAGGTCATCGAGGATTACGCCGAACTGCTCCCGCGCATGCTGCAGCTGGCGGAGATGGAGGCAGCGGTGCGCCTGATGGCCATCGAGATAGAGAAGACCCGCCGCAGGGTGAACGCCCTGGAGTACGTGCTTATTCCCTCCCTGCAGGAGACCATCAAATACATCACCATGAAACTGGACGAGATGGAACGTTCCTACCGCACCCAGCTGATGAAGATCAAGAGCATGCAGGAGGAGCAGGCGCGGGAAAAGAGCCGGCAGGGAATCTGAAGACGGCGAACGCTCCTTTTGACATCCTTTTTAAAGCGCTCCTATACTAAGTTATTAAGAATCATTTTTCAGTGATTCCCGCTTCAGAGGTGGTAGGGGTCCAATGCTCGAGGATATATCTGGGGAGATATCCCAGGAAATAGGCGAGCTTATAGGGGAGATGGAGAAACTCTTCGAGGAGAACCTCCCCACCTATGCCGACCTCTCCCGCAGTGCTAAGGAAGACATCCACAGCCTCATCGACGAGCTGGCCCATCTCACCACCGGGTTCATGGCCAGCGGGGGAGCGAACCGCGACGACCTCTATGCTTTTGCCCGCATGATAGGGCGTAACCGCACCCTGCAGAGCATCCCCTTCAGCGACCTGGTAAGGGCCATCTTCCTGGTGGAGACCCTGATGTGGAATCGGGTGACTCCGCAGATCCTGCAAAGCGGCGTATCCCCGGAGGATTGGGTCAACATGCTGGAGCTTCAGAGCGAGATGAACTCCAACCTCATCGCCGCCCTCAGCGCCTCTTATCTGGAGACTAAAGACGAGATGATCAACCGCCAGATCAGGGAGCTGCACGGCCTGCTGGAAGTGGGGAGGACCATAGCCTCCACCATGGATCTCGACCGTGTCTTCAGGCAGATCCTGGAGGTGGCGGCGGGCATAATGCAGACTCCAATGGGAGCGGTTTATCTGCTGGAAGCGGGAGAGGAAGAGCTTAGCTTGGTATCCCAGGTGGGATTGAAGAAGCCCTGGATAAAGGGGCGCCGCCTCGACCTGGGGCGTTCCCTGCTGGCCCGGGCCATGCAGGAAAAGGATCCGGTAACCGGCAGGGACGATCTTCTGCAGGGCCTGGCCCTTCCCGTGCCGGCGAGGGGGGACAAGGTACGCTCGATTCTCTCCTGCCCCATCATAAAAGATGGAAAACCCATAGGTGGGCTGGAATTATACGACGTCGAGCCCCGCACTTATAACCGCCTGGACATGGCCCTCCTCTCCGCTTTCGCGCCCCAGGCAGGTGTGGCTATCGAGAACGCCAGGCTCTTCGAGCTGGAGAGGATGCGAAGCCGGCAGGCGGAGATGATGAAGGAACTGGCCGAGGAAGCGGCGGCGGCGGTTAAGTTCAACCAGGCCATGGGCATCGTGGTTCGCAAGATGGCGGAGGTGGCCGATGTCAATAAGTGCTTGCTCTTCTTTTATGACGCAAATGAGGATCAGCTGGAGTTCGTATGGGGCCATGGCCTGGCTGCTCCCATGAGCAGGCATTTAAGAGAATTAGGGTGGCGGCCGGCGGAAGTGGACGAGATGACTCTAAGGGTAGTTGAAAAAGCGGAGATGGTGGTGGTAAGGGATGCCACCTCCGATCCCAGGGTGAACACCGAGCATATGAAGGATTATAAGATCCGTTCCTGCCTGGCGGTGCCACTGGTCTATAAGGGGGAGGTGCAAGGCCTTTTCCTTCTGGGGGACTCAAAAAAGATGCGGGTTTTCAGAAAGGAGAAGCTGGAGATGATCCGGTTAGTGGCCGGCCAGGCGGCCATAGCCATAGAGCAGGCCAAGCTGCGCAAGCGCGTTAATGTCAGGGAGAGAAGGCTGCATGAGCTGGAGGCCAGCGAACGCGTTTACAATGAGAGGGAGCGCAGCGAGACCATCATCGCCGCCAATCCGGACGCCATCTTCCTGGTGGACAGGGAGCGCAATATAACCTTCTTCAATCCAGCAGCCAGCGATCTCTTCGGGTGGAGAGAGGACGAGGCTGTTGGCAGGCACGTCCACGAAGTCCTTTACAGCGAGGAGGATGGCAAGGTGGGGGAGTGCCCGGTGGAGGGCTGCCCCATCGATGCCAGCTTCCGTGGGGAGAAGGTAGACCTCAAGGAGATGGAGTATTTCCGCAGGGATGACAGCGGGGTGTGGGTAAGCGGCACCTTCTCCGTTATCAGAAATAAAAAGCGCCAGATCGAGAGCGTCATCTGCGTATTCCGCGATATCACAGAGCAGAAAAAACTGCAATACCTGGCCCTGGTGGATAAGGAGCTGGACATCGCCTCCCGCATCCAGAGCGCTCTCCTGCCGCACGAATCGCTGGAGAACGGAGTAGTGGAGGTGCTGACTCACCAGGAACAGGCGCGCATCGTGGGAGGGGATTGGTACGATTACTGGGAGGAGGGCGGCTGCCTGATGCTGGTGATCGGCGACGCCGCGGGAAGCGGTATCCCCGCCGCTCTACTGGCCACTCTGGCTATGAGCGCTATCAGGGCCGAGGCCAAGTACCGCGGCGATATCCTGGATGTCATGCTCAAGGCCAACAGGGCTATAGTGCCCCACAGGCTGGAGGACCGGTTCATCACCATCTTTTACGGCGAGTTGGACCTGGAAACCCTCAAGCTGCGCTACGTCAACGCCGGCCATAACGATCCCATCCTCATCCGGGGAGGGACAGCCCTGGAGACATTGGGATCGAGCAAGCGCTCTATCCTGGGGGTTTTCGAGGAGCCGGAACTACAGGTGGAGGAGGTACAACTGGACCCAGGAGACCGCTTGTTCATGTATACCGACGGCGTGATAGACTGCAAGGACTCCAAGCGCCGCATCTTTGGCGAGAACCGGCTCAAGCGTTATCTCAAGAACTCGGGCGCGAGAAAGGCTGAGGCCTTCATAGAGGGCCTGGTGGCTACCTTGAGCGATTTCTCCGGCGGCAATATGGAGGACGACTTCACCATTCTGCTCTGCGACATCGGAAAGACCTGACGCAGCCCTACTATCATTCTCTATAAGAGTCGGGTGGCTTGGGTGTAAGACCTCGTTTTTAATGCTTGATAACGATGAGGTCATAAGATACCTAAAGAAGCATGAAAAGAACTCTGCCTCACACCCATAGTCCCCCCTCATGTACTCAAATGCAACATATGGGTGTCAAACACAAAATGTTGCATTCGGCTGAGTCATCGCGTTTATAAGTTATTTTTGGTTTAATATTGTTGGGGGGAGAGGGGCTGGACAAAGCTGTTACAAGGGAGGGAAGGAACAATAGAAGGGAACTGCGAGATAAACATCTGTGGCAAATGCATCGATCCGGAGGTGATCCGGAACGAACTGGCCGGGATTAAGGGATTGGTCGAGTATCAGTTGGTTATAGGAAAAGAGGATGCTGATGACCCGAACAGCCCCGAGGTCCTCATTCTTCGCCTCTCGGTGGCGGGGAGGATGCGCAAGGAACTGGAGGAGGAAGTGGTGGAACGTGTAAACTCTGCTACAGGTATCTCGCCCAAGATAGAGTATGTGCAGTCCCCGGAGATATACGACCCATCCAGGAAATTGAAGGCCACGCGCTTCCTCGACCACCGCTAAGGGCCAGGCCCCCGCATAAGAAAGGGGTCAAAGCTTCATTCTTCAATTTTCTTATACCCCTGTCTAAGATGTGTCTCCTATCGTGAAAATTGAAGAATGAAGCTTTGACCCCATCTGAATCTTTTTGCGGAATGCGGGGGCCAGGGCCCCATCAGGGTAGGAGGTGGGGATTCAGGACCTCCGCCAGACGGCCTTCCTCGTCGAAGATCAGCACGGGGATACGTTTCTCCGGATCCTCCGCTCCCCAGTCCGCGCAGCGCAGGACCGGCACGCGGCAGGGATAGTGGTAAGGATGGAAGGTAAGCAGGCCTGACGGCCGATCGATGCGAAGGCGGGCCTGGGCCTCTAACAAGCTCAAGGCGGCGACTCCCCTGCAATAGTAGCCAAGGGATTGATCATAGGCGTAATCCGGCGAAAAGGCACCCCGCACCACTCCTTCCCGTATCTCTCCGGTGTTGTTGTAGGAACACGCGTCCCAGAATCCGCCGCTCATGTAGGTGGCATAGAAGCGTTCAAGGTCCCAATACCTTGTAAAGCGGTCCTCCTGTTCCTCACCCCACCCCTCCACCTCCAGCCAGTAGCCGAGGGCGTCCCGCCACAGGTTCTGGGACACCCACTGGTTCTCGTTATGCAAGCTGGTGTGCACGAAGCCGTAGCGCCTTAAGGTGGCGTCAGCGGC
>Ga0180434_10005608_pt1 | contig 14730 bp, 9 predicted proteins | sample SS_ome_7_FD_132453 | JGI IMG/M metagenome (GOLD analysis project Ga0180434, IMG submission 132453) | Hypersaline lake sediment archaeal communities from the Salton Sea, California, USA - SS_1_D_2 metaG | ecosystem: Environmental > Aquatic > Non-marine Saline and Alkaline > Hypersaline > Sediment...
TACTAGTTTTGTTCTGGTCAATGGAGAACAGCTACACAGCGCTCTGCAAAACTAGTTTTGTGTCCCGGTTTTTCCTGGGAATCGCTTATCTCCACGAGATTTTTTGTATCGACTCTTACCGCGCCCTCCATAAATTTCAGACTACCACACACCTTAAGCATATGATCTACAATCGTCACTCCTACCCTTTTGCGTAGATCAGTCGGTCATCAATTCCGAGATTTTCTGCTTCACATGCTGTGCTGCGTCGGCCACCGGCACCAGATCGACCTCTTTTGTCCTGCCAGGGACGCGGTACTTGAACTCCACGTTGCCGTCTTTGAGATTGCGGGGAGATACGATCGCGCGAATGGGAACTCCGATAAGATCGGCCTCGGCAAACTGAGCGCCTGGGGCTTCGCTTCTGTCGTCATAAATGACCTCAAGCCCTTCGCCAAGCAACGAATTGTACAGTTTCTCTGCTACCTCAACGACATCTTCTTTGTCCGCGTTGAGTGCACAAATATGTACTTGATACGGAGCAATCGAAATCGGCCACATGAGGCCAAACTTGTCGTTTCGTTCCTCTGCAACTGCAGCTACCGTACGCCCTACACCGATTCCGTAGCAGCCCATAATGGGAACCTTACTCACGCCGCTCTCATCTGTGTAGGTGCAGCCCATCGATTCCGTGTACTTCGTGCCAAGCTGAAAGATATTCCCCACCTCGATTCCTCGGGTAACTCGCAACTTTCCGCCGCATTTGGGGCAGGCCTCACCGGGCTTAACCATCGCAATGTCAGCCTGCTCAACATCTGGAAAATCGCGTGCTGGATAAATGTGAAGCAAATGCTTATCCAGTTGATTTGCGCCCGCCACCAGATCAGAAGCGTGTGCCGCACGTCGGTCAATAATGCATCGCACCTTCTTTCGGTCGAGCCCTTTTGCGCCAACAAAACCCGCTACGGAGTCGATTGTGCCGAACTCTTCCACACGCATCGGGCGAAGATCTGAACGCACAATTCTCTTCAGCCCCTGAAGATTGACTTCATCATCTCCCAGAACCATTGCCAGTACGGGTTCTTCCTTGTCCGTCATCAGCACAACACTCTTCAGACACTGCTCCAGCTTCACCTTGAGCTGCTTGGAGAGACCTTCGATTGTCGTGGCGCCGGGAGTATCAACAGGCTCTGCGGACGGACCGTCCTTTTCTGGTTCAGAAAACTCACGCTTTGATGCAGCGATCTCGCGGTTTGCTCGATAGTCGCAAGCATCACACAATATCAGCGTGTCCTCGCCAACCTCAGTAAGAAACATGAATTCATGGGCCACTTTGCCACCCATCATTCCGGTATCTGACTGGACGCATATGACATCGCTGAGGCCCGTACGTAGGAATATCCTTTCATACGCATGAAGACATTGCTCATAGTACTGATCGAGATCATCTTGAGTACCGTGAAACGAATAGGCATCTTTCATTGTGAACTCGCGGACGCGAACCAGTCCCCCACGACTCCGTGGTTCATCTCGAAACTTGAGGCGAATCTGGTAAACCATGAAAGGTAATTGCCGGTAGCTGCTCAGTTCACTGCGCACGAGATGAACAACAGCCTCTTCATGCGTCATTCCCAACACCATTGGATGATCAGTGCGGTCGGCGAACCTGACAAGTTCATCACCAATCGCATGATATCTGCCGGACTCCTCCCAAAGACCGGCAGGCATGACCAATGGCAGTTCGACTTCCTGACCGCCGATAGCATTCATCTCGTCGCGAATTATGCTTTGGACCTTGTGTACAATCCGTGTGCCCAATGGCAAGAGAGAATATATGCCCGCAGCCACCTGTCGAATATATCCGCCGCGCAAGAGAAACTGATGTCCTGCCGTGACGGCTTCTTTTGGCACTTCTTTCGTACGCTTACCAAGCAGACTACTCATTCGCATAGTGACATCGCTCCTGTAGACTCAGTCAAGAAACCTGTATCTAGCTCCTACCGGCATTCCGAAAGCTTGTCGATAAGCATCATTGGCAATACTAGCATGCCAGCAGTGAATATCATTACAAACCAGAACCCCAACGTGTCAAAAGCGCGCGCAATAAACCGGCTCATAGCTTCTCCTTGCGAAATCCGTTGGAGAACGTATTATAACGACACACCTCTTTCACGCAAGAGAACTGATAAACGGACCAATGCAAGAGAAGAAGTCACCGGTGACTCTCGAACGAAAGCTGGCTTGGGTAGCAAGAAAACTCGAAGCACATTTCGGTTGTCCCGAACAGCCAAAGAGATCTCGGAATCCATTGAATGAACTCGTGCGGACTATACTCTCTCAGAACACGACAGATGTTAACAGCGGACGCGCATATCGTTCTCTCCGTAGAGAGTTTCCATCGTGGGAGGACGTTCTGCAGGCTCCGATCCGTTCTATCGCCGCCTCCATTCGTTGCGGCGGTCTGGCAAACCAGAAAAGCCGTCGCCTTAGGATCATCCTCCAGTGTGTCAGATCGCGGTTTGGCCAACTGAGTTTTAATTTTCTCCACCAGAAGACCGACAACGAGATATACAATCTGCTAACTCCCCTGCCGGGAATTGGTCCGAAAACAGTCAGCGTCCTGTTGGCTTTTGCTCTTGATCGTGACGTCTTCCCGATTGACACACACGTGCATCGTGTAATACGTCGGCTTGGACTGATTCCCCACAGAATGTCCGCAGAAAAAGCTGACAAGGAAATGGCCCCGGTCCTACCCAAGGGAAAGGGATATTCCCTTCACGTCAATATCGTCCGACTGGGTAAGATGATTTGTCGTCCACGCAATCCCAAATGCAGCGAGTGCCCATTGAACACACGCTGTATCGAATATCAAGAAATGAAATAGCAAATCTCTTTCTGTTCGTCACGTGCTTTCGAAACCGATATAATAGTCTTGGTTTTGTGATGAGTCTTGAGGTGATTGTAATTCACCGGTTCATCTTACTGGCAGATACTGTGGTAGCCGTATGAAAGTCCGTCTTGCAAAAACCGCCGGGTTCTGCATGGGCGTCAAGCGTGCCGTCGACAAGGTACTGGATGTCTCCAAACGAGGAGATCGGACGGTCTACACATACGGGCCTCTAATCCACAATCCTCAAGCCTTAGAGATGCTCGAAGAGCGCGGCGTAACAGCTCGAGAAGACTACGATCATCCAGAGAAGGCGACAGTCGTCATTCGTGCACACGGGATTTCTCCCCACAAGAAGGATGAACTGACATCACTCGGCCTGGAGATTGTGGACGCGACATGCCCGCATGTTCTTGCGTCACAGAAAATTATCAAGCGGGAATCCGCCAACGGACGCATGGTCATCGTTGTTGGAGACCGTGATCACGCCGAAGTCGTAGGTCTTCTCGGGCATTGCAGTGGAGAAGCCGTCGTTGTCAGTACCCTTGAGCAAGCAAGAAACGTGACGCTGAGTGAGCCGGTTTGCGTCGTAGCGCAAACGACTTTTGATGAGTCGCTTTTCGAGCAGATTGCCGATATCTTGAAGAGCCGAGCAAAGAATATTACGGTCGTAAATTCCATCTGCAAGGCAACTTACGAACGCCAGCAAGAAGTCCGACAACTCGCAAACGAATGTGACGCCGTTGTCGTGGTGGGAGGACGAATCAGCGCCAATACCTGTCGCCTCGTCGACATCGCCGAGAATGAAGGTGCTTCGGTGTTGCACGTCGAAACCGTCCACGAATTGGACATGGAAAGCTTGAGCCAGTTCAACTTGATCGGTGTTACAGCAGGAGCTTCCACCCCCACCTGGATTACGCAGGAGATCATCGAACGAATCCAGAGGTACGGACAACGTCGGCTTACAATTGCAGGCCTTCTTAGAAGCATAGTCGGCGTGATTTCACTCTCAAACCTATCAACTGCGGCGGCAGCTTTTGCTCTTTGCTACGCTTCACAGATTCTCCAGAGACTGCCTGGTCCGTATCTCCCTCATGCCGTGATTGCTTTCTCCTACGTTTTCTTCATATATACCTTCAACATGGCACGGTCCCTTGCAGAACAGGAACGGTCCAATCCCGAAAGAGCCGCGTTCTATCGAAGTCACCGGGCGGCAGTGTGGACTGCGAGTACGCCGCTAGCCGTTGTTTCATTGATGATTGCTTTCTCGGTCGGACCGACAACGGTCCTGCCCATTCTTGCGTTTGCTTATCTTCTTGGGGCTCTTTACAACACACCCATCTTCAAGAGCAAAAGCTCCCGATCACTCAGCCTGAAGGACATTCCTGCTTCAAAGGACATCCTCAGTGCTCTCGCTTGGACACTGGTAACAGCGGTATTGCCTGCAATTGGAAGCAGCACAAGGCAAATCCCCGCCAGCTTGGTCATTTGGACAGTTGTGCTGTCACTATCTTTCCTTAGGTCGCTCCTTTTCGATCTGGCTGACGTGCAATCGGACCGAATCCTGGGCGCCGAGACTTTACCCACACTTGTCGGTGAGCGCCTGACGCGGTGGATAACGGCCCTACTGCTTGTGGTGGCAGCTAGTGTCCTGTTCCTGGGAGGTCTATTCCATGTCCTTCCCGCCCTTGGACTGTGGCTTCTGCTCGCACTAGTACCACTTGCCATCTTCATGATTCTCTCCATTCGCGGCCTGTTGCTGTCCAATGCGGTGGCTGTAGTGGTTGTTGACGGAGTAATCTTCCTAATGGGCCTCATCGCTCTATGCTGGAAGCTCTCAGTCCACGGCACATGAGTCCAACGCGTAATGTAAGATCGTGAGCATTTCTCGACATATCCGACGCTCCCGCAGATGATTTCACTATCCTTGACGCGCTGCGCTCACACGACTATAATGACCGTGCATGTCTCTGAAAAAGAAGCACACGGAGAGCCAAACATGGAACGTGAAATAATGGAAACACTCGATAAGATGAAGAACCGGCTCGAGCAGCTAAGGAGGTCTCTTTGACTTAGAGGGTAAGCGCTCTCGCCTCGCCGAGTTAGAGTCGCAAATGGGCGCCGCGGACTTCTGGCAGAACCAGGAGAAGGCTCAGGAAACGATCCAAGCCTTCAAGTCTCTTAAGGGTGTTGTGGAGCCTTGGGAAAGCCTCGCAAGTGAGGTGGAAGACACCGAGACTCTTTTCGAACTTGCAAGTGAGGAAGGAGACAGCAGTACACTTGCGGAAGCACAGCGGGAACTCGCAAGTGCATCTGCGAAGTTTGAAAAGCTGGAACTGAGCGCGCTGCTAAGCGGCAAGTATGACGGGGCAAACTGCTTTGTAGGCATTCACGCGGGAGCAGGTGGCACCGAGTCCTGCGATTGGGTGGCGATGTTGTCCCGCCTATATATCAGGTGGATGGAGGATCACAAATACGAGTCAAGTGTGATAGACAGTGTACCTGGTGATGAGACCGGCTACCGAAGCATCACGATTCTTGCAAAGGGCCCTCTTGCCTACGGCTATCTTAAGTGCGAGAGTGGTGTCCACCGTCTTGTCCGCATCTCTCCATTTGACTCAAGCGGGAGAAGACATACTTCGTTCGCGGCGGTTGATGTGATCCCCGAAGTCAACGAAGACACGGAAGTAGATATCCGCGAAGAAGACTTGCGCGTAGACTACTTTCGCGCATCCGGTGCCGGCGGACAGCATGTGAACAAGACCGATTCGGCTGTGCGTATTACGCACCAGCCAACCGGCATAGTCGTTTCGTGCCAGAATGAAAGGTCACAACACGCAAACCGTCGCACGGCTATGAAAATGCTGCGAGCCCGCCTCCTGCGGATAAAGGAAAAGGAGCAGCAGGCTGAACTCGCAAAACTCTACGGAGACAAAGGCGAGATCGCCTGGGGCAATCAGATTCGATCTTACGTACTACAACCTTACACAATGGTCAAAGACCACAGAACGGAAGAGCAAACAGGAAATGTCAACGCCGTCCTCGACGGGTCCATCGACCGATTCATCGAAGCCTATCTGCGACACCAGTTGTCCAACAATTGACGCTCTGAGACATACTGATCCGGAGATTAGTCGCATCCTTCAATCGGAGCTTCAGCGCCAACGCGAAGGTCTTGAGCTTATCGCAGCGGAGAACTACGTAAGCGAAGCCGTGCTTGCCTCCATGGGCTCTGTCATGACCAACAAGTACGCTGAGGGTTATCCGGGATCCCGACATTACGGCGGCTGCCAGTTCGTCGACCAAGCCGAACAGCTCGCTATTGAGCGGGCAAAGAAGATTTTCAACGCTGAACATGCCAACGTCCAAGCCCATTCCGGGTCTCAGGCCAACATGGCCGTTCTCTTTGCTGCTATTAAACCTGGCGATACTATTCTGGGCATGAACCTAGCTCACGGTGGACACCTATCACATGGCAGCAAGAACAGCTTTTCCGGAAGGCTCTTTGAAGTGTACTCCTACGGCGTTGACCGTAAGACAGAGTGCATCAACATGGAAGAAGTGCGCTCCCTTGCCAAACAGCACAAGCCCAATATCATTATCGCGGGAGCTAGCTCTTATCCTCGTTTCATAGACTTCAAGGCTTTCGCGGATGTCGCGACAGAAGTAGGAGCCATACTCTTCGTTGACATAGCTCACACCGCCGGATTGGTAGCTGCTGATCTCCACCCAACGCCGGTCGGATACGCAGACTTCGTGACGCTGACTACACACAAGACGATGCGCGGCCCCCGAGGCGGCATTATCCTGTGCAAGAAAAAGTATGCAGGTCTGGTGGATAAACACATTTTTCCTGGTATCCAGGGCGGACCTTTCATGCATATTATTGCCGGCAAAGCAGTCGCCCTGCAGGAAGCACTTTCGCCCGCCTTCAACAAATACCAAAAGCAAATACTGCTAAACTGCCAGGCTATTCTAAAAGAGATATCACAGCGAGGATATCGCATTGTGACCGGTGGAAGCGATAATCACCTGTTTCTTATCGACCTTCGCGAGAAAGACATAACAGGGTCGCAAGCGTCCGACTGGCTCGATATGGCGGGCATTACGGTCAACCGTAATCACGTTCCTTTCGACTCTCCGAAAGTGCCCGGTGGAATTCGCATCGGCACACCTGCTCTCACAACTCGCATGATGACTGAGACAGAGATGGTGCTCATTGCAGGATGGATTGACGAAGTATTGCGCACACGTGGTAATGCCACGACATGCAGCAATATTCTGGAACAAGTGCGCGACCTGTGTCGTCGGTTCCCCATTTACGGATCAACTTACTACGCCTGAGGTAATGCCGCACAAGTGGCTCTTGCCAGCCACGTTCAGATGGACAAGCAGTACGGCTATGGAATTAACTGGAGGAATACGTCAATGGCGGTCAACTCAAAGCTAGGTTTCACACGTTTCCTACTTGCAATCGCACTTGCAACAATGTCAACACTTCTGTGGTGTGTGACTGCCTCGGTCGAAGCTGCTGACGAAACTGAAAACACTAGCCCGGTCGCCGAGATGGGTCCGTATGATCGCCTTCTCGATCCCGAGCCTCTTGAGCAGCTTGGTCTCGATATCCTCTGGACGACGGATGTCACGACATCCGACACACCTCAGTTGTTGGGCAACATGTTGTACGTTGTCTCCCCCAAGAATGAGATTCATGCCTTGGACTCTCAAACAGGTAAAGAACTATGGGTCTATCCACTTCAAGCCCCATTGGATTTCCCTTTGGCTGCCGGGAAAGACACAGTCTGCGCAATTTCGACAAATAGACTGCACATAATTGACCTCGAATCGGGAATAGGAAAGCTGAAAGGTCTCCTGCCATTTGCGGCTTCCACCGGCCCCGCTCCTACAAAACAAGGCGTGTGGATTATGGGCTGGGACGGCGTCCTCTATAGAATGGCTGCCATGAGATACGGTGCCTTGGGCGGCATATCAGTTCACAGCACAGTGTGGGACGACAGCTTCCGAGAGGAAAAGCTGGGGAATGTGAGAGTCAACGCTTCCGTGAAAGTGAATGCCAAGATCACGGTGCCCGTGATAATCGCCGACGGCAATCTTATCCTTCTCGACAATACCGGTATGGTTCAGGCTCTCGAATCACACACAAGGGAACACAGTTGGGAAAGGACTGTCGACACAAAAGGCTCAATACGGTCTATGCCTGCAATTGGCGAAGGCATGATGTACGTTGGTTCGGACTCATATCGGGTGGCTGCAATCAACACTCAAACAGGCGACCAAGTCTGGCGAGTCCTTATGCAAGGACCATTTGATCGTCCACTTTACGTTCTCAAAGACGGTCCTGTGCTCGCCTCAGCTACAAATGACCGGCTGGCAGCTTTAGCCCCTGCCAATGGTGAAGAGCTCTGGAGCGTCCCTCAGGGTTTGGGGCCCGTAGCCGCTTCGGAAACCGAGGTCATTGTGGAAGTACAGGACAAAGGCATCGTTTCGATCGACATCGCTACCGGACAAGTCGCTTGGGAAAACAGAGCACAAGAAGTAGAAGCTTTCGTCCCCAACGCAAGCAGTCCAATCCTCTACATGTTGACGGGCAACGGCATCACAGCTGTAGGACCCGCCAACTGACGCAGAGATTCAAGGCTCAACAGTCAGCGCGGGACCCGAAGGTCTACCAAAATGTGCAACATGTGTTATTTTGTAATCACCACACATGGCATTGTCCTTGCACAACTTATGTCATTGTCTCCGGCATTCTGTTGCACAGAGAACACACATTGACAGTAATCAACATATGGTCAATTCATCGCGACCTACAGCGCACAGACGCAAATGCCTACCAATACAATCATTGTGCGTTTTTATCCTGAAATGGACCGAATGACCGCAAACAGGCACGCTGTTTGCGGCGCTTACTCAAAGTCGGGAAATCCGCGCTCCGACACATCAGGATGGTGCGTCGGCTTTCTTGTCCAAAAACGTCTCTTGTCTAAATCTGCCACTGTCCCAGCCGTGTTTTACGGGTAGTGTCTAATCAATTGAAAACCAGGCACCGGAGGAGGGTCGAAATGAAGTGCATGAGACATACATATCTTGGCTTTCTATTGCTTATGCTCACATTTCCCTTGGCCGCAACCTGCATACTAGCATCTGAAGCCTGCGAAAATCCCGACTGGTCAACTCAACCATGCGAGTGTGACGACGGGACCGTGCTTCTGGGCGACCTTGACGGTGACGGCTGTGTTGATTCAGATGACATCACCCTATTCAACGGATTCCAAGGCCAAGTGTGCGAAGACGACCCCGCCTCCTTTGCGTTTTGCGCAGACATGAACGCTGACGGTGTAATCAACTTTAGCGATGTCAGCCCTTTCAATGCAGCACTGGGAAGCTGCTGCCCGTCGCCCACACCAACAAATACGTTAACCTTTACCTCGACAAATACAGCATTACCAACGGATACGCCGACACCATTGCCGACAGATACGCCAACAGATACGCCGACAGATACACCAACACCACTGCCGACAGATACACCAACACCACTGCCGACAGATACACTAACACCACTGCCGACAGATACACTAACACCACTGCCAACCGATACACCAACGCCATTGCCAACAGACACGCCAACGCCATTGCCGACAGACACGCCAACACCATTACCGACAGATACACCGACAATCACCGATACGCCAACCAATACGGCCACACCGACTGACACCGCAACTTTCACGAAGACTTTCACGCCAACGAATACCTATACTCCCACAGATACCGCTACGCCTACGGATACCCCAACCGACACTGCAACAGCAACTCCGACTGTCACGCTGACGCCAGCAACCGGTCTGCCATGTGAGTGTGCCGACAACTCTCTCCTCCTTGGTGACATGGACGGAGACGGCTGCGTGGGTGATTCAGATGACGATCTGTTTAATGCCGCCGTAGGATACTGCGATGGACAACCAGAGTTTCGACCCTGCGCGGACATGGACGAAGACGGCTGTGTCACGGCGTTAGTTGACGGTACAATGTTTCAGCTTGCCAAGGGAAGCTGCTGCCCCGGATTAACGCCTACTCCTACAAATACTTCAACATATACAGAAACTGCTACTTACACCAGCACACCTACCAACACAGCAACCGCCACAGGTACGGCAACTATCACACCGTCATACACCTCTACTGATACGGCGACCGTTACCGATACCCCTACCAACACGGCCACACCAACTGACACAGCAACTTTCACGAACACTTATACGCCAAGCAATACCTATACTCCCACAAACACCGCTACGCCTACGGACACACCAACCGACACTGCAACAGCAACTCCGACTGTCACACTAACGCCAGCAACCGGTCTGCCATGCGAGTGTGCCGACAACTCTCTCCTCCTTGGTGACATGGACGGAGACGGCTGCGTGGGTGATTCGGATGACGATCTGTTCGTTGCAGCCCAGGGCTACTGCAGTGGTCAACCAGAGTTCAACCCTTGCGCCGACATGAACCAGGATGGGTGTGTTTCGGCCCTTGACCTCAGTCCGTACCAAGCGGCAAAAGGATCGTGTTGTTCAGATGTAACTCCAACCCCGACAAATACTTTCACTTCCACCAATACGCCAACAATAACGGATACTCCGACAATCACCGATACACCGACGGTAACGGATACTCCCACGAATACAGCAATTCCGACAGATACGCCAACTCTCACGAATACTGCGACATTCACCAATACACCGACGGACACCGTAACACCCACGGTGACCGAAACTCCTGGCGGCACGGGAACGCTGTCCGGCACCGTTTGGTTCCAGGGAAGAACGGATCACGCAGATCTTCTCATAGTGGAAACAAAGCACATAGGCACAGGTATCGTGACAGTCCACACAGTGATCACTGACCCTGCAGGGACTTTCCAGATCGAGGCTCTCCCTGTCGGCAACTATGATGCGACAGCGTGGCGTCCGGTGTATCTCAGAGTGCTCGTGCAAGGTATTGTTCTGACATCAACTGGGGGAACTGTCGACTTCGGAATGCTATACAGCGGTGACATGTACGTAGACAACGTCGTGAAATTCGAAGATCTGAGCGTTTTCGCCTCAAGTTGGGGAAAGTCAGGAGCCCCTCCGCTACAACCGTAGATCAAGCCTTCGGAAGCTTGCAGGCACTGGACACAAGTCTGTCGCTAAGAGAATTGTTGTGTAGACGCAACGGCAGGTGTTTGTCAGCAAACCAAGAAAGCCCAAGTCAACCGACCTGGGCTCTCATCTTTTCATTCGCCGGAAGATATCCTTGGCTATCTGGCCACGGCAGCCATCGCGATATTCATTCTTGCAATCACTGCGTCGACAGCTTCGTAACCCGCTACCAACGGCATCTTGACCAATGCGCTCGGCGGGCAATTGGCTTTGTAAGACTGGACACTGATATCCAAACCCATTTCATTGATCCGAGCTGCAAAGTCTTTCGCCTTCAACAGATCAAGGAATCCGATTCCTGCAAGATGTCGTCGGCCTTCAATTCCGCTGATATAGTCAGGATAAGCCTCAGCAAGAGCTGCGAGTCGTTCGTAGAAGTACTCTCCTACGGCACCAGTTACTTCAGCGTTCTCCTCCACCCAGCGCATTGTGATGAGATATGCCAGGGCAGAGAGCTCTTCCTGGCCGTTTGTAATCAATGCTCCAAACTGTGGCAAGCAATCGAGATCGGAGTTGAAGAGTATCCTCGAAGCCGAGAACTCTCCCCCAGGGAATCCTTTGCCGACGACTACGATCGATGGCTTGATTCCGTATTCCCTGAACATCAGTACTTCCGGACTCCACACGCATGTTTGAATTTCATCAACAATTGTTGGCACATCGTGCTTCTTGCACAGTGAGTAGGCTTTCCTGATGAACTGGCGTGTGATCTCCGTCGCGGCATAGTTCATCATTATCAATTCGTGGAAGAAGCCAGCAATTTTGTACTTCCCTTTATCGTACTTCTTGAAGGCTGCTTCCAGATCACCAATACTGTTTGGTCGGAGTGCGCGCACAAGCATTGTATTACTCTTTTCAAAAGCATCACACAACTTGGGCCACATTCCGCGTAAAAGTTGTCCTGCGATTGTGGTACCATGGTAGTTCCCCTGTGTATTGCCGTCTGCATCACCGAGGACCATGATAACCGGAACACGTCCAGCATACTTTGGCTTGGGAGAATCACCTTGCACCTTATAGAAACGAGAAAGGACCAACTTGATCGCAGCCTCCGCCGATATACTGCCCGTCCCTAGATTGATCACTCGGTTGAGGACTGATTTGGACTTCGAATTGATCACCCTGTCAAGAGCGGCTCGGTCTCCAGGCTCGATCCCAGCGGCAACACGAACAAGCTCCTCCTCAAGCAGCCGCGTGATGTGGCCACGCGTGTTGTTGTGCGTTGCATTCAGAATGCCAAGCTTCCTCGCATTATCGATCAACCGATAGCCAGGAAAAGTGTGTCCGACTGAAGCATGGTAGTGTTCAGACTTTGAAATGATGTGCAACTTGCCACTCTCGGATACACGATAGTAGCCCAGCCCAGTGAGCGGCGAAAGGTCTATGTGTGAGTTATTGACAAACGCACACGTTGTGACGCCGCAGGCGGATTTGTTCAAGGTAGCACCGAACTTCTTGCCAAGCTGTGGCAGCAGATCAATAAGTGCTTCATGGACTTCTTTTGGATAGAAATCGATCTTCTCCGTCGCAATTGCCCTGAGCATCTTTTCGGATTCGCCCGTCAGACGGGCTCGCGTCTTGCACACCGCGTTCACATAATCTCTGCCCACGAGGTCACTCAGGGATAACTTGACTCTACGAAATCTCGTTTGCTTGCTTCTAGCCATTTTGCTCTCTCAATATTACAATGTGCGATACCAAACACACCCAAACGAATTAATAGAGTAGCTGATGCCCTTTGCCACTGCAAGGCGATATCGTATCGATAGAATCACAATGGACGATCAGACAATCGCTTGAAGACCGCCTACGTCGTTTTTTCGGGATGAAGATGATCGCAAACAGCTTCAGCAAGCTTTCGACTTATCCCTTTCACCCCCGCTATTTCGTCGATACTAGCCTCACGAAGATTGCCTATGTTTTTGAAGTGCTGAATGAGGAGTTTTCGCCTGCCTTTTCCCAAACCCGGTATGCCCTCCAACGGCTTGGGCAGAAAAGACTGTCTGCGCAATTTGGTGTGATAGGCAACGGCAAATCTGTGTGCCTCGTCACGTACGCGCCCTAGAAATCGCAGAACTGGCGATTCCTCGGGCAACTGAATCGGATCGGAGCTGTCAGGCACGAACACGCGATCGATCACTTCCTTCGTCTTGCTGCCACCGGAAGTCTTGCGCCGAGCTTTGGCCAGCCCGATTACATCATGGTCGCTTTTTCCCAGCTGCAATAGTACTTCGGTCGCCACGCCCAGTTGCCCTTTGCCGCCGTCAACAATAGTAAGGTCCGGGAAATCCTTTTCCTTTGCCGCACGAGAATACCGACGCAAAAGCACTTCCCGCATCATGCCAAAATCGTCGACCTGTTTGACGTCGCGAATGCGATACCGCCGATAGCGCTTTTTGTTGGGAAGACCGTTCTCAAATGTCACCATCGAACCGACAGCCTGCTTCCCAGCTATGTTCGAAATATCAAAGCACTCCACACGAAAGGGCACTTGCTTCAGTCCGAGTTCAGCTTGCACACTGGCAAGGAATTCCTTTGATTGATCCACCGTCGCTTTTTCCGCGCGAAATGCATTCTCGGCGTTTCGATTCGCCATTTCTTGCAGCGACATCCTTTCGCCACGCTGCGGGACAATAATGCTGACTTTCTCGCCTTTTCGCTCGGAAAGCACCTCCGCCAAAACCGGCCAATCTTCGCTTTCGACTGGAACTACGACCTCCTTGGGCACAAAACTGTCGCGCACATAGAACTGCTTGATAAACGATGAGACGAACTCATTTTGTGGTAATCCCAAAGCCTTGAGTCGATATGAGGTCAGATCGGACAGTCTTCCGCCACGAACAAACATTCCCTGCACCTGCACCTCGTCGCCTTCCCGGAAGAAACCAAAAACGTCACGATCGATGAATTTTGTGACGATTATGTTCTGCTTTTCAACAGTCTTACGGATCGCCTCTATCTCATCGCGGAAACCGGCTGCCCGTTCGTAATCCATCAAGGCAGAGGCTGCCTTCATCTTGCTTTCGAGTTCCTCGATGAGTTCACTTTTCTGTCCGCGAAGAAACATGATAACTTCTTCGAGAATCTCGCGATAGGCTTCTTCATCCACATTTCCACAACAAGGACCAAGACACTGGTTGATCGAATTGTACAAACACGGGCGTGTCCGGCTAAGAAATGAACGGTCAGGACATTTACGAATTGGGAATATACGATTTATGAAGCGCACAGTCTCGCGAACAGATGAAGCTGAAGAATAAGGCCCAAAGTAGATTGCCTTATCTCGCTTTCTTACTCGGAACACCTCATTCCTCGAACGCTCCTTGCTAGTGAAATAGAGCGAATCGTCCCCCTTGTGCATGCGGACAATCTCGAGTCTTGGAAACGGTTTTGCCAAGTCAAGGCGAAGGCTGATGAACGACTTATCATCCTTGAGGTTGATGTTATAACGCGGCTTGAATTGCTGGATCAGGTTACTTTCAAGGATGAGAGCCTCTTGCTCGTTAGCGGTCACAACAGAGTCGATGTCGTGAACACTGTCCACGATCATCGGAAAATGCAATCGCTCATCACTTGAAGAATCCTGGAAGTACGAACGAACACGTGAGCGAAGGTTTTTTGCCTTGCCCACGTAGA
>Ga0180434_10005612_pt1 | contig 14724 bp, 11 predicted proteins | sample SS_ome_7_FD_132453 | JGI IMG/M metagenome (GOLD analysis project Ga0180434, IMG submission 132453) | Hypersaline lake sediment archaeal communities from the Salton Sea, California, USA - SS_1_D_2 metaG | ecosystem: Environmental > Aquatic > Non-marine Saline and Alkaline > Hypersaline >...
GTGAAGTTGTCGACAACGTCGTGGCCCCGTGACTCGGAGAACAACCGCATGCCGTGGCAGCCATCCCGCAGGACCGGCTCGAACTCGGTGAAATCATAGGTCGGGTTGCCGTCCAGCAGGCACGCGAACAGGGTGCTGCCGTCGATGTTGCCGTAGTCGTACTGATTGGTGCCCATGTAGTCGGCGGTGCACTCCCCATGCGGGTGCTCCGTCCAGTTGCCCATGAAGGGGTCCTGAGCGGTGCTGGCGTAGTCGACCCAGTAGTCATCGACATGTCCCTTGTTCACTCGTCCATCGACGCCCTGGTGGGTGGCGCTCAAGGGGCACTCACCGCACGTTACACCGGGGTAGACGGTCTGACCCCACACGAGATTGTCCTCTGGGCAGAACCCGCCGTTGGTGGGACCAAGGTACATGTTGCTGTAGCCGGTCCTATCGTAGTGCCCGAACAGCATGGCGGCCGCGGTGGCGGCGCACCCGTAGGACCAGTCAAAAACGGGCACGGTGGCGAGCGTGTTGGCGGCTTTGGGGCTGAGGTCCTGTGGCAGAACGGCCACCTCTGCTTTCGCCTCGGGCGGCTTGTCGGGGACAACGATCCAGCCGAACTCTCTCCCATCCCGGTCGACAAATGTCTCTGTCAAGGAGAAGTCCAGCCGGTCTCCGGGATCGTCTGCCTGGGCGCTCCAGGCGGCCGGTCCCAGGAGGCCGAGGAGGATGGCGAGGAGCGCCACCAGAATGAATGACGGTTTCTGGAGCCTGCTTCTGAACATCAGTTCGCTCAGTGGGGGGACATCGCTAGGATCCCGACGCCTGTTCTACAAAATACCATAAAACACTAAATCTGTCAATAGAAGCGCTGACATGATGGAGAGGGTGGAAGCGCACATCAATTGCTAACCAAGATGCTTACTGTACCCTCGATATCCTACGGTGGGGAGGCTGCTGGGTCGTGGGGCCGGGTTGCCGTTCCCGGGCACGGTGTGCAGCCGATTAGTGGACGACGAGGTTCTCTTGCGGCACCAGGTCGGCAAGCCGCTGGTGCAGCTCCGGGCAGTAGGTGGCGGTCAGACCGGGGAACTCAAGGTCGACGACCTCACCGTCCTGGTCCACTCTGAGGCGCACCTCATCGGCTCCGGGGAAGTTCTTGAGGGCATCCAGAATCTGATGCAGCCTGGCAACGTCCCCCTCTTCATCAGAGGTCTGGGCCAGATTGATGAGCAGGCGGCGCCGTTCGGATGGGGTCGGCTCCTCGACGGTGTCTTCAAACTGATAGGCACGTACACTGTCGCAACTGAGCTGCACCCGCTCGCCCTTAACTCGAACCCTTCCCTCGACAAGAACGATGTTGCCCTCAGTCCAGAGGTCCTTGGTTGCCCCATAGACGTCCGGCCAGGCGGTGAGTTCCACCCTGCCGTCGAGGTCTTCCAGCACGGCGCTGGCAAAGGGACGACCTTCTTTGGTGTACAGGTATCGTACGGAGGTGAGTATGCCCGCTGTCGCCACGTCTTGTCCGCCCATCTGCTCATCGATCTGACCACAGAGGACGCGGATGTCTGAGGCAAGCCTTTGCGCGGCGCGACTGAAGGGGTGCTCGGAAAGATAGGTGCCCAGCAACTCCTTCTCCCAGGCGAGCTTCTCGTTGAGGGGGACATCATCCCCTTCGAGTTGCAGGGATGGCAAAGGTAGCGGCACGCTCTCTCCCCACAGGTCGAACATGGTGGATTGCCCGGTCTCCTTGAGACGCTGCTCGCTCTGAGAGAGCGATGTAATGCGGTCGATGTTGGCCAGAAGTGCTCCGCGACTGTGCAGGGGGTCCAGTGCCCCGACCTTGATGAGGCTCTCCAGAGCACGCTTGTTGACCGCCCTCAGGTCGGCCCTGCGGCAGAAGTCCTCGAGCGATTTGAAGCCGCCCGCTTCGATACGGGATGCAATGATGGGGGCGACCGCTGCCAGGCCGACATTCTTGACCGCGCCCAGTCCGAAGCGGATGCCTCTCTTGCCGTCCCCTTCCTCTATTGAGAAGGTGCTGTCGCTTATATTCACGTCGGGAGGCAATACCGGTATGTCCATCTGCCTGCACTCCGCGACGAAAGTGTTGATCTTCTCCGGTTGCCCCATGTGCATGGTGAGCACCGCGGTCATGAACTCCACCGGGTAGTTGGCCTTGAAGTAGGCCGTCTGGTAGGCGATCATGGCGTAGCTGACGCTGTGAGCCTTGTTGAAAGCATAGCCGGCAAAGGGCTCGATGAGGTCGAAAACGTCTCGCGCCAGTTCCTCCGAGAATCCCCTGGCTTTGGCTCCCTTGAGGAAGCTCTTCCTCTCCGTCCGCATCACCTCCGGGATCTTCTTGCCCATGGCCTTGCGGAAGATATCGGCCTCTCCCAGGCTGTATCCGGCGAATGCCTGGACGATGAGCAGCACCTGGTCCTGGTAGACGATGACCCCGTAGGTCTCTTCAAGGATCTGGGAGAGGGCGGGATGGGGGAACTGGATAGGCTCCTTGCCTTGCTTGGCATTGATGAAGGTGGGGATATGTTGCATGGGACCGGGGCGGTAGAGGGCAATCATTGCGGCGATGTCGCTGAACGAGGAGGGCTTGAGCTCTTTGACGAAGCGCCGCATACCGGTGCCCTCGAGCTGGAAGACGCCGGTAGTCTCACCTGAGGAGAGGATGTCGAAGGTCTTGCTGTCATCCAGAGGGATGCGGTTCAGGTCGACTTCGACGCCGCGCGTCTCGGCTATGATCTCCTTCGTCTTCTGCAAGATGGTCAGATTCACCAGACCCAGGACATCCAGCTTGAGCAGGCCGATCTGGGCGATGGCTTCCATAGGGTACTGGGTCATGGCTATTGCGTTCTCATCCGCGCGGGATGGTTTCTGCAGCGGCACGTACTCGCTGAGCGGTTCGCTGGAAATGACTACACCGGCGGCGTGGGTGGAGGCATGGCGGGCGATTCCCTCGAGACGCTTGGCATTCTCAATGAGCTGGCGCACCCCTTCATTGGCGAGGTGGAGGTTCCGCAGCTCGTGGTTCTCTTCGAGGGCCCTGTCGAGGGTCATATTCGGCCCGAGGGGAACGAGTCGGGCTACCCGGTCAACGTCCCCGTAGGGCATTCCCAGGGCCCTTCCTACGTCACGCAGTGCCGCCCTGGCACCGAAGGTGCCGAAGGTGATAATCTGGGCGACGCGGTCGTGGCCGTACTTCTGAGCGGCATAGGAGATGATCTCATCGCGGCGGTCGTCCTGGAAATCGAGGTCGATGTCGGGCATCTCCTTGCGCTCCACGTTGAGGAAGCGCTCGAAGACCAGCTTATGCTCCAGGGGATTGATGTTGGTGATGTCGAGCGAGTACAGGACGAGGCTCGCGGCGGCACTCCCCCTCACACCGAAGAGGATACCGCGCTCTTTGGCGAAGGATATCAGGTCCCAGACGACCAGGAAGTAGTTGGCGAAATTGGTCTGTCGTATCACGTCCAGCTCGTAGTCCAGTCTTTCCACCGTTTCGGTGGATAGCTCGGTGAAGCGGTTGGCGAGACCGGCTCGGCAGAGCTGCTCAAGGTACTCGTCGGCACTCATGCCCTCAGGCGTCTTGACCTCAGGGAGGAGAAGCTGCCCGAATTCCAGTTCGAGGTCGCACAGGTCGGCAATACGCTGGGTGTTGAGCAGCGCCTCGGGCAGGTCGGCGAAGAGTTCCGCCATCTCTTCCGCACTCCTCAGATAGAAGGTGTCCCCGATCTTCAGCCGCTTCTCGTCGTACACGGTGGTGTTGGTCTGTATGCACAGGAGGAGTTCGTGAGAGAAGGCATCCTCCTTGTTCACGAAGTGCGTGTCGTTGGTCGCCACAAGGGGTATGTCAAGCTCCTGGCCGATGGCCACCAGTTCGCGGTTTATCTGCTCCAGTTCCTCCAGCGGGTGGCGCTGGAGTTCGAGATAGAAGTCTCCGAAAAGCCCTTTGTCCCGCAGTGCAGCCTTCCTCGCTTCTTCGCTTCTCCCCTCGGAGATAAGGCGTGGAATCTCACCCTGGAGGCAGCCTGACAGGGCAATCAGTCCGTCATGGTGCTCCTCGAGAAGTTGCCGGTCTACCCTGGGCTTGTAGTAGAAACCCTCAAGGTGAGCCTTTGTCGTCAACTGGACGAGGTTTCGATAGCCCGTGGCGTTCCTGGCCAGCAGGGTAAGATGATACGGGTTCCTGTCCTTGGCGGTGCGGGAGCGACGGCCGCGGGGCGCGATATAGACCTCGCAGCCAATGATCGGCTTGACCCCAGCCTCTCTTGCCGCAAGGTAGAAGTTGACCACACCATGCATGGTGCCGTGGTCGGTGATGGCGAGGGCATTCATGCCGAGTTCCTTGGCCCGCGAGATCAACCGTTCAACGGGACACATTCCATCGAGGAGGCTGTACTCGGTGTGAACATGAAGATGAGTAAACATCGGCGGGTTGCGCGTCGGGGGTTTTGCCGTATTATAACACAGGGGTTGGCCGGGTGCTCTCGTGACCCCCCCGCCCCGTGCTATACTAGCCGCATGGACTATAGGGAAGCCCTGGACTACATACTGAGCTTCACCAATCTGGAGAAGCTGCCTCCGGCATACTGGTCGCGACATTTCGACCTGAGGCGGATGGATGAGTTCCTTGAAGGATTGGGCAACCCGCATCTGGCGGCACGCTCGGTGCTCGTGGCGGGTTCCAAAGGCAAGGGAAGCACATGCGCTATGATCGCCTCCTCTCTTGTAGCCGCAGGGTACAGGACGGGGCTGTACACTTCCCCTCATTTGCACACGTTCCGTGAGCGAGTACGTATTGGTGGTGAAATCATCGCTGAGGAGGAGCTGGTGGGGGTCGTTGAGCGGCTGAAGCCGCAGATCGAGGCGGTGAACCGCCGCCGGGCTTATGGGGAGCTCACCACCTTCGAGATACTCACCGGTATGGCGTTCACCTACTTCAGGGAGCAAGAGGTCGATTTCCAGGTTCTGGAGGTGGGCCTGGGGGGGCGGCTCGACGCCACCAACGTGGTGACACCAGAGGTCTCAGTCATAACGTCCATAAGCATGGAGCATGCCGAGGTCCTCGGCGATTCTCTGCAGATGATAGCCCGGGAGAAGGCCGGCATCATCAAGCCACATGGGGTCGTGGTGAGCTCACGGCAGCACAGCGAGGTGGCCTCCGTGGTAAGCGACGTCTGCCGCGAGAAGGAAGCCCGGCTCATCGTTGTGGGCGAGGATGTCACCTGGCGCAAGCTCTCTTCCGACATCAGCGGGCAGAGCCTGGAGGTGGACGGACGAGCCGCCAGCTACGAACTGAGCTTACCCTTGCTTGGGGAGCATCAGTTGGAGAACGCGGCCACCGCTGTCGCCGCCCTGGAGGTGCTGGGCGTCGGGGCCGCGGACATCAGCAGCGGCCTGGGTAACGTGAGCTGGCCGGGGCGGCTGGAGGTTCTGCAGCAACAGCCGATCTTTCTCGTTGATGGTGCGCATAACGAGGATTCAGCCAGAAGGCTCAAGGATGCCATTGAGCGGGACCTCGGCTTTGACCGTGTCATTCTGATAATGGGCGTGTCCTCGGACAAGGACATGGCGGCGATGGTGGAGGAACTGGCTGCAATCTCCAGCTTCGTCATAGCTACGCGTTCCCGTCACCCGCGCGCCTTGGACCCCGCCCTGCTGCTTGGCGAATTCAGCAAGCGGCGGGTTCCGGGAGAGGTCGTCGAAAGTGTCGCAGCGGCGGCGGAGCGAGCCCTGGCGATGGCACAGCCCGATGACCTTGTATGTGCCACTGGCTCGCTTTTCGTCGTTGCCGAGGCGCGTGAATACGTTCACCACATCACTGGCGAAATGTACTCGTAGTGTGCTGAAAGCCGTTGTAGCGCGAATCAGGCGCAGCACTGTATTCGGATAGAACGAGAACAGGAGGTGTAACGTGGCAGAGGAGAAGAGGCTGGGTTACCGTGTGGTAGGCACCATCAAGTCGGTCAAGGGGACCTGCAGTGCCGGTCACAAGGAAGGGGACAAGCTGGAACTGAGCGCCCACAACACCGCGGGTCTCTGCGGCTTCCTGTACCACGATGTGTACCCGTACCTCCTCATGCTGCAGTTTGGTGGTAGCTTCCCTGCGGAATGGGGAGACCAGGATGTCTTAACACTGGAATGCATGGACAAGTGGAACCTGGTCACCATAGAGCTGAGGCGGATAAGGGAGTAGGTCTAGCTGAGGCCCAGCTTCTCGGCGATCTCCGGGGATAGGGCTTCTTCAGGCAACATGCCGGCGAGTACCTTCTGAAGAGCCATGGTGTGGCTGCAGAGCCCCCATTTGGGGAAGAAGCTGCACGAGCAGTGCCACTGCCCGTCGCTGTAGCTGGTGGTGTGGGTATTGTTGTCGCCGGCGAAGGTGACAGTGAAGTCCGAGAACTTGATGCGCGCCCGCTCTTCGGCGTAGCGGTTTGCCTTTTCGATCTTGCCGATCAGACTCGACTGCATAAGCGCCCCTCCTACAAGCTGAAAGGCACCCCGACGTAGTGGGGTGCCTTCAGATCAGCTCCGGAATCGACCCAATCATGACAGGTATATTCTACACGGCCTCTCGGGGAAGTCAAGTACTTGACGTATTGACGCGAGACGTGCTATAAACTGAGAAAAGCTCTTCGAGCTGTCGCGCCTAAACCATGTTGTGGGCATGGCGGGCAGCCGGTAGACCAGAGGTCTCGAGGGTACGGGGAGAAATGCCTGTGCCTCCCGTGATTGGAAAGGAGAGCGGCACAGGGTTCGCGGATGTATGCCTCCTTTCGGAGGCGTTTTTTTGTGCCGCGAAGAATTCGACGAGGCGGTCGGCGGCCCGTCCGCGGGGGACAGCCTCGACAGTAAGGTGGCTTTGCGGATGCCGCGCAGGTCTCGGAAAGGGGGTTCGGCCCAATGACGACACAATCCTGGAGGTGGATGTCTCAGAGGAGACTCACCATCACGTTCATGCTGCTGGGGGCGGTGATAGTGCTCTTCATCTTCGTGCCTCTGGCCAAGACTCTGTTCTCCTCCAGCCCGTCGCTGTTGTGGGAGACATTGCTTGAGGGTGAGGTGCTGAGCTCCATCTGGCTCACCCTGTATACGGCGCTCATAGCGACGGTCGTGGGGCTCGTTTTCGGCGTTCCTCTCGCCTACTTCCTGGCGCGGCACGAGTTTCGCGGGAAAAGGTTCATCGAAGCGCTGATCGATGTTCCCATAGTGATGCCGCATACGGCGGCAGGCATCGCCCTTCTCTTCGTCTTCGGACAGAAGTTCCTGGTGGGGCGTGCGTTTCACGTAATCGGCATCGATTTTGTGCTGTCCATTCCGGGGATAGTCATCGCCATGCTCTTCGTCAGCGTCCCCTTTCTCATCGACTCGGCGAAGGAGGGATTTGGGAAGGTGGACCAGCGACTGGAGAACGTGGCGCGTACCCTGGGGGCTTCGCCGTGGCAGACGTTCTTCAAGGTGTCGCTGCCCCTGGCCAAAGGCAGTATCTTCGGCGGAAGCGTCATGATGTGGGCGAGAGGCATTAGCGAGTTCGGCGCTGTCCTCGTGCTCTGCTCCTATCCCACCATCGCCCCCATCCTGGTCTACACCCGCCTCGAGGAATACGGGCTCGACTATGCCCTGCCGGTGGCCAGCATCCTCATCATAATATGCGTGGTCGTGTTCGTTGCGCTGAGAAGCTTCGCTTATCGCAGGCAGAAAGCATGATAGAGATAAGGAACCTTAAGGTCGACCTGGGCAGCTTCCTCCTTCGCGATATCAACCTGACCGTGGAGAAAGGGGAGTACTTCATCATCCTTGGCCCGACGGGCGCAGGCAAGACCATCTTGCTTGAGTCCATAGCCGGTCTCTACCCGATAAGGAGTGGCCAGGTCTGGCTTGATGGCAGGGACGTCACCCGCCTTGAGCCGGAGAAGAGGGGGATTGGCTTTGTCTATCAGGACTACGTGCTGTTCCCTCACCTCTCGGTGAAGGACAACCTCATCTTCGGCTTGAAGCAGAGGCGAAGGCCGAAAGAGGAGGTGGAGAGGACAGCGGAATGGGTCGCTGACCTTCTCGGAGTGAATGACCTGCTGGAGCGGAGGCCCGATACGTTGAGCGGTGGCGAGAGGCAGAAGGTGGCACTGGCCAGGGCGCTGTCGGTGAGTCCCCAGGTGCTGTTGCTGGATGAGCCGCTGAGCGCGCTTGACCCTCAGACCAGGGAAGGGGTGCAGCAGGAGCTGAGGCGGCTTCATGAGGGACTGCAGCCGACCATCATTCACGTTACCCACGACTTCGAGGAGGCCATAGCTCTCGGCGATAGAATCGCCGTCCTCAATGAGGGGCGCATACTCCAGGTGGGGACGCCGGAGGAGATATTCCGCCAGCCAAACTCGGAGTTTGTCGCTCGTTTTTCGATGACGCGCAATATCTTCGCCGGCGAGGTCCGCCAAAGCCCTGAGGGGAATGCCCTCTTCGCCATCGATGATACGGAGTTCGAGGTGGTGACCGCCCTTCAGGGTCGACTTCACGCCTCGATTCGGCCCGAGGACATTCTTGTTTCCAGGGAGCCGGTTGTATCTAGCGCGCGGAACTCCATGAGGGGCACAATCACGGCAATCGGTGACCGCGGTTCGACCGTCCACCTGACGGTGAGCACGCCGCTGGATTTCGTCTGCCTGGTCACCCGCCGTTCCTTCGAGGAGTTGAATCTGCAGAAAGGGGGTGAAGTTTACATAACATTCAAAGCGTCGTCAGTGCACGTGTTCTGAAAAGGAGATGGAGAGCGAATCGAGATGAAGAGAGCTATATTGGCTATTGTTGCGCTGGTAATGGTTTTTGCCCTGGTGGTGGGCAGTGGTTGCGGCTCGGCGCCGAGCCTCATCATACTTCATGCGGGGAGCCTGTCGGTTCCGTTGGACAAGATGAGTGAGGCGTTCAAGGAACTGAACCCTTCGGTGACCATCAACACTGAATCAGCAGGGAGCCGCACCACGATAAGGAAGGTCACCGAGCTGGGCAAACCCTGCGATATCATAGGCTCAGCCGATTACATGGCCATCGAGGAACTGATGTTCCCCGATTGGGCTGACTGGTACATATGCTTCGCTCGAAACCAGATGGTTATCGCCTACGGGGATGGAGCGCCGCTCGCCGAGGACATCGTGAGCGGGGAGCGCACCTGGTACGATGTGCTGCGCAACGAGGGAGTTACCTTCGGGCACTCCGACCCGGATGCTGACCCCTGCGGCTACCGCACCCTGATGGTGGTCCAACTGGCAGAGAAGTACTACTACGATGAGGCTGAGGACTTCGGCCTGACCGCGGATGATGATGCTGCCGGCCTGTATGACGCCCTCGTTCCGGTGCCGGAAGGTGGGATGGAGGTTGATCGGGGCAGGGTCGGAGGTGACTGGGGAGAGGTGGTGAAGCCCAAGTCGGTGGACCTACTCTATCTGCTGGAGTCGGGGGATCTGGACTATGCCTTCGAGTACCGCTCTGTGGCTGAGCAGCATGGGTTTGGCTACATCGAGCTGCCCACAGAGATCGACCTGTCGAGCCTGGACTTCGAGGATGTCTACGCCACTGCAGAGGTAGAGGTCACCGGTAGCGAGCCGGGGACAACCTCGCTGCTCTATGGAGCGCCGATCGTCTATGGGCTCACCATACCGACGGACGCGCCCAACCCGGAGCTGGCCCTGGACTACGTCGACTTCATTCTTTCGTCGGATGGCCAGGCGATTCTGCAGGAATGCGGTCAGCCTGCCATCGTGCCGGCGGTCGCCAGCGACCCGGCGAAGGTTCCACAGGAGCTTCAGGCGTACGTGCAGAGCAAGTAGGGACTGCACGCGGGGATTCGCCGCCGCCTGTCGTCCAGCCTGGGGTAATACGCGGCTGGCCTAGACGAGCCAGGCGCTCAGAGCCATGGTGAGGAATATGATGCCGAGGTACGGGAAGGCAGTGAGTTTATAGAGCCGCCAGGCGTCGCGGGTGATGCCGGCGATGAGAAGCCTGAGGGTAGCAGCAACCGTGAGTATGCCCAGGACGTTGGCCACCACCAGGTACGCCAGGCCGAGGTTGCTGACGAAGTAGAGCCCCAGGGAGCTGCCATACAGGAGAACAGACACTGCCAGGAGCAGGCCGACGGCGCTCCTGTCCGTCCAGGACATGGGCGCATACGTTATTCCGGCGCCGATGTAGTCCTCGCGGTTGGCGATCATGACGCTCCAGACGTGCAGCGGCACGAAGCATCCGATGAGCATGCACAGGAAGAGAAGCGTCAGGTCGAGACGGTGGCTGAACGCCAGGTAGCCGACGGCCACCGGTGAGAGGCTGGCTATAGTACCCTGAGGGAAGACACAGGTTACTCTCTTGCGCCATGTGACCGAGGCGATGATTCCCACCAGGCCGAAGGCGAAGCACAGGGGATCGAGGAACCAGGCGATGACGAGCCCGGCCAGTACCAGCCCTATCGCCAGGGGCAGCATCTTCTGCGGAGGGAAGATACGCTTCGAAGGTAGGGGGCGGCGCTGCGTCCTCTTCATCTTGGCATCAACGTCCCGGTCGATATAGTTGGTCAGCCCGTTGGTGCCGGCGCTGCCGACAAGAATGGCGAAGGCGGCGAGAAGAAGCCAGCCCACGTGAGGCTGACCGCCGGCGCCGACCACCGCGGCGCAAACGCCGATGAATGTGAGCAGCAGTGTCTCGCGAGGCTTCAACACCTCAACGTAGTTGAGGAGCCACAGCTTCGGCTTGGGGAGCGCTACTTCTTCGTGCTGCCCCATCTCAAGACACCTTGCTCACGACCACTGGTCGCCGTCCTGGTCGGGAATACCGCGGTTGCGTGTGCCGGCGCTGCTGCGATTGCCGGCGGGTACAGTCTGGCTTGGTCGAACTGCCTCAGTAGTCTCCTCCATGGTCCGTTGACTTGCTCCAGGACGCCTAACGTTGGATTTGATGTTGTTCGGCCACCATCTGGGCCACTCTGAAGGCCGAGTCCACCCCTTGATGCGTGCCGCAGCCGTAGCCTCCGGCGTCGCAGCCCACGTAGAACAGGCCGGGGATAGGGCTCTTGGCGGAGGGCTTGTGCCGGCCGCACTGCCCCACGACCTGGCCCAGGCCGATGCACTCGCCTCCCTGTCCCGGCAGGACATGGTCCCGCGTAAGGGACGATACGTCGCCCGTGTGGTAATACTCCTTGTGCTCGATGCATCCGGGAAGGTCAGGCCATATCGCTGCCATCGTCTCATCTATCTTGTCCCAGAAGAGCTCGCGGTTCCCGAAGTCAGCGCCGGGCGGGCACAGAGTCCCGACGAGAGCACACTGCTTGCCTTTGGGTGCCAGGTCAGGGTCGTAGTTCGACGGGACAACCACCAGAAGCACAACATGGTCGGGCAGTTCGCCGGCTTCGGCCTTCGCCATGCGGTCGACGGTCACGTAGTTGTCGTCGGACACTGTCATGTACATGGGGCCCTCTATGACCGGCTTGTCCAGGAAGTATCGTATGCCCATGATTCCCAGCGATGGGACGAGACCCTTCACGTAGTTGGCGTAGGATGCATCGAAGTGCTCCTCCCCGACGAGCTTGAGCGCGGTAGGCTGAATACCGGCGTTGCTCACCACAATCGGGGCGTGGAAGGTGCCTTTGTCGGTGGCCACACCGCGGACTGCATTGTTGGCAACGGTGATTCCCTCCACATTGGTCCGCAGCAACACCTCCCCGCCGTACCGTTTCACTGCGGCGGCACATGCCTCAAACAGCTTGCCGTAGCCGCCCTTGAAGTACATGACGGTGCCCGAAGCCAGGTGCTCCTTCAACGTCTTGACGAATTCCGAAGCGGCCATGAGGTCGACCGGCTCCACGAACACGATGTTCGCCATCAAGGCGGCCAGGCTATAGATCGACTGAGGGTAGTCGTGCTGTGATAGAAACTCGTGGAGCGTGACGTCGTCCAGCTTCTCGATCTCCTCGGGAGGGAACGACATGATGTCGGTGGCGAAGCCGACGAACGCCTCAGCTCCATCTCCCGAGATGGCGGGCGCGTACTCGCCGGAGGCGGTACGGTAGAGCGCGTTGGCCGAGCCCGGGATATCGAGCACTTCGACGTCCAGGTCCAGTTCCTGGATGAGTTGCTGCCAGCGGCAGTCGCGGGTGGGCCCGCCGGTCACCGGCCAGAGCTCATAGGCGAAACCTCGGCTGGAGAGGGTCAGGGCTTTGCCCCCGGCCCTGTCGTTCTTGTCCACAAGCAGGGTCTTCATTCCTGCCTTGGCGAGCAGGGCGGCGCAAGCAGAACCCCCGGGGCCGGCGCCGACCACGATGACGTCGTAGGTCTTCTCGGTCATTGTGGTTTTCCTCCAATCCACCTGTTGAGGATTGACTTCGGCCTCATTCAGCGGCCCTCGGTTGCGGAGCATACCTCATCCGGGGACGGCACCTGCGGCTGTCCCGGTGCTGCAGGCTCGGCTGGACTGTTTCCGCTGCCGCGCAATCATGCATCGCTGAGGCTGCTCCAGTACTTGCCTCTGTTCTCCTTGTCGAACACCACCCGGGACTTGTCTACCTGGCCTGCCAGTCTTCGATAGATGGGCTCGCACAGGTGGCGGTACGCGTCGACAGGGGATGCAGGCTGGGCTCTTATCGCCTGGGCTACCGCCAGTGCGCTTTCCAGGGCATAGCTGATGCCTTCGAAGCTCGACGGGCTGATGAAACCCGCCGCTTCGCCGACCAGCAGGATGTTGCCGGCGCCTGGCACTAGTTCCTCAGGACTGTCGATCAGTGTTGCCGGGTGGGCTTCTGACGCCAGGACTCGCGTCGATGTCTTGAGTTCCGCGGCGACCTTGGCCACAAGCGTGTCGATAATGCCTTTGTCTTTTCCGTCAAGCGTCGTTCCGACAAGGGTGTGGCCTTCCTTGGGTATGACCCAGGCGTAGTGTCTGGTGATGGAGCTGTCGAAGACGAACCACGTGCGGTCCCGCACCTGCTCGCTGCCGCCCTCCACGAGAACCTGATACAGGGCGCTCCGCCTCGTGGGGGCGTGCGAGACGGCTCTTCTCACCGTCGATGTCGTGCCATCGGCGCCGATCAGATACCTTGCTCTGAGCCGCCGGCTGCTTTCGCCCTCTATGACGACTTCAACCCCGTCCCCTGTGATATCGACGTCTCGCAACACCGAGCGCGGCAGGACAGTGACTCTCTTGGGCAGCCTGTTGAGCAGCCAGGAACTGAACGTCCTTCGGTCGATGTTCCAGAACTCCCTGTCTGTCCTGATGGTCTTGCGGTTGTCGAAGTCGAGGTATCCGAGCTTGACGCATGACGGTGAGGTAAGGCTCTGGCCGACGCCTTCCCAGTCCTTGACGATTTCGATGGACTCCTCGCAGAGCAAGCCGCCACACGGTTTGTTCTGTGGCAGGTCGCCCCTGTCTATCAACAGTACATCGAATTCGTTTCCCAGCTCGCAGGCGGCGACGGAGCCGGCTGGCCCTGCCCCCACGACGATGACGTCGTAGCTGTCAGCGCTTGGATGTGACATATTGCCGCTTCACACTCCAATCCTGGTGCGGCCGCGAAAGGGAGCGGCCGGTCTTGTGACTGATGATATGCGTGGGGAGAGGGACTGTCAAGGTATGGCAAGGCGTGGGACAGGCACCAGGACGCGCCGCAAGGGCGACAGGCCCGCAGGGGGTGCGGATGGGGGCGTGGCCTCGCGGCCGGAAGGCTACTCACCCATGATCTGGAGCACGACCTCTCTGGAGCGGGGGCGGTTGTCGAAATCCACAATGACGATCTGTTGCCACGTGCCCAGGTGCAGGGCTCTGTTGGTGAACGGCACGACGAGGGAGGGGCCGAGGAGCGAGGCTCTCACGTGGGAGTGGCCGTTGCCGTCTCCCCAGGCGCGGTCATGGTGATAGGGCATCCCTCTGGGGACCGTCCTTTGCCACATCTCCTGGAAGTCGCTCAGCAGTCCCGGTTCGTACTCGATAGTGGTTATTCCCCCGGTCGAGCCGGCGAGAAACAGCGTTACCGTCCCCGAATTGACTCCGGAGCTGGAAACCTCATGCCTGACCTGGTCGGTGATGTCGATGATATCGCAGTCTCCCTTGGTGCGAAGCCCGACCTTTTTTGTCACTACCATTTCAATGGCCTCCTTTGACAGCCGACCAGACGATGTCCTCGAGTTCAAACACGGGGCCGTCCCGGCACACCAGTCTCATTCCGTGCCTCGTCTCTATGGCGCAACCCAGGCACACGCCGAAGCCGCAGCCCATCCTCGTCTCGAGGGAGACCTGAACTGACTTCCCCTTCAACGACGTGTCGCGTGACATAGCCTGGTACATGGCGAGCGGCCCGCAGGCAAACACCTGGTCGAACCCGCTTGCCAGGTCGGCAAGCAAATCGGTCGCCAGGGCCTTCTCCCCGGCCGAGCCGTCCTCCGTGGCCAGGTGAAGCTCAACTCCGGAGGGGAGCATCTCGGTGGGGTAGAGGTCATTCTTGGTGGGCGCTACCAGGATGAGCGTCACCCGTGCGCCCGCCGCCAGCGCTGCGTCGGCGAGGGCGACAAGCGGTGCAATGCCGATGCCGCCGGCGACGAGCAGCAGGTCGTGAGCGCGGACGTCGAATCCGTTACCCAGCGGCCCGAGCAGGTCGATGGTGTCACCTGGCGCGCGGCGGGCGAGCCACTCCGTGCCCCGACCCACCACGGAGAAAAGGAGCGAGAGTTCGCTGGCGCGGGACAACGGCGACAC
>Ga0180434_10005613_pt1 | contig 14723 bp, 12 predicted proteins | sample SS_ome_7_FD_132453 | JGI IMG/M metagenome (GOLD analysis project Ga0180434, IMG submission 132453) | Hypersaline lake sediment archaeal communities from the Salton Sea, California, USA - SS_1_D_2 metaG | ecosystem: Environmental > Aquatic > Non-marine Saline and Alkaline > Hypersaline >...
CAGCCGGGTGCAGCCCGGGGATGCGGGGCACCAGTTCCATCACGGTCGGCCGGCCCTGTGGATCGCTCACGGTGGTCAGGTAGCCGACGGGCTTGTGCAGCAGGAACACCTGCGGCGCCGGCCTGTGCAGCCGCCGGCCGTCGAGCGTGATCGCGTCGGCGGCCGCGTCCACGCGAACGGCGACGTCATTCACCACCCGTCCGTTCACGGCCACGCGCCCGGCGCGGATCAGGTCCTCGCACTTGCGGCGCGCCGCGACGCCGGCGGCGGCCATGACCTTGGCCAGCCTCTCGGGGCCCTTGCGCGTCATCGCGCTATCCTTGCGGCGCGGCCGGGCCTCGCTCCTGCCAAGAATGTGGGGTACGCCCGGCAGGGACGGGCCGGGTCCAGCGACAAGGGTAGTCGGGCGCGAAGACCGGGAAGCCGGAAGGAGGACGCGATGCCGCCTCTGATGGAGATCAGCGTGGTACCCACGGGCAAGGAGGGCGCGAGTCTGGGCGACACCACCGTGAAGGTGCTCAGGGTCATTCAGAAGCACGGCCTCAAATACGAACTGAACGCCATGGGCACCACCATCGAGGGCGACCTCGACGCCCTCTTCGCCGTGGCGCGCGAGATGCACGAGGCGTGTTTCGGGATGGGCTACCCGCGCGTCATCACCGTGATCAAGCTGGACGACCGGCGGGACAAGTATCTCACGATGAGGTACAAGGTCGAGTCGGTGCAGAAGAAGATGGGGACACGCTCGGGCGCCGGGCGCTAGAGGCGCAGCCTGCCGGCGCGGGGCGGCCGCCTCCGGCGCGAGATGCTGGAGGCGGTGCGTACGACGACGGCCGCCGCCAGCAGCGCCACCGCAGCGCGCAGCAGCCAGGTGAGCGCGATCGCCCACCAGGCCCTGCCCACCGCAGCCCCGGCCAGCAGCGGCGCCGACTCGATCACCTCGCCGTCGCGCAGCAGGTCCATGCGGCCCAGTTCCTGCCCCTGCTCGATGGGCGCGCGCGGCGGGTCCAGCACGGTTTCGCTTCGATACTCCGCGGCGGAGGCGCGCGGCACCACGACGGACACGTGCCCGGCAGCCACGATGGGCACCCACCGCGCGCTGCCCCGCCTGACCGCGACGCGCCCCACGCGCTGGCCCTCGCCGGCAAAGCGGATGCGGCGGAAGTGAGCGAACCCGTGCTCCAGCAGGGCCCGCGCCTCCTCGAACATGTCGGGGCTGTCCAGGAGCACGCCGATCAGCCGCCAGTCCTCCCGCGTGGCCGAGCACACGAGGCAGCGCCCCGATTCGTTGACGAACCCCGTCTTGATCCCGTCGGCCTCGGGCATCTGCCACAGGAGCCGGTTGCGGTTGGTGAGGAGGCGGTCCCAGGGCTCGCGGGAGTTGGCGATGACGTCGGTCTTGCTGCGCACGATGCTGCGGAAGGTCTCGTCGCGCATGGCGTGGCGCGCCAGCAGGGCGAGGTCAGCGGCGGTCGAGTAGTGATCGGGGTCGTGAAGGCCGTGGGGGTTCACGAAATGGCTGTCCCTGGCCCCCAGTTCGCGGGCCCGGGCGTTCATCCTGGCGACGAAGGTCTGCTCCGATCCGGCGACGTATTCGGCCGCGGCCACGGCGGCGTCGTTGCCCGAGCGGATGAGAATGCCCTTGAGCAGATCGCGCAGGCTCAGCCGCTCGCCCGGCTGCAGCCACACCGACGACTGCCCGGCCTGGGAGGCGTGCTCGCTGACCGTCGCCATCTCGTCCAGGCGGCCGTGCTCCAGGACCAGGATGGCGGTCATGATCTTGGTGGTGCTGGCGATGGCGCGGCGCTGGCGGGCGTTTCGGGCGAAGAGCACGGCCCCGGTTTCGGCGTCCACGAGAAGCGCGGACGCCGCTTCGACGGCCGGCGCTGCGGCCTTGCCCGCCGGGGCGGGCGGCTCAGCGCCCCGGCAGGGCGCGGCCATCAGAAGCGGCACGAGGGCAAGCAGCCACGCGCCGCGCCAGGAGATCAAACGCATTGCGAACGAGTGCTATTCGCCAGGTTGGGTCGCCGGCGCGTCCTGGGCGGGGGCCTCGGGCGGCTGGTCCGCCGCGCCGTCGTCGGGAGCGGGTTCGACGGTGTCTACAGCAGCCCCTTCGTCGGGCGCCGACGGGTCGGGCGCCAGGCCCTCGGCGCGCAGCCGGGCCTCGACCTCCTCGGAGGTGAGTTCGGGCAGGTCGGGCAGGTCGTTGAGCGAGTCCAGCCCGAACTGGGCCAGGAAGTCGGGCGTGGTGCCGTAGGTCATGGGCCGCCCCGGGGTGTGGCGCCGCCCGCGCTCGCAGACCAGCCCGCGCCCCAGCAGCGTCTCGATCACGCTGTCGCAGTTGACGCCGCGCACGGCTTCCATCTCGGGGCGGGTGATGGGCTGCCTGTAGGCGATGATCGCCAGCGTCTCCATGGCGGGGCGCGAGAGGCGGAAACGGTTGGGCTCGTGGAGTTTGGCCACGTACTCGCCGTACTCGGGGCGCGTGCACATCTGGTAGCCGCCCGCCACGCGGACGATCTCGACGCCGCGGCCGTCGTAGACGCCGATGAGCCGCTCCGCCAGGTCCCGGACCTGCGCGGGCTCCAGCCCCAGCATTTCCCCCAACTCCTTGGGGCTGAGAGGCCGGTCGGCCATGAAGAGCAGGCACTCGAGCGCGCCGCTCAGGGTGTCGTCAGGTGCGGGGGCGGGCTGTTCCGTGTCCATTGGGGTAGATCCAGATCTCGCCGAAGCCTTCCTTCTGGACGGCCCGGGCGCGCCCGGCGCGGATGATCTCGAGCAGGGCGAGGAAGGTGATGATGACCTCCAACTTGGTGACATCCTCTGCGAACAGCGCGAAGAAGGCGACGCCCTGCTCCCCGGCCGCCCTGAGCCGCCCCGACACCTGGGCGATCTTCATGGGCACCGTGATGCGGGGTCGCTGCAGTTCGGCCACGGGCGTCTCGCGGGCCCGGCTCAGCGCCTCCTGAAACGCCGACCAGAGGTCGAGCGGCGTCACGTTGCCCGCCACGACGTAGCCGACGTCCGCCTCGCCCTCCTCGAAGGCCCGGCTGAACATCAGGCAGCGCTGCTCCGCGCGCCGGCCCAAGGCCTCGGCGACCTCCTTGTAGCGGCGGTACTCGAGGAGCCGCTCCACCAGTTCCGCGCGGGGGTCGGGGCCCTCTTCGCCCTCTTCGGCCTCCTGCTCCTCCCGGGGCAGCAACATCTTCGACTTGATCTGCACCAGGGTCGCCGCCATCACCAGGAACTCGGCCTCGATCTCGATATCGAGGACCTCCAGGGCCGTCAGGTAGTCCAGGTACTGGGAGGTGATCTTGGCGATGGGGATGTCGTAGACGTCTATCTGCTGCTTGTCTATCAGGAAGAGCAGCAGGTCGAGCGGCCCCTCGAACATGGGCAGCCGCACGGGGCGCCCCGTGAACTGCATCTCGGCGCCCGCAAGTTCGGCGGCGCGACTCGCATCGGGGGCCTCCGGCGACGGCTCGGGGGCGACGCTCGCTTCCGGCTGGGCAGCCGGCTCGGGAACGGCCATGGCTTTGTCCTCTGCTGCGTTGTTGACTGCCGCGATCTGGTTGCAGGTCGGCCGCTTAGGAAGGCGACGCAGGCTCCGACGGCGCGGGCGCCAGGCCCATCGCCGCCAACACCTCCTCCATGGTGGCGCCGGCCACGGCCCGCGCGCGCTCGGCGCCCTCGCGCAGGACGGCCTCGACGCGCGCGGGGTCCGCCTCCAGCGCCTTGCGGCGGTCGCGGATGGGGGCCAGCGCCTCGATCAGCGCGTCGGCCAACTTCCGCTTGCACTCCACGCACCCGATCCGCCCCGCGCGACAGGCCTCGGCCAGGTCGTCCGCCTCCGACGCATTGTACACGCGGTGGTACATGTGCACCGGGCAGCGGTCGGGATGGCCGGGGTCGGTCTTGTGGATGCGCGCGGGATCGGTGAACATCGTGCTGACCTTGCGGCAGATCGTCTCCGGGTCGTCGGCCAACTCGATGGTGTTGTCGTAGGACTTGCTCATCTTGCGTCCGTCCAGGCCGGGCAGGGAGGGGAACTGCGTCACTTTGGCCTGGGGCTCGGGCAGGACGGGGCCGTAGAAGTTGTTGAAGCGCCGGGCGATCTCTCGCGTCAGTTCCACGTGGGGCAGTTGGTCCTGGCCCACGGGCACGGTGTCGGCCTTGTAGAGCAGGATGTCGGCCGCCATCAGCACCGGGTAGCCCAGCAGGCCGTAGCCCGGGGCGCCGTGGAGGTTGTCCACCTTCTCTTTGTAGGTGGGCACCCGCTCCAGCCACGAGACGGGCGTGATCATGGAGAGCAGCAGGTGCAGTTCGCTGTGCTGCTTCACGTGCGACTGGACGAGGATGGGCGTACGCTCCGGGTCAATGCCGGCGCTGATGTAATCCATGGCCAGTTGCAGGATGTTGTCGCCCAGGGAGGCCGTATCGGCGTAGTCGGTGGTCAGCGCGTGGATATCCACGATGCCGCAGTACATCGTGTAGTCGTCCTGCAGCGCCACCCAGTTGCGCAGCGCCCCCTCGTAGTTTCCGAGGTGGAGCCGGCCCGTGGGCCGCATGGCGCTGAAGATCGTCCCTTTCTTCACCGAGAACACCTCACCGGATGCAAGGGCATGGCCCTTGGCGGCTCTGGCGGCCGGTCAGGCCGGCCCGGCCATCAGGGGCGGATTATAGCACGCCGGCCGCCGCCGGGCAACCGCGCTCAGGCCTCGCAAGCCACGCGCTGCCCCGTCTTGACGGATTCGAGCGCGCCGAAGACCATGGCCAGGGTCTTGAGATTGTCGGCGCCGCTGGTCTCCGGCTCGCCGCCGCTCTGCACGCAGCGCATGAACTCCTGCATCGAGTAGCGCCGGTCGCTGGCGGCCATCGCCGCGGGGGGGACCGGGAACTCGTCGTCGGCCGTGGCCAGCACGATGCGGTCGTCGCGCCAGATCAGGGCGCCCTCCGGCCCCTGGATGCGCCAGTCGGCGTCCCACGTGGTCTCGCGCCCGCGCGACACCCACGAGCCGAAGTAGTTGATGACGAGGCCGCCGCTCATCTCGAAGGTTGCGGCCAGCGCGGGCTCGTGGTCGAACCAACTCCACGCCGGGCGGAAGGACCGGGCGGAGACGGCCACCGGATCGCTGGCCGTCAGGTAGCGCATCAGGTCGAAGTGATGGATGCTCATGTCCACCAGCAGCGGATACTCCATGTGCAGACGAAACGAGCCCTCGAAGGCGGGCGCCTTGTGGAACTCCACGTCCAGGTAGCCCGGCGGCCCGATGCCGCCGTCGGCGATGACCTTGCGCACCGCCCGGGCCGCCGCGCGGAACCGGTAGTTCTGGCTCACCATGAGCACCACGCCGTTGGCCTTGGCGCAGGCGACCATCTCGCGCGCCGCCTCCATGCAGTCGGCCAGCGGTTTCTCGATGAGCACGTGCTTGCCGTGGTCCATCACGGCGATGGCCTGCTCGGCGTGGACCGCCGGCGGGGTGACGATGAGCGCGGCGTCGCACTGCACCGCCTCCATCGCCCGCTCCAGCGTGCCGAAGGAGCGCGCGCCGCCGATTCCGTGCTCGTCGCGGGCCGCCGCCAGGGCGTTGTCGTCTATGTCCACGATGGCGGCGGGGATGCACTCCTCCTCCTCGCTCACCAGGTCCAGCCAACTGCCCCCGAAGCCCCCCACACCTACCTGGATCAGTCGCAGTGCCATCCCAACCTCCCGCCTGAGTCATCCCTCACGACGCCGCCGCCAACGCGCCGGCGGACGCCAAGGTCCTCTCGTAGATCGCCAGCAGCCGCTCCGCCAGCGGCGCGGCCGCGTATCGCGACGCCGTCTCCAGCGCCTGCTCGGCCATGCGGGCGCGCAGAGCCGGGTCGCCTAGCAGGCGCAGCGCCGCCTGGGCGAAGGCGCCCGGATCGTTCTCCGTGAGCAGCCCGTTGCGGCCGGAGATCACCAGCCCCCGCACCGCCGCCGACTCGGTGGCCACGCAGGGCACCCCCAGCGCCATCGCCTCGACGATCACGATGCCCTGGGTGTCCGTAACGGAGGGGAACAGAAACACATCCGCCTCCGCGGCGCAGCGAAAGACGTCGCCGCGATCGAGGTAGCCCGTGAAGCGCACGGCCTCGCCGACGCCCAGGCGCCGGGCTGTCTCGCGCGCGGCCTCCAGATCCGCGCCGCCCCCCGCGACCAGCAGCGCGGCCGTCGCGGTGCGGCTGTGGATCCGGGCGAAGGCCTCGAGCATCATCTCCACGTTCTTCTCCCGCGCCACGCGGCCCACGTAGAGGAGGAGCGGCGCCTCCTCCGGGATGCCCCACGTGTCCCGGATCGGGGCCAGCCGCGCGCGGTCGGCCAGCGACAGGTCAACGCCTGTGGGGAGCACCTCGATCGGGGTCAGGACGCCGTCGCTCAGGAGCAGGTCGCGCAGTCCCTCCGAGGGCGCGATCACGCGGTCCACCCGGTTGGCGTAGCCGCGGCTCAGCGCCCGCGCCCGCCGGCGCAGCCAGCCCTGGGGCAGGGGGCGCAGGTAGTGCACGTACTCCTCGTAGATGGTGTGAAACGTGAACACCACGGGCACGCCCCAGCGCCGCGCTGCGCGCAGGCCCAGCCGTCCCGCGAGAAACGGCGAGTGGGTATGCACCAGGTCCGGCGGCTGGCGGTCGAGGGCCTTCAGCCGCGCCAGCCCCGGGACCGCCAGCGGGTACTTGGGCTCGCCGGGGAAACAGACCGACGCGATGCGCACCACGTGCGGATCGCGTTCGGTGTAGCCGGGAAAGCGCGGCGCAACGATCCACACCTCCACCCCCAGGCGCTTGAGTTCGGCCGCGAAGGTGCTCACCGACACCACCACGCCGTTGACGATCGGGGCGTAGCACTCGGTGAAGAGCGCTATCCTCATCGCGGTGCCCGCGCCGGACGGGCCGGCGGCTGCTCCTCGGGGCGGTGACGGCGGCGCATCTCGCGTGTGGTCGAGTCGCGGTCTATGTCGCTCCTGACCGCGCCACAGAGTACCACAGGCGCCCCGAAAACGCAATCCAGGCGTCCTGCAGCGGCTCTCGAGCCCGCACGCAAGGTAGAGGTTGCCTGGCCGCCTCTCTGGGTATAACTAGACTACTGGGAGGCCGGGCCAGGTGGTCCGGTGCGGCGTCAAGGGAGGGAGCCATGGACTCGATTCGACAACCGGCGGTGGCGGGAACCTTCTACAGCGACGGCGCGGAGTCGCTCCGGGAGCAGATCGAGTGGTGCTTCACCCACGCCCTGGGCCCGGGGCGGATTCCCGAAGTCGCGGAGAAGCACGCCGGCGGCCTGCTCGGGCTCATCAGCCCCCACGCGGGACTCGTCTATTCGGGGCCTGCGGCCGCCTGGGGTTATGCGGCCTTGGCCGCGGACGGCCCACCCCCGCTGGCCGTGCTGATCGGGCCCAGCCACACCGGCCTGGGCGCCCCGCTGGCTGTCAGCGGCGCCTCGGCCTGGACGACGCCGCTGGGGGAGGTCCCCGTCGCCGTGGAAGCCGCCCGCGCCCTGATCGCCGCCGACGACGCCTTCGCCTTCGACGACCTCGCCTGCCAGATGGAGCACTCGCTCGAACTGCAGGTGCCGTTCCTGCAGTTCCTCTTCGACGATGCGGTGCCGATTCTCCCCATCGTCGTCCGCGGCGGAAGCGCCTCGGCGGCGCGCTCGGCGCAGACTATGTCGCTGGACGACCGGGCCGCCTCACTGGCCGCCCTGCTCCGCGACACCGGCGGAGTCATCGTGGCCAGCACCGATCTCTCGCACTTCGAGAGCCAGGCGGCCGCCAACGCCAAGGACCGCGTCGTGCTGGACGCCGTCACGGCCCTCGACCCCGAGGGGCTGCTGCGCGAGGTGGACGCCCAGGACATCTCCATGTGCGGCGTGCTGCCCGTCGCGGGCGCCCTCATGGCCGCCCGGCGCCTGGACGCCTCGGCCCCCGACCTGCTACACTACCACACCTCGGGCGACATCGCCGGCGGGCAGGATCAGGTGGTTGGATACGCTTCGCTGACATTCGCACGCGGAGGGTCCGCATGAACTGGCTCGACACGGTCGCGATACTCGCGATCATCGCAATCGCCAGCCTCGAGGCCTGGCGCAAGTTCGGCAAGGCGCTCTTCGACGTCGTCGGCGGGCTGCTGGCCATCCACGTCGCACACGCGGCGCAGCCCGGGCTGGCTGCGCTGGTGAGCTTCTCCGCCGATCCCGACACGAACCAGGCTGCTTCGTTTGCGACGGTGTTCGTTGTCCTGGCGGCGCTCACCGTCATAGCCAGCAAGTACCTCTACAACGTCACCCTGCTCGCGCTTCCCGATGCCTTCGAGGGGTTCGGCGGGGCCGTGCTCGGCATCGTGAGCGGGGTCGTCGTCGCCCACGCCATCGTCTGGATGGTCTTCACCTCCGCCGGAGGCGACGTCCGCAGCAATCCCTACAAGGGCACCCTGGCTGTGAACGAATTGGTGCAGTGGGACACCTACCACCAGGCCCTTGACAGCCTCAAGCATCTAGGGGAATAGGCGGGAGGCGGAGTCGGGCCGCGCTCCGGGGGAGCGTCCGCCACAGCGCGTCCGCGGCGGCGGCCCATCCGGCAGGGGGGGGCGGGCCTTGCCGTCGGCTCAGTGCCTGGTGGGCTCCTCGCTGGGCGCCTGCTGTTTGAGGCGGTGGTACAGGTCGTGCAGCGGCCCGTACGAGAGATGGACGGCATTGATCTTGCGTTGAAGACGAATGGCGGAATCGCGGGGCATCCGAAGCGGTCGCAGCACAACGACATCGTCCTTCACGGTCGAGTTCTCCTTTCGCGGCGTGGAAAGGCGAAACACCCGATGCCTGTCATTCGCCTTATTCCACATCTGCGCGGCCTCCACCAGAAGAACCGGCGGCCGCGCCCCGGCCCACTGCGCGTGCCCATCCGTGACATGCGTCCCTCCCGGCCGCCTTGACACGCCTCTTCCGCGGCCCATATAATGCCCTCGCGCCGCCCGGCGCGGAGGCTCGAAGTGGACGTATGCGTCATCTCGGCGGGCCACGTGGGTCTGGTCACGGCCGCCGTGTTCGCCGACCTGGGCAATGACGTCACGTGCGTGGACGTGGACCGGGAGCGCATCGGCCGGCTCAAGCGCGGCGCCGTGCCCATCTTCGAGCCCGGCCTGGAGGAGATGGTCAGCCGCAACGTCGCGGACCGCCGTCTCACCTTCACCACCGATCTCGACCTGGCCGTGCGCAGGAGCCAGGTCATCTTCATCGCCGTCGGCACCCCCGCCGGCCCCGACGGCGAGACCGATCTGGGGCAGGTCGAGGCCGCCGCCCGCGGCATCGGCCGCGCCATCAACGGACACAAGGTCATCGTCAACAAGAGCACCGTGCCCGTCGGCACCGGCGACCTGGTCCGCGAGATCGTCGAGCGGCACGCGCCGCCGGGCATCGAGTTCGAGGTCGTGTCCAACCCCGAGTTCCTGCGCGAGGGCTCGGCCATCAACGACACCCTCTGCCCCGACCGCATCGTCATCGGCGCCCGCAGCCGCTCGGTGGCCATGACCCTGCTCGAACTCTACGCCCCCCTCGAACGCCCCATGCTCATCACCGACGTCCACAGCGCCGAGATCATCAAGTACGCCTCCAACGCCTTCCTGGCCGCGCGCGTCTCCTTCATCAACGCCATCGCGGACCTCTGCGAGCAGGTGGGTGCAGACGTCGGCCAGGTCGTCAAGGGCCTGGGCTACGACCCCCGCATCGGCGCCGAGTTCCTCCATCCGGGCCTGGGTTACGGCGGCTCGTGCCTGCCCAAGGACACCGAATCCCTGCTGCGCACCGCCCAGGAACGCGGCTGTGACTTCCCCCTGCTGCGCGCCGTGATCGAGGTCAACCGCGAGCGCGTCCCCCGTTTCGTGCGCCGCATGGAGCAGGCGTTGGGGGGCCTGGCGGACAAGACCATCGCCGTGCTGGGCCTCGCCTTCAAGCCGAATACCGACGACCTACGGGAAGCCAAGGCCGTGGAACTCGTCGGCCTGCTGCTGGAGCGCGGCGCCCGCGTGAAGGCCTATGACCCGGTGGCCATGCCCGCGGCCCGGCCCCAACTCGAGGCAGCCGTCTTCTGCGACAGCGCCTACGCCGCCGCCGAAGACTCTGATGCCCTGGTCATCGCCACCGAATGGAACGAGTTCAAACTGCTCAACCTGGAGCGCCTCAAGTCCGTCATGAGATCGCCCGTCATCTTCGACGGCCGCAACATCCACGCGCCCGAGCGCATGCGCCAACTCGGCTTCGTGTATCACTCGGTGGGCCGCCCCTCGGCCGCGCCCGAATCCGTCGCAGGAGAGATGCGATGAGCCGGTCCCTGATTCTCGCTGCAATGGCCCTGCTGCTGGCGGTGGGGGCTCGGGCGGCCGAGCCGGCCTACGTGCTGGGGCCCGAGGACGTGCTCACCGTGACCGTACTGCGCCACGACGAACTCAGCCGGTCGGGCGTGGTGGTGCTGGCCGACGGCACGGTGGACTATCCCATCGTCGGCAAGGTCACGGCCGCGGGCCTGACCACCAGCGAACTCGCCGCCGCGATCCGGAAGGGCCTCTCCACCGAACTGCGCGATCCCGAGGTGACGGTCGAGGTGAGCCAGCCCCGCCTGCAGCGCATCTACCTAGACGGCAAAGTCCGCGAGGCCGGGGTCATGAACTGGAAGCCCGGATGGCGCGTGAGCCAGGCCATCGCAGCGGCCGGCGGCCTCTCCGAGCGGCCGGACCGGTGCAAGGCCACGCTCTTCAGGGTGGGCCGCGACCCGACCCCGGTGGACCTCGTGGCGATCTTCGTGGGGCAGGACCCCGCCGCCGACCTGCCGCTCGAGCCCGGCGACAGCCTCCACATCGCCAGCAACACCCTGACCGTCTACGTCACCGGCGAGGTGACCCAGGCCGGCGCCTTCGAGGTCGTCGCAGGGAGCACCACGCGCCAGGTCATCGCCGCGGCCGGCGGTTTGAGCGAGACGGCCGCGCCGGAGCAGGCCTACCTGATGCGCGCAGGCGAGAAGATCCCCGTGGATCTCTACCGCATCATGGAGCAGGGCGACGCCGCGTCCGATCTCGTGCTGGAGCCCGGCGACGTGGTCCACGTGCCCGAGAACCGTGAGAGCATCGCCGTCTTCGGCCACGTCGCCAAGCCGGGATACTACCGCATCCGCCCCACCGATCACCTCACGGCCAGCCAGGCCATCGCTCAGGCCGGCGGCACCACCGCCGCGGCGGCCTCCAGCCACGTCATGATCGTGCGCGAGCAGGACGGCCGGTCGGTCACCATCCCCGTGGACATGAGGGCGATCCTGGAGCGCGGCCTGATCGAGAGGGACGTCGAACTCCGGCCGGGGGACAAGATCCTCGTCCCCAAGAGCCCCAAGCGCACGCCCCGCAATATGCTCTCGCAGTTCTACAGCCTGGCGGTGCTGAGAAACCTCCTCCTCGGGCTCTGACGCCGCGCCGGACCCGCCTCTGGCCGCTATGGGGAAACCGTGGGGCCGCCCACGTACGTTCCGGGCGGCTCCGGCCAGTAGGCCCAGTTCCCGTCCTGCTTGGCCGCGAACCGGTACGCATGGGCGCTGCTGTCGAGCCAGCGCAGCGACAGCGTGTACCACTTCCCGTCCTTGTAGTTGGTGTCGGCCGGGTCCAGCGGCCACATGGGGAACCAGTAGGCCTGCCCCCGGCTCCCCCACCAGATCGCACACCACACCTGGTCGGGCGGGGTGTCCACCGTGTTCCAGTACTTGACCCGCCACGTGAACAGCGTCCCGTGCGCGCCGCTCGTGGGCGTCAGGTAGCCCGAACTCAGGACCACGGGGTTGACATCCGGGCCGGTTGCATACGAACCGGTCGGCGTCGGCCAGTAGGTCCACGTGGAGAACGAGCGCGCCGCGAACCGGTAGGCATATCCGCCGCCCGAGAGCGGCGCGGAGTAGGTGTACCACTTGCCGTCCGTGGTGGTCGTGTCCGAGGGATCGTATTCCCACATCGGACGCCAACTCAGCGATCCCGTCGCCAGTGACCGGATCGCCACCCACACGGCGTCGGGCGGGTTGTTGCACGCGTTCCAGTACTTGATGCGCCACGTGAAGGTGTCCCCCGCGCCGCCGCTGCCGGGCTGCACGTAACCGGAGGACAGCGCGGCGCTGCAGAGCCCGCGGTCCAGTGTAATCGTATCGGAGTAGGTGCCCGAGACGGACATATCCAGGTACCGCACCCGGTAGTCCACCTGCACCACCCCGTCGGAGGCCGTCACCGTCACCTGCTTGCTGTAGGAGAACGGCTCCCACGACGTCCAGCCCCCCGACCCCGGGTACTGGAACTGCATCTCCCGCGGGTTGATCCCCCACAGGTCCAGGTCCAGCGTCGCGCTCCCCGTGTAGGCGTCCCCGTCGTTGATCACGATCTGCGGCGCGCTGCGCATCAGCCACACCTCGGCCACCTGCGGCCCGCGCCCCGACGACTCCGAAACCCGCTGCCAGGTCAGCGTCAGTTCCCCGTCCGCCGTCAGCGCCTGCGGGATGGCGTAGTCGTACTGGGTGGGCGGATTCGTCGCCGCCGTCCCCCCGTGGATCGAACTCCCGTCCGCATCCAGCGTGATCGTCGCGTTGAACCGCCCCGCATACGTCACCCGCAGCGTGTAGTCCGCCGCCGTGTCCAGGCCGTCGAACTGCATCTGCAGCGGCGTGTCGTACAGCGTCTGCGCCTGCCGCCGCCACGAGAGCCGCCCGTCGGGGTACTTGCTGAAGTCGAACTCGTCCTGCGCGCTCTCTACGTACCCCGGGTCCTGCGCCCAGGTCTTGGCGTGCACCAGATGGGGCTCTCCGCCCCGCGCCCCGTTGCCCCCGTCGTCGAAGGCGCCATCCGCCCCCGCCTGCTCCCAGTTCGCCGCCCAGGTGATGTAGGCCAACTTGTCCGTCTCATTGCCCAGCGCCTTGATGGCCGGCAGCACGTCCTCCAGCCAGAGCCGGTTGTTCAGATACTCGTCCAGGAAGTCCAGCACCGCGCCGCGCTCCGAGCCGCTCGCCCCGTGCAGCGGCACGCTCAACTGCATCCCGATGCTGGTGTTGAGGTCGTCCCCCAGGTCCTCCACCCGCGTGCGCAGGCCGGCCCCCGTCCCCGACCCGTCCTGCAAGGCCAGCGTGGCCAGCGCCGTGTCAATGGCCGTGTCCGCGCCCACCGTCCCCGCCTGCGCCAGGTCGTCGTAGGCGTCCTGCTCCAACTGCGCCGCCTCCGTCCGCCGCGCCTTCACGTAGGCGTCGTAGTAGGCCCGGAACAGCCCCTGCTGGAACCGCCAGTTCGAGGCCAGCGTCCCCGCACCGGCCACCGCCTCCATCGCCTGCCAGGCGGCCAGCGTCGCGTCAATGCCCGTGTTGGCCGTCACCTCCCCCTGCCAGTTGGCCTCCAGGTCCAGCAGCGCCTGAACCATCCCCACCCCGAACTCGTTGCTGAAGAAGTACCGGTTGTAGTCCTCCAGCGTCTCGTCCACACTCACGGTCGAGTCCCACAGCCGCGCGCTCCAGATCATCTTGTTGATGTCGTCGTTGACGCCGTCCGAGTAGGTGATGGCCCCGTCCGCGTAGTCGTCCAGCCCGGTGCAGATCTGCGCCTCCTGCGTGGGCCGGGGGTTGATGGGCTCGCGGCCCAGGGTGAGCGCGAAGGCGTGGTCCCACTCCACCGCCGGGTACTGGCTGCGCAGGCAGTGGGTGATGTCCGGATACCGGCGCACCTGGTACTGCACCGGCACCTGGGCCCGCGTGTTGGCCAGCGTGTCCCGCGTCCAGGGGCCGTAGACCACCCCGTCCAGCCAACTGGGGGTGGTGGTCTGCAGCAGGGTGTAGAAGGTGTTCCGGTCGGTGATCTCCCAGCCCTGATGCGACACCCACATCTCGGCCGAGGGATGGTAGGTGCGCAGGCTGGTCGCCAGGTCCTCCACGAAGTCCATGAAGATGTCCGGCGCATTGGACCCCGGGTCGCCCCCCGGCACGAAGATGGCGTCAATGCGGCTGCAGGCCGCAAAGAGCGCGTCCCGGTCCGCCAGCATCGCCGCCCGCTGCCCCGCGTCGTACAGGTTCACGTTCGCAGGCGCCCACATCCACACCTCCAGGTCGTAGTCGTCCAGCAGGTCGCACAGCGCCAGCGTCATGTCCCACGGGTTCACCGGCATGAGCGGCCCCTGCCCCGGATCGCTGGAGGTGCGCGGCGGGATGAGCTCGATGCTGTTCACCCCGAAGATGATGAGATCGCGGATGTACTGCTCGTAGGCGTTGATGTCCCAACTGTCGCAGGTGTTGTTGGTGGTGCGGTAGCCCAGCTGGTGGCCTCGGATGGGGAACTCCGGCGCCTGCTCCTCGTCGAGCGTGGGCACGGTGAGCGTCCCCGAGGCGTACTCGGCCTTGCGCAGCGCCTTGCCCACCGCATAGAGCGCGCCCCGCGTGTCGGCCCCCGCGCAGACGACATAGGGGTTGCCGCTGTCGGTGAGCGTCTCCAGGTGGAAGCCTTCCGCCGACAGGCTCAGCCCCGGCCGCAGCGCGTCGATCACCGCGTGGCCCCCCGCATGGCCCACCAGGAAGGCCGTCACCGTCGGGCTGGGCGTGAAGGCCGAGTGGTCAATGATCGAGAACGTGAGCCCCGTGCGGGCCGCCACCTCCTCCTGCAGCATCTCGGCCGCCTTCTCCTCACCCGTCGTCCAGTACGTGTCGTCTACCACGATGACG
>Ga0180434_10005614_pt1 | contig 14723 bp, 11 predicted proteins | sample SS_ome_7_FD_132453 | JGI IMG/M metagenome (GOLD analysis project Ga0180434, IMG submission 132453) | Hypersaline lake sediment archaeal communities from the Salton Sea, California, USA - SS_1_D_2 metaG | ecosystem: Environmental > Aquatic > Non-marine Saline and Alkaline > Hypersaline >...
AGATCCGCGGAGCCCTTTTTATGGGACGACGAAACAGCAAGATACTCAAGAACATGCGCTTTCAAACCCCCGAACCTGTCGCGAACCGACATCTGACCTGACACGCGAGACGGATTGTCGGCTTCGGCGCCTCGCGGTAGAATTCAGTCGGCATGGTTTCTCGTAACTCGTGCGAAAAGAGCAGTTTAATGAAGACGGAATCCACTACGGAGCGCGGTACGGCTACGCGACAGGCGGATCAGCCGCTACGACCATTAAAATCCCTGACCAAGCGCGTGCTGATCCTGGGCTTGGACGGCGCCACCTGGGACGTCCTCACGCCCATGATCGACGCCGGACGTATGCCCAATCTCAAGCGGTTCGTGGAACAGGGCGCGTCGGGCGTGCTGCATTCGACCCAACCGCCGATAACGCCGGCGGCCTGGACGACGTTCATGACCGGCAAGGGGCCCGGCCTGCACGGCATCGTCGATTTCGAGAAATACAACGTTCACACGCACGAGTTGACCTTCAACAGCACGTTCGAGATTCAGGAAAAAACGCTGTGGGAACTGCTCGGCGCCAAGGGCTTGCGCGTCGGCAGCGTCAACGTGCCGATGACCTATCCGCCGCAGCCGGTCAACGGATTCATGATCAGCGGTTTTGAAACTCCCAGCACGGACGTCGAATTCACGTATCCGCCCGAGTTGAAGCAGGACATTCTGCGCGAAATCCCAGATTATAATTATCGCACGAACTGGCGGCGGAAGGCCTTCGGCGGCGTCGACGTGCTGCAAGCGAACCTCGACTACATCTGCGACAGCTTCAGCCAGGGCGCCCGGCTCACCGAGTTCTGCGGCGACAAGTACGGCTGGGACGTGATGATGATCGTCTACAAACTGGTGGACAATCTTCAGCACAAAGCCTGGAAATATCTCGACCCGCGTTTCAACCATAAGTATCCGCGCGAAGCCGAGATGGCCGCCAAGTGCTTCTCTAAACTCGACGACGCCCTGGGCAAGCATTTCGCCTACGCCGACAAGCGCGAAGCCATGGTAATAATCATGTCGGATCACGGCCACGGCAGCCTGGACGGCAAGGCTCAGCCCAACCAGCTGATGCATAAGTGGGGCTACCTGGCCTTGCGGAACCCGTGGCAGCAGGCGGCGCAACGAGCCGGCTACTGGCTTCACCGCCTGACCAAGGGCCGCGCCAACCGTTTCCAGCAGGGCAATCGCGGGATCGAGCGCGATTTGGCCGTGGACTGGACGCGCACGCGGGCCTGCGTCATGCACGCCGGGATTTACGGCTTCTTGTATATCAATCTGAAGGGACGCGGTCCGATCGGCATCGTCGAGCCGGGCGATTACGAGAAGTTGCGCGACGAATTGATCGAACGCCTGAGCGCGGTGAAAGTGCGCGGGCGCGACGGTGTTGAAATCAAGGCTTTCCCGGAAGTATGCAAAACCGAGCAACTTTACGGTTGCTCGCGCGAGGATCATCCCGACTTGCCTGATTTACTGCTGTGCCCGTATCCGGGCCTGGCCGTGGTTCGCAAGATCCGCGGCGCCAGCGCGGTGCGCTGGTGCTCCGAGAGCCGCCTGGAGGGCACCCACCGCACGGAGGGCGTCGTCGCGGTCGGCGGGCGGTGCGTCAAAGCCGGCGAACGGGTCGAGGGCAATATCATCGACATTGCTCCCACGGTGCTGGCCGTGATGGGGCTGCGCGTTCCGGTGGACATGGAAGGCAGCGTCATATCGGAGGCGTTTACCCTCAAACCCGTAGTCGAACGCGAACCGCCGATCAAGAAGTTCGCGGAAGAGCACGAGGAAGTCTATACGGACGACGAGAAGAAGATGCTCGAGAAGCGACTCAGCGAGTTGGGCTATCTCGAATAGCGCTCCGTCGGTGTCCGATCGACCTGCGGCATAGCCGCTCTCGGCCGGTCGGATACCGGTTCCAAAACGGTTTAGGGATAGGTGCTAAGCCCGACTCGGATGAGCCAGGGAGGGGACGGCGCCGAGGCGCCGAGCGGGAGCCAGGGTTCGGATCGGCGCTGATTGTTCACGCCAAGCGACCACGCGCAGAACCAGAGCCATGGCTATCCACATGCCGACGGCGCCCTCGCGCGGATAAAACGTCTGGCTGCCCAGCGAGGCGATCAATTGCGCCAACAACAGCGACAAGGCGACGCCTCCGACGGCGACGTAGGCGGGATGTGTCTTGTCGAGGAACAAGCGACCGGCCTGGTACGCCGTCACCGCGAAGAACGGCATGACTAGCAGGAAGCCGACGAGGCCGTTGTCCAACAACCATTGCAGATATGCATTGTGCGGATGCGGAAACGACTCGCCGAGTTCATAGAACAAATGGTCGCTGATTCCGGTGCGTTTCATGGCGAGCTTTCCGTAACCGAAGACCGGCGCCTCGGCGATCTTGTCGATCACGTAGGGCCAGGCGATCGTGCGACCGGAAGTCACTTGATAATCGTCGTTCGTGGATCCCCCGCCGACGGTCGATTCGCCGAATCCCTCGACCATGCGTTCGCTGACGCCGGGCAGCGCTACGACCACCAGGACGACGAACACGGGCATTAACAGCAACAACTTGCGCCAGCGCATCGTGCAGAGAATCAGGCCGACCATGCCCCAGGTGACATAGCCCATGCGGCCGGCGGTCAGCGCCTGTCCGTAAGCTATGACCAGCGCCGCCGCGATTATCAGCAGCTTGATTTTTTTCTTGCGCGCCAGAAACGACGCGGCCAGAACGGCCCACGAGGCGCCGGCCAGCATCATCGACATGTTCACCGCGTGATAACCGACCTCGTTCATGATGATCTTGCGGCTGCGCGCCGTCAGTTCCGCTCCGCTGACCACGGAGCTCGGCGGCACCCATCGCACGACTTGCAGCGCCAGAAGCAGATACACCGCCAGTGTGGCGCCGACGACCCAGTACAATCGCTTTTTAGTACGACACCCGTCGAATATCAGCAAGGCCGGGATTAACCATTTGATCGTATTGACGACATTCTCGCTGATTAGAGAGGCGAACGTGTAATCGTCCATATTCGTGCGATCGCACAACATGCGTCCCGTGCTGACGAGCATGACCAATAGATACAACATCAGCATAACGTTCAGGTAACGCGGCATGTCCCAAGTCAGGCCCTCGCGCCGGCGACTCAGGAACCAGGCGAGTACGACGTTCGCCAACAACACGTTCCAAGGATTTAGTCCTTGAATGCCCAGGATCGTTTTGGGCATGTCCGGGTGCTCGATCACCGCCATCAGCAGGATCAAGCCGCAGAGCGACTTGAACCAGTCCCGATAGGCGTACATCGAGAGGAGCGCCACGATGATGTATAGAGCGTAAACACGCATTGGATATCAGTCCGTGCGGCGAGTTCAAAGCCCGTCGATTCTCTGATCGACGTATACGGCCTTGCCGCGCTTCGTTAACGAGATTGAATCGACCGCCGTCACGTCGATGCTGATGCGGCCGTTCAGTTTAGCGTCGAGATTTTGCCGTATTTTTTGACGATCCGCGTCGTTGAAACCGTTCATCGGCACGACGCGCAAAGCGGCGCGACCGGGCTGCACCTGCACGAACTGGAACTGCCGGACGTTCGAAAAGGTGTCGTCGTGCATGTTCAGGGAGGTCCACGAAATCTCGTCGCCGTCGGAGGTGATCAGGACCTCCTGCGTGCGGTGGCCGCGGAGGCCGCGGATTACGGGATGCTCTCGTCCGCACTCGGCGCAGCGTTCGCCGACGTACTCGGCGAAGTCGCCGGTGCGATAGCGGATGAAGGGCGTGACCGTGTTGATGAAGCCCGTACCGACGATTTCGCCGAGTTGTCCAGGCGTCGTCACCGCCGCGCCGTCTTCGTCGAGCAATTCGAAGTAGCCGTACGTCGGCCATATGTGGTAGTCGCTGGTATGCTCACACTCGGCCGCCGCGACGAGTTTCTCGGTGTGGCCGTAGCAGGAGAAATAGCGGCAATCCAAGACGCGTTCGACGAGTTCGCGCTGCTCGGGATAGACGTTTTCGCTTTCGGCGACGACGCCGCGCACGTTTCGCGGCGGCTCTAATCCGCGCGCCTGAATAAACGCGGCCAACTTGGCGACCGCCGATGGATACACGTGCAGCATGCACGGCCCCAGCCGGCCGACGTGCTCCAGGTAGCGGATCATGCTTTCGTCATTCATGTAAAACGTGCTGTAATAATGATGATTGAAAATCGGATCCCACTCATGCCGCAATCCGCGGCGATCGGACGCGACGACGCGGCCGCGAAACACGGCCAACGGACTCTTGAGCGAATAGCCGATGCGTTCCCACGACGCGGTCAGATAGGCGTACTCGATCGCCGAGCGTTCGCGTCCGATGTAGAACTCCAGCGGAGCGCCGCTGGATCCGCCCGTGGACGTGTAATCGACGCCGGCGTTCGCCGTGTCGCAAGTGGTCATGTCGTTTAGATTTTCGCGCAGCGTGTTTTTGTCGATCAACGGCAAGCGGCGCATGTCGTCCAGCGTTTTCAGGTCGCCCGGCTCGAAGCCGATCTCGTTCATGATTCGGCGGTAGAACGCTGACTTGTCGTACGCCAGACGGACTACTTTTTGCAGCATCTGCACCTGGTACTCGGTCGTTCGTTCCGCTGGCCACCATTGGGCTTCGTGGATGAAGCGACGCGTCGCTCGGAATGATCGCCCCAATACGACCGGCAACGGCGCGAGTCCGACCAGACGCCCCGCCGTCTGTTTGACGAAGTGCGGCGATCGCTCCCACAAGTTTTTAGCCGAAAACGCGCGTTTCATGATTGTTGTCCGCGAAGCACCTAATATCTCATCCGGCCCGGCGTTTGGCGCGTCTAAATACGCGAGGCCCGGCCGTCCCGCTTGCTGCGCGTCGTTCGCTCGAGGCCTTCTCTTCGCCGCCCAACGCCTCGGTCAACAAGCGGTCCCAACGTAGAGCCGTGGCCGGCACGCCGACTTGCAATGCTCGCCGACGCGCCGCGCCGGCGCGGCGCGACAACTCTTGCGGATCTTCGAGCAGCATCAGCACGGCGGCGGCGAACGCCGCATGATCGCGGCGCGGAACAAGGACGCCGTTGACGCCGTCCTCGACCATGTCGGCGACGTCGCCCACGTCGGAGGCCACGCACGGCAGCCCCATCATCATTGCTTCCATGATCGACAGCGGGACGCCCTCGGAATCGGACGTTAACAGGAACAGTCTCGCTCTGCGCAACCATGGATCGATGTTGGACTGATACCCGGCGAACGTCACGTTGTCCGCGACGCCCAGTTCGGCCGCCATGCGCTTTAGCATCTCGCGGTCGTCGCCGTCGCCGACGATTGCGACGCGCAGGTCGGGCTTGGCGCCTACAATCTCGGCTGCGGCTCGGAGAAAGACGTCGATCCGCTTGACCGGCGCCAGGCGGCAAGTGGTGACGACGTCGATGTCCTTCGATTCCGCGAGACCGTCGATATTTTTTTCGTTCATGCCGCCGGGATTGACGTGAATCGGCGCGGCGACGCCGCGTTCTCGCATGAAGTGCTTCGCGCCCGTCCCCATGGTCACGACGGCGTCCATCTTGCCCACGAGACGCAACAGAGCGCTTTCGAGCAATCGGTCGTGCCGCCCCATCCGGCCGAATACGCTGTTTTCGCCGTACGTGCCGCCGCCGATGATCTCGGTGCGGCCGCCGACCGAGAAATATAGCGACCGGGCGCCGACCAAGCCCGCGGTTGCCTGGGCCAACAACCCGTTACACAACAGGTGAAAGCCGCCGCAGACGTCCGGCCTGAAGCGCAGCGCGGTCCAGACGTAGAGCATGGAGCGCGAGACGACGCGGCCGAAGATTTTTCGCAGCCACGCCGGCGGGCATACGTAGCGTACGCGCGGCAAGATGCACATCGGCTGATCGGAGACGACGATCACGCGTCGGCAGCAGCTTGACAGCGCCAGCGGACGCACGTGCGCGCGTAGCCAGTTGTCCGAAAGAAAGGTGCCGGTGAGCAGTACGTGAGCCGAAATATGCTCATCGTGGCGCCGGCGACTTTTGCGGCGTTTCGGCCAGCGCGCCGCCAACTCGCAGCACAGCACGATCACGTAAGCGATCGCGCGCGCCGGCCAGCGAACGTACACGGGCGGTACGTGCAGATGCGGCAATTGGATTTCAGCAACCATGCGATAATTCCCAGACAGCGTGCTCTGTAATGCAATTGGTTTGTAGAAGCTACCCAAAACCGGCTTTAGACCGGTTAGAAACCGGTCCCACAAGTGCTTTGAGACAGCCCCTAGTTTAGACGTCAGGAAAACTCAGTTCCGGCCAGGGGACGGTTACGCTGCTCCGACCGGTTTCGTCCGGAGGGTTGTGCGTTAATCCTTGGACGAGGCGTCCGAGCAGGTTCAGGCGACAATGGACGCCGTCCGGAACATAGAAAGTCATCCCGCCGAAATCCTCGGGCTTCAGTTCATCCGCCCCGATCAGAGCGTCCTCGCGCGGGCGCGCGTCGATCATCAACAGATTCCCGTCGCGAATCGCCGAATGCTCCAGGTTGTCCCGTAACGTTAGATATCGCAGCAATCGGCGCGTCGTACTCACGAGGGCGCTGCCGTCGTGCTGAGTTTGCGCCAAGCGCCGAAACGCATTGACGGCGGCTTGGTCGAACGGCCGTTTCGGATCGTGAATTTTCCCCAAGTGGGTATAGAAAACGCAGGCGCCCGCGCGTTCGACCAGCCGATCCAGCATTTTTTGCGTCAGCACCTGTCCGATTTCGCGGCCGGTCGCCCCCAAGCCGACGCCCATGCAGCACGGATTCGATCGCATGAATTCGTACACGGGCCGCCCGTCGCGCAAACGCGCCGGAAACAGCACGCGATTGTCGCCGTGCGGGGCGTATTTCGGATTTCCGAACCGCCCCAGCACGTGCTTGACGGCTTCCTTGCCGAACGTCCGCGCCGAGGCCGCCGGATGCCGCGCCGAGAACGACGTTCGCAAACTGGGCGGCGCGTTCTGCCCTATCATGCTCGTTACGCGTCCGCGCCAGACGTATTTCACGCCGAAATCACAGGTCAGGTCGGCATGATACGCCGCCGCTCCCGGCAGGTCGCCGACGCCGCGCATAATGTCCGCGCCGAAATTTGTCGGGACGGCGGCGTGATCGATCCAGACCTCCAGTCGGCAATCATGCCGCGTCAACTCTTCCAGCGCCCGCGCCGCGTGCATGCGACGCCCGGCGAAATCTCCGTAGGAATGCAGGCAGTCGATATGCCCGCTCCGGATCAACGCGCGGATCATCTCGCGACCGACGTCGTCGGTGTTCCAATATGCGAACTGGTTCGGGGCCATGTCGAAATAGATCGAATTTCCGATTTCCAACCCGACTCCCGGTCCGATCGTCGTCGTCTCGTTCGTGTTCAGAAAACGCGCGATTTCGCGGTAAACGCGGCGGTCGGGAGTCTCGTCCAGATCGCTGCATATCGCCAGCATGGCCCGATAGGGATACGGATATGCTCGCGTCTGAATTTTCGGCGTCGTGATGTGTTTAGCTCGAATCAACGGATCTTCTCCGGAGCCGCTCGGCCCCGTCGCGAGTTTTACAATTTGTAATCCACCCAGTCGATATATCCTTCGCTGCCCTGCTTGGATATGACGCGCGCCGGCGCGCCGACCGCCACGCCGTAATCCTCGACATCCGTCGTAACGACCGCGTTGGCGCCGATCGCCGCGTTTGATCCGACGCTGATTTTCCCGATGATCACCGCCCCGGGGCCGATATACACCGAATCTCCGATGCTTGGACAGCCGCGGCGGTCGCCCCGATTCGAAACGCCGAGCGTAACGCCGTGCGATAGATTGCAGTTCGCGCCGATGACGGCGTTTGCGTTAACCACGACTCCGCCGCAATGCCCCAGAAAAAATCCCGGGCCGATTGAAGTATTCACCGGGATCTCAAAACCGTACTTGATTGAATAATGGCGTCGCATGAACGCGGCGACGATGTAGAACGGCTTCAGCAGCGTTCGACCGCGTAAATAAGCCGTCGTACGCAACCAGAAAGTAAATCGGAATCCGGGCTCGCGCAGATACCTGGCGAACCCGGTCGCCCAGCCGCGCGCGTTCTCGTAACGGCACAAATCGGCCCGAATCAAGGCCTTCAACTCGCGATAGGCGCCTGGTCTTCCGTCCGACATTATGAAACCGCCGCTTGCACGTTGCCTGAACAACATTCGGCGCCTTCTTGAACGGCTCGGCGATATACCTCCCGCGTTCGCCGCGCCACTGCTTCGGGATGAAAACGGTCGCGCGCTATTTCGCGAGCGTAGGCGCTCATGTCCGCCCGTCGCGCGTCGTTGTTCATCAATTCGGCCATGCGTGCGGCGATATCCGCCGGATCGTCCGGATCGACCAGATACCCCGTCTCGCCGTCGCGCACCATGTAGGGCATGCCGCAGCGATTGGACGTCACCACCGGTACGCCGACGGCCATCGCTTCTTCGATCCCCATGGGCGAGCCTTCCTCGTACGAGACCAGCGCGAACGCGCCGGCGGCGGCCAACTCGGCCCGCACCTGGTCGCTGCCGATCGCGCCGAGCAGCTTTACGTGTTCGCCCAGATTCAACGCGTCGATATGCTCGTGCATGCGCCGTCCGTAGGCCGGTTCGCTGATCGGCCCGGCCAGACGCAGTTCGGCGTCCACGCCTTGCTTGCGTAAATGCGCCAAGGCCTCGACCAAGGCGATCTGGTTCTTGCGCCGACATATCACCGCCGCGCAGAAGATCGTGCCCTTGCGTTCGGCGCGGGGGACGTCGAAAAAGACTTCGGAGATCGGATTGTCGATGTCGTGGATGACGCCGCCGGCGACGCCGCTCAGCCGTTCGCGCACGTACGGACTGATCGATATGATGTGCGGCTGCTCGGCCCAGCCGCCGGTTTCGATCCACTTCCAGAGTTTCGATCGTATCCATGCCAGCCGTCGCCCGGCCAGCAGCGTGTCGGCGTGGATGAAGCCGTGGATCGTGAAAACGCGCGGAATGTCCAATCCCTTGACCATCAGGCCGTACGTATCGTGTGCGTGGATCACGTCGGGCGACAAGCTCGGCAGATATTCGTGCAACTGTCGGCGGCCGTGAGTTACGGCGTCGGTCAGCGTATGACGCTTGCCGCGCGGCAATCTATGGATGCGGGCGCCGCGCCAATCCTGAATCTCGATTTGCGTACGATCCGCGTCGCGCGTGACGACATCGACGCACAGATCATCCAAGGCGGCCAGCGCACGCACGAGCGTGACGCTGACGGCCTGCACGCCGCCGCTCGGCTGGTTCGGATCGATCGGGAAATCGGTTGCGATCGCGATCTTCATAGGCATGTATCTAGCCCCCAAATTTTTCATGTAGTTATGCGGCATGGCCGTTCTCGGCCGCGTAGTTCATTGCTCGGTCGCCAAGCGTCGGCGTTCGATCTTCTGATTAACGATCGAGGCGGGGGCGGCGACGTCTTTGAAAATCTGCTCGAATTTCGGCAACACTGCTTCGACGCGGTGGTTGTCATAATAATACGATCGCGCGTTTCGAGAGCATTGTCGCCATCGCTCGGGTCGTGTCAGAAGTTCTCGCAACGCTTCGGCCAATCCGGACGCGTCGGCGGCCGCTAATCCCAATCCACGTTTAGATATCAAGTCGTCGGGATCGACCGTTGATACCAGCGGCAGCCCGTAACTCCAGGCTTCCAAAAAAGTGTTTGGAAACCCTTCATAATCCGAAGTGCAGCACAGACAGGCGGCTTGTTGATACAAACCGGGCAATTGCTCGCGAGTCTTTCCGCCGTGAACCGTGATGTTGGAGACCTGCTTCGCCTCCGCCAACGTTCTCTCCGAGGACTCGGCGCCGTTTGACGGGCCGACCAGATCAAAATGAAATTCCGGGCATTGACGCGCGATTTCCACCAATCGATCCGGTCGTTTCACGTCGGCGACGCGCGCCACCCACAACACGCGCAGCCGCCCGTCGGCGGGGACTTCGAGAGGGCGATACTCGTCGTTAGACGGCCCCTCACAGGGCATCGGTATGATTTCCGAACGCAGACCGAAACCTTCGCTGAGCATCTGTTGTTGCCGCAGGGTCTGCGTGATCACGCGATCGGCGCTGAGCAAGCCGTAGCGATAGAGCACGCGTTCGCGACGATTTTTCATGCTTGGAAAATCGGCGTCGCAATCCACGTCGCTGGCGATCGAGTATACGAATCCGCGGCCATGCCGCCGGCACCACCACGCCACCTGACCCGTCACGTATTCGCCGCAGTTGTGGTAATACACGTCGGCGTCCGCCGTTCGCAAGGCGCGATTCAGACTCGTCCAGCGCGGATGCACAAACCGCAATCCGGGAATTCCCGCGTTTCGGCGACATAACTTGATAATCCGAACGCCGTCGATCAGTTCGTTTTGCGGCTGTCCCTCGTCCCAGGTAATCAGGCTCACGTCGTAGCCGCGCCGGGCCAGCCAGCGCGCCGTCAGGCTGGTTTGCCGCTCCACGCCGCCGATATGGCCTTCGTTGGTTTCGGCCATGGCGCCGTAAGCGAAATGCGCCACGAGACAAATGCTCGGTTTCTTGTCTATCGAAGTAATCATATTTTCATCTTTACCAGAGCATGTTGAATCCTGATGTAGCGGCCGACGCCCCTGTCGGCCGTAGATGTTTCGAGAATACTACGTCCGCCACTGGGTATCGGGCGCTACGTTTGATTTGAGTTTGCCCTGATCAAGCGTGCGGTACGTTTAGGGGGCGACTTCGACGCCGGTTGATCGTGCCGTAAACGCGCTCTTTTAACGACTCGGGCAAGGCGTAACGCCAGTACAACCCGGCAAGCATAACGCCGCCGCCGATGCAACCGGTCGCGAGGCAAAGCCAGGGCTGATCCGCCAACATCAAACGTGCCAGGATCAAACACGCCCCGAACGGCGCACAGCAAGATAACGGCGTTCGCCACGTCTGATTCAAGTATTCGCGCATTGACATTGACAGTCGCCGGCAGGCATAAAGCGGCAGATACACGCCGTTGGCCGCCGACAAGGGGATCGCCGCTGACAGCGCCGCCCCGATCAATCCCCATTCCAGCACGCCCAACGCAACCGCCGCCAGCCCCGCGGCGCATACGGCGGCGACGAAATTCGCCAGCGCCGGTCGCCCGTGGGCATTGAGCCCCGTCATTACCGCCTGCGTGCCGACCTGACTCAGCAATCCCAGATAACCCAGAGCCAGAATCGCCAACACCGGTCCCTGGGCGTAACGCTCGCCCATCCAGACCTGTAAAATCGGGCCGCCCATGATCGCGAGCACGAGCACCATCGGCAGAGCTATATACGCCGCGTAACGCGATCCGCGTATCAGCAAATCGCGCAGTTCGGACTCGTCCGCCGCGGCTTGATATGCGCTGGCGGTCGGGATAAGCACGTTGGCGAATTTGTCGAGCATCGTACGCATGTGTCGGATCAAAGCCATCGGTCGGGCGAACAGCGCCAGCGAAGCCGGGCCCAGATACGCCAGAATTAATATGTTGATCGTCTGATTCAACAGCAGGTTCGCAATGTTGGTTACGAAAGATTTCCCGCCGAACGCCAGCATTTGACGCGCTTCGGACCAGCGGAAGTTGCTCGGTCGCACTTTCAATCCCGGCGCCACGCGATACGCCAGAACGCAGCGCAGCACTCGCCCGGAGGCGTCGCCCGTCAGCGTCATCAGCGCCATCCCTGGCAATCCGAATCCGAGCATCAGCGCAACGATCATCCCTGACACGCTGACCGCGTGGCTGCCGGCGTAAATCGCGTTGTGCAAACCCCAGCGATGGCAGCCCGTCATCACGCCGCCGAAGCCCGACAGCGCGATCTGGATCGCCAAGCTGGCGCCCAGCAAGAGGACGACCCAACGTGCATCCGACAGATGTTCGCCCAACCGCTCGCCGAACACGGGCGTCAGCAGCGACGCGGCGCCCAGCGTCAGGCCGATCACGATCGCTCCCATGACGGCGAAAATGACCGTGACGGTCGATACCGCGCGATTGACGCCGTCGACGTCGTTAGCCGCGCGATAACTGGCGACGAACCGATTGACCGAGGAAACGACGCCGCCTTGCACCAGCGCGAAATACGAGATCAGCGACCATGCGAAATCCCAGACGCCCAACGCTTCCTGGCCGATCTTGCCGTCGATCAGACGCGGCATGACGAAACCGGACGCTATGAAGACGAGATGCCCCGCCCAACTCGCCAGAACGTTCGCAGCCATACGACGACGGCCGGACCAATCGGCGTCCCGCGCGGCGGTACACGCGGCTTTGTCGGATTGTCTGTTCGTAACGGCCACTATCAGGAATATCCGTATTTGCGGTTCAACTCGCCCGCGACGGCGTCGAATTCGCTTAAGTCCGCCGGCGTCAACACGCCGCGCCAGCGTTCATCCAGCCTGATCTCGCTCGTTGAGTCCATCCGCATGCCGTTGCCCAGCACGTGCCGCGCCCGCGAGCGAAAATCCTCGATGCGTTGAGCCGGATCGAGCCCCAGGAAGGTAAACAACCGCTCCAACTCAGCCGCCGGATCAGCGCAGAAATCCTCGTAACGCACGGCGATGTAACGTGACGGCGCCAATCCCGCCAGAATGTTCTCAGCCTCCTCATTACTGCGTTTCCATTCGCGCGCGGCGACCCGCATGCCGCGCGACTGCTCAACGATCCGATCGGTGTTCCCGCCGCGACGCAAGCGTGGATCGCGCGCGTCGGCGTAATCCGTCGGTTGCATATAGGTCAACGCCACCGCGCGGCCGTCGCGAATCAGACGCACGACCTTCACGTCGAGCAGCGGATCACGCAGCAAATACTTTAATCGCAGCCCGATCTTCGACGAATCGACGATCATCTCGGCGTCGTAGGCCCGGCAAGCGGCGCGCGCCAACAAACGAGTTCGTCGCAACGCCTCGGCGCGGCGGCGTCGCCAGACCGGGCTGAATGACAACGCCGCGTCGCGCATGAATTCGAGCGCGGGGCCGCGATGCAACGGCTTTAGCAGGAAACGCTCGTATGCGCCGAGACCGGATCGCAGATCCGTCCGGGCGTCCGCGATGTCGAACTGTACGCCGTGCCGCGTTACTTTGGCTTTTATTTCTCTCCAGAAAGCGCACTCGCGAATTCGCTCGCCGCACGAACAGAGGTATTGCTCCGGATCGCCGAGCGACGTGGCCTTCAACTCGCCGATCGTGCAGGCGCCCGGGTGGGATCCGAGCGACAACGCCAGCAAGGTCGAACCAGAATGGCTTGCCGCCAGGATGTAGACCAGCTTGGCGGTCGAAGCCGGGGCTTCGCCGTTTTCGGATCGAACGGCCCGCCGTGTCGTCGTCATGCTCTCTTTTACTTGAAGCAAGCGTACCCTCGTTGATAAATACGACTTCACGGGTGGCACGGGCGTCTCGCCCGTGTTCCGCCCTACCCGCTCGCCGGCGCTTAGGGCTCTGATTGACTACGTCCGACACGGGGGGTCGGACGCTACTTGGCTACGGCGGGCGAGGCGCTCGCCGCTATATCTCTCGAGCCTTGCGCGACACTTTCGGCGGCGTCAGCAACTGACGCAGCAACATTCCGCAAAACAGGGTGTTAGTAATCAGATAACGTTTCCACATGCGACGCGGCTCCTGGATTATGCGATAGAGCCATTCGAGCCCGGCTCGCTGCCAGAACGCCGGCGCCCGCTTAACCTTGCCTGCCATCACGTCGAACGCCCCGCCTACGCCGTGGCAGACCGGCACGCCCATGCGACGCGCGTAGCGCGCCAGGAATACCTCTTTCTTCGGCGAGGTCATCGCAACGAAAAGCATATCGGCTTCGGTTCGGGCGATCTCCTCGGCAACGAGTTCATCCTCGTTGGAGTTGAAATAGCCGTTGCGACAGCCCGCCACGACGGCGTTGGGATACTCGCGTTCGATCCGCTCGACTACTTCACGAAGCACTTCGTCCTTCGCGCCCAGCAAATAGATGCGATAGCGCTTCTCATCGGCCGCCTTGAACAATTCGACCATCAAATCGATTCCGGTCACGCGTTCCGGCAGGCCGCAACCCAGAATCCGCGAAGCCCATACGACCGAAGCTCCGTCGGCGAAAATCGCGTCCGCCGCCCGGACGGCGTCATTCAGCACTGCGTCGCGGTGCATGTTGACGATCTTGGCGGCGTTGACCACGCCGACCAGCAGCGGCCGCCGATGCTCGATCGCCTGTTCGCACAATTCGACGGTTTCGCGCATGGTCATCGACTCGACCGGCACGCTCAGAATATCCGCCGCTCTTCGTTCGCCCGACATGCTAATCCCCCTTTCGAGGGTGGCACGGGCGTCCCGCCCGTGGTTCATCAGGATTGACCAGGTCTCGTAGACGCTTTTCCGGCCAAGCGTAGAGCAGCCAGCCCAGGTGATACGGACGACACTCGTCGTCGATTTTGCCGGCGGGGAACACGACGTTCACGCCCGGCATGCGCGCCGCCGGGTGCATGCGTGAGGCCGCCGCCTGCATTTTCCGTACGAGTTTCTTCGGGTCGCCGCGCGCCACCTTTCGCCAGATCAATCCGGCCGGTTCGTCGATCAAGCTGCCGCCCGCCAGTTCCGGGGACTGCTCCAACCACTCCCAACCTCGTTGAATCGCGTCGGAATGATCGTCGCCGCCGGCGTCGGCGAGATCAAACAGCGCCATCGGCGCCATGGCGTCC
>Ga0180434_10005615_pt1 | contig 14723 bp, 18 predicted proteins | sample SS_ome_7_FD_132453 | JGI IMG/M metagenome (GOLD analysis project Ga0180434, IMG submission 132453) | Hypersaline lake sediment archaeal communities from the Salton Sea, California, USA - SS_1_D_2 metaG | ecosystem: Environmental > Aquatic > Non-marine Saline and Alkaline > Hypersaline >...
CATGCCCTTGCCTAAGAATCCGAAGCAGGGGAGAAGCCGGAGGATCGGGACACGGCTCGGAGAGACTGTCACCAGCGAAGCCACGATGCTGGAGTTGCTCCGGTCTCCTTGTCTCGATCCGGCTGGAAGGTTTCAAAAACTGACCAAAAAGTTCGGGTGCGCCACGATGGTGGGAGACCTGGAGTTCCGCAAGGATCTTGAGCACGGGGTAAGGAGCAAATGGGAGGCCAACTTTGCCCGGTGGCTGAAGCATCACGGATTGGCCTATGACTACGAGCTTTGCAGCTTCCCCATCACGGAGACGTGTGAGCACTACCTCCCGGACTTTAGGATTGGCGTCTCTGGCGTGTTCGTGGAGGTCAAGGGCCTTTGGATGCCAGGAGCCAAGCGCAAGGTGACGTGTTTTATTAGGGAGTATCCCGATGAGCGGATACTGGTCTTGGACAAGGACTATTACCGGATGCTGACTCCGGTGGGAGGATGGGAGAAATGACAAAACGTGAGTTGGTCGAGTTGATCGTGGAGAACGGCGGACAGTGCCCCCACGTAACGCTGACTTTTACTGGATGTGATTGCGACAACGAAGATGAGGATGAGCTTTGCCCAGGGTTCGCTCCCTCCGGAGGTGGAATACGTTGCCGGTGTGGTTTTGGTAACGGGGTGTGCCATATAACCACGTGCGTGTTGTTGAAGGAGTAAAAAGTTCTTGACTCCACGTGTGACGCGGCTTATACTATATGTGACTCCGGGGTCCAAAGGGGCGCGGAGAGTGAAATTCTTGGAGGGATGACCATGGCAATGGGAGACGTTGTAGGGGGTCTCTTTGGAGACGGTGAGAACGGGGATGATACGAATGAGGCGGACAATATCACGTCTGGCCTCTTGGCCTACCTCAGTAAGCCTACCAAATTAAAAAGACTCAAAACCTTTCACGCTTCAGAGCTACGGCATATGTGTTGCCGGAAGGCTCAGTGGACCCGTGCGTTTGCGTACCATGGAGCGGTGTGGGCACGGCATAACTACCCGATGATGCAAATCACGTTTGACATTGGGAACGCGCTCCACGATTGGGCCAAGGCGTTCTACTTGCCCAACATTCCAGGGTACGAAAAACACCGGTGTCATGAGGAGCTTCCCGTCCAGATTTATTTTGGGCACGGAGTGAAGGTGGGAGGGTCCATTGATGATTTCCTCATGAACAAGGCCACGGAGGAGGTCTTGGGGGTGGAGATCAAAACCATCAAGGTGGATGACTTTGAGAAGATGAGGATGGCCAAGATTGACCACCGGTTCCAAGCCTACCACTATCTCTGGATGCTCAAGGAGGGGATCATCCCTTCCACGGTGCCAAGGTCCGGGGGGTGGGACTTTGAGCGTTTCAAAGAGGTCAGGAGGTTCGTGGTCATGTATTTTCCGAAGCAATACGTGAGCAAGGAGGGCGTCCAGCCCATCAAAACCTTCCTCATTGATCCGGTGAACGATGAAAAGCACAAGGCGGAGTATGAGAAGGCCGTCATCAACGCCAAGGTCAAGATGGCCTCTCTGGTGGCTTACAAGCGGGGATTGGAGCCAATGCCAGCCGGGTTGTGTGAGACCAAATTTGACTCCAAGGCAGTCCCGTGCTTTTTTAATTCAGTGTGCTTCCCGTCTGACCCGACTGACCCGGTAAATCAGCGGCTTCATACTCTCCACAAGTTTTGGGAAGGCGTTACCATCGAATCAACGGGGGATCCGGAATGTCCGTTCTTGGATTGGATATCAGCCTAACGTCCACGGGATGCGTGGTCCTCTCCAACGGAGGAGAGGTGCTATATAACGGGACGTTGGGGTACGGCCTCATAAAGCCCAAGGTGTGGGACTATCAAAAACGCCTCAACGCCATCGTGAATGGGGTGGAGGAGATTCTCTCGGACTATGGGCCGGGCCTCCAGGTGGTTTTGGAGGACTATGCTTACGGCAAAAAGAAAAACACCTCCTCATTGACGGGGTTGGCGGAGGCCACCGGGGCCATCAAGTGTCTCCTCTACCAGTGGGAAATAGAGCCGATTATTCTCACGGCCTCCCAAGCCCGCAAGATCACGTTTGGCTTCAACCCCTCAGTGAGCAAAGTGGAGCGCAAACTTGGGTCTGACATCAAGATCAAGTTGGCTAAAGAGTTGTTGGATAGGTTCGGGAGTACGTTCCCTACCGATGATGAGGTGGACGCCTTCATCTTGGCGGAGGCTGTTAGGAAACTGGCCGACGGGAAGCCATTGCCCCCGGACGTGATAGAATCTCTCCGGAAGGCTGGTGGTAGGAGGAAGGGTAAGAAGAAAAAGGAGGAAAAGGTTGGTAAATAACGTCACAATTTCCGGGATCGTGGTGACCCCCATCCTGGAGCATGAATTGAGGGGAGGGGGAACTTACCTCTCCTTGCGGCTAAAGAACGATAGCAAAAAAGGCAAAATTGCGGAGACCATCTACGTGCGGGTCAACGTGTTTAGTGACTCTCAGAAGCGCATTTGCCGAGAGCGGGGAATGGAGCAGGGAGACAGAGTGTGGGTCTCCGGTGAGCTAATGGCCAGGAACGAGGATGAGACTGGCCGGGACATCATTGAAATACGCGCCCATCAGTTGGACCGCGTGGTTGAAGCGTAAGGAGGACGCCATGTATGAGGATGAAGGTAGCAACGATTTTGCGGGAGTGGAGAGTGACCTGGACGCTGATTTTATGAACGGGGAGGTCATCCCCGACATTGATGAGGCGATCATCTCCCTCACGGATGAGGAGAAGGACGCTCTCCGGCTGGAGGTGAGGAGCGTGGTCAAGAAAATTGACCATTCCATCATGGACCTTGGGGGATTACTTTACCGGGTGTTTGCCTCCAAGTCGTTTGAAAAGTACGGGTGGGAAACTTTCCCGGAATACTGCGAGCATGAGGTGGGACGGAAGGAGCGGTACTGTCGTTACCTCATGAGCATTTGGTACGGCCTCACCTACAAGATCACCGATCAGGAGCACAAGGATGCCGTGCTTGACCTTGGCTTCTCTAAGGCGGCAAGGCTTATACCTCACCTTAACGACGCCAACGTGGAGGAGGTGCTCAAGGACATCGACGGCTTGACCGTCACGGAGGTGGAGGACTACATCAAGGTCAAGAAGGGCAAAAAGGAGCCGGTGGAATCGGATGAGGAGGTGCGTAAGTTTTCGGTGGACCTCCTCCAGACTCAGTTGGAGAATCTCCAGTTGGGGTTGAGGGTGGCAAGGGACATCACCGGGTCCGTGAGCGTGGGGCACGGGCTGGACTTGATGGCCACGGAGTTCATCGCTGGCCATTCGGAAGCCGGGACAGCCAAGGCGGAGTTGGTCCGTGCTCACGTCCGGGCGTTGCAGGATCTTACCGGGTCAGACTATGCGCCTTCCATCGACATCCCGATGCTGGAGGGCATGATGCAAAAGGCAATCGGGGAGCCGGATTTGGTCCGGGGCAAAATATCATCCGCCGCAAAGGGTCCGCTCACGCTCAAGGAGTTCATCATCTTCATGGGGAGCGGGGAGCATGAGTCCCTCTTGGACGCTCAGGCGGAGGATGAGGCCCTGGATGACGGTCCCTTGGACACGGAGCCGGAGGAGAATGAGGAGCATCCTGCCGGGTGTGGTTGCGGGGAGTGCTATACGCCGGGGGACGGTTCACAAACTAATGAGTGGGGATGCCTTCCTTCCGAGGACGTGTGCTTGGCCCACGATGAGCCTTTGGTGGATGATCAGAGGTGCTCGGAAGGGCAAAAGAAGGTCTTGGGAGAAGAAAATTCGGAGTAAATCGAAAAAAAGACTTGACAAACGGTTTTATGTGAGTTATAGTAGTAGGTAGATCAAGGGAGAGGGCAAGGTGCCCAAGGCAATTCCGGATCAGTCTTGGGGATCGAGGGCACAAATCCTCCACGGGTGACCGTGTTGCCGATCCCACCAAAAAGGGGGCCAGTAATGGCGGTGAAAACGAATTGGAAAAAGAAGCATCAAGAGGCCACGAGTAGGATAAAAGACCTGGAGCGGTGGTTGGAGGAGGAGAAAAAAATAGCCTCACGTCTCGCGAAGCAATCCATGGAGCTTCAACGTGAGGTTACCACCCTGGAGGGAGAGCTTGAGATTGCGGAAGCGGTCAATGAGTTCCACATCACCAACTCCATCCGCTTTGCCCGAGACATTGGAGAGCAATGGAGACAAGTGAGGGCGTCCATGAGAGCCATGTATGAGGCTTTCAAGGGGGCCTTTAATGCGTTGAACTCTCAGGTGGAGGGCGGAGACTTGCCAAGCGGTCTTTGGGTCCATGAAAACGTGATCCAGCGGTGCGAGAACATGCGGGATCAAATGGAGTACCTCCGGGGTAAAGGCTACCGGGCCGTCATCGAGGATCAGCTTGACAAGGCTGAGGACGGTCCACGGAAGGTTACCTTGGCGGAACTGGTGGATAGAATGGAAAGGGGGGAAAAAATTGGAAAGGACTGACAAGATGGTCCAACGGATGGCCAAGTTTGAGGTCGGTGAGTGGGGCCGAAAGGTGCTCATTTTTCACGAACGGGACCGGGAGAGCGTGGCTCTGAGGGAGAGGCTTTTCAAGCAAGTCATGAAGGGCTACGCCATGGACAATGAGGGGGATGACAAGTTCCTCTCCATGGCGAGGATCCAACTCAAGGAGAAGCTCGATGCCCTGGACTTTTTGGGCGTGGGCTACGGTGGGGCGCTGGTGGGAATCACCATCGTGGTGGACCGTCTCACGGGGACCATTGGCATGGCCGTGTGCCGGGAGCCTGACCAGTTTAGCCGGAGGTACGGGAGGCTCTTGGCTTTGACACGCCTTGCGGACAGGTTGAAGATCAAGAGAGCGCGGAGGTTCTTCAAGGACGGGGTGCTTTACCTTGTTCCTATCACGGAGCCTCTACCAGTGGGGTTCTTGGATGATTCGGTTCCGGAGAGCCAAGGACTTGTAGCCCTTCCTGACATCAGGGAGGAGTTGAAACGTGCGGAGGGAAAAGAACATGGCGGATGAGGTAGGAGCGATTGACTTAGGGAACGGGCCGGAAGGCTTGGATCAAGGGGCCGGATTGTACGATATCTGGCGGGTGAAGATCAAGATTCGGAACAAGCTCTATGGAGGTGTCCCCAAATCAGCCCAAATCATCAAAAGGTGGCACGATGAGCGGATCAAGAAGGCGATCAAGGCCGGGCACGAGATCACGCCGGAACGGGCGGAGGCGGAGCTTGCGGAGATCATGAGAACCGTGAACGTGGATGAGGACGCCAAGTGGTGTGGCTTCAAGGAAATTTACTTGGGGGATGAGGTCGGTCCCTACCTGGACGGCTACAACTTCAAGGCGTGTTTCCGGGAGGGGGCCACCCAAAGCGGAGTGACCATGATGAGGTGGAGCAACAACCGGGGCTTCAAGCAGCATTACCAACACGGCGTCCATATCAAGGCCGGAGACGGCAAATCGGACGTCATCTTCGTGGGGACGGTGGAGGGACAGGATGAGTTCGTTGGGCACGTCAAGACGCCTCTCGGACAAAAATCCGTGCTCTCCCGGCATGACTACGTGGCCTCCGGCACGGTGCTGGAGTTCCAAATCTGGAGCTTGGCCACCGGGATCCTGGACAACGAATTGGTCAAGAACGTCCTCTTGGCCTCTCAGGAGATCGGACTCGGAGCGGCCCGGAGCCGGGAGATGAGCAAATTTGACCTCCTGGAGCTTGAGCGGATCAACGTGGGAGAAATCCCACACTACAACAAGGTTGCGGCCAAGAAGGCGGCAAAGAACAAAAAGTAAGCCCACGGGCGTTGTCCCCCGATTTTGGTTTAGGTGGTAAGGTTTGGATGTTTGGCTCCCCGTGGTAGGCGGTCAGATTGTGGATACCGAACCTTGGGAGGCGGATGGGGTGGTGGGACCACCGCCAACGATCTTTGACAACTTGGCCGGAAGGTTGGCTTAGAAGCAGCCATCCTCTAAGGAGTGAGGTGCCGTGCGGGTAGCCGCCCATTCAGCCACGTCCTACCCCTTCATTTTAGGGACGTGTTTGGGAGGCCAACGGCATAAGCCCATTTGAAATTCATTTGGGTGACGGATGAATTTCCGTTCTGAGAAGGGGCGTGTACGATCTTTGGCGTAGCAGCACACCGGCAACATCACGTTGAGACGAATCGGCACGTGCCTAGACAGTACGGAGAGACTTTCCTACACGGTACACCACGGCTCATCACCCTGAGACTCATCAGCCCGCAACAACGCGGAACGACCCTGAGTGACCTGACATCACGGGAACCGCCATTCCAATCCGGAGAGACTATGCGTGACCTAACGCTACCACCCGATGAGACGAGACGAGCCATAACAAACCACCTCATCTCATGGAGACAACTCTACACGATACGTGACCTGACTGGACAACCCCCTGAGACTTATCACAACGAACCTGATCTAATCCACCCATGGAGACCACACACGATAGTCCGCACCTTGCCATTCCTTTGAGACAATACCCTCCGGAGCGTTCCATACCATAACAAAGAGACTATTCCATGCTCCTCCTAACGAGACGACGCCGGGAGACATACCATACCCTACCCTACCTGACCTTGGAGACTTCGCGGGAACCCACGAAACGAAACATTCCCAAGGGACCACTCATGCCAAGACCCGTCCAATCTATGAGACTTGCCTGCACGTCCTCCGGCCATTACTCGCCAACGGGACAAATCGTGACGCTACAAACCAAGACAAACCCCTGAGACTACTCACGCCGGTCCCTTCCAGGTCGCATCGGAGAGACTGCTCAATTCACGACTCGACTACTCAGCCCGTCCCACGGCGTCTGTAACCGTGGTTGAGGCTGGTACAACCTACGTTGAAAGGAGGAGACTGAATGAAGATATTGATATGTAATGATTGCGGGGATCTTGTGGTCCCTGAGAAGCTCGGACAATGGAACTGGTGCCTATGCGGGAACATCGGGGGCATGTACGCCTCTGATGGGCATTTTCAGATGGCGGTGAGGGTCAAGGAGAGCGGGAGGGTGCTGGAGGTGGAGGATGACGTGCTCCACGGAAACCGCGAGACCGGGGTGGTGGCACAACAGTCGCCGGACGGTCCGGGGGTTGAGAATATCGGGTGGGAGACGGCTCGGGAGATGTACCAGTGGTCAGGGACAGGAGGGTCGGACACGCTGGTCCTGGACATGGCCAAGGTATGTGGGATCATTGGGTCCGATGATGCCTCTCCGTGCTTCTCGGAGATGGTCTTTGAGCTATGCTTCAAGGCGGACCGGGAAAACCGGAACCGGCTCAAGAAGGTGTTTCCCATCCACGTGGACATGGTTGACCGGTTTCAACTGAGGGACGGCGTGATCTCCCATCCTCAGCATCCGGAGATAGGGCAGTTTTGGCCAGCCGCTGGCGGCAAGTTCCAATGGGTGACCGGAGAGGACATTAAGGCTCAGGCGGAAGCCTCCAGGAGGATGTCCCGCACCTTGGATTCCAAACGTAAATAGTTGATAACAAAGGAGAAAAAATTTTTTTCGTTTTTTTGTCATTTTTTGCTTGACAAACGCTTTTATCAGTGCTATGATATTATACGTGATCGAGAACGAACAAACGGAGGGCAAGAAAATGATGGATGCAATGATAACGGCAAAAATAGTTCACCAAACGGAAAAAGCGGTTTTGGCTCTGGTAGACGTAAGCTCCGCCGGGCATGACGGGACCAACGGTAAGACCAAAAAGGTGTGGCTCCCTAAGAGTCAAATTCACGTGGAACCGGCTCCCACGGCTTCGGGCTGGCGTTACATTGACCTTCCTTTTTGGTTGGTTGAAGCTAAGGGCCTTTAAGGATGGCAAGTAAGATGACTGAGATGGCAAAACTTTGCAAGGAACTCATCCCGGCGCTGATTGACGGCTACGTTGATATGCCTTGGATGAAGATTTTGGATGATGCCTTGGAGCATAATGACCGAATTCTTTTGGTCGGACATTGCGGCGTGGGCAAGACCTCCTCCGTGGAGCAACTGGCGGCACGGGAAAATCGTGCTCTCCGCCGGGTCAACTTGAACGGCCAAACTACCATCTCCGATCTGGTGGGTCAGTGGATTGCCAAGGACGGGGAGACGGTGTGGGTTGACGGGATCCTCCCCCAAGCCATGAAAAATGGGCATTGGCTCATCTTGGATGAAATCGACTTTGCCCAACCGGAGGTGCTGGCGGTGCTTCATCCGGTGCTGGAGGATTGCGGATATCTAGTCCTTCAGGAAAAGGACGGGGAGATCGTGAGGCCGGAGCGTGGTTTTCGGGTGGTAGGCACGGCCAACTCCATCGGAGCGGACGCGGATGACCGGGGCCTCTACCAAGGGACCGGCGTGATGAATGAGGCGTTCCTGGACCGTTGGAGCACGGTTGTCAAGGTCAAATGGCCTCCCCAAGAGATTGAGGCCACCATCCTCATGAAGCGTGTTCCGGGGCTTCCGGCGTCCGTGGCGGCATTGATCGTGCGGGTGGCCAATGAGGTCCGAGCTTCCTTTGACAAGCGGGACGTGTTCACCACGTTTTCTCCCCGTAAGTGCCTCCAGTGGGCGGACAAGTCTCTCCGCTACGGAAACCTTGGGGATGCGGCAAAGGTTACTATTTTGAATAAATTGGCCGATGAGGACCGGAAAGTTGTCGGCGGGATCATCCAGCGTTGGACTGGTGAGAGCTTATAGGAGCAAGAAAATGACTACTCCTAAATCAAATGTTTTAGAGGTTGCCAAACTCCAGGATGACAAGGGAATCACGTGCTCCCTCCAGATTGACCGGGGTAACAATGAGGTCCGGGCCATCCACGTGAAAAAAGATGGGTCCGTGCGGAAATTCAAGAAGGGCAAGCGGACCGCTCTTTTTGGGGCCATGGAGCTTGCCAAAAAGACCTACAACAAGATGATTGATCAAGGTTGGACCTCCGTGGAGGTCAACTTTTCCGGGGCGGCTCAAGACCTCTATGACAAGGAGCTTGGAACCAAAGGCAAGAAAAAATCGCCTTCTCAAAAGGCCGTGGAGGCCCCCAAGCCCAAGGAACCTACTCTCCGTGAGCTTCTAAAGCAAACTCCGGCTGGGCTTGCAACCAAGGCCAAAAATGACCTCATGGTGGCCAATCAAGAATTAATGGCTTTGAGGCAAAAAAGTGCTTGACAAATGGTTTCATCCGTGCTATATTAGACGACAGACTGATGAAAAGGAGGGCAAGACGATGTTAGAATCCGCGATGGGCAAATTGGCAAGGGTAGTTTCAAGGGACTTCGGACTCACGGTGACGTTCAAAGGGTCCGGGGCTTACGTGAACCTTGAGAAGAAGCAAATGGTCCTTCCGGCTCTGAGTGATGACCGGATTGTGGAGATCATCAACGGCTACCTAGACCACGAAGCTGGCCACGTTCGTTTTACCTCCGAAAAATTCAAGTTCACGTCCGTCAAGAGCAAGCTGGAGGAGGAGTTGATCCGGGTGCTTGAGGACGTGAGGGTTGATAACAAGATGAGGGGCCTTTTTCTCGGGTGTGGCGCTAACATCGACAAAACCCGGTTGACCATCTACGATAAGGTCAAAAAGTCCGTGGCGGAGAGTGGGGATCCTGAAGGAACCTTTTGGATGGACATTTTGGAGAATATGGCCGGGCGGTTGGACTTCTCCGATATGTGCTCCACGGCTCAATTTGGGGTGCTCTCCGCTCTGGACCTTTTCATGACTCTCCCGGCTTGCAAGGACATTTTTGACGTTCAAAACCTCTCCCGTGAAATCGCCAAGCGGTGGGATGCCATGCCTCCTCCGGGGATGGGTGGCGGAGAGGATGAGGATGAGGACGGTGATGAGGATGGTGAGGGCATGGACGGTGAGGGGTCCGGCAAGGGTAAGAAAAAAGACAGGAAAAAAGACAAGAAAAAATCCAAAAAGGACAAAAAAGAGGCCGGACGTAAATCGGCGGAGAACCCGTTTGAGGACAAGGACAAGGATGAGGAAGGGGATGAGGACGGGGATGACGGTGACGGCTCTGGAGACGGATCTGGTGAGGGTGATGAGGATGGCAAGGGCAAGGGCGGTGGAGGCTCTGAGGATGACGCTGAGGGCCAAGACGGTGACGGGGAAGGTGAGGGCAACGGTAACGGCTCCGGGGACGCTGAGGGTGACGGTGATGACGGTGATGACGCCGGTGACGGGGCGGAGGCCGGTGAGCAACCCCATCCAAGTGAAGGGCCACGTGAGAGCTTTGGCAAGGGCGTTTCCGGCGGGACCGGCGGTGCTCTCCTGGACCTGGAGCAAGTGGTAAAGCTCGGGATTGAGTTGGCCGTCAAGGACGTGGTGATGGAGGTTGGCCATTCCAAGCATATCCCCTACACCACGGAGGATGATGAGATCAGGGATGCCCGTCCGAGTGAGTGGAACTCGGGAAAAGATGAGCATATCCGCAAGAAGGCAAGATCTGCCACGGGAGTGCTCCAAAAGCGTTTGGAGATGGCGCTCATGGCCAAGGATCGGGCGCGGTTCCGCTACGAGCTAGACCGGGGCAAGATTGATCCGAGACGGCTTCATGCTCTGACCTCCCGGACCTCCAACAAGGTTTTCAAGAAGCGTGTGGAGGCCGAAACCATGGCCACGGCGGTTTACCTCTTGGTTGATTGCTCGGGGTCCATGGCAAGTGACGGCAAAATGGAGGCGGCAAGGGAAGCGGCGTGTGCCTTCTCCGATTGCCTTGACCGCCTTGGAATTCCCCATGAGGTGGCGGGATTTTGGACCGGCTCAAAATACACCCGGAGAGGTATGGGCGGGGTGGATTATAGCAAGCTAACCCGTGATGACTACGAGACTTTTAACCGGTTCGGGGAGAGCATCAATCATATGGTGGTCAAGGGCTTTGACAAGCAATTCAAGGACGGCCACTTTTCGGCTCTGGATGCCCGATACAACAACACGGACGGGGAGAGCGTGAGAGTGGCGGCAAGGATCTTGGCCAAGAGGCCGGAAAAGCGCAAGGTTCTCATAGTGTTTTCGGACGGTAACCCGGTGGCTGAGGGTAAACAAGCCCTTCTCTACAAGGACTTGAGGGAGGCCGTCCAGGAGATCAACGCTGCCGGGATCCATACCATCGGGATCGGGATCAAGACGGATGCTCCAAAAAAGTTCTACCCTGACAATGTGCAAATCAACGATATCACGCAACTTTCGGCTGAAACCATGAAGCAACTTGAGGACATTCTCTTGAAGGGCAAGGGGATGGTCCACAAAGGCGGGAGGGCGGCATGAGCGGCGGTTGGATACAACGGAACAAGGAGAGGCCCCCGGAGAGGCCCAAGACGGTGGGAGATGCCATCCCCTTTGGCGTGTTCAAGGGGACGCCGGTGGCGGAGATGACCAATGAGCGGCAACTTGGCTACCTAAAGTGGATGCTCAAAACGGAGCATGAGGACTTGTGGGGCGGGGCCATCCGGGAGCACTATCGGTCCGTGGGCCATGAGATCAAGCGGAGCGATGACGTGCCGGTGATCTTTGACCTGGAGGTGATTGACCGCTACTCCATCCTCTTTGGAGATCGGTGGCTCAGACAGGTTAATGAAACCATGGAACCTTTAGGGATTGCCAAGCATTTGGAGTTGGAGGCTTTCAGGGCCTTTGATGCCTATAATCGGGGCAAGGAAAGTGCCGTGGCGCTATCTTCACCCGTGGTTGACGGCTCTCCTGATGAGTACACCATTGAGTACAACGGCGCTCTCTGGCATATCCGGGACACGTGGGTGTCCATCAAGGTGCTGGACGTTCAAGACCCGGAGGAGTTTAATGAGGTGGATGAGGAGGTTGAGGTCATGGGGGCGGATGACATCCCGTTCTAGTAAAAATGCACACGTGTGCAATGGGAGAGGTCGTGAAGCTGAGTGGAGCACAAGAGTTGATGTTGATGAGGATGGACGTGAGGAAGGGTGATTTTTGGCCGTCTCGGCGGACTGAGTGGGCCACCTACCGTGCGCTCCAGCGGCGTGGACTGATGCACCACCGGGAGTGGGAAACGGAGGACGGTGAGGAGGATAGGACGTGCAAGGCGCTCACGGGCGCGGGGATGGAGCTTGTGGTGAGGCTCCTGAAGGAGAGGAACGATGCCAAGGATGATGCTGGTGCTTGAGCCTGATGGCTTTGAGTGTACCCTGGATGAGTGCCCGCCGGGGCTTTTCTTGTCCGGTGAGACGGTGTGCCTCAAGACTGAGTATGGACAAACGGAGAAGGGCGGGGAGGCGTACCTTGACTCCGGTGAGTATTTTGCCGGACCGGCTGGCGTGGACCGGGAGTTGGCCGTGGTCAAACCTCTCAAGGCCACGTGGAAGGAGGTTGAGGAGTGACTTGACAACCGGGTCCGGGTCTGCCATACTCACTACTGTAGTGATGAGGAGGGTCGTTGAGCTTTGACGTGAACAACCTGGAGAAGCGGAAACGCATTTTCATGACGGAAACCGACCTCCGTGACGCGGCACGTTGCCAAGGGTGCAAGGTGCTCCCGATTTGCGGAGGTTGGGGTGACTTTGATGACTCTCGCTGGTGCTCCAAGGAGTGTGACTATTGCCGGGCTATTTGTTGCCGACACCCCAAGGCGCAACAGATCGTGAGGTCCATCGGCGGTCTCGGGATCATGAACGTGGAGTGGAAGCCCTTTGAGACCGACCTCCCACCAGTCATCCCCCAACTCAACGCTCATGCCTTTGACGTTGCCCACCCGGCATACGGCATCTCAGCCAAGAAGCTCTACTACCCCGACTCCGGTGGATGGTCCAAGGAAAAAGACCTCAAGGCCCGGTTTAAGGTACCCCAAGAGGCCAAGTTGGTCATCTCCTTCTCAGTCAAGGACATCATTTTGGACTCATGGCTCAGGAATCTTGACACGGCTTGTGCCCGGATTGCGGAGTACAATTTTGACTACGCTATTGCCATGAATTTCTCCATGTATGACAACTATCCGCCCTTTGATCGGCTGGTGAACCTCCGGCGGCAATATTTCACGATGGAGAGGCTCCAGGAGCATGGGGTCAAGGTCATTCCAGGGATAGGCTATGTGAGGGCCGTGGATTTGGAGAGGCAAGCAGAGTGGTGCCGTAAGAATCGGCCTCCTCTGGTGTCATTGAACATGACCACGATGAGGAACAACCCGACCCACAAGGCGTGGAAGCATCGGATTGACACGCTGGAGCGGTTCCGCGAAAAGTGCGGCTACCCCATTCGGTTCCTCCTCACTGGTGCGAGTGGACCGAAGCGGTTACAGAGCTTGGTGGCGAGACTGGACGGTCTCCATTTCTATGACACCAAGACCTACCGTTTCGCGGAGTTCCATCGGAAGGTGTGGGACTACAAGTGGGACAAGGCCGTGCCGGTGGGAGAGATGTTCTTCAACAACTTGGAATATGCCACGTGGCTCTACGAGACCACTGAAGAAGAAAAGCAAATGCCGCAAGCGGCGACGGGAGGCAACTGAGATGGGAACTGGAGGAAGCTCAGGAGGGGGCGGAGGCGGCGGAGCCGGTGGAGTGGTGGGGACTGACCTCCAACTCACGTCCGGCCAAGTGGACTCAGCCATCAAGGATATAAACGGGAGGTTCGGCTTTCAACAACCCCGTGGCGTCCTGGAATCCAATGAGGGAGTTCTCAGCCATGCCAGAGGGGTCAACGCCGTCTCCTCCAGGATATTTGGTGCCAATGATCGAGGATCAGTAACCACCACCTCCAGGAGGCTCACCGGCGCTCAAACGGGGACAGGACGGTCCGGGACTGAGGTGGTCTCCACCATCACCGGTGACCGTGGAGCCTTGTTTACGGTGACTACCCGTGGTTTTGCGGCCAATCAGGGTGGCCCAAGCATCTCCTCCGTAAGTATCAGCGGGAGAGCACGGCGTACTGGACGGTCCATGCCCACAATCACGCGGCAACAAGGTGAGGACTCGGCAAGGTTCCGGTCCCGAGTTCAAAATGAGGTGGGAAGGCATATTGACCTCGTGGCGTACAAGACGGTGGGAGGGTAGATCATGGCTTTGACACGTGAGAGCTTTGCCCGATGGGTCCGGTCCACAAAGATCGGAAACAAACGGCTGATGAGTGGAATGCGGAGAGCGTGGCCTCTATACGAGGATCCGGAGATAACTCTCATGAACAAGGTCAAGGCAGTGGAGGAGGAAACCCGTCCCGGACTCTACGGAAGCTCCGTGATCGGGTCCAGGATCATCAACCTCAACCCCAAGACTCTCAGGGGGAGTGCGCTCATGTGGGCCACGTCGGCCATTCACGAAGCGGAGCATGGGGTCAACAAGGCTTCAGGGGAGGAGGAACCAACCCGGCGTGAGTTCAATTTTCTCGGGAAGGTTTACAAGAGGGCCATCAACACCAAACGGAGGGGACTGGCAACTGAGGCCGTGAAGGGTGCCATGATAGCCATGAGACAAAGGAAGCGGATGGTAGAGGCCCCTAAACGGACAGGAGACGTTGAACTACTGAAGCGGTCGGGGTTTTCGGACCGGGCCGCTCAGATCATTGTGGGGGCATAATCATGAAGGACGTAAAAGATGACATCGAGCTTTCCCCGGAGGTGGAGAAATCCATAGGGGAGGCGGTTGACGCTGACATTGAGAAGGTGATCCAAGAGGCCGGGGAGATCGAGAAATCGGCTCCCAAGCTCTTTGGAATCCCCCTTGGCAAGATCGTGA
>Ga0180434_10005616_pt1 | contig 14721 bp, 6 predicted proteins | sample SS_ome_7_FD_132453 | JGI IMG/M metagenome (GOLD analysis project Ga0180434, IMG submission 132453) | Hypersaline lake sediment archaeal communities from the Salton Sea, California, USA - SS_1_D_2 metaG | ecosystem: Environmental > Aquatic > Non-marine Saline and Alkaline > Hypersaline > Sediment...
CAGGCCGCCGTCGAGGCAACTGTAGGTCCATCCGCAGGCCGAGCGGTCGATGTTGCCAACCTTCAACAGCCGCACGTTCGCCCTCCACTTTGGCTTCGTGGTGAGCAGTTCAAGGGCCTTAAGCGCGAAATCCGGGGCGACAATGGCCTCGACGAACAGCCCCGGCTCGCAGAGCACCTCGGCCGTCTCGGCGTCGACCATCCGGTTCAACCCAATGACCGAGCCGAACGCGCTGAGCGGATCGCCGGCCATCCCCCGGCGGAGCGCCTCGGCCAGCGAATCGGCTACCGCCGCGCCGCAAGGGTTGTTGTGCTTGATCACCGCGGCGGCCGGCTTCGAGAAGCTTCGGGCGATCGCCAGGGCGCTGTCGAGGTCGAGCAGATTGTTGTAGGAAAGCTCCTTGCCGTGGAGTTGCCGGGCCGCCACGACGTTGGCCTCCGGCGCCCGAGGCGCGGCGTACACGGCGGCCTCCTGGTGCGGGTTTTCGCCGTAGCGGAGCACCGCCTTGCGGCTGAAACTCAGGTTCAGCGTGCCCGGGAAGGGGCCTTCGCTGGTCAGCCCGCCGAAGTAGTCGGCGATTGCGCGGTCGTATCGGGCGGTGTGGGCGAACGCCTCGGCGGCCAGCTTGCGCCGCAGTTCGGGCGTTGTCTGGCCGTCGGCCTGGACCTGTTCGAGGATGTTGGAATATTGGGTCGTGTCGGTGGCGATCGTCGTGAAGGCATGGTTCTTCGCCGCCGCGCGGACCATCGTCGGCCCGCCGATGTCGATCTGCTCGATCGCCTCATCAAACGAGACGTCCCCCCGAGCCACGGTGGCCTCGAAGGGATAGAGGTTCACGACGACCAACTCGAAGGTCAAGATGCCGTGCTCGGCCAGCGATTTCAGGTCGGACGGATGGTCATGGCGGCAGAGGATTCCGCCGTGGACTGCCGGGTGGAGGGTCTTCAGCCGCCCGTCCATCATTTCGGGGAAGCCTGTGTATTCGGCGATGTCGCGGACGGGAATTCCCTCGGCTTCGAGGTGTCGTCGCGTCCCGCCGGTACTGTAGATTTCGACGCCGGCGTTGGCAAGTGCCCGGGCGAAGCCGGCGAGGCCCATCTTATCGCTGACACTGATCAAAGCCCGACGTATGGGAGGCGACTGCATGCGCAAAATCCTTCGTGAACGAGTTTCCGTAGTTCCAAGTTTCGTTTAACGGGACCCGAAGGCGCTGCTGTGCGCAACGCCTTACAGATTGAAGCACCAGCGCCTTCGGCTTCCGTTAAACGAGTTGCTGGCCAGACGTTAAACGAGTTGCTGGCCAGACGTTAAGCGAGTTGCTGGCCAGACTTGGATCGACTGAGTTTTCCTATCCAGCAAGCCGGCCGCAGAGGGTCTCATAAGAATTCTACGCGAACCCCCCATCGATTGCGACCGCCTTCATGGTTTAAGGTTTCCGTCGCCAAACGTCAAGGACCCCCGAGGGATGGGTGTGGGGAGGGAAGGGGCGAGGGCCAAGGCCCTTATGAGCTTTGACATTCAGAACCGGTCATGCCAAGCCGTTGAGGCAGAGCCGCTAAGCGGTATTACGCGCTTTGCTTGCCCAAGCACATCAGACTGCCCACGACTAGAACGGATTCGCGGCATCTCCGCTGAATCCAAAGGGGTCATTGTCGCCACCGCCACCACCGGCGTCGCCGCCGCCGAAGGGATTCTGGTCCTCATCGCCACCGGCTGTATCTGCTCCGCCCCCGCCAAAGGCATTACCACCTCCACCACCACCGAAGGGGTCGCCGCCACCTCCGCCACCGCCAAAGGGATCTTCGCCACCGCCAGCGGGAGCCGCCGGCTGTTGGCCGCCGAATGGGTCCCAGCCTGCATCGCCCGGGTCCGCAGCCGGTTGGGCTGCCCCGCCGGCGAATGGATCGGCCGGTTGGGCCGGCTGTTGCTGCCCGGCGGGCGGCTGCTCGGCAACCGCCTCTTCCACTGGACGTTCGGGCGCTCCGGGGTAGGCCGGATGCTGCAGCGGCTCGTCCAGCCCTTGCTCGCGCAGGCATTGGACCAGTCCGGTCTCGCTGATGAGGTAGAGCCGATCGGTCTGGTCGTTGACGACTTTGATCGGCAGCCCGTTGGCACGGATGGTGTCGGTGCGCGAGCCGGTCTCGGCGTTGAGCACGCGGATATTGCCGTACCGGTCGGCCCCGTAGACGCGATCCTTGCTTTGGGCGAGGAACCGACTAATCTCCGGTGTCCACCAGATGTCCCGGCCCATTTCGGTATCGAGGCAGTACATGCCGCCAAATTGGGTGGGCACATAAAGCCGCTTGCCGATACGCACCATGGGCTCGACGATCGGGTCGCCGGTGGAGAATCGCCACAAGGTCTCCCCATCTCTCTCCCGAACGGCATAGACGATCCCGTCTTCCGAGCCGGCAAACAGGGTGCCCGAGCTACCGGTGACGTTCGGCTGCGGCGGCAGGTAGCATGGCTGGACGCGAATGGGCGAATCGGCCTCAAGGCGGTAGCGTACGGCGAGCCGTTCGGGCCGCCGCCGATCGATAATCGCCATGTTCATGTGGCCGCGGTCGGTCGTCCAGGCGATGAATTCTTCCTCCTTGGTCTCTCGGGTGACCACTGGCGGCTGAAGAACCCGACCGATCGACTGGCAGGCCAACGGCGGGATGAACTCCTGCCGCAGGCGGAGGTTCTCGCGGCGGTCGGCTTCGATGGCGGCCGCCTGTTCCTCGGTCAGATTGCGGGGAACCTTGCCGAGTTCCTTCAGCGGGTCGGTCAGCGGATCGAGCTGATAGGTCAGCACGATCCCATTGATCAAGGGAACGTAGGCTCGGATATCGCTCATGCCCGGGCCGGCCGCGGGGGCCCCTTCGATCCGCGTTTCATAGAGCAGGTCGCCGTTGTAGCGGTTGCAGACGTACAGCCGCGACCCATTGACCACTGAAACCAGATCCCCGGCCACGCCCGGCTTCAGGCTCGGATGGTTCGGCCGGCCGACCTGTTTTGCCCAGACGGTCGCGCCGGTCTCGGCGTCGATCGCATGAAGCACGGCGGAATTGGTCTGAACGTAGAGGATGCCGTTGTAGAGCGTTGCGTGTTCGACCCGGGCGCGGCCGAGGTCCAATCGGGCCTGAGCGAACCAAGGGCGCGTCAGGCCGTGGCGGGCGGCGGTGGTCTCAGCAATCAGTCCGCTGGGACGGGCCGCTTCGGCGATTGTACAGACGCTCAAAACGACGATGAACCACGCGAAAGCGAAACGGCGTCGCATCACGAATCCCCTTTGGGAAGCTGTCGAATGATGGAACAGGAATCGATCGGACCACTTCATGCGGCGGCCTCGAGGGTGTCGATTGTCGGCAGAGAAGCGGATCGGTCACCTCATCCTACTATCTTACCTAGCGGGGGCTGCGAACGCACGCAAAAAAATCCGTAACCGTTTCGCGGCGGGGCTTGTCCGGCGCGTCTGGTCCGCCTAGAAACGCGCCGCGCAAGCCCTGCCGACAAAAGGTATTACAGGGATGTCCTCCCCGGGCTAGCCGGAAATTCGCACTTCTGGACACAAATAACTGTCCCCCCCGGCAGAAAATTCGCCGCTAGAAGGAACCGACCATAAACTCTACCATTACGGTCTGACCACCGCGTTGACGTTTTCGGCGGGCGTCAGCCCACGCGGCGGAAGAGTTCCTTCCTCTGCGGATGGCCTACCCAGTCCCCTTCTGTGGTGCGGCCGGCAATCCCGTCTTCTTATTTCGCGGTCTGGAGGGCCTATTGTGGCAGTTCGCGAACTGGGCATCGACGCCCAGAAAATGACGCACGAGATACTCGGCTACCTGAATCTCTCATCCGGTACCGCCGATCCCGGGTTCCTTAGGAACCTCAACGGATTGTTCGGCCGGATCGAGGAGTGTGGGGGGTTTGACAAGTCGACGTGGCTTGCCGTGGGGGAGTATCTGCGCGCAACGTTGAACGAGGTGCGTGGCAGCAGCGACGCCTTTCGTCAGACCCACCAGGCTGAGGCCGTCCTCCAACTCGTGTTCGACCACATGCTCCCCGCCTACCGGGAGCATCACCGCGACCTGCTTTTCCACCAAACCGCGGAGGGGCTATTCCGACCGTTGTTTATTGGCCGAGTCTGCGAGGCCGTCCTCCAGCAGGGGGGCGACTGGAACGAAACCGAGCGGATCGTCGCCGGGGCTCTCGACCAGTTGAACGATTACCTGGGCCACCGCCCGGTGGCCGTGCTGGAGACCGAACAGAAGATCCAGCCCTACGACCACGAGCGCGTGCGGCCGATTCCCCTCTACGTTCGGGGGGCGGGTGTCGAGGTCGGGCCGTATCAGGAATTGATCGAAAAGGCCCTGGAAATCCTTCAGCAGACCGACCCTACCCTGCTGTTCCAAGCCTGGTTCGAGCCGGAAATGCTCGACGAGTTGGCCGTCGATCCCCGGGCGTACGACTTCGACCACCCGGTCAACAAGCGGCCGAACTACCTGTTCGGCCAATGGGACCTTGAGCGGCTGGACAATTCGGGCCGCTCGCGGCGGTTCGTCTTGCAGCAGGTCGCCCTGGACGCGATCCTCTCCCGGGTCCGGGAGCACGACCACCTGCCGCGGGAAGAGGCGCTGTTCGAGGCGGCCGCCGTGTTGGCCGGCACCATGCTGATGGGCTCCGGCGTCAGCGGCAATCGGCCCGACGCCCACGGCTCCGACACCACGCTGGCAACACTCGTCCAGCACATTGCGGCCTATCGCGACGCCTTCTACAAGCAGCTCTTCTCGCAGCTCTCCGGGGCCCAGGCCAAGCGGCTGAAGGCCGAGACGCGGGAATTGCGGCAGCCGTTCGGCGGAGCGAGGCAGCATTTCAACCATCAGATTGCCCTGCGCCGCGCCGAGCAGTTGCAGCATGTCCATTTGGCAAGAATCTTCTCGCGGATGGGCTACACCGAAGCGGCCGGACGCCAGGTGCGCGTCGTGCCGGTCGCGTCGGCCCGGATGCTCTGCGATATGTATTGCCGCCTGATTGCCGCCCAGCGTGCGATCCGCAACGGCCGACTGGAGCAGGCCGAGGACATGCTGTTGGAGGTCGAGGACCTGTTGGATCGGGCGATTCGTTGCGGCGCGGTCGTCGATCCCTGGAATATTCTCGGCTTCAGCGCCCAGTACAGCCTGTTTCCGGCGATGGAAAACAGCGTCCACGATCACCGTATCGATGAGTTGATCGACCTGGTCGGCGAGATCTTTGCGACCTATATGCAGATCGAGAAGGAGGCAGCCGCCGCCGGCAATACCCAAATCCGCGAATCGATCTCCGGGCGATTCGAAAGGTTGGCCCAATGGTGGGATCAGTTCGCCAGCCTGGAAGTCGGGTCGGTCGAGGGTATCTCGGGCCAGGAAACCCGCGAGTCGGCCGCCCATGTGGCGACGGCCCTGCGGGCATGGCACGAAGCGGGCGGCGCGGCTGGCGATATCGCTTTCTGGCGCGACCACGTCGAGCAGTTCCGTTCGCCGAAGGCCTATGTGCTAGTGGTTGAAGCCTTGCTCGAACAACGCGATCCGGTGGCCGCGATGGCCCTGTTGATTCAATGGCTCAGCCAGGCCGACGAGATCCCGCTGGTCGAGGAGGACTACAGCTTCCACGACCTGCTCTTGCAGTGGATGGCCGACCTCTGGGAACCGGCCGACGGGACATCCTCGGCGCGGCAGCGCCCCGAGGTCGATCGCTGGCGGCTGTCCCGAAAGTTCTTCGACTGTCTGGAAGCCAATGCGGCCCACTACTGGCACGTGCCGCGATTCGAATTGGGCCCGCCAAACGATCGGGCAGACCGTTCGGCCAACAACGGTCCGGCCGAGCCCAATCCACCGCAGGACGGCGACGGCCTGTTCGAGGCGGCTTACGAGGGCGTCACCTACCGCGACAGCACCGACGACGGCTTCGAAGGCGAAATGCTCGAGTCGGGCTACCACGACAGCGATTTCGCCCTGGTCGGCGAAGCGGAGCGGATCTTCGACCGCCTGATCTTTAACACCAGCCTGGCCCAATTGTGGCGAACGGCTGCTTTGGCGTCGATGTCCGGGCACGGCGAGACGGCCGACCAGCAGGCGGTCGCCCAGCGCGATGACGTGCTGTTCGGTTGGCTCGATCAGGCGGGGACGAACTATCGGCAATTGCTCGAACTGCTTGCCATGGTGAGCGGCTACCGGATTCCGCCCCCCCGAGGGACGCAGGAGTCGCTGATCGAATACGACCGCCGGCGCGGGGTGAAGGACACTTTGCTGGAGCAAATTATCGCCACCTGTGTTGAGACGGCCGACGCCTTGCGGATGCTCCGCGTGACAATCGGCCGCGAGACGCCCAACGTCGCCCTGGACGTCTGGGAGGTGCTGGCCGAGCGGGTGCTTCGTGCGTTGGTTCGCGGCGACGTCGACTCGGTGCGCCACCACTGGGACGACCTCCTGGCGACATTGCGCGAGCAGCCGTTGCTCTACGTCGCCTTGGCCCGGGGTGGCGATCCGCAACGGATTGTCGCCTCGCGCAACATCCAGTATGTCCTGCGGCGGCTGCTGGTCTACCTGCCGCGGCTGGGGTTGCTGGTCGAGTCGGCTCGGCTGCTGGAGACAATCCAGAGGATGGAGCTGGAGCACCCGGTCGGCCCGGGCGCGATCACGGAGTTCGATCAGATGTTCCAACTCGGTTGCAAGGCGATCGTCCGCAGCCTGGTTATTTCTTCGGAGAAATGGCACGGCGGCAAGACGGCCGCGGCCCGATCGGCGGCCGACGAGGACCTGATCGAGTTTCTGGAGCAGGTGGTCGAGGCGTTGCTGCGGTGCTGGCTGGACCACAGCCGGGGCGTGCGGCTATCGGTGTTGGAGATGGTCCACGCGCCGGAACGCTGGGACGAGGTCAAGGCGTTCGTCAAACGCTACGGTGCCGAGCTGTTCACCCAGCAGTTCATGAACCTCGGCAACCTTCGGGCCATCCTGCATCAAGGGGTGAACTCCTGGTTGCAGTCGCTCGAAGAAGAGCTGGAGCCGGCCGAGCAGTTTCGTTTGCTGAAGGAGTTGGACGGCCGCATCGCCCGGGAAGACGCCGTGCGGCTGCTCTCGCTGGTGCTGGAGGCGATTGTCGAAAACTATTCGCAGTATATCGACTACAACAGCACCACCACGCAGTCGGACCGCGGCGAAATGCTTTACACCCTCTTGGATTTCCTTCGGCTGCAAGCGGCCTACGACCGCGTGGCCTGGAACCTTCAGCCGGTGGTCCTGGCGCACGATGTGCTGGTCGGCTGCGGGCGGGACCGGGCCGCGGAGATCTGGCGAATCGCCGTTGCCCGGCGAACGCGCGAAATGGCCGACGAGCACCTGAAGCGGTTCGACGCCCTCTCGCGCAAATACGGCATGCGTCTGCCGAGCATTGCCGACCGGCTCAACGAACGGTTTGTGCGTTCGATGGCCATTGACAAGCTGCGAGCCCTGGTGCGGCCGGCGATCGAGGAGGCGGAGGACCACGAGTCGTTGAAGGCCTTTGAGCGGCTGGAGGGCGAGATCGCACAGTTCACCGACGGCCTTAGCGGCGCCGGCTTCGAGGTGCCCGCCTGGCTGGAAGCCTTGGAAGAGGAGGTCGAGCAGGTCCATAGCGGCTCGATGGACGAGACCGAAACGGTCGACCCGTATCTCGATGTCCCCCAGGTCCGGCTCGGTCTCAGCGACGCCACCCGCCAGGTGAAGGCGATTGTGCGGGCGAAGTGGAGGTAGGGAAACCTTACCAACCGTTGTTCCCGCGCGAGCGGGAATGACGCACTCTCGAGGTCGCCTTTGACAGGCTACCCCGGGCGTCCCTATACTTAAAGGGAAGATCGGTAGGTTCCGTGGTTGGAAGTCCAGCCGACAAATCGTTTAACGGAAGCCGAAGACGCTGTTACGAATAGCGAATCAGCCCTGCAAGCCGCAGCGCCTTCGGCTTCCGTTAAACGAAACTTCGAACTGCTGAAGCTGACATTTTCCGGGATTTGGTTGACACGGGAACATCGACGGGAAGGAGGCTCCGGATGAATCGCTATGAATCCCTGTGCGACGACTTCTACGTCAACATGAACCTGGGCACGGAGATGGAGCTTCCGGCCAACCGGGAGACGGTCCTGCACTTCTTCGAGCGTCTCCAGAAGACCCATCCGACTATGCGGAACTTCTACTGCCGCGAGGCGGGCGAGTTCGTGCTCGAAGAGGCCAAAGAGGCCGGCAGCTATCGCTGGTGCGCGATCGAGCCCCGGCGGGTCTGCTCGGGCCATGTCAATCCGGATTCGGTGGAGCAGGCCCTCGAACTGCACCAGCTCATTCTCGAGTTGGCCCCCTACACGCTGTCGCTAAGCCCCTTGGATTGCGAGGCGATCGACCTGCTCTACGGCTTCGATTTCACCTACCGCGGCAACCACAACGAACTGGTAGCCGAGGCGCTCGGGGTGAGCCCGGCGTTGGAGGCGCTGGCCGATATTCCCGATTCGGCGATTGTCATCACGAGCCGTCGCTGACGGTCGCTCTGGACCCGGACTGCCGGCTCCAGTGCCGCGTGAGCGTGGAGACCCGGACCAACGCGTTCCAGATTCGGATGGACGACTTCCCCGAGGAGCAGTTGAGCGTTTACGTCGCGGCGCGGCATTACGGCAGTCTCGGCGCCGGCGCCACGTTTGTCGAGACGCTCGGCCGGCTCAACCAGGTTTGCCAGACCGTGATCGAGCGGCACGTGATCGAGAACATCCTCCACCCGCTGGCCCGAACGATCGCGTTGAAGTAGGGAGCAGAGGCTTCTTCCTCTCTCAGAAACGGAACGTGGATATACTCCGGAAGCTCAGCAAGCACGGCGAGAGGACGGAAACGAGCGAGTGCCCACCGCGGCGGCTGACGTGTTTCTCACGCTCAACAGCATGCGCCTAACCACGGATCAGGACGCGTACGCTGATCTGGTGCTTTCGGATGCTCGTGGTCAGATAACAAAATCCACCGTTGCTGAGTGTTTCCGCAAATAGGTGGCCTCGGCATAGATTGTGCCGGTCCAAAGTGGCGAAGGATAATTCACGGCTCGACCGGTTCTCCATCGGAGAGCACCTCGCGCCAGGGTTTGTCGGCACGGTAGCTTTCCAGCTCCTTCGCAAGCGGCTCCCGTTCTTCATCGGTGGCGATTTCCAGGGCCTTTTGCGACCACTCGCGTGCCTTGGCGAAATCGCCCGTCTCGGCATAGGCGGCGGCCAGAGTGCTGAGGATGTGCGGCTTCTTGAACTCGGTGAGTTCGGCCGCTTTGGTGGCCAACTCGATGGCCCGCTTGCCGTCGCGGAGTTGCTCGTCCGGCGAGGTGGCCAGCACCCAGGCGAGGTTGTTCAGCACGGCACTATCGGCAACGTCGCTCTTGATGCACTTTTCGTAGTCGGCAATGGCTTCGGCCTGCTTGCCAAGGTTCAGCAACACATCGGCCCGCCCGTGCAGGGCCAATCTGTTGTCGGGATCCTCGGCCAGGATGGTGTTGAACGCCTCCATGGCCTTTTCGTACTTCTCGGCGGCCGTGTAGAGCATGGCCAACTGCATCAGGGCCAGTATGTCGTCGGGCTCGCCTTGCCGGAGCTTCTCCATCGCGGCAATCGCCTCGTCGAAGCGATCGTCTCCGGCCAGCAGCATCGCGCGCAGGCGGATCGCGGCGGTCCGGTCCGGCTCCAGAGCCAACGCCCGATCCACGTCGGCCAGCGCCTTCTGAGGATTGTCGGCCTCCTCGTGCAGACTCGCCCGCAGCAGCAAGAGTGTCACATTCTCCGGGTTTTTCTCCAGCACGCGATCGAGCGTGGCCAGCGCGGCGGCGCGGTCTCCCTTCGCGACATAAACCCGGGCTTTCTGGATTTGCAGTTCCAGGTTCTCCGGCTCCAGTTCCAGGGCCCGATCCAACGCGGCGATGGCTTCGTCGAACTTCTCCGCCTGAGCCAGCACCAGCGCCTTTGCTTCGTAGGTTCCGATGTGCGTCGGGTCGAGCTTCAATGCTTCGTCGAACTGCTCGATCGCTTCGTCGAACTTCTCCGCCATGGCCAAGGCCGCCGCCCGACTGCGGCGTGGGGCGGGGTTGTCCGGATCGGCTTCGATCGCCTTCCGCAGGGCGGCCAGCTTCTTCTCGGGATCCTTGTACAGGCTTGCCCGAAGAATCAGAATCTCCGCACGCTCTTTGCCCTCCGGCTCCGCCTCGAACGCCTCATCCAAGGCCTTGGCCGCTTGCTCGGTGTCGCCGCCGGGCAAGAGGTTGAGCTTGGCGATAAGCTTCAGGACCTCGATCTGGCCGGCCTGGAGCTTGTCGGCCCGCTGAAGGTCCCTTAGCGCGATATGGCGGAACTGCGGCCAGCGGGAATTCGGCGGCGAGCTGTCGAAAATCATCTTCGCCACGGCCGCCCCGCGCTCGTACAGCGCCGAGGCGAGCAGACTCTTGGCGAATTCGGTGTTATCCTTGTCGAGCCCCTTTTCCAAGGCGCTATCGGCCAGGCGGATCACCTCAGCCAGGTCACCCAGCTTCTCGGCGACCAGCTTTTGCTCCATCGCCTTGTTCAGGTCGTCGAGCCCTTCGTTCTCCGCCCGGGCCGGCCCGGCGTGCAGGGCCAAGGTCGTCAGCAGGGCGGCTGCCGTAAAACGCATCCAGCGGTTCATCGAATCACTCCGTCGTGTTTGAGTCGAAAGAAGTTGTCCGCGCAATCGCAGCGGGGTAAGCGCCCATTGTATGGCCTACCCCGGCCCGATGGCAAGCGGCCTTCGGCCGTGGCCCTTTATCGCTGGGGCATATCGGGGCGGACTCGCAGCACGGGCTCCTCGGCGGGGGCCTCGGCCGGCGACGGCTCCTGCTTGGGCGTCACCCCGGGGTCGACCAGCATATAGCCGGCCCAAAACATGGGGTGATTTCCCCGAAGTATCTCATCGCCGGGAGTCCGCTTGATCCGCGGCTCGGCTTCCAGGTCCACGCGGGATGCCGCCGCCAGGAAGACGGCCCGTTGCCAGGCGTCGGCCGGTGAGGTGTGCGGCAGTTCCTGTGTGAACTCGCGAATCAGCCGGAAACTGCTCTGTCCGCCCATCCGCCAGCGGCTCAACAGGACGGTTTGGGTACCGCTGGACATCAGCCCGCAAATGGTCTGAAAGATTTCCCGCCCCGGGGCGGCGCGATTCATCCCCTTAAGCGAATCCTCCGCCGCGGTGTGGAAGCCGGGCAGGATCACCTCCTCCGGCCCACCCCAGGGCAAGGCGAGCCAATCGCTCAGCGAGCCGCCCGGCTTGTTCCGATCCAGCGGCACGGGCGACCAGCCGAGCGGCCCTTCGCCGGAAACGCCCAGGTCGTCCAGCACGATCAGCCGGTCGAACAGCGACGCATACACCGCCGACGGGCCCGGCAATGGCGACCTAAGCGCCATCGCGCCCGGCACGACCTCGGCCAACTCGCCGAACGCTTCCTGGGCAACCGCATCCTCGTCGCGCGGGAAGAGCTTGCCGACCACGACCGCCGTGCTCCCTTCCGGCGCCCGAAAACGCCCCGTCGGAACCGCCAACGACGCCAGCGGGGCATACCGGATCCGGAACCGGGAGATCAGCGGGTGCGACTTGTCGTCGACCACCACTTGCAACGCCTCGAACGGCACATACCAGAGCAGCCCGTCGGGCACGATCACCAGCTCGTCGAACGGCTGGGTGAAATCGGCCCGGGAACCTTCGATGATCGACGCCAGCACCTGCTCGGCCGGTTTCTTCCACGCCGTATCCCGCAGTTCCTTGGTCGACAGCTCGTAGTTCGACTGGTAGTGCCCCATCGCACGCAGCAAGGCGATGACATGCCGCGACAGCATGGCCGGCGAACCGATCTGCCAGTAGGTGTAGTTTTCGCGGTTCATCAAGAATCCGTAGAGGTGGCGGCTAGTGGCGAAAAAGGCCAACATGGCCTGCCCTGGCGCAAGCCGCTGCTGCAACTCCTGAACGGACCTCAGGGGCGGAAACACCAGCGATGCCGGTTCGCGCCGCAAGGCGATCTCGCGCAAGAGCGCCTCCTGCCGCACGCTCAGCGCCGCCAATTGCGCCAGCCCTTGCTCTTGTCGGCGGTGCAGCTCCGGATCGTCGTTGACCAGCGGCATCGCTTTGAGTTCCGCCCGAACCGCCTGCGACTGTTGGGCCAACTGGTCGTAGCCCGGGTAGCGCACCAGCAGATCGCGCCGTTGCAATTGGGCCTGCTGGTCGAGCACCCGTGGCGGCCCTTCGAGCATCCACCGAAGCGCTTGCAGCCGCCCGCCGAAGGCCAGCGCGGTGAAGAACCGGTGGCGACGCGTGCGGTCGGCGATTTCCAACGCTTTCTCATGCGCCCTTCGCGAAAGGGCCACTTCAAACCAGTGTTCCATGGCCGGCTCGTGTGGGGTGAGCAACACAGCCATCGACTCCATCGGCCGGATGGTCCAATCGGTGGGCGTCGGGTCGCGGAGAATATGTTCGTAGAGGTCCATGGCGATCCGGGGCGTCACAGCGCCGCTGGTGTACAGCCCGTCGGCCAGCCCGATCTGGAAGAGCCAGAACGAGCCGCGGCGCATGTAGTTCATTGCGGCAGCCAGCGCGGCGTCGCCCTCGGCGATGCGTTTCTGTTGGAAAGCGACCAGGGCCGTCAGGTAGCTCAGCCGCCCGCCGATCCGGCCGGAGCCCATTTCGCGGCGGCCGATGGTCAACCGGGCGTCGTCGAGCATGGCGGCGGCTTCGTTCGACTGGCCGAGCACCGCATAATTCTCGGCTGCCGAAAGCAAAAGCGACGCCCGAAGCTGCCGGAGATCTTTTACCTTGGCCCAACGGATAGCGGCCGGCAGCGGTGGATAGATGCCGCGGCCGTTGGCCAGCAGGTGGGTCATCGCTCCGTAGCGCAGCGACTCTTCGAGCACCTCGCCGTTGGGGTAGTGCATGGCGGAATACGAAGCTTCCTCGAAGAACTTGCCCGCGGCGGGCAGGTCGCCGCGCCTAAGCGCGATCCGGCCGAGGACCAACAGCGCCGTGCTGGTTAGCGGGTGGTCGTACTCACCGGCCGCCACAACCGAGCGCTGCAGGAAGGGAACGGCCTGTCCCTCTTTGCCAATCGCCATCAGCGCGATACCCAACTGGACGTCGATCCACGCTTCCGACCAATGGTTCGGCGGTCCGGGCCGACGCGACAAGGCGGCGGCCAGCCGCGCGCTGAGCGGATCGTGCGGCGAGGCCGGCCCCAGGATTTCCTCGCGCCGCCGCATCGCCAGGCACGTGCAGCGGACAATCTCCTCCACGCGGATCGGGTAGAGCACCGCCTGCTGCACAATGCCGCCCTGCTTGACGACGTCGTTGTTGTCGATCCGCCCCTGGCTGATGAGCATCTCGCTCTGATAGCGGCCGATCCGCGAGCGCCGGCTGCTGCGGCCCCACGGAATGGTCGTCTGTTGGGCCGACGGCTGGATCGCCGGCGGGAACTGCACGCGCATCATCCAGTCGGAAAACGCGGCATAGAGTTCCAAGCCGGCCGTGTAGTGCTCCAAGGCTTTGTCCAGATAGCCCATGTGGTAGTAGCACTCGCCGACCATCGTCTCGTAGCAGATTGAATCAATCCACCGCGACTGGACCGTCTTGATCGCCCCGCGGGCTTCGGCCTGAAATTCCTTCAGTGCGTCGCGGTATTCGCCGTCGTAGAGGATCGAGAAGGTTGCCTGATAGGCTAGACTGGGGGCCGAGCGGTCCCGCTGAGCCCAGCCAACATTTCCGAAAACCACCACAAAGAGGGGGCTAAGTGTGAGCCAAGTCAGGATGATACGACATCGGCGGTCGCCATGTGCGGGAAGCCTAGGATTGCCACGATTCATGAGTGTTGCCGTAACAATTTATTTGCCAGACGGTTAGGAAGGAATTCCTTCGAGGTCGACCCACGCAAGCCAACCCCCGGCGAGCATGGATCCCCCTGGCGCCGGAAACGGAAAACCCTACTTCGATCTTACGACGGCCTAACGGCAATTTCCAGGCAAAGTCGCCGCCAAATGGGGAGAACCTTGGTGGAAACCAAGGCTACCCCTCCTCTGGAGGCATTTTCAGAAAATGCGAACGCTTCCGTGGTTCCTGCTTGACAAAGCGGGCGGAGCCCAATTACGGTGAAGGAGTACACGACAGCAGGGGTTGTGACGCTCAGGCTGCCTTTTCGGTCGTTCGACACGATTGGCGGATATCGGCGATGGCTTACCGGAAGCGGCAATTCGCAAAGTTCTTCGGCTTCTCCGTGCGGTTTGGCTGCATGGTGGCGTTTGTCGTGGCGCTGGTCGCCGTAATGATCTTTGTAGGGCCGCATGCGGCGCGGGCTGACAGCAGCGACGCGGCGTCGGCTACCGCTTCGCTTTCTCTGAGCGAGTCGGCCCACGGCTTGCCTCTGGAAGGGGACGATCTGTTGTCCCCGGCCGGCCCACCGGTTTCCGGTGGACAGAGCGCGGCCAAGCTCCTCGGCCTCGAAGAAGAGGGCCCGATGGCCTTCCTGCCCGAGCCCGGCACCGTCACCATGCTCTCGCTTGCCTCGCTGTTGGTCTTCCTCTGGCGGCGGAAGTGGTAAGCGACCCTCACTCAGTAGTTCCAAGTTTGATCAGTAAATCGTTTAACGGAAGCCGAAGGCGCTGCTGTCTTGAGGGATAAACCGTTCCGCAAAACAGCGCCTTCGGCTTCCGTTAAACGAAACTTGGAACTACTG
>Ga0180434_10005619_pt1 | contig 14716 bp, 12 predicted proteins | sample SS_ome_7_FD_132453 | JGI IMG/M metagenome (GOLD analysis project Ga0180434, IMG submission 132453) | Hypersaline lake sediment archaeal communities from the Salton Sea, California, USA - SS_1_D_2 metaG | ecosystem: Environmental > Aquatic > Non-marine Saline and Alkaline > Hypersaline >...
AGAGGTTGTTGAGGCAGACTTTGGTAGTCGTGGGCGGCGGTGCTCCCTTAACACCTCCAACCTTCACACGGTCCGGGCCCTCCTGGGTCAGGTGGATCGTATCGAAACGGGCCGTGACGTCCGGGGTCAGATAGTGAGGGGACTGGATTTCGTATAGCAATTGGGCCGTGACCGTGCCCGTGGACACCAGCCCGCCCGTACCGGGATGTTTCGTGATGACCGAGGAACCGTCCGCATGAATTTCCGCCAGGGGAAAACCGACGCCATGAAAAGAGGGGACTTCCTCGATGAAAGGATAATTGCCGCCGGTGGCCTGGCCGCCGCACTCGATGATGTGGCCGGCCACCGCCGCACCGGCCAGGCAATCCCAGTCGTCTCGCCGCCATCCAAAACGCCAGGCCGCCGGCCCGGTCACCAGGGCGGCATCAGCCAGACGACCGGCCACCACGATATCGGCACCCCGATCCAGCGCTTCGGCCACGGCCCACCCCCCGATATAGGCATTGGCGGAAATGGGTTGGGCGTTGGCATCCTGAAGACTTACCCCCTTGTCCAGATGACGGAGCATTTCGCCCTGTGCTTGAAGATCGCCCAGCCGGGGCAGCAGATCATCCCCTTCGATGTAGGCAATTGTGGGCGCCAACCCGAGTTTGTCGGCTACGGCCTGGAGGGCGTCGGCCAACCCTTTCGGGTTGAGGCCGCCGGCGTTGCTGACCACCTTGATTTTGCGGTCCAGGCAGAGCCCCATGACATCTTCCATCTGACGCAAAAAGGAACGGGCGTAGCCCAGCGACGCATCCTTGAGTTTCTGGCGAAACAGGATGGCCATGGTCAACTCGGCCAGATAATCCCCGGTGAGGACGTCGATCGGTCCGCCCTCGACCATTTCCCGGGCGGCGCTGAAGCGATCCCCCAGAAAACCACTGCAGTTGGCAATAATGAGTTTTTCGGTTGTCATCCTTGCACCCTTTTCCTTGATTAGTGCCCTGTCAATCCGTTAAGTCCTCAAGACAGTGTCCGATGCAGAAATGAGGATTTGTGGTTCTGAGCAAGGCCGCACAAGGGTTTACGGCGAGGCGTACGGTTGTACGCCGCAGCCGGAAACCCGCGGAGAACGCCGCTCAGGACAACAAAGACCATTTCTGGACGGACATGAATTAGCGGCCGACAAACTTTGGCGCCCGTTTTTCAATGAAAGCCATGATACCCTCGCGCGCATCTTCCGTTCCGGCTACGTCGGCAAGCTTTCCGGCAAGATAGTCCACCGCCGCTTCAAACGGCATGTCGGCCATGGCGTGAAAGGCAGCTTTGCCGATCTTCATACCGATGGGACTTTTGGCGCCGAGTTCCTCCAGCAATGCAGCAACCGCCGCATCCAGGCGTTCCCGCGGCACGACCCGCGTAATCAGCCCCATGTCCAGGGCCTCTTCGGCAGTCAGTTTGCTTCCGGTTAGCACCATCTCCAAGGCCTTTTTGCGCAGCACATTGCGGTAGATGAGCGCCCCGATCATCATGGGGAAGAGCCCCACGTTGACCTCCGGCGTGCCGAATTTGGCATCAGCGCATGCGATCACGATGTCGCAGGCCAGCATAAGGCCCATACCGCCGGCCAGGCAGTATCCATTGACCCGCGCAACAGTCGGTTTGGGAAAGCCGGCCAGCCTTTTGAGCAAATCGGCAAAACTTATGAAGACCTCACGACTGTCCGCGTCCATTCCGCCGCCAAGATCGGCGCCGGCACAAAACGCTTTGGCGCCGACGCCGGTAATGCAGACAACACGCACGGCATCGTCGTTCTCGATGGCACTCAGCGCTTCGTGGAAAAGGGCCAGCGCTTCTGCATTGATCGCATTGCGCTGGGCTTCCCGATGGATCGTGATCCAGGCAACCCTGTTTTCCGAATGCCAGTGCAGTGGTTTTTCTTCACTCATCGCTATCCACCTCCTCATGCCGTTGCGGGTTGGCGGGCCTATACCGAAACAGCTTGGCCCGCCTTGCTTTCCTCTTTGGGTTGGAGATCCACCAGGATATCCCCGGGCATCACCTTGTCGCCTTCGGCCGCATTGATACCGGTGACCTGTCCGTCAAACGGGGCCGACAGCGTCGTCTCCATCTTCATGGCTGAAACCACCACCAGGCCCTCGCCCTTTTGGACATCCTGCGCTAACGCAACAAGGACCTTGACCACCACGGCCGGCATGGGCGGGGTCACCTCCCGGGGTGTTTCCCGGTCCGTCCCCCCGGTCGCTGCCGCCATGGCCTTGGCATCCGCATCGGCCACGCCGTAAGCCACGCCGTCGATCACGATCTGCTTGGCCGCGTCGTTCCCGCCGAGGAAGACATTCCGAATGGCGCCGTCCACATTGAGCACCAGGCGATGGGTGTCGATTCGGCGGGCCGTCACCGTGCGTTGTTTGCCCGCGGCGGTGATGACCATCCCGCCGCCGTCCTGCTGTTCGACCAGCAGGGCCTCTGCTTCACCCTTGATCTCCAAATTGTACTTCATGGGTTGTCTCCTCTATCCTTATACCCGCATCAGGACCGCCAGGCCCCCAGCGTCTGCCAGGGCGTGCGTTCCGGTGCGCGGCCTCCAGGGATGGCACCGGTCCCGATCGATTTTTCGGTAAGCGCGTCAACGACAAAGGCAATCCGCGCCAGGTCGCCGTCGGCCGTGGCGGGCTGCCATTCCGCCATGTGCAGGGGAATGAAATCTGTATAGGTGGCGCCATCCCGGAAGGCCTCGTGATCGAGAACATCCAGGAGAAAAGCAATGGGCGTCTTGACGCCGATGACCACATAGTCTTTCAGCCCCCGGCATGCCCGGGCAATGGCCGCCTCGCGAGTCTCGGCATGGACAATCATTTTAGCGAGGATCGGATCGTATTCCACCGGCACCTGCCCCCCCATGTAAATGCCGGAGTCGACACGGATGCCCGGCCCCTGGGGTTGTTGCAGATAGGCGATGGGGCCGGGGGACGGGAAGAAGTCGTTCTCGGGATCTTCGGCGTAGATGCGGCATTCGATGGCATGCCCCCGTCCGGCGATGTCCGACTGGGTGTAGGACAGGGGTTCTCCAGCGGCAATCCGGATCTGCTCCCGCACCATGTCGATGCCCGTCACCATCTCGGTAATGGGATGCTCCACCTGCAGTCGGGTATTGACCTCCAGGAAGTAAAACCGGCCGTCCGGATCCAGAAGAAATTCCACCGTTCCGGCATTGACGTATCCGGCCGCTTGGGCCGCCCGCACGGCAGCGGCGCCCATCTCCTCGCGCAAAGCCGGTGTCAGGGCCGGCGAGGGGGTTTCTTCGATGATTTTCTGATGGCGCCGCTGGATGGAGCACTCCCGTTCCAGCAGGTGGATACAATTGCCCTGGCCGTCGGCCATGATCTGGAACTCGACATGCCGGGCACGCGCCAGGTATTTCTCGATGAAAATGGCCCCGTTGCCGAAAGCGGCCGCCGCCTCGCGGCTGGCGGTTTCGGCGGCAACGGCCAGCTCCGCCGCCGAATGGACCACCCGCATGCCCTTGCCGCCGCCGCCGGCCGCCGCTTTGATCAGCACCGGGTAGCCGATCCGTTCCGCTGCTTCTCCCAGTTTGGCCGGATCGGTTTCGGGATGACTCAGACCCGGGATGATCGGCACATCGCTGCCCTGCATCAGACGGCGGGCCACGGTCTTGTCCCCCAGGTCGCGGATTGCCGCGGGGGGTGGTCCGATAAAAGTGATGGCTTCGGCCTGGCAGCGGGAAGCAAAGGTTTCGTTTTCCGCCAGGAATCCGTAGCCTGGATGAATGGCTTCGGCCCCTGTTTCCCGGGCCGCGGCAAAGATGCGGTCCTGGTTGAGATAGCTCTCCGCCGGATCGGCGGCGCCCAAAAGCACCGCCCGGTCCGCCGCCAGAACATGGGCGGCGGTTTCATCCGCCTGGGAATAAACCGCCACGGTTTCAATCCCCATCTCCCGGCAGGTGGCCATAATGCGGCAGGCGATTTCACCACGATTGGCAATCAGAATACGTTTGAACATGGCTTATCTTCCCTTGAAATGATGGCGGAACCGTCCGCCGGCAGAGTTACATGCGAAAAATCCCGAATCCCGCCACATCGTCGCGAATGGGGGCGTTCAACGCCGCCGAGATGGACAATCCTAAAACGTTGCGGGTTTCGGCCGGGTCGATGATCCCGTCGTCCCACAAATTGGCGGTACTGTAATAGGCATTGCTTTCCTTGCGGGCGGCATCGACGATAGGGGTCTTGATGGCGGTGACGTCCTCCTCGCTCATGGGCGGGCTTCCGGCGCGCGCCAGCTGGTCATTTTTGACCGTAATCAGGACGTCGGCGGCCTGCTCGCCCCCCATGACGCCGATTTCCGCATTCGGCCAGTTCCAGAGAAAGCGGGGGCTGTAAGCCCGGCCACACATGCCGTAGTTGCCGGCCCCGAAGGACGCACCGGTCATGACCGTAAATTTGGGCACCGTGGCCGTGGAGACCGCATTGACCATCTTGTGGCCGTCCTTGGTAATGCCGTGTCTTTCATATTCCCGGCCGATGATATAGCCGTTGATGTTCTGGAGAAACACCAACGGGATGCGCCGTCGGTCGCAGAGCTGGATAAATTGGGTGGCTTTGAGAGCACTGTCCGAAAAGAGAATGCCGTTGTTGCCCAGAAGGCCCACGGGATAGCCGTGAATGTGGGCAAAACCGCACACCAGGGTCGATCCGAACAAGGCTTTGAATTCCGTGAATTCACTGCCGTCCACGATGCGCGCGATAACCTCCCGGACATCGTAGGGCGTTTTCAGGTCGCGGCTGACAATGCCATACATTTCCTGGGGGTCGTATAGCGGTGGTTTCGGGGCCCTCATCGTCAGGCGGGCCTTTTCGCCTTCCGGCAGGTTGCGTACCAGTTCCCGCACGATCGCAATCGCATGCGGGTCGTTGTCGGCAAAATAGTCGGAGACACCCGATTCGCGGCAATGTACGTCAGCGCCGCCCAATTCATCGGCCGTGACTTCCTCGCCGGTGGCCGCCAATACCAGGGGCGGGCCGCCCAGAAAGATCGCTCCGGTGCCTCGCACGTGGACCACTTCGTCCGACATGGCCGGGATATAGGCCCCGCCGGCCGTGCAAAGCCCCATGACGGCGGCAATCTGAGGGATGCCCATTTTGGACATGACCGCCTGGTTGTAGAAAATACGCCCACCGTCATCCTCGTCCGGGAAGATCTCGCTCTGCATCGGCAGAAAAGCGCCCCCGGAATCGATCAGGTAGATGGTGGGCAGCCGATTTTCCATGGCGATCTTCTGAGCCCGCAAGGATTTTTTAACACCCATGGGGTAAATGGTCCCCCCTTTAATCATGGGATCGTTGGCATTCACGATTACTTCACGGCCCTCCACCACTCCGATGCCGATCACACTGCCGGCGCCGTGTACCTTACCGTCATACATGTCCTTGGCCGCCAGTGCCCCGATTTCCAGAAAAGGCGTGTTGCGGTCAAGCAGCAGGTCCAGTCGCTCCCGAACCGGGAGTTTGCCGACTTCCGCCACGCGCTGCCGGGCTTTGTCGGATCGCTCCTCCCTCGCCTTCTGCAGGGATGCCTTCAACTCCCCCACCAGCGATGTCATCTTCTCGAAGTTCTTCTTGTATTCGTCCGTCCCGGTGTCGATCCTTGTCTCAATGATAGCCATGGCGATTGCCTCCTAAGACTTTTGCTTCGTATGCAGCAGGTTTTGTACCCCCCCTACGATAAAATCGACGGCATCCCGACCCACCGCATCGAGATCTTCTTGGCGATCCTGCCAGATCAGATAGTGGTAGGCCAGTCGTTCAAACATCCCCAGAATACTGGCGGCCATGACCTCAGCGGCCAGTTTGCTGCGAAAAGCGCCCAGGTTGGCGGCCACGCTCAGAAGCGCCGTCTGCAAATCGGCGATCAGCTTGTCGAATATCTTTTTGCGGTGCGCCTCGACCACTTCGCTCTGGCCGGCTGATTCCCGAAATATCAGGGCGATTTTCTCCGGATGATTGGGGCAGAAGTCTTCGAAGAAGACCTTCCCGGCCTTCCGGAGGCCTTCCAGGGTGCCGTCGGCATTCTTGAAGGCCGCCCCCAGTAGATTGCGCAGGTCATAGCCGGTCTGGTCCAGCAATTTCACCAGCAGGTCTTCCTTGTTCTTGAAGTAAAAATAGACGGTCCCCACCGACACCTCCGCCTTGTCGGCTATCCGCTCCATACCGGTGCGATGGTAGCCCTCCCGGGCGAAAAGCGTCCCGGCGGCGTCCAGAATGGTCTGGAGGCGCTGCTCGCGTTCCCGCTGCCGGCGCAGAGCGCTTCGCGACGGGGGGGCCTGATCTTTTTCGACAGGATAACGATGTTGCGTCATAACCACTCCAAAGGTCGTTTTTGCGGCCGTTCAGCGGGATAATCCTTACCGATACCCCAAGGCATGATCCCCGATCCTAACCCGTGCAATCTCGGTCGAAATCCCGCTGATCTGAGTCCATTTTGCGGCCCGGTAGGCAGATTCGGCGGCACTGCCGGAGCGATAGCCCTGCCCGGCTAAAATCCGCAGGGCCTCACCAGCCACGCGTTCGGCCGCCTCCGTGCCGAATACTTTGGCGCACCAGATCAACGACGCCCCTTCTTTGGGCTGGGTGGCCGTGGTCCAGACCGCCCGGTAGGCAAACAGTTGGGCGGTTTGATGGAGCGTTAGCATTTCCGCCAGTTTAAAGCCGACCTCCTGGTAGGCAATCACCGGTTTGCCGCCGGTGCGGTGCGACTTGGCAAAATCGCGGGCCTCTGCCAGGGAGGCCGCCATCATGCCCAGGGCGGCCGCCAGCAGGATCTCATTTTCCCACAAGCGCAGCGAATCCAGCACCGCTGCGCTTTCAGGCGGCAGAATGACGTTCGCTTCCGGAATGTCGCAGTCTTGAAGGTCGAGCGCGGCAAGGTGCAGGCCGTCATAGCCCATGGTGCGGATGCGATCGGATACGGTGAGACCGCTCACCCGGCGATCGACCATAAAGATAGCCGGTCGCCCGTCCAGCATCCCCACCACGCCGAGATGATCTGCTATCGGTGCGTTGACCACATAATTTTTGCGGCCGCTGACAAGCACCCGTCCGCCTTTCCGGACGCCCTGGGTCTGGAGGGGGTCGTTTTCGACATTCATGGTATTCTCGGACAAGGCCAGGGCCCCGATCGCTTCTCCGGCCAGGAGACCTTGCAACCCCCGTTCTTTCTGTTCGTCGGTGGCCCAATGGGCCATCGCGCGCCCCAATACGCGCGTACTCATCTCCACCGCCAAAAAAAGCGAACGGGCCTGGCCGGCCAGGGTCTCCATGGCTTTCATCAGCGGCACGGCATCCGCCTGGGCGTTGTTGCCGAAACCGAGCTGAAGATAACCGATTTCAGCCAGCTGCTTCAAAAGGTCGCGCAGCGTTTGGGAAACCGCGTCGGCCGACTGCCCGGCCATCGCTTCTTCGGCCTGCGCCGCGGCCGCGATGGCACGCACCTTTTCGAACAAACGCTTTTCATCATCGCTAAAATCAAAGTTCATGACCTGATCTCCCTCGGTACGATGGTGTTCCGCCGCTTACATGAGACGCGATATGATCATTTTTTGCACTTCCGACGTGCCGCCGCCGATGGGTGCCAAACGGGTGTCACGAAAGATGCGTTCCACGTCGAACTCGTGGGTATACCCATAGCCGCCGTGCAGGGTGACCGCATCGTTGGTCACCGGCAGGCTCCAGTCGCCGATGAACAACTTGGCCACGGCCGCCTCCAAATGGTTGAGAGGCCGCCCCTGGTCTTTGCACCAGGCAATGCGGTATACCAGGGCCCGGGCGGCTTCGCCGAAAATACGCATATCCGCCAGCTTCCGCTTGATGGCCTGGTAGTGACCGATGGGCTTGCCGAACTGCACCCGGCCCTTGGCATAGTCGGCGCATTTCTTGACCAGGTAAGTGGTGGACCCCACAAACGGCGCCAGCAACGCGCTGCGGTCCCATTCCACCGTCTGCATGGCCATCAGGAAGCCCTCGCCTTCGTTCCCCAACAAATTGTCCGCTGGAATGACACAGTTGGCCAGAACCAATTCGGAAGTCTTGGACGTGCGAACGCCCATTTTAATCAACGGCGGTCCGGCACTGAACCCCGGGGTTCCCTTGTCGATGATAAAGGCCGAAATGCCGGCGTGCTGCTGGTCCGGGTCGGTTTTGGCGTATACCACCGCCACATCGGCGATGGGACCGTTGGTGATCCACATTTTGGTCCCGTTTAAAACATAGCTGTCCCCCTGGCGCGTGGCGGTGGTGGACATGGAGGCCACATCCGACCCGGCATCCGGTTCGGACAAGCCCATGCACCCGATCCACTCGCCGCTGGCGAGTTTGGGAATGTAGTGCTTTCGCTGGGCATCGGTACCATGCCGGAAGATGGTGTCGGCACACAGAAAGGAGTGCGCACCGTAGGCCAGGGTCAGCCCGCCGTCCACGCCGGCTTCTCCCAGAGCCTCCCCGGCCAATACCGTCGTGACGACATCGGCACCGCCTCCTCCCAGTTCCTCCGGAAAGTGCAGTCCCAGAATGCCGAAGTCCCCCATCTTGCGAAAGGACGCGAAATCAAACTCGCCCTTGAGATCATGCTCCTGAACACGGGGCACGATTTCCTTTTTGGCGAACCGGATCACTTCCTTCTTGAACATCACTTGTTCCCGGGAAAACGTAAAATCCATGACGATTCCTCCGTCCGTGCAGGTCTGTGGCGCCACCCCAAAATTCAAGATTTGAATCTAATTCAAATTTAAAACATGATTCTTGTAAATCCTCATCGCACCCTTTGTCAACATTTTTCGAATATATTTTTTAATTTGAATTAAATTCAAATTTTGAAAGATGGAACGCTATTTTTGCTTTGACAAGCGGAAAGTGTTTTGCCTATGGTAACTTTGATCGCTCACCACTGCCTGCGACGACACTACCCTGCACCGGAAAGCACACGTAACATCATTTTGTCTCGCCCTCTCCCATACCGTGAGCCTGAATTCCACGCGCGATCATTGCCCGCTGCCATTTCAGTTTCGGCAGGCGTCTCCCGGAAGCGCGTGCATCTTTTCCGATGGGGATCCTACTTCCACAAGGCTTTCACCGGGATGAAAAAAACGACTTCCCGAGAGCGCCTGCCGAATCCGTCTTCGCCATGCCGGAACGTCCCATTCCGGTCCCAGGCACGCGCTAAAACGAGCCGCACAACTGACATCGACAGCATTCGCACCGTTGACATTTCCCCGCTCGTCTTGATAAACCGCCGTCATCATCTTTTAATATGGTCGCCCGAACCGTTCGGACCGTGCCCGCCCTCCAGGCCAGAAGCAATCTCCCGCCATTGTCCGGGAATCGATAGGGGATGGACGTCGCCTCTCCGCACGCCACGCGCGCCTTGCCACATAACGAATCGAAGCAAACCCGCGCGCCGTCATGACAGTCTTCTTACCACCGTTGCGCGGCGCCGCCTCTCGCACTTTGAGGAAGAAGGAGTACGACCATGGCTCAACTGATCGCGGACCGTCGGGACATCGATTTCGTACTGTATGAACAACTGCAGATCGAGCAGCTTTTTGAAAAAAAGCGCTACCAGGACCTCAATCGCAAGATGGCGGACATGGTGGTGACGGAGGCCCGGCGTTTCGGTCTCAAGGAAATTCTCCCCACCTATGCGGAAGGCGACCGCGCCGGGGTTACCTTCGAGAACGGCCAGGTCAAAGTGCCGGCCTGCTTCTACGGCCCCTACAAACACTATGTGGACGGGGAATGGATCGCCATGGAGGAAGCTCCCGAAGTCGGGGGGCAGGGCCTGCCCCAGATCATCGCCCAGGCCGCCCGCGAATATATCGTGGGCGCCAATTTCGCCTTCGCCGCCTTCGGCATTCTGAGCCACGGCACCGGCAAGATGATCGAGCTCTTCGGGACCGATCTGCAAAAAAAGCTGTTCCTGAAAAAAGTCTATTCCGGTGAATGGGCCGGCACCATGCTGTTGACCGAGCCGGACGCCGGGTCCGATGTGGGCGCTCTCACCACCACCGCCCGCAAGAATGACGACGGCACCTATACGCTTACGGGCAACAAAATCTTCATCACCTGCGGCGACCATGATGTAACGGAAAATATCATTCACCCGGTGCTGGCCCGCGTGGAAGGCGCCCCGGCCGGCACCCGGGGTATTTCTATTTTCCTGGTCCCCAAACGCTGGGTGAACGAAGACGGATCGCTGGGAGACGCCAACGACATCCTGTGCACCGGCATCGAAGAAAAAATGGGAATTCACGGCAGCCCGACCTGCAGTATGGCGCTGGGGTCGCGCGGAACGTGCCGGGGAATGCTCCTGGGAGAAGAAAACCGGGGCATGGCCATCATGTTCCACATGATGAACGAAGCCCGCCTCGGGGTCGGTCAGCAGGGCTACCTGCACGGGTCTTCGGCTTACCTGCATGCCGCCGCGTATGCCAAACAGCGCATCCAGGGGCGCGATCTCGCCGATGCCCGCAACCCGCAGGCCGCCGGCGTCCCGATCATTCGCCATCCCGACATTCGCCGTCAGTTGATGCGCATGAAAGCCCTGGTGGACGGCATGCGCAGTTTTACGTTCTACATCGCCTACCTGTTCGATCTGGAAGCCACGGCGGAAGATCCGGCGCAAAAAGAACGCTACAAAGGTCTCATCGACTTCCTGACCCCTGTCGTCAAGGCTTACTGCTCCGATCGCGGGATGGAAATCTGTGACATGGCCATGAATGTCTTCGGCGGCTACGGCTATACCCGTGAATACCCGGTGGAGCAGCTCATGCGGGACTGCAAGATCGCCACCATTTACGAAGGGACCAACGGCATCCAGGCCATGGATTTGCTGGGCCGCAAACTCGGCCTGAAAAAGGGTGAAGTCTTCATGCAATTCCTGCAGGAAGTGCGCCGGACCGTGCAAATCGCCGAAACCCTTCCGGGGCTGCAGACCCTCTGCGGACGGCTGGACCAGACCCTCAACCGCTATGGCGAGACGGCCATATTTCTGGGAAAAAAAGCCATGAGTCCGGATGTCAAAATGGCCTTTGCCCAGGCGCATCCCTTCCTGGACGTCACCGGTGACATCGTGATGGCCTGGATGCTCCTCTGGCGGGCCGCCACCGCCCAACCCCGCCTGGCGGCCCTGCTCGATCATGCCGACGATTCGGCCGCCCTTGTTGCGGACAACAAGGACGCGGCTTTTTACGATGGCCAGATCAAAGCCGCCACTTACTTTATCAGCAGTCAACTGCCGGTCACCGTGGGTAAAATCGATGCCATCCTGGAAGGCGACGCCAGCGTTATCCTGGAGGCCGCCGAAAGATCTTTCGGTGGCTGATCACGATTCTGTTTTGCAACACCGATAATGTACGGCCGGCCTTGGTTGTCAGGTGCCGGCCTTTTATTGCCCTGATGCCATAAAAGGAGAACTCAATGAAGGACGTTGTCATCGTATCGGCCTGCCGCACCGCCATCGGCACCTTTGGCGGAACCTTGCGGGACGTCAACGGCGCCACGATTGCGGCTGCCACCATGAAAGAAGCCGTTCGCCGCGCCGGTATCGATCCCGCGCTCATCAGTGACGTGCGCTACGGCTGCTGCCTCGAACCGACCGATGCCCTGAATGTCACCCGCACGGCGGCCCTGCTGGCCGGTATTCCGGATACCGTGCCGGCCGTGACCATCAACCGGGTCTGCATCTCCGGCATGGAAGCCGTGCTCTCCGGGATGGCCATGATCCAGGCCGGTCTGGTGGAGATCGTATTGGCCGGCGGTGTCGAACACATGTCGGGCGCGCCCTATACCGTGGAAAACGCGCGCTGGGGCTGTCGGCTTCAGGATCAGGTCTTCGTGGACCGCATGATCCGGGCCCTGCACTGCGGGTCCCATATTATCCCCCATCCGGAAGACGGACCGGTGGACGCCGAGAAACCCCCATTGAGCTATTTCAAAGGAAAACCCTATATCATGGGGCATACGGCCGAATTTATCGCCCAGCACCACGACATCAGTCGGGAGGCCATGGACGAAATCGCTTTGCGCAGCCACAACAATGCTGAACGGGCCACCCGGGACGGTGATTTCAAGGCTGAAATCGTGGCCCTGGAAGTGCCGCGCCGCAAAAAAGACCCCCTCGTCTTCGATCGCGACGAACACTTCCGGCCGGGCATGACCATGGACGACCTCCGCAAGCTGCCGCCGGCCTTCGTTCCCGAAACCGGCAAGGTCACGGCCGGAAATTCCAGCGGCCTCAATGACGGATCGGCGGCCATGATGATCATGAGTGCGGACCAAGCCCGGGAGCTGGGCCTGACGCCCCTGGCGCGCATCAAAGCCGTGGGCATGGGGGCCTGCCACCCGTCGGTGATGGGTCTGTCACCGGTACCGGCCGTCCGGAACCTGCTGGAACGTTCGGGAATGACACTGGCCGACTTCGAACTGATCGAGGTCAACGAGGCGTTTGCCGCCCAGTACCTCGGATGTGAAATCGAACTCGGTCTGAACCGCGAGGTCACCAATGTCAACGGCTCCGGCATCGGTCTGGGACACCCGGTCGGGGCCACCGGGGCCCGCATCATGGTCACGCTGCTGCATGCGCTGAAGCAGCGGGAAAAAACAGTGGGCATGGCCACGCTTTGCGGCGGCGGCGGGGTGTCCATGGCGTGTGTTCTGGAAATGCTATAAAAGCAGGGACCGAGGGTTCGAGGGGTCAAGGATCCAAGGGAACCGCCTTCGGCGGAAAAGAAAGTGTCAAGTTGCAGCAGGCGGTAGAAAACCGGGAATGAGTAGAATAGAAAATGCGGAAAACATTTATAGGGGAAAGCCTATTCGGAAATATCCATTTTCGCCTGGGTACAAGAAGAAATCCTTTTCGTCCTCTATGTTCTCTGTGTCTCAAACGCAACGGGCGGCGCAATCTTTTTTCTCCTCGGACCCTCGGCCCTGGAATCCTTGAATCTTTTTGCCAAAATGACTCGGGAAAAGGTATTTAGAATTGCAAAAACGGGCTGTATAAATCGACGGTAGGCAGGAAAGCGTCCATGGAATTTCCGAACATCTGGGCTGAAATCGATCTTGGGGCCATTGACCACAACGTCCGGGAACTGCGGCGCATCACCCGGCCCGGGGCGCGCATGATGGCCGTGGTCAAGGCCGATGGCTATGGTCACGGGGCCGCTGCGGTGGCCCGCACCGCCCTGGCGGCCGGTGCCGACATGCTGGCCGTGGCCCGCATCGGCGAAGGGATCGCCCTGCGGCAGGATGGATTCGAGGTGCCCATTCTCGTTTTGAACCCGACCTTCCCGCCCTTTGCCGCCGGCCTGATCGAGCACGACCTGATCCAGAGCGTCACCGGGCTGGCTGCCGCCCAGGCGCTGAACGAAGCCGCCCGCTCCGCCGGGACGACCATCCCGGTCCACCTCAAGGTGGATTCCGGCATGGGCCGCCTGGGACTGGTGCCCGAGGCCGGCCGGACAACAGACCATTCCCTGCCGCCGGTGGCCGAAGTCGAGACCCTGACCCAACTGCCCCATGTCCGCCTGGAAGGGGTCTACACCCATTTCGCGGCCGCCGACGAGACGGACAAAACCTACGCCCGGCATCAGCTGAAGGTCTTCGAAGAATTTATCGCCGCGCTCCAGGCCGCCGGCATCGCCTGCGGCTTGCGACATGCCGCCAACAGCGCCGCCATCATCGATCTGCCCGACAGCCACCTGGACGCGGTGCGACCCGGCATCTCACTTTATGGCCTCTATCCGTCTGCGGAGGTTGACCACGGCCGTATCGACCTCAAGCCGGCCCTGGCCCTCAAATCGCGGCTCCTGCAGGTCAAATCCGTCCCGGCCGGTTTCAAGGTGAGCTACGGCATGACCTGGGCGAGCGCCCACCCCACCGTTATCGGCACGGTGGCGGCCGGCTATGCCGACGGTATCCAGCGGCGCCTTTCCAACCGGGGGGCTATGCTGGTCAACGGCCGTCGGGTGCCCATCGTCGGCCGGGTCTGCATGGACATGATCATGCTGGACCTGGGGCCGGATGCTACCGCCGCCGCCGGCGAAGAAGTGGTGATCATCGGCCGCCAGGGCGAAGAAATCATCACCGCCGACGAGATCGCCTGCCTGCTGGGCACCATCAACTACGAGGTGGTGGTCACCAACGCCACCCGGGTACCGCGCAAGTATCTGTCGTAAAGGACGATCAGACACGTTGCCTTGTCGATGGTGGGACGACAGGGGCTTTGCCTTGTTGGTCGCATGCCTGATGTCCTGCGCGACACATTTCGGTCGCTACGGCTTGACATCGATACCGTCATCGACATGTTTCCCTCTTTTTCTTCGTTTCTGATTGCTATTTTTCTTCTTTACCCTAGCAGCCGTTGACGTTGCTGCTGCACGCCCCGCATCAGGTGAATGTCTTCCGGCGCGATGGCCAGATGGACCGTATCGCCCTCGGCCAGGGCCGTGCGGTTCAGATGGCGGCGGGTGTCGATGGCACGGAAGGAAATCCCGTCCACATCCACCCGGACATCGGCGTAAAACCCGCGATTGAGAATGCGCTTCAGCTTGCCCTCCAGGCAATTTTCGGTCCCCCCGTCAAAGGGGTTCTTGCGGATGCGGATGTTTTCCGGCCGAATGGCCACGGCGTGAAAAGTTCCATCC
>Ga0180434_10005620_pt1 | contig 14716 bp, 11 predicted proteins | sample SS_ome_7_FD_132453 | JGI IMG/M metagenome (GOLD analysis project Ga0180434, IMG submission 132453) | Hypersaline lake sediment archaeal communities from the Salton Sea, California, USA - SS_1_D_2 metaG | ecosystem: Environmental > Aquatic > Non-marine Saline and Alkaline > Hypersaline >...
GTTGTTCTTGAGGCCACATCGCATGGTCTTGCACAACATCGCGTTAATGAATGTTATTTTGATGGGGGTGTTATAACCAATATAACCCATGAACATTTGGATTATCACGGGGATTATGCCGGCTATCTTTTATCCAAGTCAAAATTATTGACCTCACTGAATCACGGTTATTCAAAACCCGGCAAAAAAAAACAAGCTATTGCGATTATCAATAAGGCAGACAGCTCTTACCAAGCTTTGGTTGAGATAATAGCGAACTATGATAAGGAAAATATTATTCGAATAATCAGTTACGGTAATGAGGATGACTGTGATATTTTTGCAGAAAATATTCAAAATCGAATTGACGGAATAAGATTCGATCTTGTTTTGGGTAGTAAAAAAACAGAAATCTTCACAAAGCTCATTGGGGAATATAATGTTTACAACATACTGGCAACTGTTGCTGTTGTATATTTTATGTGTGGTATTGAGATATCAAAAATAGTTGACGCAATCAGCAAATTTCCCGGCGTGCCGGGGAGAATGGAAGTCATTGATGTGGGTCAGCCGTTTACAGCTATCGTTGATTTCGCACATACACCGAATGCCCTCAAGGTCGCGCTTGCAGCAAGCCGTAAAAGGACTAAAAAGCGTGTGATTGCTGTATTTGGATCAGCGGGACTTAGAGATCGTGAAAAACGACGCCTGATGGCAAAAATGTCAGTCAGTAATGCTGATATCACAATAATTACTGCCGAAGATCCTCGAACTGAAGATTTGCAAGCCATCCTTGAAGAGATGAAAAATGAAGCGATAAAGCATGGCGGTGTTGAAGGACGCAACTTATTCATTGTGCCAGATCGCGGCGCGGCAATTGATCAAGCGGTAAACATGGCCGAAGAGGGCGATCTGGTGATTGCATGCGGGAAAGGCCATGAACAATCCATGTGTTTTGGCATAACGGAATACCCCTGGGATGATCGGATCGCATTACGTTCCGCTTTAGCATCTTTGATGAAGGTGAGTGGGCCTGAGATGCCATATCTTCCAACGCAAAAATAAAAAATGGTCCTGATTATTTAGGACCATTTAACTACCTATATTTTATATCAGCGGTATCTGAGTCTTATCGGCGATTTCGGGTATTTTTGCGGCCTTTTGAACGGCTTCGATTGGGGGAATCTTTTTCACGCGCCTCCTCAGCTGTCCAGCCCTCTAATACGGCTTGCCTGGAAAGTCTGATCTTACCCTGTGAGTCAATGTTTGTTATCATGACTGTCAGTTCGTCGCCAACTCTGGCGACATCTTCAACTTTGCCGATGCGTTCACTATCAAGCTGCGATATGTGAACCATGCCATCTGTGCCGGGCAGGATTTCAATAAATGCACCATAATTTGTGGTTCTGACTACTTTGCCAGTGTAGATACGACCAACAACAGGTGTTTCAGTCAGACGTTCGATTCTTTCGCGTGCAGCTACTTCATCTTGTTTTACCGCGGCTGCAATGAATACAGTTCCATCTTCTGCCACATCCAGCTGGGTGTTTGTCTCTTCCTGAATGGCTCGGATTGTTTTACCGCCGGGTCCGATGATTGCGCCAATTTTTTCGACAGGAATTTGAACAGTCGAAATTCGCGGAACGAATTCTTTCAGTTCAGTCCTTGGTTCAGCGATTACTTCTTCCATTTTTCCAAGTATGAACAAACGCGCATCTTTTGCCTGGGCAAGCGCTTCTGACATGATCTGGGGCGTAATCCCTTTGATCTTGATATCCATTTGTAATGCAGTGATACCATCAGTGGTACCCGCGACCTTAAAGTCCATATCCCCAAGATGATCTTCAAGTCCCTGAATATCCGTCAGGACAGTATATTTTTCGTCTTCCTTGACTAATCCCATGGCAATACCCGCCACTGGTTTTTTGATCGGTACGCCGGTATCCATCAATGAGAGCGATGATCCGCATACTGAGGCCATTGACGTGGAACCATTTGATGATAACACCTCTGATACTAAGCGCATGGTATACGGGAATTCTTTTTCATCTGGAAGTACCGGTACAAGCGCTCGTTCAGCCAGCGCACCATGTCCAATTTCACGGCGTGATCGTCTTGGTCGGCCTGTTTCACCAACAGAAAAATGGGGAAAGACGTAGTGGTGCATATAACGTTTGCTGGTTTCTGGAGTTAAGTTATCCAGTTCCTTTGCTTCCTTTGGCGTTCCGAGAGTAGTCATCGTCATAACCTGCGTTTCTCCACGCGTGAATAACCCGGTGCCATGGGCGCGTGGGCTGGTACCCACTTCGCACCAAATGTCTCTTACTTCCGTTGTATTTCGTCCATCTGGACGCTTTCCATCATCCAATATTTGGTTTCTGACCACTTTTTTATAAGCTTTTTCAAAAGCTTCGTTAGTCTGGAATTTAAGATCTGCATCTTCATCATCGACTTTTGCAAGGATTTCTTCCCGTAATGTATTGATGCCTTTATCTAACTCAGACTTAGAATGTGGTGTATTGAGAAGGTCGGTGATCTGCTGCATATTTTCAGAAAACACTTTTTCAATAACTGATTCATCAATAGCTTTCAGATTAACGGAGACTTTTTTCTTGCCCACTTCCGCAACCATTTTTTCCTGCACATCAATGAGTGATTGGATTGCTTCATGCGCAATAGTAATGGCTTCTACCATCACATCTTCTGATGTTTCATCAGAATCTGATTCAACCATCAAGATTGCTTCCCGTGTTCCCGCAACGCGTAAATCCAGGCTTGAATATTCGATTTCTTCAAAGGTTGGATTGATAATGAATTCACCGTCAATTTTTCCAATTCGAACAGCACCAACTGGTCCTGCCCATGGTATATCAGATATTGCGATGCTTGCTGAAGCAGCATTGATTGCTAGTATATCCAGTGGATGGACGAAATCTGCCGATAAGGAATACAGCACGACCAGTACCTCGTTGCGCATATCTTGATTGAACAATGGCCTGAGAGGTCTATCTGTAAGTCGTGCTACCAGCACGGCATCATCATTTGGTCTGCCTTCGCGGCGAAAAAATCCACCAGGAATCCGCCCACCGGCATACATTTTCTCTTCATATTGCACAGTCAAAGGAAAGAAATCAAAACCTTCTCGAACGTCCTTTGACATCGTCACTGCTGAAAAAAGCATTGAATCGCCAACGCGAACGGTAACCGAACCGTTAGCCTGTCCTGCTAATTTTCCAGTCTCAAAAATATATTCGTGGCTTCCCACATTTGTCTTAAATTGTTTTGCTTGTTGTTGCATTATTTCTCTTTTCCTCCCCTTTAGTTAGGGACTGAGAATAATCCAGGAGTCCGGCTCTTTTATTATTCTCAATTCCCAACCCAGGGGATTTTGTATTATGTTGATTAAACAAGCAGATGGATTATTCATCCATCGGCTTGTTTTCATCAATTATTTACCGCGCAAGTTTAGCTTTTTGGTAATGTTCCGGTAACTTGCGTAATTCTTTTTTCGCAAGTAAGCCAAGAACCTTCGTCGTTGTCCAACTAACTTGAGCAGACCACGCCGTGATGATTCATCATGCTTGTGGATCTTCAAATGTTCAGTAAGCTGTTTGATACGGGTGGTTAGCATCGCTATTTGTACTTCAGTTGACCCAGTATCGGTGGCATGTAAGCCATATTCACTGATCAGCTTATCTTTTTCTTCTTTTGTTAATGCCATGACGTTGCTTTCTCCTTTCATTGTAATAGCAAGTCTCCTCACCCATAGCTTTCGCCCTGGGAGGGACTAGTCAGACAGATAATTATACCAGAATCAATAAAATCAAATATGAGAGGTCTCTCTGATCGTTTTTGCGATATTTTCGGGGAATAGAAATGCGCATTTTCTCAAAAAAACACGAGTGTCCTTATGTGGATTTTGAACACCCAGGGAGATTAATAGTGCTGCTGCTTCATTTAAGGATATGGCTGATAAAATTTTCACCAATTCGATCAATTCACCTTGCATCGATATGGTCGGGTTAGAAAATATCTGTGACAAGGATGATGATATTTGAGGCGGTAAAAACTGATTTCTGGCTTTCAAAAATTTTGACAATGTTCTCACCCCTTGTTTTCGCAGGTATAAATGTTCAGATTCGAGCCAGGAATTGATGATAACCAACCAATTATTTGCATTTTCTTGATCAAGATCCTGTTCCATTATTTCCAGTATGATGGAAAAAATTGGAGAAGGTGATTCATGGGTCACATCATGCAAAATATGACTAAAAAAATTATCCTGAAAATCATTTGGCAGATTAGACAAGAGCAGTAAAGAGATTTGTTTATATTCAAAATAGTCTAAATCCCAAATGCTTTTTGCAATTTGGATTGCCTCTTCGGGATATTGATTGCAAAGATGGTTAAAGGATATCCCCAGCTGTTCCGTGAGAATCTGGGGAATATTCAATTTTCTGATGAGTGAATGGGGCTTAATCCCTGCGGTAGAAATATCCACTTCACTGCGATACTTTTCTAGCAATGCAACCAGCGCTTTGATATATTGGTGTGGTTGCTCAAATAACGATGATAAGGCAATAATTTGTGGTCTTAATCTGGATAATTGAGCAGGTGCCATTACAGAATCTCAATATGCTTTTGCAAAATAAGCTTTCTTTTTTGCGGGCTTGCCGCAATATATGCATTCCCCTGTGTTGCTTTCTTCCTGATTAAATGGCACACAGCGTATGGTAGCTTTTGTTTCCTGTTTGATCTGCGCTTCACAGGATTCACTGCCGCACCAATAGCTAAACGCCCAGTTATTTTCGAGCACAGATTGGAAATCCGAATAGCTTCCAGGTTCAAGAATATGCTCATCCCGGAATTTTATGGCTTTCGCAAGCATATTTTCCTGGATTTCCTCCAGCAGTTTGGGAACCCTGCTTGCAATCTTGCTGATTTCAATGCTGTTTTTTCCGTCACGGCCTGGTATATCCCGACGGGCAGCCATAACGCTTTCCTTCTGGACATCTTTTGGCCCAATTTCGATGCGCAACGGTACGCCTCTTAATTCCCAGTCATTGAACTTAAAACCAGGGGTCATTTCCGTTCTGTCATCCACCTTGATTCGCAGGTCAGAAAGCTGGTCAGCAACTTGTCCCACAACTTCCATCACCACATTTTGCTCGTCATCGCTTCTGAAGATAGGGATGATGACAACCTGGATCGGTGCTAAACGAGGCGGAAGAACGAGTCCCTGGTTATCTCCATGCGTCATGATCACTGCTCCAACGAACCGTGTGGATAGCCCCCACGATGTTGTCCAGCAGTATTGGAGCTCATTATTACGGTCAAGATATTGAATATCGAAGGCTTTTGCAAAATTTTGCCCCAGGTTATGGGACGTGCCTGATTGCAGCGCTTTTGTGTCGCCCATCATTGCTTCAATGGTATAAGAACGGACAGCACCAGCGAACTTTTCGCTTTCACTTTTTAATCCCGGGATCACGGGAACCGCCGCAACATTGACTGCGAAATCAGTGTATACGTCTAACATTTGTCTTGTTTCGTGTTCAGCTTCTTCGGCGGTTTCGTGTGCGGTATGGCCTTCCTGCCAGTAAAACTCCAGCGTGCGAAGAAACAAGCGGGTCCGCATCTCCCATCGCACAACGTTAGCCCATTGATTTATTAAAACAGGCAGGTCCCGATAAGATTTGATCCATTTGGCATACATATGCCCAATAATGGTTTCAGAGGTTGGCCGAACGACCAGAGGCTCTTCTAATTCCTGGCCGCCGCCTATTGTTACAACGGCTAACTCTGGCGAAAAACCTTCTACATGTTCCTTTTCTTTTTCCAGAAAAGATTTTGGGATGAATAATGGGAACGCGGCATTTACATGACCGGTGTCCTTAAATCTTTTGTCGAGCGCGGCTTGGATGTTCTCCCAGATCGACCATCCATACGGGCGGACAACCATGCAGCCCCGCACGGGGGCATAATCTGCCAGCTCTGCTCTCTGAATCACCTGGTTATACCAGTCTGAAAAATTTTCTTCTTGTTTGGGTAATTTATTTTTATTCACTATTCCTCTATTCGTTGTTTCTTTTAATCAAGTCTAATGCGTATTCTGCGGAGTGAACTTGTTCTGGATGCCATCCATCCTCAGTTACCATTTTATTTAAATGGTTAATGACGGTTGTTTTATCTTCTTTGTTTAGCATTTTAAATGCGCTCAGTATATCTGCTTCATTTCTTGATAATAGATTGGTCCAAAGATCTTCAATAGTCATTAATTCGTTTTCCAGAAAAAAAGCTGGCTTTTTGCCAGCTTTGCAATTTGTGCTAGTTTTCTTTACTGGCCAGTTCTTTGTTTCTGGCTTCTATCACGCCCTGTGCGACATGTGTCGGTACCACTTCGTAGTGGGAGTGCTCCATTTCGAAGATACCGCGTCCGCCAGTGATTGAACGCAGGTCGGTTGTATATCGCTGCATTTCAGCGAGCGGCACGTTTGCGGTAACCGTTGAGTGGCCTTTTTCAGTATTCATCCCTTGAACGCGCGCACGGCGCGTGTTCATATCACCCAGGATATCTCCCATATTGTCTTCAGGTACCACTACTTTTACGGTCATGATGGGTTCTAAGAGAACCGGTGCTGCTTGTTTAATAGCTTTTTTGAAAGCTTCTCGACCGGCCATTTCAAAGGCGATTGGTTTTGAGTCTACGGGATGTTCTTTTCCATCGAAAACTTCCACAGTGATGCCGGTTACCGTATATCCGGCGATCACGCCTTCCACCATCACTTTCTTAATTCCCTTTTCGATGGCGGGCATATAGCTTGATGAAATTGCTCCACCAAATATTGCATTATTGAATTCAAAATCCTCTTCCTTGTTCGGCGCAATACGCAGCCATACTTCTCCAAATTGTCCGGATCCGCCTGATTGCTTTTTGTGGCGATGCATCGCTTCAGCGCTTTTTGTGATTGTTTCGCGATAAGGAACATGCGGCAGAGAAGTTAGCAGCCCAACTTGCATTTTTGTTTCAGCCCGCCGGATTGCTACGTCAATATGCTGATCGCCCATACCCTGAAGAATCGTCTCACGGGTAGATTTTTCCTGGTGCCATGATAAAGTCATATCTTCTTCGCATAAGCGGGAGAGGGTAGGAGAGATTTTCGGTGAATCTGCCTGGGTCTTTGGTTCAATGGCCACTTGATAGAGGGAATTTGGATATTCTGGGATCGGCAGCTCAAGTGGGTGCCCTTTGTCGCACAGTGTATTGCCAGTGGCGGTTTCTGATAGTTTGGGAACTACGCCAATGTCTCCAGAATGCATCACGGAAACCGAAATCGTCTCTTTGCCTTTCGGGACAAAAATACCACCCAATCTTTCGTCGGTGTCAACAGATTGATTCCAAATTCGGTTTTCAGAGCCCATGCTGCCGGAAAAAATTCGGAAGAAAGTTTGCCTGCCTACAAACGGATCTGCGGTTGTTTTCCAAACATACAATGCCAACGGTCCACTATCATCAGCGCCCAGCTCTTCTTCGCCATCTTTTCCTTGAGCGATAACAGTTCTTCCGTTATCTGGCGAAGGAAGCAGATTCTTTAATGCGTTCAATAATGGGGCGATGCCAATCTCAGCACCACCGGCAGCAACGAAAACAGGTACAAAACTGCCACTGGTGATAACAGATGCGAGCCCGCCCATCATTTCTTCAGAAGTTAATTCTCCACTTTCCAAATATTTTTCTAATAGTGCGTCATCTCCCTCTGCTGCGGCTTCAACAAGTTCAAGGTGGGCTGATTCCGCTGCATCTTTCAACTCAGCGGGGATTTCTTCAGCCTCTTTCCCTTCCTTTCGATATGCCTTCATGGTGAGCAGATCAATAGCACCGATAAAATCCGATTCTTCTTCCCATGGAAGTTGAACAGCTATCAATCTCTTTTCAGAATAATCTTGTACTGAATTTAGTGCTTTTTGATAATCTGCATTTTCACGATCCATTTTGTTGATAAGCAGGACTCTCGGAAGATCATATTCATCCAGATAATCCCAAGCAATTTCTGTACCGACTTCAAATCCGGATACAGCATCAATAACAACCACAGCTGAATCAGCAACGGATAACGCGGAAATCATTTCGCCAACAAAGTCGGTGTAACCCGGTGTATCCAGAAAGTTGAATTTGGTATTCTGGTATTCTATTGGAATGACCGATGTATATAATGATATTTCTCGCCGGATTTCTTCTTCATCAAAATCTGAAACAGTATTGCCTTCACTGATCTCACCCATGCGTGTGGTTGCAGCGGTGAAGTGGAGAAATGCTTCAGTTAGAATGGTTTTTCCTGCACCAGAATGTGATACGAGCGCGATATTCCTAATGTCTTTTGTGCTGTATTCTTTCATTATGAAATGATTCCTTCCTTGTAAATGATCTCAACCTATCAATTTTACTATATTGTTAATTTTTATTCGTGATCCAATTATGAATGCACTATAATCAAGAAATGGGTTCAATCCTCGGTGAAATAAATAGGTTTTTTAGATTTAATCTGATGTATCTATTCAACCCTCCGTGGGACACCGGCATACCAGTTCCTGAGCTTGTTGATTTTATCTCCGATCATAAACCAGGCCGGGCACTGGATCTTGGCTGTGGTTCAGGAACAAACATGGCTGCGTTTCTTGCCGCGGGATGGCGTGTTGATGGAATAGATTTTGCCTGGTTGGCAGCGTCGAAAGCGAAGCGGAAAATTCGGCAATTGGAAAACAAGGGCAAAGTCTATTGGAGTAATGTCGTTGATTTGGAATTTCTAAATGGACGATATGATCTCATTTATGATATAGGATGCTTTCATGGACTTCGGCTGGAAGTCCGGGAGAAATATTCGCGCAACATAAAACGCTTGATAAAAAGAAATGGTCATTATCTGATTTATGCTTTCCGTGCAAAAAGCAATGATTCATTCGGGATCAGAGAAGTAGATATTGAAAAATTTTCTGCTTTTTTGATCGAAGAGAAACGTCTGGAAAGTGTTGATGAAAGAAACCGTCAAGCACTTTTTATGGAATTTTTTAAGTCTAACAACTAACTTTTTCTATTGAATGTTTTCTAGAATATCTCTGAGCATTCTTTTCTCAGCCTTTTTTGTTTTTATATCACCATCGATTCTGGCCATTTTTATTTTTTTCAATATTTGCTTGTAAAGCGGCCCGGGCGGGATGCCCAGCTCTTTGAGATCATCTCCTGTGGTATGGATTTTTATTTTGCTCCACTCAGAAAGATAATGATTAATATTTTTTGAGAAATCTTCATTTATAGAAATTACACCCAGTACTTCCAATGGTAATGAAGGGTAGCTTTGGATGGTCTCACTAAATTTACCGGGTGATAGTTTTGATAATTGATCTTGCTGGTGCCATAGCAAATTTGCAGAGCGAAGCGTTTGCTGAATAGCACTACGAAACCGCAGCCTCTTGATAACTTCATTCAGATTTGTGGGGGATAAACTGCATGTTAGGATGATGTTTGTTGCCAGTATTAGGTCCTTTTTTTCTATTTTCGGAAAATCTTTCTTTACCAAACGCAGTTCCGCTTTGTGTTGGTGGTCCCATGTCAGAGCCGGGTGGATTTGTGAAAGGATGTTTAATTGGTCCAGCCGTTCCATCATGTCTGAGGCGTTCTTTTCAATAAAAATCTGGTCTAATTCATGACGTACCCGGTCACCTGAAACATCATCTATCAGATAAACGGCTTCTATGAGAAGATCCAGGGTCCTCGGTTCAATCTCAAAATCAAATCTCTTTTCAAACCGTATCGCCCGCAGCATACGGGTAGGGTCATCCACAAATGAAAGTGAATGCAAGACACGAACTAATCCTTGTTTTAGATCATCATATCCACCCCAATAATCATAAATATCACCGAAATATTTTCCATCCAGACGTATTGCCATAGTGTTGATAGTGAAATCGCGCCTGTGCAAATCCAGTTTGATGCTGCTTTGTTTTATCGTCGGTAATGCGGTTGGCTTCTCATAAAATTCAGTGCGTGCGCTGATTAGATCAAGGGATGGTATCGTGCTTAAATATTTATCAGAAATGGGTAGTGTTTGATCCTGTTGCAAAGATTTATTGTGGTAAGGCTGCCATTTGGCTGTTCCAAATTTCTTGTGACTGGTTACTTTCCCGCCATATTTTTCCTTTAGTATGTTTGATAATTCAATGGCATCACCTTCAACCACGATATCGAAATCTGGAGAGGGTTTTTCCAAAATGAGATCGCGGACAAATCCGCCCACTATATAAATCGGCATATTCAGTTCCGATGCCGCTGTGCTGACCAACTTGATGATCTGGTATTCCTCCTCAGATGTGTTTTGTTTGATCGCCGCAGCCATATTGCGATGTTTTCCATTGAAAAAATCTCCCGTGATGGCTTTTAATAGATCCGTCCGGGTCACGATGCCAATGACGTTATCATCTTTCGTGGAAACAACGGGAATTTGCCCCCACCCGCTGGCAGCCATTACTTTCTGGAGTTGCTCGAGCGTGTCATCTCTCTTGACAAAAAATTGCCCGGCTTCCATCAAGCTTGATGCCGTTTTTGTCAGATGGTTTGCGTGTGCTTTGTCGACCGCTCTGCGATTGAGAAGCCCAATGATATTCCCATTTTGTATAACAGGAAACCCTTCATACCCGTAACGTTGCATAAGAGAATGTGCTTCCTCGACGGTTGTGTCCGGTTTGAGTGTAAGCGGTTTTTTTGACATGATGTTTCGAACGCGAATAGCGGGTAAGATCTCGTCTGACAAAATGGCTTCCAAATCGGTCTTGATAGCATCCAGTTTTGAAATATCGATATCATCATAGCTGATCAAAGCCGCGGAGGCGCGCGGGTGTCCACCCCCTCCAAATTTCTTAGATATTCTTGCTGTGTCAACGCGATTGCTTGACGAGCGAGCTACGAGGCGGATACCCTCATCTATTGCGATAAAAACAAACAATGCGTCCGGCTCAAAGAGGGCATTGAGCTTATGGGCAATGGAAGATACTTCATCATGCAAGTGTGGTGCATGCGCGGAAGAAACAATTATGTTCAAGCCATTGATTTCTAAATACACCATATTTTCCAGAAGAGCTTGATAAACAATTCGCTGTGCTTTTGACAATGGGGGATTCAGGAATTTTGATGCAATTTCAAGATTTGCATTTTTAGATATTAAGTATGCGGCAGCATAAGCATCCCGGGCTGTTGTATTCGTATAGGTAAGCAATCCGGTATCTTCATAAATTCCGAGCAGAAGTAGTGTTGCATCGAGTGGTGATAATTCTACATTCTTCTTCTGTCTAATTTTTTCCACGAAATATGTTGTAATGGCCCCAATTGGTGCAGTGACAACCTTCCATTCCTCAGATATATCCTTTCTCTTTTCATGATGGTCAATTGCATGGATCTCCGTACTATTGTTAATGCCTTTTAAAGTGACCAGAGATTGTGTGTCAACCAGTGTTACCGATTTAACCGGCTCATTGGGCAGCTGATTCGATCTGTGAAATGGAAAAGAGTTTTCGTAAGCGTCCAGAAAATCATGGACGTTCCGATTAACGCGCTGTGGAAGTACGGGTGTGTGATCATCGTAAAGGATATGAGCGCCTAACAATGAAGCAATTGCATCAAAATCAGCCTGTTCATGGGTCAGAATCAAATTCATATTACCAATTCTACCTGAATTAGAATACACACAACATATTGAGGTGTTTATAATATGAAGTATGAAAAGTCATTCGCTGAGTGAAGAAGAAAAAATTCGATATAGCCGCCATCTAAAAATTCCGACTTTTGGCCTGATTGGTCAAAAGAAATTAAAGCAGCGTTCTGTGTTTATTGCTGGATGTGGTGGTCTTGGGTCAGCATCGGCATTATATTTGGCTGCTGCCGGAATCGGAACCATGCGCCTTGTAGATTCTGATGTGGTTGAGCTGAGCAATTTGCAGCGTCAAATCCTGCATTCAACGCACAATATCGGTCAAACGAAAGTTGAATCTGCAAAAAAGCGCTTATCTGCCCTAAATCCAAATATCAATATTATGACCCTCCATGAACGAATAACAGATCATAATGCTGATGCGCTCATTGCTGATAGTGACATCGTTGTTGATGCGACGGATAACTTCGATACGCGATATGTATTAAATGACGCATGTATAAAGAAAGGAATCCCTTTCATTTATGGCGCGATTTTCCAGTTTTCCGGGCAGATGAGCGTTTTTGGATTGGATGAAGGTCCATGTTTTCAGTGCGTGTTTGAACATCCGCCAACCGAGGAATATAAAACAGCTAATACAGGGGTGGGAGTGATTGGAGCGCTTCCAGGTGTGATTGGCTCACTGCAGGCTATTGAGGTGATCAAACATTGTATTGGAATAGGAAATTCTGTGTCTGGAAAACTGCTGGTCTTTGATGGTCTGGACATGCAATTCAAAGAAATTTCTATCAAAAAAAATCCAAATTGTCCGGTATGCTCTTCCCCATGAACAAGGAACAATTACCCTATACAGGAAGAAAAATACTTGTAGTCTTAGCGCACCCGGATGATGAAACATTTGGCATGGGTGGCACTTTAGCGTATTATGGCCATCTGGGTGCGGAAATTCATTTGGTATGTGCAACACGCGGGGAGGTTGGAGAAGTACCTGCGGAAAAATTGACAGGGTTTAATTCGGTCGGCGCATTGCGCGAAAACGAGCTGTGCTGCGCGGCAGAGTATTTGAAAATTCGAAGAGTCCACTTTCTGGAATACCGCGATTCCGGTATGCCGGGGAGCATCGAAAACGACCATCCGCGTGCGTTTGTGAATGCTCCGATTGATGCGGTCGCAAATAAATTGGTGGCTCTGATCCGGTCTATTAAGCCCGATATAATGCTGACATTTGATCCTATGGGTGGATACATGCACCCTGATCATATCGCAGCACATCACGCTGCCGTGCGGGCTTATGAAATGTCTTCAGATGCAAACTATGCGGTAAACGGTAATCAAAGCGCCCCATTTCAACCAAAAAGATTATTTTTTCATGTGATTCCGCGTGGATTCTTACGGATGGTGACACGCATTATGCCCATTTTTGGAGTGGACCCAGGTAAATTTGGCAAAAATCGGGATATTGATTTGACGGCTATTGCGGAAAAAAGTTTTCCTATCCATGCAAAGATCAACTACCGGCAATTTGTAAAAGTTCGTGACCGCGCCTCCGCCTGCCATGCAAGCCAGGGTGGTGATAAGCAAAGTGGGTTTGTTGTAACCTGGTTAATGCGCATATTCCGCCCTGTAGAATCATTTATGTTGGCGGCTCCAAAACGTGACCGAAAAAACAGGCCAATGAGGGATTTGTTCGAGGGGATCTAGTAAAAAAAAGGAATATTTTGGCAGATTTTTTCGATGTGCTTTAATTTTCAGGCTCCAAATCTTCAGAAATGTCATTCTGGGTAGGTTGGGATTGTGTTTCCAGGCTTGTCAGAAAGATAACTTTCCGTAAATTCAACCAGGTCTCTTTCAGTTTCCATTCTTTCCAATCCTGGATAAATGCAGCATATAATTCCTGGCGTTTTGTCTTTCTGTTAGAAATCAGATATTCTAAACCAGGTTTTATGCGATGATAAGGGCGCGTATAACCGTAAAACTCTTTGATTCTTTTGTATTCCTTTTCCATGAATTTTGGCAGAAATTCGACCCAAACATCGCAATCGTGAATATCACCCAGATAATCCTGGGTTTCTTTCGTGACGGCTAATGCAAAATCAGTTTCATGCTGATATAGATCTGAAAATACTTCCAAAGAATATCTTAGTTTTTTTGCGCTGATTCGCATGGAGTGTAATTCTTCCACGCGATTTTTATCAAAAATAAAGACTTCATAAAACAAAAACTCATCCAACCGACTTTGGATTTGCTTGTAACCCAATTGGAATAATTCTGGCGAATATTCAATATCCCCGTATCCTACAGACAGTATGGTTTGTACCCAATTGGATATATCTATGATGACAGAACTTTTTAGCAGTAACCCTGCCTTTTTTGCGGTTTTTTCTTGATTTGCTTTTCTTTTTTGCTCAAGCCTTAACCTGATCCTTCTGAGTCCAGACTTAATCTTCTTATCTTCCGCCTCAGAATAAACCTCATTGATCAAATCCAATTGCACATCAATGTCACGTACTTTCCCATATGATTTTGTGATTGATCGAACATCATTTTTCCATTTCTTCAACTGCTTTTTGGGCAGGCAATCATCAAAAGCATCCAAAACTGCTCTTATCCGACGGGAAGCCACACGAAGATCATGAATATCTTCCATATCTCTTCTCTTCAGGATGCGTTCTGCGGATTTCGCAAGGTCATCAATATGCGGACGCAATGCGTTTGCGCAGTAATATTGAATGCTTAAGTCTGTTTTCTTATTTGCCAAAACAACCTTCTGCTACTGAATTAGTGTTCATATTTATCCAGAATTGGTTGAATATGCTGCATGATTTCCTGGTGGGTTCTGTTAATGGAAAGATTTGCATCGATCACATCAAAATCATATTCCCTTATCATCTGATCGAATTGTTCCAGCATGTAAACCTGGTATTTCTTGAAACTATCATAGAGATTATCTTCTTTGAGTATATCCATCCCCGCTTCCCAGTAATTAAAACCACGGCCATGCACAATTCTGGTGATCAGTGTTTCGATATCTGCTTTCA
>Ga0180434_10005621_pt1 | contig 14714 bp, 8 predicted proteins | sample SS_ome_7_FD_132453 | JGI IMG/M metagenome (GOLD analysis project Ga0180434, IMG submission 132453) | Hypersaline lake sediment archaeal communities from the Salton Sea, California, USA - SS_1_D_2 metaG | ecosystem: Environmental > Aquatic > Non-marine Saline and Alkaline > Hypersaline > Sediment...
AGACTTACTAATGTGAGGTGTTTTTTGCTTTGTGTCTGCGTACCGCGCGGTCGGGCACTTGGTATGACGGATTGTGGCTGTTTTAGTCGATTTAAGCGAATACGCTGAGAGATCTTACATAGAACGGGGTGATTCCTATGGATGATGGCGGCGTCCCGCTGCATTATGTATGTACAAGAGATAAGGCCAGGAGCCTGATCAAGGCCCACGAGCGTTACTGGGTCTCCGACTGCGGCTGCCGCGAGGTCAAAGGGGGCTGCAAGCGATCACGAATTGACGTATGCCTTCAGTTCCGGGAGGTGACGCTGGCAAGCGCCACAGGGCTCAAGGAGGTCAATCTTCGGGATGTGGAAGCCATCCTTGATGAGGCCCGGGAAAAGCACCTTGTCACCAGGCCTTTCAGGAATGACGCCGATCCCGATAAGACCGACGGCATCTGCTTTTGCTGCGATGATTGCTGTGGCTATTTCATAGACCCGGGAGGCTATGGTTGCGACAAGGGCGACATGGTCGAGCAGACCGACATGGACGATTGCACCCACTGCGGACTCTGTGTGGAGGTCTGTTATTTCGGAGCAAGGAGACTGCGCCGAGACAGACTTGTGGTCTCCTCGGATAAGTGCTTCGGTTGCGGTCTCTGCCAGGACGTATGCCCTGAGGCCTGCATTGAGATCGTACCGAGAAAGTAGTGTCGCCCGGCCCTGTAGCGTCGGGGTTCCACCCCCGACGAACCGGGTCTCTGCGCCCGGCGAATCGTCACAGGTGTGGCAATGAAAATGTAGCGTCGGGGTTCCATCCCCGACGAATCGCGACGGGCGTGGCAACGAAAATGTAGCGTCGGGGTTCCATCCCCGACGGATCGCGACAGGCGTGGCAACGAAAATGTAGCGTCGGGGTTCCACCCCCGACGTTGGTTGGGGCTCCGTGCTCAGCGCATTGTAATCCCCGGGCAACGCGGGCCGGGCGCATCGAAGGAGGTCGGAATGCTCTTCGAGCGGATAGAATCCGAAGGACTCGCCCACTACTCGTATATCATTGGCGAAGGGACTGAGGCGGTTGTGATCGACCCGCGGCGGGACTGCGGCATATACGTAGATAAGGCAAAGCGTGCGGGAGCCCGGATAGCTCTCATCCTCGAGACCCACCGGAATGAGGACTATGTGGTAGGTTCGGTGGAACTTGCTTCGAGGACCGGAGCCGAGATCTGGCACACTGAGCCGGAACTGGAGTATGGCTACGGCAGGCTTGCCCGGGACGGCCAGGTCTGGAAGTTCGGGCGGCTTTCGCTTCAGGCCATCCATACACCCGGACATACACCGGGAAGCATGTCCTATCTCCTAAAGACCCCGCAGGGAGACCCGTGGATTCTCTTTTCAGGCGACACGCTCTTTGCCGGGGATGTGGGACGGGTGGATCTTCCCGGGCTCGACCGGATGGAGGAGATGGCGGGGCTGCTTCATGAGAGTCTTTTCGAAAGGATTATTCCACTGGGCGATGATGTGATCGTCTGCCCGGCGCACGGGGCGGGTTCGGTTTGCGGCTCGGTAATTCAAGATCGGCCATGGACTACAATCGGCATTGAGCGGCGCCTTAATCCCAAAATTCAACATAGGAATCGCGAGGACTTCATACGCGACGTCGCACGCGAGCTGGAGCGGCCACCGTACTTCAGGATGATGGAAAAACTCAACCTCGAAGGCCCGCCGGTTCTCGGCTCGCTTCCGGTGCCCGACCCGGTTCAGGCGGGAGATTTCGCTGAGAGGGCCGGATCAGGCCTAACACTTGACGTAAGGTCCGACCTCGCTTTCGGCGCAGCCCATGTGCCTGGCTCGCTCTTCATCTGGAGAAGCGGGTTACCTTCCTATGCGGGGTGGTTTCTCTCCTATGCCAAACCCGTCTTCCTAATAACACCGGGAGGGCCGCCCGAAGTTGTGCCTGATCTCGTGCGTCTGGGGTTCGATAACGTCGCGGGTTACCTCGCCGGCGGGATGCTCGCCTGGCACATGGCGGGGAAGGAGAGCCGGGCGGTCTCCATGCTCACGGTCCAGGAACTCTGCCGCCAGCTTGACGCCAAGATGGATCGGTGGATCCTGGATGTGAGGAGCGAGGAAGAGCTGGACTCGGATGGACGGATTCCCGACGCGCATCACATACACATCACGCTACTGCCCGGCCGGTTGGGGGAGATACCGAAGGATTGCACCATATACATATTCTGCGGTAGCGGATTGAGATCGATGACGGCCGCGAGCCTACTTGCACGTGCCGGCTGGAAAGATATAGCGGTCGTCCTGGGCGGCCTGGCAGGCTGGACCTCCCGAACCTGCCCCCTGAAGGTGACTGGTTCGTGATTCTGCCGCCTTTGGCAGAACTACCTACCTGTCACCGAATTAGATCTACACTCACTGCTCCGTGAACGGCTTCGCTCCGCCCCATTTAGCCGTAGCGTCGTCACTCCCGTGGCGACGAATTACGGGTCCTGTGACAATGAATGTAGCGTCGGGTCTCTGCGCCCGACGTCCCGCTACCTGAAGAGCTCCTTGATCTTACTCCAGGTGGACTGGGCGTTGGCGCATTCGTCCTCGGGCTCGGTCACCATATCGGTGTGCACACCCTCAACGTGCCAGCCGTTCCCGAACTGGTCATAGACGAAGTCACAGAAGTCCAGGAATCCGCTTCCGTTATCCTCCCACCCTACGATATGGAACTCCTCGCCGAAGTCGGGATAGATACCGACCCACCATGTGCAAACAGGATCGGTGATAGGCTCATCACCGGGGTCTTCTCTGGCATCCCAATAATTGGGATCCGTGCCCGGTGGTTCAACGAGTGTGAGTTCCAGGGTGACCGTCACCTCTATCACGTGGTGACACTCGGGTTCTCCGTCCGGGTTGTCCATGCAGATCACATCACAGGAATCAAGGAAACCGTTCCCGTTGTCATCCCACCCCGTAATGGTATAAGGCGCCTGGCAGAAGTTGGGATAAAGCTCATGCCACTGGGTTCCCACGGGATTGGTGCGGTCTATCATGCTGTTGGTCGCGTCGAAGTACGTAGTATCAGCGGCTGCCAGGGCCTGACCGGCCACAAGTAGGGATAAGGCCAATACGATCATCGGTAGAGATCTTCTCACAGCATACCTCCTTTCGTCGGAGCGCAACGAAAAAGAGAACTGCTGACCTCTGGGCAGAGAGGCTTCAATTTCGCCGCCGGGCAAGAATCTCATGATCCTGCGCCCATTCCACCTATAGCGGACACACTCCTTCCTTTGCAAGAACTTTTTTGTGGTGGGGTCACCACAGAACCTCCTTGTATCGGGCCGCTCATCGGGGTAGCTTCTTATTGAGCCACGTGGAGGAGGGAGAGAGTGATGCGCAGTAGATACCATATCCGTCTGATGCTTCTATTCATATGTTTTGCGGTGGGTCTTGCCGCCTGTGATTCGCGCCGGGCGGGCGGTGCGGGATCCGCACACGCGAATACCGGAGGGCAGGCGATGGGAGAGCCATTTGATTTCGGGGAGTATTTTTCATATGAGCCTATGGAAATGCCGGCTGCCGCCGGGCATTACTCGCTTCCGCTCGGGCGAGAGGACATAGCGGAGTTTGAGGCTGTCGCCTCGCGGCTCAGCCTTGAGGACGATGAGCGTGAGTTTCTGTTGGATCACGGGTTCGCGGTCACGGGTTTCCACCTTGTCAGGCAATGTGAGAACGTGGTTACGGCGTATGAGGCCATAGGCCGAAGCGGAGTGCCCATACTTGTGACATCCGGGTCTCTGCTTCACACCTATCATGTGCTGTTCGGCGATCTTCTTAGTACGATCGAGGCCCGGCATCTCTATGACGATATGTGGAGGGTCAGCAAAGGCCTTCTCGACGAATGCTTGGCCCTTCACCAAGAAAGCGAGGGAGAGCTCAAGGAGGCGGCACGGAGAGACGCGGCCTTCCTTGCCGTTGGGCTCAGGCTGATGAGTCCGGATGCCGCCCAGATAGAGGCTCCCGCGCGCGGGCCTGGACGTGGAGGCGAGCCCAACCCCAAAGAGTACCAGGGCGGGGACCTGGCCAAGTACGCGTTCGAGGTCCCCGAGCTGTTGCGGGAAGTCGTATCCGCAGAGATGGACCTCATTATGGAACACAGTGGGGCGAATGCCTCACCGCTCTTTATCTACAAGGAGGATTACTCGCAATACGTTCCAAGGGGACATTACACAGCGACGGAGAAGCTCAAGAATTACTTCCGCGCCATGATGTGGTTCGGCCGAATGACTATGTTGCTCAAAGGCACGGACCAAGTGGACCCGGGCGAAGCGTGCTCCCAGTGCGATGCTTTCATCTCCCGGTATGATGCCAGGGTTCAGACTCTCGGCGCGATGATTCTGTCCGATGCGATGGGTCGAGATGCCGGGCTCATGGAGGCTTGGGAGCGGGCCTATCGCGTGACATCCTTCTTTGTCGGCTTCTCGGACGATCTCGGGCCCTATGAATACCTTGACGCGATGAACCAGGTTTTCGGCGGCCGGCTTCCCCTGGATTCCTATTCCTCCGCAGCACACGGCAAGCTAAAGGCGAATCTGGCTGAATTCAGGTCTCCGAAGATCTACGGTGGAACCGGAGGCTGCGCCCTGGCCCCGCCATTTACGCCCGAACAGGCAGATGAGTGCTTGGCCAAGACCAGGGGCTTCCGGCTGATGGGCCAGCGCTTCGTCCCCGACTCATATATTCTCTCGAAACTGGTGGCCCCGCATACCGGGGAGTTCTTGGGCGGTGAGCTCCCCTTTACTGCATTCAACATTCCCGGAGTCGGGGTTCAGAGGGTATTCCCCAGAGGACTCGACGTAATGGCGGTGGTGGGCTCTTCGAGAGCGCTTGAGGTCCTGGCTAATCTGGGAGATACCAACTATGCTGCCTATGATAAGGCATTTGCAGACATCAAGTCCGAGATCGATTCGATTGAAACTGAAGAATGGAACAAGAACCTCTACTGGAATTGGCTGTGGTCGCTTAAGGGATTGCTTGCGAGTGCGGGCGAGGGATATCCGGCCTTCATGCAGTCGGACGCATGGGGGGATAGGTTACTTAAGATCGCACTGGCGTCCTGGGCCCAGCTCAGGCACGACACCATACTCTACGTAAAACAGAGCTATACCATGGAACTTACGGCTATGCCGCCACCTTCGGCCGCCATGGGATATGTGGAGCCTGTGCCCGAGCTTTATAACCGCCTCCTAAGCCTCACCCGGATGACGCGCTTGGGGCTTGAGGCGATGGAACTGCTTGATGACGCTCAGGAACGAAGGCTCAAGAATCTGGAAAGCGTATTGGAACGACTGATTACGATTTCGTTGACGGAGCTACGGGGTGAGCAACTTTCCGAGCAAGATAGCCGCTACATCGGACGCTTCGACGATGTGCTGGACGGTGTGGTGAGTGGTGTGGACGAGAAATCGCAAAAGACAACCATAGTGGCCGATGTTCATACGGATTCGAACAGCGGCCAGGTCTTAGAAGAAGGCGTAGGGTACGTGGATCTTCTCGTAGTCGCCTGGAAGCAGGGTGACGAGATATACCTGGCGGCAGGGCCTGAGCTCTCCTACTACGAATTCAAGCATCCTATGGATGATCGGCTGACCGATGAGGCCTGGCGCGATATGCTGGCCTCGGACCCGCCACCCGGTCCCGCATGGCTCCCTTAAGAAACCGCCTTGTCTGTGTAGCGTCGGGTCTCTGCGCCCGACGAGTGATCGGGTTTCTGTCCCCGATGGCCGAATGCTGCGCTTGCCGTTCCGTCGCTGTTCGGAACTACACTCACTGCTCCGTGAACGGCTGCTCTCCGCCAACGGTACTCTGTAGCGTCGGGTCTCTGCGCCCGACGAGATGTCGGGGTTCCATCCCCGACGGGCGTGGTTAGGGACATGATACTTCCCCGACGGGAAGTTTCGTGTCCCCTTCTTGTTGTGGCTCACGGCGAAGCCCCTCCTGGTTCAGGACTCGGGGGGAGAAAGGGGACACAATACTCGTTCCTTCGGAAACGAGTTTATGTCCCCTTTCTCTCCAGGTTCTTCTTTCCTCTGTAGCGTCGGGTCTCTGTGCCCGACGTTGGGTGGGTATCTGTGCCCGGCGAGATGTCGAGGTTCCGTCCCAGACGAATAAGAAATGCGGGTTCACACCTTGGGGAATCTGTGGTATAATGACAATGCGAGACTTTACGGAGGGCGGAGCTTTATGCCCATTACCCGCTTGGACAGGAGGTAATATGCCATGACCCCTGTGACCCCCGGCATATTCAAAGCCACCGGCCTTGTTCGTCTTTTCCGAGTACCATCGCTGCATGGTGCTGAATGGATGAAGAGGGCCTTCGGTGCATTTGTCCGTAGCGTCGTCACTCCTGTGACGACGAGCGGAGCACCGATCCGTTGGCACAAGAGTGCCAACGCTGCGCTGATAGCAATCCTTATCTTCACAGTTTGTGTTTCTCTTGCGCACGGGATGGTCGAACGCAGGACGCCCACACCACCGCCGGCCGCCTTACTCACCAAAGGCATCCCCAATGCACCGGTCATTCTCTCTTCCGGTGGCGACACGACCTGGATACAGGTCCATACGGATTCCACCTACTGCCCGGGAGATCCCGGCCTGGCACATGGGGGAGAGGCGACGGGCGGGCCGGGGCCCCTGGAGACCTGGTGCTTCGAGAACTGGGATTCCTGCGGCACCAATCCCCCTTGGGATACAAACTGTTTCGATCATTATGACGTAAGGGCCACACCCTCAGCCGGCGGCATCAACTTCTGGCATGTGGATACCTATCGTGCGGACCAAAGGCCCTATTGCGGCACTTACTGCTTGTGGTGCGGCTCGGATTCCATCTGGACGGATGGCCAACCGGTGGACTGTGACTCCTGGGCCCGTGGTAAGAAACCTGGTTATGCCAATCAGTGGAACTGTATAGCCCAGCTCACACTTCCGGACACCTTCGAGGTTGCCGGCGGCTGCACGCTCCTCTTCGATCCCCGCTACGATACGGAATGCAAATACGACTACTTCTATGTTGATTTCTATGACGGATCTGAGTGGAATACGCTCGCCGTGTTCAACGCATCGAGCAACAATCCCGGTGGGATCTGCGGCGGTCAGGACCAGCCCAATCCCGACTTCTGGAGTAATACCGATACCGGCCAGCCTTACGCAGCAGACTGGCAGGAGAGGACGAACCCGGATGAGCCCGCATTCAAGGCGGTGATAATACCGGGCGACCTCGTTTTGACTTCCGGCCCCAAGTTCCGGTGGCGCTTCACTTCGGACGGTGCCTGGAGCGACGCCGACGGCAGGGGAGACACCGATGGGGCCGCCTTCATCGACAATGTGTGGGTATGTGGGGACAACGAGAGGTACGTAGAGGATTTTGAAAGCGGCTCCCTGGGCCCCTATTGGAGCCTGCCTGATCCCGACAGGGTGCTTGATGCTTGGCACTTCGATCAGAACCCTGAGCTGCCGTATGAATACCAAGTCTGTACACAGGACACATCTGTCTTGTTTCGCAGTCGCCCCCAACAAGGTTATCCCATCGGAGTCCCGTGGCGCAACCGCTGGTACTACCGTCTCGTGACACCTCGAATTGCCATCCAGAACAGCGGTGCCGTGATCCAGTACGACAACTTTGCATGCGCTTTGGATTATAGCTGCGATTATATTGATGAGAGGGTCAGGTTCTTCGATTCCGACTACGGAAAGTGGTGCCCCTGGATTGACCCGAACCCCTATGTAATTTTCTACCTCATGTGTACCTGGAGTTACGATACCAACCAGGACCTTTCGTCTTTCTATGGCGCGTCAGTAGATTCATTTGAGTTCTCCTGGGATGTGATCGATGTTTCCCAACCGGGAGACTTCTGCGAGGGCAAGCACAAGTGGACGCAGGACCTTGTGGACAATGTCTCTATAGGCTTCTATGACGCCAACGCCACCCAGTTCAGCGCCCGTTCGATCGACCTTCTCCAGGACACGTTCTTCGACAATCTCTGCGGCTACAACTCAGCTTTCGATGCGTATGATCCGGATACCGTCAATCACTATTCCGGGCCGCCATATGATGATGTAACAATCCGGAAGACGGAGCAGCTCTACGTGGACATCGGGGATGCTGATGGCCTTGCGGGTGTCGAGTTAATGGGAAGCATCGACGGTGGCGCATCCTGGGTTTCGGTGGAGATGACTCTGGCCCAGGCGGCCGATCCCGATAAGCCCTGGTTGGGTGGGGAATACTACGGGACACTTTGTCCGGATAACTTCGGGCTTGATACCTGGGAGGCAGGTACCGAGGTGTGGTATTACCTCCTCGCGACAGATGCCTTGAGCAACGAGGAATACTGGCCGGCCGGTGCGGATCCCTCACATGCTTATCACACCGGTGGAGCCGGCGACTATTTCAGTTTCTCAATCCTGCCCATGTACCCCGACACCTATACAGGTCCGAAAATCCTTCTCGTGGACGGGTATGGCAGGAGAAACTACGACTTCACGGATTGCGTGGGGGCAACCGATCGCACGCGGCCGCTTGAGGACATGTACGAAGAAGCGCTAACGGGTGCCGGTTACTGCTACGACATGTACGATATAAGCGGTGCCGGAAGCAATACCCATATACATCCTATATGGTTCGATGACTACGACTGTGTCGTGTGGTTTACCGGGCCCTATTTCTCCAACTACCTCTTCGACGCCGAAGCCCAGCGGGCGATCCGCGACTATCTCGGTGCCGGCGGCAAGGTCGTTTTGTGTGGTGACCGTATAGCCTACAACATGGCGGTTGTGAGGGAGGATTCTCTCGGCGGCGAGTTCATTGAAGGGATACTGGGTTGCGACTATCTGGCGGAGGTGGAAGGGGCCTTCGACAAACCTTATCTCTATGCGGCAGGTGTGGACACTATACAAGTCTTCGGTCTGCCGGTGGCCATTGACCTTGACACTCTTCTCATATACAGGGAGTGCCCCTATCTTAAGGATATGTCCTATGTTGCTGTGATCGACTCTCCGCCGGTCGGCTACACCGCGCAACGCTTGATGAAGTTGGTAGACATGGCTTCCGGCGAGCCGGATGAAGTGATATACACTGAATACCAGGGTGTGGGCCAGTGTGCCTTTGTGAACTTCGACCTCTGTGCAAGTGTTAACCACAGTCGCACTTACTGTAGCGGTGATGCCGCCGTGCCCGCTCCCGACTTCACCCCCGGCACATATGACGGCCGCGTGGACCTCTTTCGCGTGATACTCGAAGACATCTTTGGCCTCCCCTCGGACGGTGGCGGCCCGGCCAAGGTAGATCCGACGCCGACCAGATTCAGATGGGCGCTGGGCCAGAATGCTCCCAACCCCTGCACTAATGGGACCCAGATAAGATATGAGGTAGCCCGATCCACTCGTGTGAGGATTAAGATCTACGATGCCCTGGGTCGGCGGGTGGCCCTGCTTGTCGATGACGTTAAAGAACCTGGAGTTCATTCTGCGCAATGGGATGGCCGTAACAGCAAAGGTAAGTCCGTAACGAGCGGTGTATATTTCTATAAGATGGAGGCTGGTGACTTCACTTCCACCCGCAAGATGCTCGTATTGCGGTGAGGTAGGAATTGATCGTCGGGGATGGAACCCCGACGCTACGCAAGATTTCGTAGCGTTGCCACTCCTGTGGCAACGAATAGACTGTGTAGCGTCGGGTCTCTGCGCCCGACGAGAGATCGGGGTTCCACCCCGGACGAAAGTGATAAACGACCGTCGCCGGTCGGCGACGTCAGATATGCGATATCCGTCCGCGGTCTTTGCCGCGGGTCGCTTTACGGCGAGCTTCCCATGGATATCGTAACTGGGGTACCTTGAGTACCCCGGGACGCAAGCGCCGGGACCCCCTGCCCGGCGCTTCTTTCCAAATAAGGTTCCAATGAGGTTCCAGGAAATGAGGTTCCAGGATACTTAATTCGGGACGAATTAAGTATCCTGGAACCTCATTTCCTGTGGCCGACGGTTGGTTTATCGTGACGGGAGTGACGACGCTACGGCGCCGGTATCTGCAGGTTCGCACAACGGAGGAGGTGTGGTATAATAGCTTCGCGAGTCTATATATGAGGGCAGTCCGGCCCCGGCGGTCCTTTGCCGGGGCGGTGCCTGCGTATTGCCTGTTTCGGACAGGAGGTATTACGTCATGGATGCCATCAGGATCCCTTGTTCCTGGCTGATCATCTTGCTTGTATGCACTTCCATTAGTTTCTGTGTGACACCTCGTCCCGGTCCGACACTACCTCCAGCGGTGATGGCGGGCCTGAGCGGAGCGGGTGGGCCGGTTGTACTATCCTATAGCGGGGATACGACCTGGATCCAGGTCCATACCGACTCTACATACTGTCCCGGCGATCCGATCTGGGGCCATGGGGGTGAGGCCACAGGCGGCCCTGGCCCCACCGAGACCTGGTGTTTCGAAAGGGGTCCCGGGGATTCCTGCGGCACCAACCCGCCCTGGGACACCAATTGCTTCAATCATTTCGACATAAGGGCTTATCCGTCTCCCTCCAATATCAATTTCTGGCATGTGGCGACCTATATGGGTAATAACGGCGGGGCGACCTATAACGGAGACTACTGTCTGTGGTGCGGATCGGATTCGCTCTGGATCGACGGCTTGCCCGTGGATTGCGGCACCTGGGCTGACGGCAAGTGCCCGGGCTATGGCAATCAGTGGCACTGCGTAGCCCTGCTAACGCTCCCCGATACCTTCGATGTGGCCAATGGCTGCACGCTCTACTTCGATCCCCGGTACGACACCGAGTGCAAGTACGACTACCTCTATGTGGATTTCTTTGACGGAACCGAGTGGCAGACGCTTGCCGCGTTTAATGCCTCGAGCAATAACCCCGGCGATCCTTGCGGCGACCCCTCGACTCCGAATCCGGATTACTGGGGTAATACCGACGCGGGTCAACCCAACTCGGCGGATTGGCAGGAGCGGTTCGATCCGGATCTTCCGGCCTTTTACCGGGTGATTACCCCGGATACGCTCATTACTACCTCCGGTCCCATGTTCAGGTGGCGCTTCGTTTCCGACGGCGCCTGGTGTGATGCCGATGGCAGAGTGGACACGGACGGGGCCGCCTTTATTGACAATGTGTGGGTGTGGGGCGACGACGAGCGCTACGAGGAAGATTTCGAGGGAGGAAGCCTCGACACCTCACTTTGGAGCCTGCCTGACGCGGACGGCGTGGTTGACATGTGGCACATTTCCCACGATCCCGATCCCCTCTACGAGGGAGGAGACGGCGGCGACAGGAATGACTGTGTGCTCGACTCATCGTTTATCTACAGGGGACGTCTCGAGCAGGGCTTCCCGCCGGGGGAGCCCTGGCGAAACGAGTGGCACTGTAGGCTGGTATCCCCTAAGGTGCCCATCCAGAACACAGGCTGTGTCATGCAGTACGATATATATTGCATGATGATGGATTACCTGTGCGATATGGGCGATGAGGTCTACCGCTTCTATGACAGCCGGTACGAGCAGTGGTGTCCCTGGGAGGCCGTTACTGGCCATTCCTATTCGTTTTGCGGGCAGTTCTTCTGGTGGGAAGACCGTAATGTGGATGTGAGCCGCGATTATGGTCCCTATGCCGATTCGGTGCAATTCGGCTGGGAGCTATATGATGTGGGCAAGCCCGGCGATTGGTGCTACGGCAACCATTACAAAACCGAGTTCCAAGTAGACAATGTCTCCATTGGGTTCTATGACCGCAATGCCACGTGGTTTCATGCCAGGTCGATCGACCTGCTGCACGACACTTTCTTCGATAGCCTCTGTGCTCATAACTCGTTTTTCGATGCTTATAATCCTGATACACTGAGCTTCTACTCAGGCCCGCCTTACCATACAGCTCTCCCCAAAGATAAGCAGCTCTGTTTGGATGTGACTGACCCCGATGGCCTGCTATCTGTCGAGCTTCGCGGCACGCTCGATGAGGGTGAATCTTGGGTTGATATCGAGATGACCCTGGCCGAACCCTCAGAACCCGGCCAACCCGGTTATGGCGGTGAATACTACGGAACGTTCTGCCCCACTGATTTCGGGCTCTCCCGTTGGGACAAGGGGAGCGAGGTCTGGTACTGTGTGGTTGCTACGGATAGCCTTCTTAACATGGAATACTGGCCTGCGCTCGCCGATCCGGTAAACGCCTACCATACCGGTACCGCCGATGACTATTTCACGTTTTCGGTACTCCCCGTGTTTCCTCCGTACCATGAAGGCCCCAGGATCCTGCTTGTTGATGGCTACATGGGACGCGACTACGACTACGCCGAATGCATAGAAAATCCCTACCGCAACAGGCCTCTCGAAGACATATACGAGGAGACCCTGATCGACGCGGGATACTGCTATGACAAGTTCGACATACTGGGCGTGGGCAACAACGTCCACATTCATCCCGTCTGGCTGAATGACTATGATTGTGTCCTCTGGTTCACTGGCGGCTACTACGCCACTAACCTATTCGACGGCCGGGCGCAGAACGCCATACGGGATTACCTGGGAACGGGTGGTAAAGTGGTGATGTGTGGAAACAACATAGCTCGCAGCATGGGAGACGGGGGAGCGGATTCGCTCGGTGGCGAGTTCCTTTCAGGTATAATGGGCTGTGAGGGTCTGGGGTGGATAGGCTCCTCGTTTTACACGCCCTATCTCTACGCGGTTGGCGCGGAGACATTAGAGGTATTCGGCCAGCCAGTGGACATTGGTCTTGACACCCTCGTTATCTACACCGAATGCCCCTCACTTAAGAGCATGGATTACGTGGCCCTCGTTGACTCATCACCTCCGGGCTACACGGCTCAGCGCTTGATGTACCTCACCAATGCTTCTGTGGGCGATGCCGACGAAGTGATCTACACCGAATATCAGGGAGCGGGCCAATGTGCCTTTGTCAATTTCGATCTCTCAGCGAGTGCGAATCATGAACGCGCTTATTGTAGCGGCATTACCCCCGGCAACCTGCCTGATTTCCCGGCCGGCGAGTATGAAGGGCGGGTCGATCTGTTGCTTGTGATACTGGAGGATATCTTCGGGTTACCGCCCAGCGGAGGCGCGGGGGTCAAGCTTGTCGATCCTCAACCCGGGAACCTCCGGTGGATGCTTGCTCAGAACGCGCCCAACCCTGTCGTTAATTCAACTCAGATAAGATATGGGATCGCGCACCACGCGCGTGTGAGGGTCACCGTCTATGACGCCCTCGGTCGAAGGGTGCGGACATTATTAAATGCGGCTCAAGAACCTGGAGAGCACTCTACCCAATGGGACGGTCGTAACGATAAAGGTGAGGCGGTAACCAGCGGCGTCTATTTCTACAAGATGGAAGCGGGCGACTTCACCTCCACCCGCAAAATGCTCGTATTGCGATAATGGAAATGTGGTGAAATACGGTGACAGCTGACCTAATTCCCGAGGAATCAAGTTAACTGTCACCGCATTTCCCGATTTGCCCTGTTGACTACCTGATGGATTGCGGTTAGGCTGGTAGTCGAGCAAGGCCTGGATCGTCTGTCCCCTGGGATCAATCCTAAATCGAAGGGGAAGAGGCTTGAGACCGCTATCCCGCATCACCTTCACCGTTGTCTTTGATAACAGGCCATTCCGGACGGGGTTGGAGGCGTCATGGGGTTACTCCTGCCTGGTTCGCGGCACCCAGAAGACGATTCTCTTCGATACCGGGGCGGATGGCCGCATCTTGCTTGGGAACATGAAGAGAATGGGCGTCAAGCCCTCCATGGTTGATGCCGTTTTCATCTCCCACCAGCACTGGGACCATGCCGGCGGCCTGAAGCGGATGCTCGATATGCGTAACGGCGTGCCGGTCTTCGTGCCCGCGTCGTGCCCGGACGACTTCAAGTGCAAGATACGGGATGAAGGGGCTCCTGTGGTCTCGGTGGATCGCCCGCAGGCTCTATGCAGCAGGGTGTGGAGCTGCGGCCAGATTGGCGGTACGATTACCGAACACTCACTTGTTGTCGACACCGATTACGGCTCGGTGGTGCTTACGGGTTGCGCCCATCCGGGTATCGTCGAGATAGTCGAGAAGATCCACCGGATAGGCCAATCGGATATTGCGCTGCTGATGGGGGGCTTCCATCTCCGTGACTCAACCCAGGGAGAAGTCCGCAAGATAATACGGCACCTAAAAAGAATGTGGGTCCTCAGAGTGGCCCCCAGCCACTGCACCGGTGAGGACGCGATCGCCACCTTCCGGAAGGAATACGGCCCCGACTTCATCGAGACGGGCGTAGGTGCCACCATCACCGTGTGAGCAAGATGCGGTTGTAGCGTCGGGGTTCCATCCCCGACGAACTGAACCGATGTGATCCGAGGTGCCGTTGATCACAAAAGGTCTGACCGACGCCGGGCATGGACAGGCTGACCGAGAATGAAAACCAAAAGAAGGGTCAGTCACGCGCCTTCGGCGTTGAACAGACCCCTGAAGGCGTTACCACGCCATTCTCGGTCAACCTGTGGAACCCCGATGCTACAGATGACAGCTTCCTTGTCATCACAGGCATCTCCAACAACTCATAACGAAGGCTGCGGATATGGCTTGCTATACCAGTAGGATAGCCATGAATTTGGACATCCAAAGCCTTGCTATTATCCCGAAGAGAATAGCCGCACTGAAATTACATAGCGTGCCGATGAGGTAG
>Ga0180434_10005624_pt1 | contig 14708 bp, 7 predicted proteins | sample SS_ome_7_FD_132453 | JGI IMG/M metagenome (GOLD analysis project Ga0180434, IMG submission 132453) | Hypersaline lake sediment archaeal communities from the Salton Sea, California, USA - SS_1_D_2 metaG | ecosystem: Environmental > Aquatic > Non-marine Saline and Alkaline > Hypersaline > Sediment...
CGATTTCAATCCGGATTCGATAACCCAGGCCACGCTGAACGGGTGGCTGCCCGGCATCTGGAGCTCGGGACCCCTGGTGCTGGATTCCAGCGGGGAGGCAAAGGGCTATCTCGACCTCTCCTCGCTGTCCTTGCCTCCGGGCGGAATCGGGGTGCCGGTCTGGATTGCCATGGTCGTGCTCGATGGCAAGGCACCCCTGGGCATCAAGTACATGCCCGATACGATCGTCATTCGCATATAGCCCCGGGAGCACCCACCCGGGTCGATCCACAGGCCATGGATTCGCGCAAGAACCCCATGCAGGTTGCGCTCGATGGCAAGGGCAGGGAAGCCATCACCCCTGTGGTGCAGCAGCCGCGATGAATCACCTCACAGCCGGAGATCGAACCGGATCGGGACCACCTCCCCCCCGTGGACCGGGCCACACCCGAAATGTGACCCCGGGGAAATTCACTCTGCTTTTCAAGAGGGATAGTGTTACCCTTCCTCCGAGCCCGTTTTCCGGATGAAGAAACAACCGTGGAAGGGAGCCCATGTTCCGAGTTCTGGTCGGGGTCGCTGTCCTTGTCTGCCTCGCCCTCCTTGCCGCCCTCCTTTGGTGTTCCGGCCCCGGCCCGTCCCGTGCAGACCGGGTGGACCACGTGCGCGTTCTCGACCGGCTGGAAGGGGCCGCCGAGATGGACTCCCCCTGGCACCGGATCTTCCGGAACGTCCGGTCCCTGCCGGCTCCGTCGATTCCCGACTGGGAGCGGCTGGATCGAGCCGGTCCGGTCAGGGTCACGCCCCGGCTCGATTCCGGCCCGGGCTTCGTCGAGATCCGGCCCGGGCCTGCTAAGGGGCGATCTCTCCACCTGCGGTGGCGCGTGCCCGTGACACCCGGTCACACCTGCCGCGTCACCCTGGACCTGGGACTTCCCCTCTCGCATCCGGACTGGGTGCATGTCATGAAGGCCAACCTGCTGCGCGCTTCGGCCAGACCCACGGTGCGGTTCGTGTCCGAAACGAACGCCTCTCCACCCGCCGGGGGCACGCCCCTCCAGTGCTGGATACGCCGCGATGCCCTCCCCCCTGAACCCCCGCCCCCCATCGAGGGAAAGGACCTCCTGGCGCTGACCAGCCGATTCATCCAGGGGATTTCCGGACTCGAGAAGATCCAGGCGTATGTGGAAAAAGCCCTCGAAAAATACGTGAAGCGAGGCAGCCAGATGTGCCTGCTCGACGCTTCCCTCGACTTCACTGCGCCGCCGGATGCTACCTGCGCTGTGCTCGGGCTGGACCTCGAGGGGTTGCCCGGCCCGCTGCCGCTCCGGTGGGCGTATGCGCCGCGCGCTCCCGGCCAGGAAGCCCTGGACTCCCTGTCCGGCGCATACCGCTATGCACGGACCCACGGCGACACCGCTTTTCTCAAGCGGATGGTGGAGACCGAGAGAGAGCACCGGCTGAGCCTGGTGATGGCTCCGCGCACTGTGGTGGGAGTGGACCTGACCTTTCCGGACCGCGGTGAACTTCTCTTCGGCCTGAAAACCCTGGCTCCCCTGGATGAACGCGGCACACCCGCGGCCTCGCGCCTCGTCATCGAAGTCGAGGTATTGGGGGGAGATCCCGTTCTCCTCCACGAGGAGGAGATCCCACCTGATGCGGCCGGCCGCCGTCACTGGAGAGAGCGGCGGGTGTCGTGCCGGGAAATTGCAGGCAAGGCGGGGAGGCTCCGGTTTCGCCTCGATTCGCCTGCCCGGGACCGCGGGATGGGAGTGGCCCTGTCCGATCCCATCATCCATCGCCCGGGCCGCGGCCAGGAATTCCCGTCCGTGCTCCTCATCACCGTGGACTCGCTCCGGTTCGATTTCCTCGGCAAGGTGGTGAACGGGAAATCCCTCACGCCGAACCTGGACGACTTCGCCGCCCGGAGCGTGAAGGTGAGCCATGCCGTGGCCGCAGGCCTGAACACGTACGTGTCCATGCCGGGAATGATGGCCGCCCATCCCATCACCGGAAGCGAGGCGGGTGAGTATGCGCAGCGGCTCCGGGTGGGCATCCCTACCCTGGCCAGCGCCCTCGCCGGCGCCGGCCGGTTCGTCCACGCCGTGAATCCCGACCCGTACCTGAACAACGTCATGAAGGGGTTTCACTGCCGGTTCACTGTCCCCCCTCCGGACTCCCCGGGCGAGGTGGATGCCGAACGCGTCCGCGAAGCGCTCGCCTTTCTGGAAAGGCATCGAGACGATCCCTTCTTTCTCTGGCTCCATCTGGATGACCCGCACATTCCCTGCCTGCCGAAACCGGAGGATGCACCGGCCTGGGAGATCCCGGGCATCCCCGATCCCGGGGCCGGTGATCCCTCCGGCCGGTTCGAGGCGGCCATCCGGGGATTTCGGGCCGGGAACCCCCGGGTCAAAGCAGCGGCCATTCGCTATTTCAACGCGGCATTCACTGCCGAGGTCAGGTACGCCGATGCCTGGGTGGGAAAGGTGCTTTCACGCCTCCGGCGCCTCGATCGGGAAAAGAACACCATCGTGGCGATTCATGCCGACCACGGTCTCCAGGCGGGTGGTGACCACATCGGCTGGCGCGACTTCCATGATGGAACCATTCGTGTTCCTCTCCTGATACAGTATCCGGGGGTGCTGGAGGGAGGGATCGTCCGGCGCGGGGTGATGAGTCTGGTGGATGTGGCACCGACTCTCCTCGATGCGGCGGGCATCCGGGCACCCATCGAGTGGTGGGGCCGGAGCCGCCTGGCCTGGCTCCGGGGGAAAGGGCCGATCTCGAAGGGGGAGACCGGCATCTTCCACCACGGCTGGGCCCTGGCGCGCCACAATACCCAGGCCGTGATACGCACCCTGGACTGGTGGTATCTGGCCGACCTCACCGCGAGTGGAAACACGGGCACGCTTCACGACTGCCGGGGCGGGAAGGAGGGCGCCGTGAACGTGAGCAGCCGGCACCCGGAGGTGGCCAGGGCCCTGGAGGCTCGACTGCGCCGCACCATCGAAGCCACCCGGCATGGATTCCAGACGGGCAGCGTTTCCAGATCCATGAAGAAGTTCCTGCAACAGGCGGGCTACCTTCCGAAAAAGGAGAATACGAGGTGAAGTGGACCGTTGTCGTTTCCGTCTGGATTCTCCTCCTCCTGTTCCTCTGGGGGACGGCCAGTTTTCTTCTCGATGTGCAGGGACGCGACGATGTTCCGGAGGAGGTGGCCGCCGATCTCTTCCATCCTGTGCTGGCCTTCGTGGGGCTGGTGGGCCTGGCCCACCTGGCGGCGGGATTCGTGTGTGGCCTGGCGGCCGGCTGGTTTGCCCGGTGGGCGCTTCCCGGGCGGAAAGTGCTGGGACCGATCGTCTGTCTGGCCGGGGTGTACCTCTACGTCTTCGGCAGAGACCTGGCGGCCCACCCGGTGTTCTACGAGCCCCATCTGTACCAGACCGGCGGTCTCCTTCGCATGGCCATGACCCTGGTGACCGACCACCTCTCCCCCCGGATCCTGGACCTGTCCGCCCTTTGCATCCTCGCCTGCCTGTTGCTTCTCGGAGTCTTTCACAGGCGGCGTCTGTGGAGGACTCCACGCCGATTCGCACTCCTTGGCGCGAGTCTCGGGAGCCTGGCGTGCCTGATTCTCGCCGGCTTCATCCTGGCCGAAAAATCCGCTCATCCGGTCATGGTGCCGGCGGCCGGAACCGGAAAACCAGGGAAGAGACTCAACCTGATCCTCCTGGGCGCGGACTCACTCCGACCCGACAGGCTTCATGCGCTGGGGTATGATCGGAATGTCCTTCCCTGCATCAATGCCGTGGCGGAAACCGGAGTGGTGTTCCGCCAGGTGTACGTGCCCCTCGCCCGGACCGCGCCTTCGCTGGCCAGCCTGTTCACCGGAGTGGATCCCCACACGCACGGCATCCGCCACATGTTCCCTCCGCAAGGCCGGCGCACGGTGCGGATTCCCACCTTGCCCCGTATCCTCGCAGAATCCGGATACCGCTCCGAGGTGGTCACCGATTATGCGGGCGACATGTTCAACCAGATCGACCTGGGTTTCGATGCAGTCCACGGCCCGCCGCCCTGCAACCTCCTCATGGTGATCCAGTATGAGATCCTCAGGCGAACGCCGGCCTTCCTCCCCTTCTTCAACAATCCGGCGGGCCACCGGCTGTTTCCCGTGCTGCAGTCGTTGCCGGCCAACGCGGATCCGGACTGGATGGCGGACCGCGTGCTGCGTCGCCTGGATACACTGGAGAGGGGGCAGCCCTTCTGCCTGACCGGTTTTTTCACAGGTCCCCACACGCCGTACGCGGCACCGCATCCCGGGTACCGGCTGTTCGCGGACGCGGCCTATCAGGGCCCCAACAAGTATGCGTACTTCGTTCGCAGCCTGGATCTCCTGGCGCGCCTCGAGGACACGCTGCCGGAGAAGGAGGTGGCGCAGATCCGCGCCCTGTACGACGGTGCCTGCAGGATGACGGATGCCGCCATCGGCCGGGTGATCCGGGAAGTCCGGCGCCGCGGCCTCTGGCAGAACACCCTCATCGTCCTCTTTGCCGACCATGGAGAGAGTCTGTACGAGCCCCGGAACACCTCGGACCACGGCAAGTGGTTCCGGGGAGACGAGGCCAGCCGCATCCCTCTGGTTCTCGCGGGGGGACCGGTGGAGAAGCTGGCCGGCGCTTCGGTGGACGGGGTGGTGCGGATGATCGACGTGCTGCCCACCCTCTTGACACTCCTGAACCTGGTTGTGCCGCCGACCGTGGAGGGGGTCGACCTGGGACCCCGCATGCGAGGGGAAGAAGCGGAACCGCTCACTGCCTTTGCGGAAACGGGCGTGTGGCTGGATGCGGCCACCACCTTTCAGGATGACGAAGAGGCCCTGGTGTACCCGTCGGTGGACAAGCTCCTCCTGCCGGACGCAGACGGCATCATGGTACTCCGCGAATCATTCAATGAAATCGTGGAGGAGGCAAAACACCGGTGCCTGCACACGGACAGGTGGAAGCTGGTATACGTGCCCACGCGCACCGGTGTCCGGTACAACCTCCATGACGTGAAGAAGGACCCGGCCAATCTGGTGGATCTGGCCGGGAAATATCCGTGGCGGGTCCAGCACCTTGCCACCAGGCTGCATCACTGGATGCTCCGGGATCCCGGAAAACACTTCGATGCACGCGGTCACCTCGTGCCGGACTACAGGTACTTCGAATAACAGCCCGCCCCCGCCGGCGTTCAGGGTTCGATGACTCCGGTTTTCAGCGCATGCAGCCTGAACCGGCCGGGTGTATCGGTTCCGACCGAGATGAAGAGGGACCGCGTGCGCCTGTCCGGAATGATGGTGACACTGGCCTCGCAACGGCCGGCCTCCGGAAGGGAGAGAAACCGCAGGTGCGGACCCCAGGAACGACAGCCCCTGCTCAGGACCTCCCCCACCGGAGTCAGGGCCATCCGGGCCATTCCAGGAGAATCCACCTCTCCTTCCTCGAGGGCGGAAAAGGAGATGGCGCCGCCTTTCCCCCTGTCGAGCCTCTCCACATCCATCCGCACGAAGTTGATCTTTTCGGCCACGGCCCGGATCTGGAAAGTCAGCACATGGCCGGCTGGAAAATCCACCTCCACCACCCCGCCTTCAAGGACCTTTCCCCGGAATGAGTCCGACGCCTCGGGCCACCTCACTGTCTTCCCCCTGGCGGACTTCATGTGGAGCCGCCTCAAACCGTCCCGGTCCAGCTTTCGCTCACGGCAGAGAAGGGCCAGCCGGGGGGCATCGGTCTGGATGAGATCCACGCCACACTCCATGAGGTGGATCTGGTCTTCCAGGATGTTGGGAGTGAAGACGCTGATGCCCTCGTAGTGGTTCCTGGCCCAGACCACACGGTCCCGGGTGATCCACATGTAATTCGGCCCGATCCATCTCGTCGGGGGCAGATCCGGAGGGAAGTCGACAGGAAGCCCTTCAAGAGCCTTCATGGGTGGAAAGAACTCGAACACCGAACGCACCTCCTCGCAGGCTCTCCCGAGCTCTCTCAGAACCTGTACATCAAGGGAGGAGACGAGAGTCGAATCGAGGAGATCTCGCCTGACAAGTGCGGTTTCCACCTTTTGTACCAGCTTCTTCAGGAATTGCCCGGCACGAGGTCCACCGGGTGTCTTCAGTTCCAGGAAGAGAAAGCACTTTCCACCGAACCGGTCCAGGAAGGCATCCAGTCCGGAGATCCTCTCCGTGGTGGCCTCTCCGGTCGCGACATCCAGGACCTCCATCTTCTCCAGCTCGGCGAGGGTATGATCCCTGACCTTTCCCTTGCGGCCTGCAAGGCGAGCCAGATCATCATCGTGGAACACCACCACCTCCCCGTCGGCGGTGACCTGCAGATCCACCTCCACCCCGTCCGCACCCAGGTCGAGAGCCGCCTGCACAGCAGCCACCGTGTTTTCAGGGGCTCTCGTGGTGAGACCGCGATGAGCCAGGATGAGGGGTTTTCCGTTGCTCCTGAAGGAGGGTTCATCACCCTTCCTCTCCGTGACAACCTCCTGGCCGGCAGCCTGAACCCGGGGGATGGAAGGCCCCGGACGGCTGCAACCACACATCAGACAGATGAGGAGTCCAGAGCACAGGAGAAGCGGGCGCGGGTATGGTTGAAGGCCAGCACGTACCAAAATCACTCGATCCTTTCGAAGATGCCCAGGTCTCGGTTCTTTCTCACCTTGTCCCAGGGAAAATAGCACCCGTTCATGGCGATGTAAACCCCGCAGGGGAGAGTCTGGACAAGGGAGAGCGTGCTGCCGAGGTTGAAGAGGCCGTCCGAGCTGCCGAACTTGTAAGGAATCATCGCGCCGGTGAGGATGATGGTCCTGTCCTTCACCGTTTTTCCCAGAGCGACTGCCGTATCCACCATTCGATCCGTGCCGTGGGTGATGACGATATTCTTCGATTGCTCCTCCTTGCACCGCTTCACCAGGTATTCCTGCTGGCTTTCCGTCATCTCCAGGCTGTCCACCATCATGAGGGTTTCGATGTTCAGGTCCAGCTTGCGCCGGCCCATTTCCAGCATGTCATAGAGGTGGGTGTTCTTGAAATAGAGGGTTCCGTTCAACTCGTTGTATTCCTTGTCAAACGTTCCTCCGGTCACGAAGATCTTGATTGCTGGATTCATGGGGCACCTCTGCGCTGATGTCCAATGCGGGCAGATGAGTGAATAGAGTCAATGTCCAGATACATCAAGCATTCCCGCCAACAAAGCCGGTCACGATTCATAGCAATTCCGCGCTCTGGACGTCACACAGGAGAACACCGATGGCCGTGGGCCTGCTATTCTCCCGTGCCCCACAGTACGAAGCCACCCCAGTGAAAGGGGTGGGGATGTTTCTTCGCGACCTCGAGCTTGGCCCGGCGGAGCGCCTCCACCGGCTTCAGGCCTGCCTTCCACCAGGCGCGATAGAAGGCCGCCATGAGCATCTCCGTGGTGTGGTCCGACACCTTCGAGTTGGACACGATGACAGTGGGAGTGCCGGCAAAGAGGAAGGCGCGCGCCAGGCCCTGGATCCCCTCGAATCCCCGCACGTTGCCGACATTGGTCTCGCATGCCGAGAGGACGACGACGTCGGCGTTGAGGCGGAGGTCGAAGATCTCGCGGAAGCTCAGGTAGCCGTCCTCGCCCTCCTGCGGTTTTTCCGGCCGCGTGAGGAAGAGACCGGAGAGTCCCGGCATCTCCGAATCCGCGAGCGCATGGCAGGCCAGATGAATGACGCGAAACCGCTCGGCGAAGCCGGGCCGCTGGAGCTCGGTTTCGCGCGCGTGCACACCGAGGAAAGCGGCCACGGCTCCCGAGTCCAGGCGCGCACTGCGTCCCGCACCGAGGTCCAGATCCGGGTCGTCAGCGGCCAGTGCGGCGATGGTCCTCACCTCTCTGCCGGACGCGGTGAGCCGGGTCAGGTTTCCGTGTCGGGTCGCCATGATGGGCCGGAGTTCAGTGGTCGATTCGTTCTCGTCCGGGTAGATCGGATCGCCCATGGCGAACAGGAGCCTCCGGGGGGTCTTCTCAGCAGGCCGTGCGCTGTGTCGACGGCGCAGCTCACCCAGGACCGTTCCGGAGTGCACGTATCGCACGGGCAGCCGTTCCACGATTCGCTTGCCGCCGGTATCCGAGAGCGCCTCGAACGGCAGGAAGCAGAGCGTGCCGTGGGGAATGATGGTGAGAGAGTCGGCCCCGGCCAGTCGCCTGTCAAGCGGATGTATGAGAATCTTCGACAGCCTGGCCAGCAAGGCATCGACGTCCACCCGGGATGGGTCATCGAGACGCATGATGTCGATCCACGCCGCGAGCATCTTCTGGAGGTTCGCTTTCTTGTCGAGGGGCACGAGGTCGAGGCTGTCGCGGGTGATGACGAACACCACGACCTCCTTTCCGGCCAGCAGGTAGGCCAGAAGAACCTCGCCTTCGGCAAGCAGCTCCTGCACTTCCGCGGATTTCAGAGCACGCGGACAGAACAGCGAGGCGTAGGAAGGGTGCTCCAGTCGAATGCGGCGGAGCAGGTCAGAGAGCTTCTCGTCCAGGTCATGCTGCATATCTCGCAGGCGGTCAATGCTCTTGCGATCCGCCTTCGTGGCTCTGAGCCGGTCGAGGCGAAGCCGCACTTCTGCCACCCTGGCTTCGAGTTTTCGTTTCGATGCCGCCAGGTCGGGCTCCAGCCTCTTCGCAGCATCCACGGCCGACTCCACCACCAGGTCGCGCATGGCCGAGCCGGCGAAGCGCTCGAGAATGGCGTAGGCACGCGACGTGAGCTTGCCTGTCCCGGTGGATCCGGGTGCACACCGCAAGGCAAGGGTGGCGACAATCGGCACATCGGCGAGGTTCGCACCGCCGAAGGCCTGTCTCGATTCGTCGCCGAGATGCACAACACTGGTACGGAGTCCGTCGTAGTGGTCGGCGGAGCGCTCAATGGCATCGAGCGCCTTGTGGGGCCGGCCGGACTCCGCGTAGGCGGAGGCCAGGTTACAGTAGCACACCGCTTCCAGACACACGCAGTCCAGCCCGCGAACGAGTTTCAGTGTCTCGTGATAACACCGGATCGCTTCATCGAACCGCCCGGCCTGGATGTGAACCATGCCGATGCTCGCGGTGGAATAGGCGACACCCATGATGTTATCGATGCCCCTGTGTAGCTTCAGAGCGCGTCGGTGGCAGGAAAGCGCCTCCTGGTCGCGCCCGTACTCGAGGTGGGCATTGCCGAGCGTATGTAACATCTTCGCCATCTCCCGGGGGGCCGAGAGGTCCTCCTGGATGGCGAGGGCCTCTTCCAGGCACTCGATCGCCCGCTTCTCATCCCCGAGGATGGAATAGTCAGCGCCCAGTGAGCGGAGGATATGCGCGATGGTCTGGCGATCGCCTACCTTGCGTGCCAGCTCTAGAGCGCGGCCATGGAATCTGACGGCTTTCTTGAACTGCCCGACGGCGCGGTAGTCATTGGCAAGCTCCCTCAGGCTGCAAGACAGTGAATGGTCAATTTTGGCATTCCTGAAAATTTCCACCGCTTTTTCGTGGCACCGGATCGCTTCGTCGAACCGTCCGGTCTTGCAATGAACACTTCCGATTCTGGAGAGCACTCCGGCGATCTTGAGGTTGTTGCCCGTCCTTTTTCTGAGTGCCAGCGCCCGTTGAAGAAGAGCGAACGCCTCGGTGTATTCACAGCGCAACCAGTGGATATGGGCAATGCACTCCAGGTCGGTGGCCAGAGCCGCAGGAGTGCCGGCCTTCTCGTGGAGCTCGAGAGCCCTTTTTTGACAGGCCATCGCTTCGCTCAACATTTCCTTGCACACGTAGGTCTTGCCCAGGCTGTTGAGGGCAATACCGAGAAGGTATTTTCTCTCGAGTGGTTCGAGGATTGCGAGCTGGCGCTTGCGGTATGCCAAGCTACGATCATAATCAGCGAGGTGGTGGTGAACGTTGGCGATATTGCCGAGGTTATTGGCCTTGTCTGCGAGAGTGCCGACTTTCTTGAGCAACGGCTCTACCTTCTTGTAGTATTCAAGCGCCTTCTGGTAAGCGCTGAGGTGGGAGTGAGTCATTCCGAGATTCGCCATCGCGGCCAGGACGGTTTGCGAAGCAATCGTGTTCGGAGGGCTGGCAAGTACCTCCTCGTAGCATGAAATGGCCTTCTGGTAATTCCCCATGGAACTGTGGAGCGCCCCGAGGTTGAGGAGCGAGGCGGCAATGTCACGCGGATTGCCGATCGTCCGTCGCAGGGCCATGGATTGCTGATAGAAGTCCAGCGCCTTGAGGTTGTTGCCCAGGTGGTTGTTCACGATGCCGAGGATGTCCAGGCATGTTGCGGTCATAGCGTCGCTGCCAAGGGTTCTCCACAGAGGCAGCACTTTCCGGACCAGAGTTCGAGACGCAACGAAGTCGCCGAGTTTCGAAAAGCAGATCGCACGCCTCCTGATAGAGTGTGCCAAATACCAGGTGTGCCCAACGGCGCGAAACCGGCGCGCCGCGCGCAGAAACATCTTCGCTGCGTCCTGATGCTTCTCCTCGTCTTTCAGGCGCCTTCCAGCCCGGTATGCCGTCCGCGCGGATCGATACGTTTGCAGGTCTTCCTTGCTCCAGGCCGCGACGCGTTCGGCCATGCGGAGCACCCCCGGCGACTTCCGGCGGTCGGCCAGGACCTGTCCGATGGCCTTCGCCCGTTTGAGGAACCTGGCGGCGTCCGCCTTCGATGTCTCCGTTCTGGCCGTGTGGTAGAGCAGGTTAATGGCGATGCTGACCGCGTGCCATGGATACGTGGTGACAAGGCGCACGATCTCGGCGTCTGCCGCGGGCGACACAGCCGCGCCGATCGCGGTGAACCGGGCCTCGAGGCGCTTCTTCACGGTAGCCTTGTCGACGTACGCGGTTGTGGATGCATCCTGGCAGAGACCAGGGGCGCTGACTGTCGCGAGCCAGACAGTGATGAGGAGTACCGGGCGGCAAGGTAAGAACACTGACATGGGATCACTCCATCCAGTTCCGGTGAATCATCCAACGTGCGCCGTGTAGCGGCTAGTGTCAATCGATTGCCTTTTGCGGGAACCCTATACAAACGGTTACTTTTACCGAGAAGGCCACTCCCGTCAAGACAAACCCGGTTTTCCCGGTATGTGGCCGGCCATGCAGTTCCTGTTGCAACAGGAACTTTTGGGGCCGCGCAATAATAAATTCACATTCTCGGGAGCAATGTTGACACAGGTTCGTACTTCTCGGTTCCCATTCGAATCAGAGATTCCATGGGATTCAAGAAGTGCGGACATGGGGCTACAGGGCCTTGAGAATGTGAATTTATTTTTGCGCAGCCCCTGATAGGACGGAAAACGCCTCCGAGGCCTGGCTATTTCTGAATCACATCACCAGGCCCGGGAGGCGTAGGTTGTCGAGAGGGAGACCGGGGCTACCTGATCCGGATGTCGACCGGTTCCGACACATCGGTGAAGGTCGACCTGAAACATGTAAAGGCAAAGGTCAGGTAGAAATCAACTGGAATCGGCACTGGTGGCATATCCACCTCAGCCGTGGCCTTGCCCTGCGCGTCCAGGACGCCGAAGAAGCCCGGCGGCTGCATGCGGAAGATCAGGAAGGTGACCTGGTCGATGGTGATGGGCAGTGTCAGCTGGCTGCCCGGCATACCGGGAAGGCGATAGCCCGGACAGGGGCCGGACAGGGTGCCGGCAAGAACGTATGGGGATCCTGCATTCGCCACCCGGGCATCCAGGTGGAATCGAACCTTGCCTCCGGTATTCCAGTGGATCTGTTCAACCGAGGTTCGCACTTCCGGGTCGTACACCGAGAGGGCGTTCAGTTCGTCTGTGTTCTGGAGATCGAGCTTGTTGTGGGCAAAGATCACCCGGGGATTTCCGCCGGGACTCACCAGGATCACGGAGGCGGTTCCGAGGGCAGCGGCGCTGGGCGAACCTTTCTTCAGGGAAAAATAGATGATGTCCGATGCATCGCGTTTGCCGTCCAGGTCCTGCAGGGCCAGGGCATCCAGATCATCGCCCGGTTTCAGTTTGAGCTGTGCCTCCGTTGCCCAGACGAACCAGGGCGCCGGCTTCGGGCCGGGCATGGGTTGGCAGAGGATGTCCGCCGGGCTCACTCCCAGTCTCTTTGCAGTCGCCTTGTCGACGGTGAAATAGACGCGGCTATTGAGGTGCCATATCCCCAGGAGGCCCGAGATGCCATCGACATCGGACTGCACTCCCGGCAGGGTGGTGAGGCAGGCAGTGCTGGCATCTCGCCAAAGGAGGGGGCCGCCCAGGACCGTTCCATTGCCCATGACCGTGACATTGAACACGTCACCGGCAGCTCCATTTCCGCGTACCTCCGTGGCGACGGCTCCCACGCCAAGAGTAGTGCGTGACACGGAGTAGAACAGATCGGCCCAGTTCTGCTGGGTCGGCAGGATGGGATGATCGCAGCCTAAGCTGAAGCCGTCGATCTCGTCTGTCGCCAGCAGGCCGAGGTCCCTGGCCGTGAATACCGGCGGCGGCCCCGGCACCCTCCAGAAGATGTCCGACGAACTCAAGGACGCCGGGTACTCGGGCGAGGCCTGGTCGATGGATTTCAGCTGCGCGGATCCGGTCGAGCCGATGGCGATGAAAAGGATTCCAAGAATCGAGGCAATACGGATGTCTCTCATGTCATACCTCCGGTTTCTGTCGAGATTGTCAAGGTTTCACGAGCCGGACTTGTTTCCGGTTCCCACTGGAGCTCCGTGGATTCAACAGGAGGACGGCCGGGCTACGGAATCTTGCAGTCAAAAACGAAAGAACTCGATGGTGCTGGAAAAACGGAAGGCGGGCCTCACTGCTCGCCGTGCAGGAACCGTTTCAGGGCGAGGATGCGGGTCCGGACATCCGGATCCCTGGCCGGCAGGTTGGCAAGCAAGATGAGAGCATCCAGGTGGTAGCACCGGTTCTCGAGCAGATTGGCGTGGAGAAGCGATGCGAGGGTCGTGCGAACCGTCTCATCCGGGAGGCCGGCGAGGGCGGCCTCGGCCTCACCGGATTTCTGGTGGAACCGCGCCACGATGCCGGCGTTCGACAGCCGGAAAGGCTGGACATTGCTGGTATCCGGTTTCTCTCTGCTCACACCCTTTTCCCGGAAATGGAGGCTCCAGATGTAGGTGAATGATTCCTCGGTCCGTGGCCTGGGCAGGGATTCCGAGTCAATCGTGTCAAGAAAGACGATGGTTTCCCGGTCCTTGACCGGAGGTCCTTCCCCGGAGGCTGCGAGAACCAGCCGGGCGGCCGGCCCCAGTGTGCTGCAGAGAACATCCCGGCGGTCCACCTTCCTGGCGGCGAAGATGTTGTCGGCACATTCCCCGGCCCTGCGGGCTTCTTTCATGTTTCCGAGGCGGGTCAGGGCGATGGAGGCAAGCGTATTGACGAGCGCGAATTCAGCCTCGAGCCCGACGCCGGACAAGACTGTTCCCGCCTTCTTGCAGGCCGCCCGGGCCATTTCGAACTCGCCGAGGCCCAGGAGCAGGGCAGCCTTCTTCACCTTCATGAGGGCCGCGTCGACCGGGCGGCCGTGGTCCAGGTACCCCTTCTCGATGCGGGTGTACACACGCATGGCAACTGCAACACCTGGCGGCACCGGGATCACCCGAGGGGCCTCCCCGGTCACGGGACTAACCTGGATCTCCACCTCGGCCACCTCGATCCCGTCGTGCCGGAATCGCCAGTGGAAGATCGGGTGGTCCGCCGGGAAAAGGACATCTTGACCTGGTGTGAGAGCGATCAATGCCCAGTGCCGACCCGGAGACCGGGTATTGTTTTCCGGTCTTTCGACAGGTCCGGGAAAAGCGAACTCCGCCGGGAGGGAGGTGTTCTGCAGGACCAGGGCACCGGCCCTGCTGATTTCGCCGAGGTAGGCCAGCTCCATGATACGGGAGACTCCAGCGTCAGGGTCCCCGCCGCCGCCGGACAGGAGATCGTGCACGATCCAGGCCGTGATCAGGACCACCGCGGCTGCGGCCCATGCCCAGAGTGAAAGGCGGGGACCGGGTTGATGGTCCCGATCCTCCCCTGCCGATTCCGGCTCCCGTGGCAGGCATTCAGCCACAAGCCGGCGGCATCCGTCACACGACGCCAGGTGTTCTTCCACGTGCTGTTGTTCCACCTCGAGAAGGGATCCGTCCAGATACCCCGCCAGGTACGAGTCGGTCAGGCACGGACCGGTGTCCGTGGCCCCACCCGTGGCCAGTCTGATCACGGCCTCGGTCCGGTCCACGTTTTTCTTCTTGCCCTTGTCAGTCATCGTCAGTCATCCAGTTTCCAGCCATTGCATCCGGTCCAGGGATATCCTCCTCCTTTCATCACCAGGACAGAGGAGGAGGATGTCCTTGCACGAGAATCATGAGGTAGTATCCAAATCTCCCACATCGAGAACACCTGCCAGCCACCTGATCATGCGATCCCGCCCCACGGATTCTCCTTCCATGCAGGTGCGGAGGCGATCCTCCCAGGCCTTCTGCAACTGCTGTCGAACATTCCTGAGCAGCCGGTTGACCTGGAAAGAACTCAACGGCGGCTGCATCAGGAGACCCACCTGCTTCTGGTCGATCCGGTCGAGGTAGTGATACTTGAGGGCCAGGCGCTCGCGGTTCTCGAGTGCCTGTAATCCGACGGAAACGGTGCATCGGAGTTCCTCCAGGGACTCCGGCGAGATGTCCTCCCCGGTATCCCTGGTGAGAGC
>Ga0180434_10005625_pt1 | contig 14706 bp, 5 predicted proteins | sample SS_ome_7_FD_132453 | JGI IMG/M metagenome (GOLD analysis project Ga0180434, IMG submission 132453) | Hypersaline lake sediment archaeal communities from the Salton Sea, California, USA - SS_1_D_2 metaG | ecosystem: Environmental > Aquatic > Non-marine Saline and Alkaline > Hypersaline > Sediment...
ACGTCGTTGTCGCTGTCGAAGTCGAAGAGGTCGCCGCCGGCTGGGGCTGGGCCGTGGTCCGGGCCGGTCAGGGCGGCCTCAAAGCGCGTGAAGTCGTCGAGGTCCACGTCCCCGTCCACGTCGTAGTCGCCCGGCAGCCAAATGCCCAGGGCGAAGTTCGCCTCGGTATAACCCGCCCGCTCGATCAGCACCGCCGACCGATGCGCGTCATCCGGATAGTCGGCGTCGGTGGCGGTGATGGGAATCGGCGTGCCAGCGGGACCGGCCGAAAGTTGGGTGATGACGTAGAACCCGTTGCCGTCGGTCTGCACGATGGGAAAGCCGCTAACCTCAATCGTGGCGTCGTCGATCGGCTCGCCGGTCGAGCCGTCGGCGACGCGCCCGTACACGTACCCCTCCGTGGCGGTGTTCGGGTCACGCCAGGTCATGGGCGGCGGCGAAGTGGGCTCGGCGAACGCCGTGCTGCCGACGTACGGATACCAATCCCAGTCCCGGCTACCACTGGTGGAGGCGTATGAATAGGTGCAGATTCCGTCGGCCCCGGTGCCCTCAACTCCGGCGGTCTGGGCGTACTCGATCTCGACCACGCTGTTCTCGAAACTGTTCAGGTAGATACCCGGGCCGACGATCATGTGCCGCTCGTAACGCCAGAGCAGCTGCTGATCCACCCAGTTGCGGTACCAGCTCGGATAGACGTCGTAATCGTAGTATGTCATGGGGATGCCGGCATCGAGGTAACCTACCTCCATCCAGTGCCGCCAGTTCTGGAAGACACCCCAGGCACTGCTGTCCTCGAAGTCGGAGGGGGCGTTGCCCCAGGTGATCAGGGCCGCGGTGTGGCACAACGGCTGGCACGGGTTGCTGCTGATGGTCGCCATTTCGACCTGGGCTCGGCGGACAACCTCGGTGACCTCCCGCCGACGGAAGTCGTTCCAGGGTCCGTAGTCCGTGCCCGGCGTACCGGAGTAGCCGGTGATTTCCTGGAAGCGTGCCAGCCCGGAGCGAGTGTACCAGTTGTACGCGGGATAGCCGGCGTCGGTCGTCGTATAGCGAATGTAGTCCCAGTGGATCCCGTCGACGTCATAGTACCTCACCAGTTCGCGCACGATCGACATCAGGTATTCCTGCACGTCGGGCGAGCCGGGGTCGAGCGTATACTTGCCCGAGACCGGGGCCGGGCCACCGCCCATGTCATCCCGCGGAACCATGAGCCACTCGGGATGGTCGGTAAGGATATCATTGCCGGCCGGCGGCCAGCTCGTGGACACGCGAAACGAGACCAGCCAGGGGTGCACCTCGATCCCGTTGGCGTGCGCTTGCCCGACCATGTATGCCAGCGGGTCGAAGTCCTCCGGGATGTCGTGCGCCATGGGGACGATGTCGGAATCCCAGTAGGCCCCGTGACCGCTGTAGGTGTCGCTGTAATCCTGATAGGCCAGCACCTCGGGCACGATCGCGTTGTAGTTGCCGATCAAGGCGCGCGCGATCATGTCGTCGATCTCGCCCTCGCTCTTGAACCCCACGTGAAAGGCGTCCGCCCAGAACGCGCGGAACTCCAGCTCGACAAAACCCTCTTCCACGAAGACCGCGGTCACCGTCTTGTCCTGGTCCATCGTGACGGTCGTGCTGGGCAAGGACGGGTCGGCCACCGGCGAGCCGGCCGATACGCTCCAGTGGTGGAATTCGTAGCCGCTCCAGGCTTCCGCCGAGATCGGCACAACCTCGTTCATGTAGTATGTGTACGGGCCGCCGGGCGCCGGGTCGGTGGTTCCACCGTCCGGCGGAGTGGCATCCATGGTCAATTCCGCCGTGGCGGTTTCCGAGGTAAATCGGACCGCGTCGGCAATGACCACGCTGGGGTTGGCATCGTTGTGCAAGGTCACGTACCCCCCGCTCCCCGCGTTGAAACTGAACGTCCCCAGCTCGTACCAGGTCTCCCCGTTGATCTGCTGATTGACCACGATCGGCGTGGAGCCGCTGGCGTGATGGACCGCGAACGTCGCGTTATCCGCCCGGTTGCCGCCCTGGACGTACCAGATGGAGACGTGATATGCCCCGGCCTCGGGAAGGTCGGGACGCCATTCCGCCTCGGCCGGATCCCCACCAGCACCGGTGGTCAGCGCCCAGTTGTAGTACGACCCGTACGGTTGGCCATAGGCGCCCGTGTCCCATTCCCCGTACAGGATGGTGAACTCGGGGTCCTCGTTGTCGACGGTGATCATCTGTGCCGCCGCCGCGGCGGCCATTGCGCACCACACGCCGAGCACGGAGACCGACCGCAAAGTGGTCGCTGTCCGGTCGTTTCGTTTCAAGGGTCTTCCCTCCTTCTTCTGCGACCTCGCGGGCGCCCGCGGGTTTGAGCATCAGATCGCCCCCCCCGGGCAGCGCGGGCACCACTCCGTCGCGAAAAAACCATCTTAGCAGACTGCACCCCGACATGACACACGAAATCGACCGACCAACACTTTGGGATTGCCAGCACGGCCAATTCTGGTCATAATGCTTGTATAGCGCCCACAGCCTGGAGTGGACGGCGACGGGTGATGCGCGCGACGGCGTCTCTGACGGCACGGTGCTGGGAGGCCTGTGTGCTCACCGCCGGCTCCGGGCTGCTAGGCAGTGATCCGGGCGCGCCGAGGGTTAGGTCACCTCAAGGTGCTGCGATGAATGAAGCATTCCCACAACGTGTTGAATGGCGCAAACCGCGTGCGTGTCGCCGAGCATTCACGCTGATCGAACTGCTGGTCGTTGTCGCCATCATCGCTCTATTGATAGCGATCCTGCTTCCCAGCCTGCAGGCGGCCCGCGAGCAGGCCCGGGCGGCCGGATGCCTGTCCAACCTGCGTTCCATCGGCCAGGGCATCGTGCTGTACGTCAACGAGAACAAGAACTTCGTGCCGGGACCGCTGCACCCGCCGATCTTTCGCAAGACCGGGGACGAAGTCGATCTTGACGAGCCCTGGGACAAGATGGACGAGGAGACCGAGCGGCCCTGGTTTCTGTTGGCTCGTTTGGCGCCGATGATGATGACCGCCAATGAGCAGTTCTTCGAGTATGTGGATGAGCTGGCTACCTGCCCGACCGCCAGGCTCGTCAAAGACGACGAGGACTTCATCCCCGATGTTAATGGAAACCCAAGCTGGTCCCGCCCGTACAATTACCTTGTAAACACGTACCGGAACAGCGAGCCGATGCAGTACTTCGGTTTTGTGAACATCGGCGTGACCTGGGAGGGCTGGGAAAACTTCTATCGCCAAGGCCATCCGAGCTACCAGCCACCGAAGAAGCTCGACCGCATCCCCAAGCCCGCCGAGGAGTGGGCGGTCGGCGACGCATGGTGGGATTTTCGCCACGTGTTCGTCAACCCGCAGGAGCAATATGACGTGATGATCGGGACGTGGCAGATTCCCTCCGAACCCGCGGATGACCCGAGCGGCGGCTCGCACAATCCGTTGCCCCGCGCTCCGTATCATAAATCCGGCCAGGAAACGAACTTACTGTTCTTCGACGGCCACGGAGGTGTCTTCGACGGGGTCGACAACTGGGCCTTGGAGTTCCCCGCCAACCGCCCTGAGGAAGACGAAGGCGACTAGGCGATCAGCCGGCGGTACTGTGTGCCCGAGGCTGTCTGGCGGGGCGCGGCCCCGAGCCCTTTCCTGCTGCAATCCGACGCAAATCCGGCGCCGTGCGTACGGGGTGCCATCAGCCCGGCTGGCCCGTTTTTTCCGGAATTACCGGGCTTATCAGGCGAAAAACGCTTGCAGCCGGCCGCCGGATCATCTATCCTACGAGTGCAGGAGTCGCGGGAGAAGCAGGGTCAGTTCTAGATCCTCTTATCTCGTCGAAGACCAAAAACTGTAGATGTTTCCGTTCGTGCTGCGCGCGTGGTCCTGCGCGAGCGCAAGCTTGTGTCGATCGGAAGATTCTTGTCTGGGTACTTTTGCACAGGTGCGAGGAGGTGCGGAATATGAGGCGATTAACGGTATGTGCGGCGGTCCTCATGGCGGTGGCCGTTGCGAAGGCGGATTTCTTCACTGAGGTATGGTCGAACTACGGCACCGGGTACACCATCACCAGTGTCGGCTTCAGTCCGGTCGACGACTGCGTCCCGCTCGGGGAATCGCACAACACCACGCTCACGACACACTGCTTCAGCGAGGTGGATGGTTCCCCGCTGCCGCCGGTTCCACCGAAGCTGCCGACCACGGGGCTGGTCAGCACGAGCCTGGGTTTCTTTGGCGGGATCCAGGGCTCAGCCAACGGCAAGTACTTCGGCATGATCAGCCTGAGCGCCAACCCGATGCTCGCGGTCTGGGATAACCTGACCGCCACGCCGACCCAGGTTAACTGGAACGGCAGTTTTTCCCGCAACATGTTCGTGGTCGGTGATCGGATCTACTCGACCGGTGCGCTTGACGGTGGCCCGATCGACGTCTGTGAGCCCGATCCCAACACAGGCGACTACAACGTGGTCTACACGATGGGCGGTGCTGCTGGAGAACCCGGCGGCAAGGCCGACGTGACGGCTATGTCCGACGGCTCGTTCGTCTGGGGTGTCGAGGGTCTCAGCGCCGGTGTGACCGACGCGGTCCACCAGTTCCACTACGACGCTGGCAGCGACTCTTACATGTACGACGGCGATGTCGACTACACCGCCCTTGGTCTCGGTCGGTGCGTTGGTTTGGGGCTGGACGAGGATGACGGGATCATTTTCCTGCTCGACTTCGACAACGACCAGATCCATGGCGTCGGCCTGGGTGACCTCGCCACCGTCGGCGACGAGGTGCTCTACGGGAGCTGGACGGCTGCGGCGGACCTCTGGTACTACGCGGGCGTTCGCGTGGACGGCCCTGCCAATGAGCTGTACTGGGGCGCCCGGAATGCGGTCGACACCGGCAGCGGCGACTTCGGCAAGCTGAGCTACGTGCCTGAGCCCGCGTCTCTGGCGCTGCTCGCGCTCGGTGGCCTGGCGCTGTTGCGGCGCCGCTAGACATTCGCGTTTCCCCCCTCGATGTGGGGAAACCGATTTGTTAGGAAGCACAATGGGGCTCCGCTCCGTTCGTATCCTCACATGGTGGGGCGGGCGGAGGGAGCCCCTTTGGATATCTCCGCCCCGTCGTCCGCACGGGCACCCCGGGGCGGGCAATCGGAACGCCAGCCCCCGGCCCAAACGGGGCCCGAGCCTGGTCAAGACCAGTCAAGCCACTGATGATGCTGCGAAGAAACCGAACTCGTCGGTATGCAAGGAGAAAATCATGACCCGGCGGTGTCTATGTGTGCTGTTGGCGTCAAGTGCTGTTCTGCTGTGGAACGCCGCGGCACAGGGCCAATTCGTCAGCCTGATCTCGGATTTTGAGAGCTTCCCGGATTGGTCTGAGGAGATCATGTTCCGCCACCCCTCCGTATCCGGCTCAACCATCGGCCTGGATCCGGCCCAGGGTGACCTGACATACCTTACCAACGTCACGTACGATCCGTTCTCCGTCGCGCACAGCGGCGTGAACGCGGTGGCCTCCTACTGGGGTTGGGAGGACCCCAGCTTCCACTCGAACTGGGTGCGCCTGACCACGGCGAACGCCGAGGAGATCCCGAACGCAGCATTGCACCTGGCTGGGAAAGTGCGCTTCTGGGCCGCCGCCGCGGCTTATACGGACACGAGCACGTGGACGCCGGTTGCGGGCGGCAACCTGTTCATCGGACTGGGTGTGCGTGAGACCGGCCTGGGCGTGCATCAGGGGGGTGATGGGGGTGTCGGCGGCGATATCGAATGGGTGGGTCTCAATGCCAAGCTGGTCGAGATTCTCGCCGGACCAGACGGCATCTGCGACACGACGGCTGATCCGAATAGCGACGACATCCAGGTGAACCCGCCTGGAAGCACGATCGGCCCCGATGGCGTCTGCGTTGACGCCGGTCCTGACAATGCCCTCCAAACGGCGCCCGATCCGAATAGCGATGACACCGTCAACATCACGCCGCGCGGCATGTATGCGCTCCCGGCGGACGGGGTCATGCGTGAGTATGAGTTTGACCTGCCCGCGCTGGAGGGGTCCGGCAACGTCTTCGCGTTCACCGGCGACGGCACGCTCGGAGCCACCCCCAACAATCGCGGCACGCTCGAGCACCTGGTGCTGACGAATGACCCGGCGAACGGCGCGGCGGGTGCTTACGTGTTCCTGGTCAACATCGACGATGTGGAGTTCGAGGCCCCCGTTCTCGATCCGCCCGGCATCCAAAGCCAGCCTGATCCACCCCGACCGCTGGATGAATCGGTCCACGTGCTGTACGTGAAGCCCGATGCAGATCTCGTGGAAGTCTTCCGGCTGGACAACGCCAGCCTGGTCGGGTCGGTCGATCCGGGCGGGCAGCAGGAACTGGACGTTCCGACGACCCCGCTGCCGGCATACGTGAGCCTGGTGGCTCGTCAGACGGTCGGCAGCGACGTGAGCGATGACTCCACGCCGGTGGTGGTGGTCCCGCCGGGCAACGGCCCGTTACGGATCGCGATGGCCATTCGTGAGACCGACGCCTACGACCACGATCTGGGTTGTGGCGATGACGGCACCGGGTTTGACCCGGATCAACCTTCCAACCTCGAGTTCATCGGGGCCTCCGACCAGGACGACGGCTTCGGCATCCCGACCGCCCCGCGCTTCGTTCCGCAGCGCGACTGGTTCGAGATCGTGTTCAACCCGTGCGATGAGCTGTATGGCGTGGCCCCGTTCAGCGGCCAGGGCGAGCTGGACCTGAATGACCCGCCCGATTTCACCAACGGCGTGTGGGAGGGCCTCTACTTCCGCATCGATGAGTTGAGTCCGACGACCGGGCCATTCACCGTCTATATCGACGACGTGACGGTCTGGGACGACACGGGCATTATCTGCTTCGTCGACGATTTCGAGAGCTATGAGCCCAACGACTTCGTCGTTGAGCCGGCTGACGGCAACGGGACCGCCGATACGTTGGCGGAAGCGACCGACGTGCAGGTGGTGCCACTGGGTGGCTCGGTCGATGTCGGGCAGATCATCGTGGCGCCCGGGGCCGACGGGACTCTGGAAACCGAGCCGGCTGGCGATGACGTGGTCTCTGCGATGCACGCGCGGTTCAACTATCCCGGTGTGGCTGGGACCAGCAACGGCCTGGCGGACGAGCCGGATCGAACCGCGGTCACGGACGAGGAAGCGTTCAGCGGCACGAAGTCGCTGAAGATCGAATGGGCGTTCCGGGAGGCGTCGAACCTGCGCAGCACGCTGCGCCTGACCACCAACGGCACGGTGGACCCGACGCCGCCGCCCGAGACGTTCCTGAATCCTGACTCGGTGATTCCGTTCAGCCTGGACGGCACGCTCTGCGACGGTGAGGGCGACATCTACTACAGCGTCATGGTCAAGCTCACGCCCCCGGCCGTCCCCGCTGATTGCGATGGCGAGGGGGACGTGGACGTGCTCGACTTCAGCTGTTTGCAGCGTTGCGCGGGGGAGAGCCCCGTGTCGGAGGGCTGCATGACCTTCGACATCGCGCCGAACGGTGCCCCGGACGACGCCATCGATTTCCAGGACTTCGAGTTGTTCTCGTACCTGTTTGTTGGACCTCAACAGTAGCCGGAGAGCTCTCGGGTGCGAACCACGCCCGAACCAGACGGAGGTTTGAAAATGAGATACGCTAGCTTGTATGTGACGCTGTTGGCCTTGGCGCTTGCCGGCTCCGCGGCCGCCCAGACCGTCACCCTGACGCTTGATTCAACGCAGGACGGTCAGGCCGTGGCCAGCGGCGCGACGATCGAATGGTCGATCATTTTCAGCGTGTCGCCGGGCGACAACGAGGGCCTCGCCCTGCTGGTCACCGATCTGGCACAGGACGCTGAGAACCCGGCGTTCCTCGACATCCCGCCGGCCGACGGTGTCCCGGCCGAGATGTCCAACTTCAGCCGCCCGGACGGCGTCAGCAACCCCGGCGAGACCGATCCGACTACCGGCTACATCGGCGTCCAGCGCGGCGATGCGGGTGCGATGAACCTCGTGCAGATCGGCGGTGGGCAAAACAACTTCGGCGAGGCCATGCCGGAGGGCAGCGGTATCGCTGAGAACGCCAACGTGGTCGGTGGCGTCGGCCAGAGCGCTCCGGTCGTGCTCGCTACCGGGACGTTCAATGCCCCGGCAGCGTGTGGAACCTACACCTTCTCGCTCGCCAACGCGGTGGCGAACGTGTTGGAGGAGCGCAACGACCCGCCGGCTGTTTCGCCGGCGATCGAGGCCACGACCGATCTGACGGCCGGAAGCATCAGCTTCATCGTCACACTGCCTGGCGACCTCGACTTCGACGGTGACGTTGATCTGAGCGACTTGGCGCAACTGCTGGGGCACTACGGGATGCCGAGCGGGGCGAGCTACGAAGACGGCGACATCGATGGCGACGGTGACGTCGATCTGAGCGACCTGGCGGCGCTCCTCGGCAATTACGGGGAATCGTGTTGAGGCCAGCCTGCTGGCCAGAACCGCGACCGTAAGGGAGCGGAGCCGTTGACCAGAGCCGCGACCACGAGGGAGCGGAATATAGAATGTAGGGGGAGGGAGATGGCACGACACGCTCCGCTTCGTCCCTGATCGAGACGGGGCGGGGCGTATTATGTATTGCGGTCTTCGGCGGTGACGTAAGCCGCTGACTTTGGCGGGAGGACGAATGAACGGCGGCCCACGCCGGGCCGTGGTCTGCGTCATCAGTGAATCTGGAGGAAAAACCAATGTTCCGCTTCGCACGAATCGTTTCGCTCGCTGCCGTGGTCGGCATCCTCTGGCCGCTCGCGGCTCGGGCACAGTTCCCCTCAGAGCTCGTGGGCTTCAATGGGCCGCCGATTGACGATCCGGCCACGTCGCAGGAGATGTTCCGGATCCCGGAGTGGTCGGGCTCCACCGCCGGCTACGTGGTGCACAACGTGACCGGCTACGAGAGCAACGCCGCTTTTCGCGCCGCCGGCTTGCATACCGAAGGAGCCGCGGCCATGCAGGTGTTTTTCTACTGGGTCGACACGAACGACCCTGATGCGTGGGTCCGGCTGACGACCTTCGACGGTCCCGAGCGGCCCAATCCCGCGCTGCACACCGAGGGCAAGGTGCGCTTCAAAGTCACGAACCGCAGCGAGCTGGTCAACGGCGAGATCGGCATCTGCCTGGGCATCCGCGAGACTGGTGTCGAGGTTCCCCAGATGGCCAACGGTGGCACCGCCGGCGACATCGAATGGGTCGGCGTCGACACCACGCCGAACGGCATCACGGCCGGCCCCGATGGGATCGTCGACACCGAGGCCGACCCGGAGAGCGACGACGTACAGGAGTACCCGGTGGGTTACGACATCATTAACGACCCCAACGAGCCGCTGCCGACCGGTACGGCCGTCGTCTCCCCCGGGCCCGACGGAGTACTTCAGACGACTCCCACGCCGGACGATGAGGTGCGCTTCGGCTACTACATCGCGGCCAACGGTGCCCGCAGGCCGATCCCCGCGATCACGCTGCCGCCGGCACCGACGGCGTATCAGCTGGAGTGGAATCTCTCCACCGGCGCGGTGACGATTGACGGCTCGCCCGTGACGGGTGGAATCGCCGGCTTCACCGGCGACGGCAATCTGGACGTCGCCCCGCCTCGCGGCGTGCTCGAGCACATCGCGTTCACCAATCTGTCCGACGACCCGGCCGTGCTGATCGACTTCGCGATCGACGAGCTGCAATTCGAGGCGCCCGAGGCCGATCCGGTCCTGGCGCCGACCGTCGTCTGGCCGATCATTGCCGGCGACCTGGAGGTCACGGTTACTGATCTGCAGTTCAGCGTTGATCAGGTTAACCTGCAGCTCAACGGGGATCCGTACCTCTCGCAGGCCGTCACAACCACGGACGATGTGGTCTTCACGCTTCCGGCCGCGGCGGAGACCGGACAGGCTTACACCGCGACGCAAGTGGTCAACGGCGTGGAGAGCGCGCCATCCGCCCCGGTGATCGTCCTGCCCGAGCCGCCACCATACACGTTCTCGCTGCTGGTGGACGAGGGGGGCACCGGCAGCTGCGACTACGACACCGGCTGGGAGTGGGTCGGAGTGACCGACGTAGAGATCGTGAGTGGGAAGTGGGCTCCCCAGGGCCAGCCGGTTTTCACCAACGACGGTTACTGGCAGGCCATCGACGTTCCGCTGGACGACGACAGTCTGGTGATGGCGGGGTCCGGTGGCAACGGCACGCTGGATCCGTCGCCCACCGGGTTCTACACGATTGACAGTATCTGGTTCACGCTTGCCGAAGAGGGAGCGCTCGGGCCGTGGGTGGTCTTCATCGACTCCGTGCAGGTCATCGACGAGTTCGGCCAGCCGGGCGAAGTCATCCTGGATATGGAAGATGGGGTCAACCGCCTCGGGCGGCCGCGCGGGCAGAGCCCGGACGAGCTCAATCTGATCTCGTCGGCGCTCTCAACGCTGGCTTCCTACGACGGGGCGACCTGTCACCGGTTGGAATGGGAATACGACGGTATACCACTGGAATCGATCGGGATGCTGCAGCGCGAAGGCTACACCTGTGGAACCAGTGCCCTGGTTCCAGATACCTCCACGGCGATCCGGTTCCAACTGGTGCTCCGCGCTCAGCCGACCGCGCCCGACATCGACCTCCCGGAGGTCGTCGCCCCGATCGTCGTCGGCACGCAGGACACGGTCCGCATCCTCAATCACGCTGATGCGACCTCAGTTCAACTATACCTCAACGGCGAGCCCGAGGGTGCCCCGGCGACTCCGAGCGGCACCGAGACCGACTTCGGAGGATTGTCGCTGGAACCGGGTGACTCGATCTCGGCTACGCAGACGCTGCCCGCAGGGGTGAGCGATCTGGCGTATCCGCGCGCCGTTCTGGACGCTCCGCCGCCGCCGACCGTCGTAGCCCCAATCTTTCCGGGCGACACGGCGGTGACGGTGACGGACGTGCTTGTGGTTGCGCATGCCACCGCCGAATACGTCATCGTGTACGCTGACGGCGAATGGGTCGGGTTCGCCACCGCCGGGACGGAGACGGTTGTTGTGAACGTGACGGAGGTCCCGGGGTTGGAAGAGGGGCAGGAGATCACCGCCACGCAGTACGTCAACGGAGTCGAGAGCGCTCACTCGGATCCGGTCGTCGTCGGGATTCCGGGGCCGACGCTCTATAAGGCTCCGGCCGAGGGTGACACCATCGTGACCGTCCTGGGTGTTCATCCGGACGCCACCTCGCTAACTGTCTGGGTTAACGGCGGCATGAGCAGTTTCGAGGTCGACCCCGGCGGAGCTACCACGGTGGATGTGCCGGTGAGCGGTCTGGTGATGGGCGATACCGTGACCGCCTGGATGGTCGTGGACGGCAATTCGAGCGGCCAGTCCGATTACGAGATCGTGACGACCAGCACTCCAGTCGAGATCTTCTGTGACGACTTCGAGTACGAGCAGGCGGATTACGAGGCCGCCTGGGGCACCGTCGGCACCTACCTGCGTCTGGAACTGGTGGACACCAAGAACGCTACCCCGGGCGGAGAGAAGTCGCTGTATGCACAGGAGGGCGACACCCGGGTGGACAAGCAGATCGCTCCGTTGATCCCAACTGAGACCGAGCCGGTGATCGTCAACTTTGACATCTACGATGAGATCGGCGTCGGAAACGCCGCCGTCCAGTTCGTCCAGCTCACCGGCGACTTGGATGCCGGGGACTGGTTCCTTCTGGAACCCGGCATTCTCGGCTGGGCCAACACCGACAACGTGCACTACGACCTGCGAATACACGGCAACGGCGGGTCAGACTGGCTCGACCTGGACGAGTTCGACGCGCCCGACCGCTCGGTCGGCTGGCACAACATCACGGTCGTACACAAGGGCCTTCGCATCGATGCGTACGTCGACGGGCTGCTCGCGCTCAAGAATTCTCCCATGACCGATCCAACCACTTACGAGTTCGCCAAGATCGGCGCCGCCCCGTACAGCGAGGGCACCGCCTATTTCGATGACTACTGCGTCGAGGTCGGCCCGGTGCGCTTCGGCGAGGTGCCGCCTAACCCGGCCATCGCGGCCCCGATCGAGGATGGCGATCAGCTCGTCACCGTCACCGGTGCCCGCGACGACGCCACGCTCGTCCAAATCCGCGACGAGGGCGCCATCGTGATCGGGACCTACGCGGGCGTGATGGATCCCGCCGGCGTCGATATTCCGCTGATCCGCCCGCTCGTGCACCTCGAGTCGATCACGGCCGAGATGACCACGCCCGACTGGGGTGTCACGTCGTCCTCGCCGCTCGAGGTTGGCAAGGGCAACGGTGACATCTTGATCTGCATCGGTGTCCGCGAGACCGACGATGCCGGTCCGCTCGGTTCTGAGGGCAGCTCCACCGGAACGATCGAATGGATCGGCGCCGACAGCGTGGTCGATGACGCCCCGCAGGGTATCGCCGTCAGCCTTTCGGACTCGTGGCAGCCGCTCGTCTTCGATCCGGTCGCCGGACCGGTCACCGGCTTCAGTGGTGACGGCGTGATCGACGTCGCCCGCGGTACGCTCGAGCATCTGGCGGTGGCGGTCAACGCCGCCTCGCCGGACCGCAGCACGGGTGCGTACGAGCTGTATGTCGACAACGTGGTGAACGTTGGGGCCGGCGACGGTGGCAGCGACTTCGTCATCACCGACTTCGAGGGCTTCGAGGTCGGTACCGAAGTCCTGTTCCAGGAGCCGACTTACTCCGGGTCCACCGACATGCATCTGGCTCCGCTGCCAAGCGCCAGTGAAGTATCCGACGCCGCCGGCAACCCGGGCCAGTCCGAGCTGCTGGTGTGGTTCTGGGTCAGCACCGACGCGCAGCGCTGGGCCCGCATCACCACCAGCGGCGCCGCCGAGGTGCCGAGCCCGATCATCGACCTGACCAAGCCGATCCAGATGGATGTGCTGCTGGTCGCGGCCGCCGCCGGCTGCCCCAATCCCGGCGACTCCGGCAACTACTGCACCGCCGACATCGACGGCAGCGGTGACTGCATCGTGGGCCTGGCCGACCTGGCACAATTGCTCGGTCACTACGGCACCACCAGCGGTGCCGAGCACGACGACGGTGATCTGGATGGCGACGGCGACGTCGACCTGTCTGACCTGGCTGCGCTGCTCGGTCAGTACGGCGACGACTGCAATTAGTTTCTGAGGCCCGGCGCTCGTCGGCAGAGTCTGCCGACGATGTGCCGGGCTCAACCGGCGCGCTGTGTGTGCTGACATCGTCAGCGTACGCAGCGTGCTTGCTTATGGTGCAGGTCACCCGGCAACCCTGTCCGAGCCCTGAGCGCGAGCGAGGGGCCCGACCCCAATCATGGCTCGACACGCGCCTATGCGCAACTGTATCAACGCCTAACCACGTGTGACGACGCTGAATCGAAGAGCTATACTCCACCCAGCGCGAATATGACCCACAGCTTGACCAGCAGAAGCGCCGACTGTGCCGGAGGGCGTTTCGTGCCCGGCCCGCAAGTCTACTGCCGCAAGCTACTGGCTGGACAGAACCGCGACCGTAAGGGAGCGGAAAAGAGCAGGTGTCGCATGACTGTCGCAACTCGAATCTCGGCCAAGCCGATACTCGCACTCGCCGCATGGCTGTTGCTTACGCTGCCGACTGTCGCGCAACAGCCGAGCACGCAGCCGATACAAACGGTGCAGCGGGCCGCCGAAATCGCCCGCCAGTGGGTCGCGCAACCCACCCGCGAGGAACGAATCAACGCGTTCTCACCCGCGGCGGACATTCGCTACCGGGTGTACGAGCACCCGAGACCGCTGCGCGTCTGGATCGTCCGGATCGACCTGACTACCCCCAACCTGCGCTTCGCGCTGACTGAACCGGCCGGGTTTGCTGGCGACGACGCGCGCTTCGAGACGCCCTGCGCCAACACGCTCGAATTCGCGCTGCAGCGCGGCGTGCAGCTCGCCGTCAACACCAGCGCGTTCGGCCCGTTTCGCCAGCAAGCCGGAATGCCGATGGACGTGGTCGGCCTGGCGGCGGTGCGCGGCGGATTGTATTCGGAAGCGGATGAACGCTTCGGAGCGCTTTACATTTCGCGCGACGGCCGGATCACGCTCAAAGGTCCGCCGCTGCCCGCGGATGGTGTCTGGCACGTGATCCCCGGTTTCCGCATGCTGATCGACGACGGCCGAATCGTCGTGTCACAGAGTGCACACAACACCAAGTTCGGCGGCCTTAACCCCCGCACCGCCGCGGGAACCGACAAGGAAGGTCGCACCCTCTGGCTCGCGCTCGTGGACGGACGCCAGAAGGGCGTCAGCGAAGGAATCACACTGGTCGAGCTGGCCTGCCTGTTCCAATCGCTCGGCGTGTGGGACGCCCTCAACCTCGACGGCGGCGGGTCGAGCACCTTCGTAGTCGAGAACGCCGACAATACCTACAGCGTGCTCAACACACCTGTCGGTCGCGGCAAGCCCGACACGCTCCGACAGGTCGCGAACAATCTCGGCTTGTACTTGCCCGGAAAGGGTCTGGCGCAACAGAGCCGCGACCGTGATCAGAGCCGCGACCGTGAGAGAGCGGTTGCCACCCTGCGCGACAGCGTCATTCGCCTCGCGTCATCTCGCCGCGCCGGCGGCTACGCGCTCAAGGCCGGCGGCGTCTCCAAAGACATCACGTACGATGGCGACGTCATCCTGCGCTCCTCCGGCGAAGGCACCTA